>Ga0209343_10001242_pt1 | contig 34781 bp, 32 predicted proteins | sample RifCSPlowO2_02_FD_184026 | JGI IMG/M metagenome (GOLD analysis project Ga0209343, IMG submission 184026) | Groundwater microbial communities from Rifle, Colorado - Rifle CSP2_plank lowO2_0.2 (SPAdes) (version 2) | ecosystem: Environmental > Aquatic > Deep subsurface > Groundwater | place... | reverse complement strand
GCATACAAATCAAAGCTGCAGGGTACTTAGGTGAGAACCTGTTTGGCACTAATTTCAGTTTTGATTTGTATGCGGTACATGGCTACGGCGCCTATATTTGTGGTGAAGAGACCGCTTTAATTGAATCAATTGAAGGTAAAAAAGGTCAGCCACGCTTTAAGCCGCCATTCCCGGCAAGTTATGGTGTGTTTGGTAAACCGACTAATGTCAATAATACCGAAAGCTACGCCAGTATTTCATGGATTATGCAAAATGGCGGACAGGTATTTGCAGATTTAGGTGTGCCAAACTCAGGTGGCAGCAAGTTATTTTCTGTTTCTGGCCATGTAGAGAAGCCAGGTAACTATGAAGTGAAAATGGGTACGCCATTTACTGAGTTGTTAGCAATGGCGGGCGGTATTTGGAAAGGGCGTCAGTTAAAAGCGGTCATTCCTGGTGGCCCTTCTACTGCGGTAATGCCTGCTTCAGCTATTCTTGGTGCAACGATGGATTACGAGGGTTTAAGTAAGGCAAGATCAAGCCTCGGCGCCGGTTCCATGATTGTGATGGACGAAACTACTTGCATGGTAAAAACCCTGCATCGTTTATCCTACTTTTTCTATGAAGAAAGCTGCGGGCAATGCACCCCGTGCCGAGAAGGTACGGGTTGGGTGTATCGTATCATTGACCGTATTGTAAAAGGTCAAGGCAAGATGGAAGACTTGGACTTGCTGACAGATGTCAGCAACAACATTGCAGGTCGCACGATATGCGCGCTAGGGGAGGCGGCCGCAACGCCAGTATTAAGTTTCATTAAACACTTCAGGCCAGAGTTTGAGTATTACATTCAGCATGGCAAGAGCATGGTTGACGGTAAATGAAAAATCTATTTTGTGCGTATATTGCGGCGTTGCGCGGTACTCAAAATCCTCATGTACTTAATGTACATACGGTTTCTGCGTTCCGTGCGCCTTGCACGCCAGTACATTGCAAACCAGCGCACTAAATAAATTTTAGAGATTGATTAAATGTTAAATATTGAAATAGACGGCAAGGCGTTAAAAGTTGAACAGGGCAGCACCATTATTGATGCCGCTGATAAAGCAGGCGTTGCAATTCCACGCTTTTGTTATCACCCGAAACTATCGGTAGCGGCTAACTGCCGTATGTGTTTGGTGCAGGTTGAAAAGTTTAATAAACCGTTGCCAGCTTGTGCCACGCCAGTAGCTGATGGTATGAAGATATTTACACGCTCTAAATCCGCCATTGAAGCACAGCAAAGTGTGATGGAATTTTTGTTAATCAATCACCCGTTAGATTGCCCAATTTGCGACCAAGGTGGCGAATGTGATTTGCAGGATATTGCAGTAGCTTATGGTGTGAGTGGCTCGCGCTATACGGAAGAAAAGCGCGTGGTATTCAATAAAAATATCGGGCCATTAGTCAGCACCGATATGACGCGTTGCATCCAATGTACGCGTTGTGTGCGCTTTTTAAAAGAAGTGGGTGGCATGCAGGAGCTCGGTTTGGTTGGGCGTGGCGAACATGCTGAAATTACCGCCTATGTTGATAAAAGCGTGAACTCAGAACTCTCAGGCAATATTATTGATTTATGTCCTGTGGGCGCACTGACCAGCAAACCGTTTAGATATTCAGCACGTAGCTGGGAACTCACGCGTCGCCCAAGTATCGCGCCACATGATAGCTTAGGTTCTCATATTGAGGTGCATGTCAAAGACAACAAAGTCATGCGCGTGTTGCCGCGTGAAAAAGAAAGTATCAATGAGTGCTGGCTGTCAGACCGTGATCGCTTCTCTTACGAGGGGCTAAATAGCCCGGATCGCCTAAAAGTGCCGATGATTAAGCACAATGGTGCATGGGTAGAAACTGATTGGAAAACCGCGCTAGAATTCGCGGCAGGTCAGTTAAAAGATATTACCAATGAATATGGCAGCGAAGCCTTAGGCGTTTTGGTTTCACCAAACAGCACCATGGAAGAGGGATATTTAGCCAAAAAACTAGCCAATGGTTTGGGTTGCGGCAACGTTGATTATCGTTTGCGCCAAACTGACTTCAGGTTAGATGGTAAACGTCTTGGTACGCCATGGATGGGTTGTAACATTAACGAGATTGAAGAACTGGATCGCATTATTGTGATTGGTTCTAACTTGCGTAACGAGCATCCATTATTAGCACAACGTTTCCGCAGAGCGGTAGCTAATGGCGCAGAGTTGTCTATCGTGAGTCCTTTGGATAATGATCCGCTGATGGACATTGCACACAAAGTGATTGTGCGACCTAACGATATGGTTAACGTGTTGGGGCAGATATTAAAAGCCATGTCTGGTTTACAACGTTTGTCACTGTGCTTGCCATCATCACTGATCCAATTGTTAGACGACATTAAAGTACGACCTAATACACAAGCGATTGCGGAAAGCTTGGCCGGGCATGGTAAAGATTACGATTTAATCGCACCAAAAGTCGGTATCTTTTTAGGCAATATGGCGTTAAGCGACCCACGCTTTACTGAAATGTACAGTATGGCCGAGGCTATCGGCGGCATTACAGGCGCTAAAGGCGGCATATTGCCAGCAGCTGCAAATAGTACCGGGATGCATTTGATGGGTGTGATGCCATCAAGTACTGGGATGCATGCACGTGCGATGCTTGAAGTGCCGCGTAAAGCTTATTTGCTGTTGAATATTGAGCCTGAGTTGGATTGCCAGCATGCCGCATTGGCAAAAGCTGCCGTGGAAAAAGCGGAATGTGTCGTCGCGTTGACAGCGTATAAGTCTCAAGCATTAGAAAATGCGGATATTTTGTTGCCAATCGCACCATTTACAGAAACCTCTGGCAGCTTCATGAGTATGGAAGGCCGCGTGCAAAGTTTTTCCGCTGCGGTTAAACCATTGGGTGAATGCCGTCCCGCTTGGAAAGTATTGCGTGTATTGGCCAATACTTTGGGACTTGATGGCTTTGATTACGAATCAAGTGAGCAGGTCAAAGATGCGATTTTTGCAGGTGAAAAACCTTCAGCGGTAGTATGGCGTAGTTTGAATAACAACTTGAGAGAGTTAGTGGAAATTCAAGTCAACATTAAACATGATGGTCTGCAGCGTATCGGCGAAGTGGCACAATATGAAGCTGACCCGATTGTGCGTCGCTCACTACCTCTGCACAAAACCAAATACAACATCAAGCCTATGGCACGTATGTGTAGTAAGCAATTAGATGCATTAGGTTTAGTTGAGGGCGATGTGGTATTGGTGAAGCAAGATAAAGGCAGCGCGGTATTGACCGTTCGCCTCGATGATCATGTTTCTATGGGTTGCGTACGTGTAGCTGCAGCACATGAAGATACAGTAGGCTTGGGCGATTTGATGGGTGAGATTACGGTTGAAAAACTCATCCCACAGCAATTGCAAGGCGATAAAACAAATAATACGGAAGCGCGTGTCTGATGGAATGGTTATCAAATCTATTCGGTAGTTATTGGCCAGCAGTGAAAATCACTGGCTGGACTTTGATTAAAATTGTCGCCATTGTCGCGCCGCTGATGGGTGCGATTGCGTATCTTACCTTGGCGGAACGTAAAGTCATTGGCTATATGCAGGTGCGCATTGGCCCTAACCGTGTTGGTTATTTTGGTTTATTGCAGCCTTTAGCGGATGGCATCAAGCTGTTGTTCAAAGAGGTTATTTTACCCACGGCTTCAAATAAGGCTTTGTTTTTATTAGGGCCAGTCTTAGCCATTGCACCAGCTTTTGCAGCGTGGGCGGTGGTACCATTTGATATGAATATGGTGCTGGCGGATATTGATGCAGGGTTGTTATACATACTTGCGATGACCTCAGTCGCAGTTTATGGCGTGATAATCGCGGGTTGGGCCTCTAACTCTAAATATGCGTTTTTAGGTGCGTTACGATCAGCGGCACAAATCGTGTCTTACGAAATTGCCATGGGCTTTGCACTGGTAGGCGTGCTGATGTGTGCAAATAGCTTGAACCTAGGCAAAATTGTCATGGGGCAGGCGGGCGGTTTTTGGCATTGGTATTTCTTGCCATTATTTCCGTTATTCATTGTATATTTCATTAGTGCCGTGGCTGAAACAAACCGTGCCCCGTTTGATGTAGCCGAAGGCGAGTCTGAAATTGTAGCGGGCTTTCACGTTGAATACTCTGGCATGGCGTTTGCGGTGTTCTTTTTAGCTGAATATGCCAATATGATTTTAGTATCGATGCTGGCCGCTTTAATGTTCTTGGGCGGGTGGTTGTCCCCCGTGCCATTTATTCCTGATAGCTTCTTATGGTTATTGGCTAAAGTTGGCTTCTTATTGTTCTTCTTTTTATGGTTCAGGGCGACATTCCCACGTTATCGTTATGATCAAATCATGCGTTTAGGCTGGAAAGTGTTTATCCCCATTACTATTGTCTGGATTGTGTTTGTAGGCGGTATGATGCAAACCCCTTGGGCGCACTTATTCCATTAGGCTGTTACGAATAGACTTTGTAAATTAAAAACATGATTAAATTGATTAAACAGACACTTGGCAGTTTGATGCTGTGGGAATTGCTGAAAGGCATGGCGCTCACAGGACGTTACTTTTTTGCGCCAAAAATTACAGTGCAATATCCTGAAGAAAGTACGCCACAATCAAATCGCTTTCGTGGTCTGCACGCGTTGCGCCGCTATCCCAATGGTGAAGAGCGTTGTATTGCTTGTAAGTTATGTGAGGCAGTATGCCCAGCCCTGGCAATTACCATTGAGTCAGAACAGCGTGAAGACAACACGCGCCGTACCACACGTTATGATGTTGATTTAACCAAATGTATTTTCTGCGGCATGTGTGAAGAATCATGCCCAGTGGATTCTATTGTAGAAACGCGCGTGTTTGATTATCACGGTGAAGTGCGCGGTGATTTGCTCTACACCAAAGAAATGTTATTGGCGGTGGGCGATAAGCACGAGAAACAAATTGCAGCTGACCGTGAGCAAGATAGACAGTTTAGATAGACAAAGCAGTTTAGATAATTAATTTTCAAATATGAAGAGATGATGGATTTTGTAGGAGCGAATTTATTCGCGATAAGTGACATCGCAAATCGCGAATAAATTCGCTCCTACATCTAAAATTAAAAATATGACATTTTTTGGCTTACATTTTCAAGATATTGTTTTTTATACCTTAGCAATTATTTTGCTTATTGCAGCGTTGCGTGTGATTACAACGCGCAACCCGGTCTATGCCGCCTTGTATCTGGTGTTAGCATTTTTTACCGCAGCGGGTATCTGGTTGCTGTTACAAGCAGAGTTCTTGGCTATTGCATTGGTGCTGGTGTATGTAGGTGCGGTGATGGTGCTGTTCTTGTTTGTGGTGATGATGCTGGACATTAACCTTGATAAGTTGCGCGAGGGTTTTTGGAATGCGCTGCCAGTGGCATTGCCGGTGGGTGGCTTGATGGCAGTAGAAATGGTGATGATTGTCGGCGTGCGTAATTTTGGTGTGGATAAAGTGGTAGCGCCTGCCGCAAAGCCTGCGGATTACAGTAATACGGCAGAACTGGGCCGAGTGCTTTATACCGATTACTTATTGGCTTTTGAATTGGCATCGGTGGTGCTGTTAGTGGCGATTGTAGCGGCTATTGCACTGACCTTGCGTGAACGCAGAGAGAGTAAATCAATGGATCCGGCAAAACAAGTGTTGGTTAAAAAAGCTGACAGGCTGCGCATTGTGAAGATGGATGCAGTGGTCGAGAATACTGATGCATCAGCAAACGCTGAGGAGGTTAAATAATGGTTGGTTTATCGCATTACCTAATTTTAGGGTCGCTACTATTTGCTATTAGTGTGGTTGGTATTTTCTTAAATCGCAAAAACGTCATTATTTTATTGATGGCCATTGAGCTGATGTTGCTTGCGGTAAATCTGAATTTCATCGCTTTTTCACATTATTTAAATGATATTGCTGGCCAGGTGTTCGTGTTTTTTATTTTGACAGTTGCGGCGGCTGAGTCTGCAATTGGTTTAGCGATATTGGTGGTGTTGTTTAGAAACCTACGTACGATCAATGTTGACGATCTAGCTTCATTAAAAGGATAAGTAATTAGCATGACCATGCCGCAAATTTATTTGGCAATTCCCTTACTGCCATTGTTCGCAGCCATTATTGTTGGCTTATTTGGCAAGCAGTTGCCACGTGCTGCCGCGCATATTGTGACCATTGCGGGTGTAGCGGCCTCGTTTGGCTTGTCACTTTATGTGCTTAAAGATGCGATGACTAGCGCGCCTTACAACGAAACCGTGTATTCATGGCTAAAAAGCGGCAACTTCTCATTTGAAATCGGCTTTTTGATTGATCGTCTTAGCGCCATGATGATGGTTGTCGTCACTTTTGTGTCACTGATGGTGCATATTTATACCATTGGCTATATGGCCGACGATAAAGGTTACGCACGCTTCTTTAGTTATATTTCACTGTTCACCTTCTCTATGTTGATGCTGGTGATGTCGAACAATTTTATGCAGTTGTTTTTTGGCTGGGAAGCCGTAGGTCTGGTTTCTTATCTCTTGATTGGCTTCTGGTACACAAGGCCAACAGCGATTTACGCCAATTTAAAAGCATTTTTAGTCAACCGTGTGGGTGACTTCGGTTTTTTGCTTGGTATAGGCTTGGTGTTATTTCACTTTGGCAGTTTAGATTACGCCGCCGTGTTTTCAGTGGCGCCACAGATGGCAGATACTAAAATCAGCTTGATTGGCAATGCATCGTGGTCACTGATGACAGTGACTTGCATTTTGTTATTTATCGGCGCAATGGGTAAATCAGCACAGGTACCGTTACATGTTTGGTTGCCTGACTCGATGGAAGGCCCGACGCCAATCTCCGCGCTGATCCATGCGGCAACGATGGTAACAGCCGGTATATTCATGGTGGCACGTATGTCACCATTGTTTGAGTTGTCTTCTACTGCGCTGTCATTTGTATTGATTATCGGCAGTATTACCGCGCTGTTTATGGGCTTTTTGGGTATTATTCAAAACGATATTAAACGCGTGATCGCTTACTCAACACTGTCGCAATTAGGCTATATGACCGTGGCTTTAGGGGCGTCGGCTTATTCAGTTGCAATCTTTCATTTGATGACGCATGCGTTCTTTAAAGCGTTGCTATTCTTAGGCGCTGGTGCGGTGATTATGGGTATGCACCACGATCAAGACATCCGCAATATGGGCAACCTTAAAAAATACATGCCTGTGACTTGGATTACCTCGCTCATCGGCTCGTTGGCATTGATTGGTACACCATTTCTTTCAGGCTTTTACTCAAAAGATAGCATTATTGAGGCGGCAAAATTCTCAACCATTGCAGGTAGCGGGTTTGCTTACTTTGCAGTGCTTGCTGGCGTGTTTGTGACGGCATTTTATAGTTTCCGCATGTATTTCTTAGTGTTCCATGGCAAGGAAAAATGGCGTCTAAAAAAAGATGAAGCAGAGCATGATGCTCATCACGCCGCCGCCCACCACGATGAAGAGCACCACCATGGCTTGAGCCCAACGGATGATCCGCATGAGCCAGGCTGGGTGATTAAATTGCCATTGATTTTATTGGCTATTCCTTCACTGTTGATTGGTTATTTTGCGATTGAGCCGATGTTATTTGGCGAGTTTTTTAAAGGGGTGATTTTTGTAGATGCAGGCGCACACCCTGCAATGCATGAGCTCACCCATCATTGGCATACCATATTCCACTCCGCCGCTGGCATGGCGCTGCATGGCTTAATGACATTGCCGTTCGCATTGGCGGCATCCGGTGTTGGTTTAGCTTGGTTCTTCTACATGAAGCGCCCGGATATTCCTGCTGCAATTCAAAAACGTTTTGCTACCATTAACTGCATTTTAGAAAACAAATATGGTTTTGATAGCTTCAATGATCGTGTTTTTGCCGCAGGCTCACGTTTTATCGGCAATAAACTATGGCTGATTGGTGATGTAAAAATCATAGATGGCGCCTTGGTCAATGGCACCGCGAATCTAATCGGCAAGCTCTCTGGGATTGTGCGCAAGTTACAATCTGGCCTGATTTATCACTACGCATTCGCGATGATTATCGGCGTATTTTTTATGCTCTCATTCTACTCGCTCAAATTTTAAGTAAAGTATAAAAAGAAAATGGTTGAATATTTTACCCAGCATATTTTAAGTTTTGCCATCTGGCTGCCTGTTTTGGCGGGTGTTTTGGTGTTGTTTACGGCAAATGATAACAAACCCAATGTTACGCGGTGGCTAGCCTTGGCTGGCAGTATCGCCAGCTTTTTGGTGACCATTCCACTTTATACGCACTTCAATGTCGCTGACGGCGGCTTTCAATTTCAAGAAGGCTTTCAGTGGATATTGTCTTTCAATATCAACTATCACTTAGGTGCAGATGGTATTGCGGTACCACTGATATTGTTGACCAGCTTTACTACTGTGATTGTCGTGATTGCCGCGTGGGAAGTGATTGAAAAACGTGTAGCGCAATACATGGCATCATTCTTGATCATGAGCGGTTTAATGATCGGTGTGTTCAGTGCGCTAGATGCGATTTTGTATTACGTATTTTGGGAGGCGATGTTAATTCCATTGTTCTTAGTCATTGGTATATGGGGTGGGCCAAACCGCGTGTATGCCACGATTAAATTCTTTTTATATACACTGCTTGGCTCATTGCTCATGCTGGTGGCGTTTATCTACCTGTATCACCAAACAGGTAGCTTTGAAATTGTAGATTATTACAAATATCCTATGCCACTGAATGTGCAAGTGCTTATATTCCTGGCGTTTTTTGCAGCTTTCGCCGTAAAAATTCCGATGTGGCCAGTACACACTTGGTTGCCAGATGCGCACGTAGAGGCGCCTACTGGTGGTTCTGTGGTGTTGGCAGCGATTGCTTTGAAGTTGGGTGGTTACAGCTTCTTACGTTTTGCCATGCCAATTGCACCTGATGCCGCGCATTATTTATCGGGCTTTATGATTACCTTGTCGCTGATTGCGATTGTGTATATTGCGTTGGTGGCGCTGGCTCAAAAAGACATGAAAAAGCTGATTGCTTATTCATCTATCTCCCATATGGGTTTTGTGACTTTAGGCTTCTTTATTTTTAATAATTTAGGTTTAGAAGGCGCAATCGTACAAATGGTGTCACATGGCTTTATTTCAGCCGCCATGTTCTTGGCTGTAGGTGTGTTATATGACCGCATGCATAGCCGCCAAATTGAATCTTATGGCGGCGTTGCCAATACCATGCCCGTGTTTGCAGCCTTTGCTGTGTTCTTTGCGATGGCGAATAGTGGCTTACCCGGCACTTCTGGCTTTGTCGGTGAGTTTATGGTGATACTAGGCGCGATTCAAGTGAATTTTTGGTACGCCTTTTTGGCTGCGTCAACCCTGATTTTTGGCGCGGCTTACACACTGTGGATGGTCAAGCGCGTGTTTTATGGTGAAATAGCCAATCCGAGTGTCGCCGCGCTTAAAGATATTAACAAGCGTGAGTTTTTTATTTTGGCAATATTGGCATTGTTAGTGTTGGCGCTAGGTGTTTATCCACAGCCGCTGACAGACGTGACTAATGCTACTGTCACTCAGCTCCTTTCACATTTAGCACAAAGCAAATTGCCGGCAGGTTTATAAGTCATGGAAAATATACGTTACGACCTCATTACGGCCTTACCTGAAATCGTTGTTTTATCGATGGCGATGCTTATTCTATTGGCGGATTTATTTTTAAAGCAAACTAATCGTATTGCGATTTATGCCTTAGCGCAGCTGGCTTTATTGGTCGCTGCCTTTATCACTTTCAGCACACATACGCCAAGCATCGGTTATGGCTTCACCGGTGCATTTGTTGATGACGCGATGGCCGATGTGTTGAAGCTCATGATTTACTTAGGCACGTCATTGATTTTTATTTATACGCGGCAATATATCCAGCTGCGCAACATGTTCCGTGGTGAATTTTATGCGCTAGTGCTGTTCTCAGTGGTTGGCATGATGATCATGGTGTCTGGTCAAAGTATGTTAACGCTGTATATAGGCCTGGAGTTGCTATCACTTAGCCTGTATGCGTTGGTAGCGCTTGACCGCGACAATGCACGTGCCACCGAAGCCGCGATGAAATACTTTGTACTGGGTGCATTGGCATCTGGTATGTTGCTGTACGGCATGAGCATGATCTATGGCATGACAGGCAGTTTAAATATCGCTGATATTAACAATGCATTGATGAGCGGCGCGAACATACATTCTGTCTTGATATTAGGCTTAGTATTTGTTGTGGCTGGCTTGGCATTTAAACTAGGTGCAGTGCCATTTCAAATGTGGGTGCCAGATGTTTATGAGGGCTCGCCAACAGCCGTTACTATGCTGATCAGCTCAGTGCCAAAGTTAGCGGCATTTGCTTTTATCATGCGTCTTCTTGTGCAAGGCTTGCCAACACTGGCGGTTGATTGGCAGCAAATGTTGATGATTATGGCGGTGCTATCGATTATTATCGGCAATGTTACCGCCATTGCACAAACCAATTTAAAACGTATGTTGGCGTACTCCACTATTTCACATGTAGGTTTCGTGTTGTTTGGTTTAATGAGCGCAAGTATCAATGGTTATGCCTCTGCACTGTTTTATATAGCCAGCTATGTATTGATGACGCTTGCCGGCTTTGGCATTATTCTACTTTTGTCACGCAAAGGTTTTGAGGCTGAGCAGTTAGATGATCTAAAAGGCTTAAATCAACGCAGTCCATGGATCGCATTCTTAATGCTGATTGTGATGTTCAGCATGGCAGGCGTGCCGCCAACATTAGGTTTTTATGCTAAATTCACCGTGCTGCAAGCTGCATTGCAAGCAGGTTATTTATGGTTGGTTGTGTTCGCCGTGCTGATGGCAGTCATTGGCGCGTTTTATTATTTACGCGTCATTAAGCTTATGTATTTTGATGAGCCAATTGACCACCATCCTATTCAAGCGCCGTTTGATATGCGCGTTACGTTAAGCGTGAATGCATGCGCGCTGTTAGTGTTAGGTTTAATGCCACAAGGCTTGATGAGTTTGTGTGGCTATGCAATTTTTAAAAGCTTGAACTAAGGCACATCAATGACAAACTGGGCGTTACTGGGACTTGTATTTTTTGCCGCAAACCTACCGTGGTTTTCAAATAAGCTGTTTTATCTTATTCCGCTAAAAAGTAGCAATCAGCCGACCAAAAGCAAACACCTTGGCTGGTGTTTGCTTGAGTTGTTAGTCCTTTACTTTGCTGCAGGGGCTGTGGCATGGTATGCAGAGCATGCCACCTTCGGGCAGGTTTCGCCTCAAGACTGGGAGTTCTACGCCGTGACTGGCTGCTTATTCCTAGTGTTTGCTTTTCCAGGTTTTGTTTATAAAGTGTTGTGGAAAAGAGCTTTTTAGTCTGCCATCATGCAATAACATTTTTTTGCAAAATATCGTAAAATTAACTTCTCTTTGAGTACCAATCAAAATTAAGCTTAACTAAGCCAGAGCACAGTATCAGACTGGTTTCTCATAGAAGTCCACTATGGATGTAATCAAATGGATTTAACCGAACACTGTATTAGCTCAAACACGATTGCCGCTGATGGGTTATTCAGCGTTAAGCGTGACTTAGTGCGCCTGCCAAACGGTAACACCAGTCATCGTGATTATGTGATGCATCTTGGTGCGGTGCTGATTGTGCCGATACTTCCTAATGGAAACGTGGTGTTGGAGCGGCAATTTAGGTATCCGTTACGCCAAGTATTTATTGAGCTGCCAGCAGGTAAAATTGATGCCAATGAAGAGGTATTAGCCACTGGTCAGCATGAGCTGCTAGAGGAAACGGGCTATACAGCAAAGGACTGGGTGAAGTTAGGTATTCAGCATCCATGTATTGGTTATTCTAACGAAGTAATTCATATTTATTTAGCAACAGGGTTAATTGCTGGCGCGCATCAGCGTGATGAAGATGAAGTTTTAGAAACTTTTGAAGTTAGCTTGGCCGATTGTTTAATCATGATTCAACATGCTGAAATTACCGATAGCAAAACCATTGTTGCATTGTTTTTAGCTGAAAAGTATTTGCAACAACATGGCTAGTGACACTACGACTAAAGTTTTAATCATAGGCTGTGGCGACCTAGGTGCTGCCGTAGCGCAACAGTTAGTGCAATCAGGGTTTCAAATCATCGGTGTTAGGCGTAACGCCTTTGTCATTGATGGCGTGTTGATGATACAGGCGGATGTTACTCAACCCGCTACTTTAGAGCCGCTTCGAGCTATTCAGCCAGAAATACTCGTTTACTGCGTTGCCGCCAATGCGCAGACGGATGTTGCATACAAAGCAGCCTATGTGGATGGGTTGCGTAATGTATTGGCGACTCAAGTCAAGAATACGTATTTAAAGCATGTGTTTTTTGTATCGAGTACCCGGGTTTACGGTCAAAATACCGATACTTTACTTGATGAGTCAGTGCTTGCCATTCCTGCCGATTTTGGTGGAGAACGCTTGCTTGAGGCAGAAAATCTGCTGCAAACGCTAGCTTGCCATGCAACCGCACTAAGATTATCTGGAATTTATGGGCCAGGGCGATTACGTATGATCAATCTAGCGCAGTCGCCTGAACGTTGGCCGCGTCAGAATAGTTGGAGTAACCGTATTTACCGAGATGATGCAGCTGCCTTTATCGTGCTCTTAATCCAGCAGGTCTTGGCTGGGGATACGCCGCAACCTTGCTACATCGTCACCGATTCTCAGCCTGTCACTCAGTATGAAGTGTTAAATTGGATTGCGGTTAAATTAGGTGTAGCATCACAAATAATACCTGCGGCTGAAGGTGGTAAGCGATTGAGTAATCAGGCAATGCTTGCGACAGGTTTTCAATTGCAATATCCAACTTACCAAGCAGGCTATCAGGCTTTGCTGTTAAATGATCTGACAGCAGACGCGATATCATGAACTATGCTTTTAGAATAATCACTGTAACGATAGCGCTAATTTTTACGCAATGTTTTAACGTAGCGATGGCACAAGAGACTTTCCCTAGTTGGCTCGAAGGGTTAAAGCAAACAGCAAACACGGCTGGAATTTCTGACAAAACAAGTGCAGCCACCATCAATCATATCAAATTACTGCCAGATGTCATTGTGTTAGATCGTGCGCAGCCAGAGTTTATCAGCCCGTTTCTAACGTATTACTATAAACGTGTTGATACGCGAAAAATTCAAAAAGGGCGCGAGTTGCTAGCCACGCATGATGAATTGTTAACCAGGATTGAGGCGCAGTATGGGGTGCCTAAAACCATATTGGTCGCATTTTGGGGCATGGAAACGCAATATGGCAGCTACCTGGGTAATGTCGATACATTGTCTGCCTTGGCAACGTTGGCATACGACGGACGGCGCGCTGCATTCTTTCGCAGTCAATTGCTAGATGCGATGCGCATGATTGATATGGGTCATGCCAACGTGGATGAAGTTAGAGGATCTTGGGCTGGGGCTTTCGGCAACATGCAATTTATGCCCACCACTTTTATGTTGTATGCGGTGGACGGCGACAATGATAACAAAATTGACGTTTTAAACTCCCTGCCAGATGCGTTTGCGTCAGCGGCAAATTACTTATCACAAGTGGGCTGGCGACCGGGTGAACCGACTATGATAGAGGTGCAATTACCTGAAAACTTCCCATGGCAATATGCGCAATACACGCTAAAAAAATCGACCGAAGAATGGGCGCAGTTGGGTGTGCGAGTAGTGCGGGTAGAAACTGCGATAGCTGAAACAGTAGCAACCAAAAACACCCGCCAGTTAAAATCTAAACAAGCACAGCTAAGCACAAAAAATAAAAAACGATCTATTCAGCAAGTTGTGTATCAAGCACCGAAAAATAGCGTTAGTGACAATGCAACTTTAGCTGAAGTGCTACCTAGCGTGAGCGGGCAAGCGTCTATTATTTTGCCCCAAGGCTGGTTAGGGCCTGCCTTTATGGTGTTTGATAATTTCGATGTCATTATGGATTGGAATCGTTCTGTCAATTACGCGCTATCTGTGGCGCAATTGGCTAAGCGGCTAAATCAAGAATCGCGCATTATCGGCGGACGTCTTGCTGAGGCCGGCGCACTTAGTTTTGAGAAAATGTTTGAATTGCAAAACGCACTCAATATGCGTGGATTTGATGCAGGCACACCCGATGGGTTTCCTGGTTTAAAAACGCAAGCGGCAGTGCGCGCTTACCAACTTTCAATGCAGTTACCTGCTGATGGTTATGCGAGCCCAAGTGTTTATGACAGGTTAATGTCGCAACCATAGGCTGACGGGTGTAGATTTTTAAGTGATTGCGTTTGCGCCTAATGCCACAATCAGCTAAAATCGCGTTCTGTTTGAAACAGCTGGTTCTTAGTTAAACTGGCAATTCAAAAATTTAGGCGGTTAGCTCAGTTGGTTAGAGCGCTTGGTCGACATCCAAGAGGTCAGCAGTTCGAGTCTGCTACTGCCTACCAGTAACACATTACAAAAGCCAAAGCCGTTAAATTCAACGGCTTTAATTATTTATACGGGATATGTCATGCCAGTTATACGCTTGCCAGATGGTTCACAACGTCAATTTGATGCGCCTGTTACGGTAGCTGATGTTGCCATGAACATTGGTGCAGGTTTGGCTAAAGCCGCCTTGGCTGGTAAGGTTAACGATAAAATCGTTGATACTAGTTATTTGATTGAGTCTGATAGTGATTTAGCGATTATCACGGATAAAAGTCCTGAAGGCCTAGACGTTATTCGTCATTCAACCGCACACTTGTTGGCGTATGCGGTAAAAGAATTATTCCCTGATGCGCAAGTGACCATTGGACCGGTGATTGAAAATGGCTTTTACTATGATTTTTCATACAAGCGTCCATTTACACCTGAAGATTTAATCGCCATTGAAAAGAAAATGGCTGAGCTGGCTAAAAAAGATGAGCCAGTGACACGACAAGTATTGCCACGTGCTGAAGCCGTGGCGTATTTCAAAAGTATAGGCGAGCACTACAAAGCGGAGCTGATTGAATCGATTCCATCAAGCGAAGATGTGTCACTCTACACAGAAGGCAAGTTTACTGATCTTTGTCGTGGCCCTCACGTGCCTAACACAGGCAAGCTTAAAGCCTTTAAATTGATGAAGTTAGCCGGTGCTTACTGGCGCGGTGATAGCAATAACGAAATGCTGCAACGTGTTTACGGTACGGCATGGCGCAATAAAGAAGAGTTAGACGCGCACTTGTTCCAGTTGGAAGAAGCTGAAAAGCGGGATCACCGTAAATTAGGCAAGCAACTAGATTACTTTCACATGCAAGATGATGCGCCAGGCATGGTGTTTTGGCATCCGCGCGGCTGGAGCATTTGGCAAGAAGTTGAACAGTATATGCGTCAAATGTTTAGGGACTTTGGCTACCAGGAGGTGCGTACGCCTACGGTGATGGATAAGACGCTGTGGGAGAAATCAGGCCACTGGCAAAATTATCATGACAATATGTTTGTGACGAAATCCGAAAACCGTGATTACGCCGTGAAGCCGATGAACTGCCCAGGCCATATACAGATTTTTAACAGTGGTTTGCATAGTTACCGTGATTTGCCATTGCGTTTGGCAGAGTTTGGCTCATGTCACCGTAACGAACCGTCAGGATCGTTGCATGGCTTAATGCGTGTGCGTGGTTTTACCCAAGATGATGCACATATTTTTTGTACAGAAGCGCAGATTGAAGCTGAAGTTGCTGATTTTATTAAAATGCTTTACAAAGCGTATGGCGATTTTGGCTTTACTGATGTGCTGGTTAAGCTTTCAACTCGCCCGGAAAAGCGTGTCGGCACTGATGAAACCTGGGATAAAGCCGAAGCTTCGTTAGCCAACGCACTCAATAAAAATGATTTGGTGTTTGATTTGCAGCCAGGCGAAGGCGCATTTTATGGCCCTAAAATTGAATTTACGCTTAAGGACTCTCTAGGTCGCTTGTGGCAATGCGGCACTATACAGCTCGATTTTAACTTGCCTGAGCGCTTGGATGCCGAGTATGTGGCAGAAGACAACTCTCGTAAACGCCCAGTGATGCTACACCGCGCCATTGTTGGTTCTATGGAGCGTTTTATCGGTATTTTGATTGAGAACTATGCAGGCGCCATGCCGTTATGGTTAGCGCCAGTGCAGGTGATGGTGTTGAATATTTCTGAAGGTCAGGCAGATTACGTAAGGTTGGTGGTTGAAACTTTGAAGAAAAGTGGCATCCGATGTGAATTTGACTTGAGAAATGAGAAGATTACCTATAAAATACGCGAACATAGTATGCAAAAAATGCCTTACTTGCTAGTTGCAGGTGAGCGTGAAATGCAAACAGGACATGTAGCCGTGCGTACCAGAAAAGGTGAAGACCTAGGTTCTATGCCAATTGCAGAGCTAATTGCTCGCTTGAAGGCAGAAGTTGAAACTAAGGTTTAATCTACCCTGAACTTGATTTTAGGGCTAAATCTGATGAAGCACGGCTTAACTATTTGGAGAATTTGATATAGCACAGGATAAAGAAACGCGAATTAACGGTGATATTACAGCGCCACAAGTTCGTTTGGTAGGCGTTGAGGGTGAACCTTTAGGCATCGTATCTTTGGCAGAGGCTTTTGCAAAAGCAGAAGAATCTGATATTGATTTAGTGGAAATTGCACCTAATGCCGCCCCGCCAGTGTGCAGGTTGATGGATTACGGCAAGTTCAAGTATGCCGAAAGTAAAAGGCAGCACGAAGTTAAGCTTAAGCAAAAGCAAGTGGTGGTGAAAGAAATTAAATTCCGCCCAGGTACAGATGATGGCGATTACGCGATTAAAGTACGTAATATTATTCGCTTCATACAAGAGGGTGATAAAGCGAAAATCACGTTACGCTTTAGAGGTCGTGAGATTACGCACCAAGAGTTTGGTTTAGCGTTACTTAGACGTGTAGAAGCGGATACAAAAGAGGTTGCAGTGGTTGAGCAGTTCCCTAAAATGGAAGGTCGCCAAATGGTGATGATTTTAGGTCCACACAAAAAAACTGGCTAACTGATTGAGGTCGGTCAGCATGTAAGATTAAGTAGTAAAGTTGTAGTAGTGGTGTAGTCAGAAATACTGATAAGCGTCACTAAGTCAGCTTCGCTGGCAAGTGTTGCTAATAAAAATTCCGAGTGATACGGCTTAACGGCATGCCTAAGCACTCATAACTTAAGTTCAAGGAGAACAAAATGCCAAAAATGAAAACCAAGAGTGGTGCTAAAAAGCGCTTCAAATTCTTGGGTAATGGTAAAGTGAAACGTACGCATTCACACTTACGCCATATTCTCACTAAAAAGACCACCAAGCAAAAGCGTAAATTACGCGGCACGGCGATCATCTCACCAACAGACGTCAAACGCGTTCGCGCCATGATGCCAACACGATAAGGAGACCGATATGCCTAGAGTAAAACGTGGTGTCATCGCTCGCGCTAGACACAAAAAAGTATTAAAAGCCGCTAAGGGTTACCGCGGTCGTCGTAAAAACGTTTACCGCGTTGCCAAGCAAGCGGTAATGAAAGCGGGTCAATACGCTTATCGTGACCGTCGTCAAAAGAAACGTCAATTCCGCACATTGTGGATTGCGCGTATCAATGCCGGTGCACGTGAGTGCGGCTTAACTTACAGCCGCTTCATGAATGGCTTGAAAAAATCAGCGATTGAAGTGGATCGTAAAGTATTGGCTGATTTAGCCGTATTTGATAAAGCGGCATTTGCTAAATTTGTTGAATTAGCGAAAGCTGGTTTAGCGGCTTAAGTATTTCAAGCTGGTATTTTCAAACTTATTATTAAGTTTGAGTGAAAAAAGAGGCTTCGGCCTCTTTTTTTTACTGTAAAATTCTATCCTTATAATTTTTAATGCAAAATCAAGGCATTAAAGGCAGTATGCCAGAATAACGCTGGCTTAAAATTCCAGTAAATCTACAACGACTAAAGATAAAATGACATGGCAGATTTAACGCATTTAATTGCAGAAGCAGAAGCCGACTTTGCAAATAGCGCTTCGATGAATGACTTGGAAATTGCTAAGGCAAAATATCTAGGTAAATCAGGTTCACTTACGGATGCATTAAAAGGCCTGGGTAAGTTAAGTGCAGAAGAACGTCCCGCAGCGGGCGCAGCTATTAACGTGGTTAAGCAAGCAGTTGAGGCGGCCTTAACGGCAAGGCGTGAATCACTATTAAATGCAGAGCAAGCCAAGCAGTTGGCACAAGAGTCAATCGATGTCACGCTGCCGGCACGTGCGCAATCGCAAGGTGGATTGCACCCTGTAACACTCACACTGAAGCGCGTAGAAGAGTTGTTCCATTCTATCGGCTTTGAAGTGGCCACTGGCCCTGAAATTGAAACGGATTTTTACAATTTCACGGCACTGAATATTCCTGAAGATCATCCAGCACGTGCTATGCACGATACATTTTATATTGATGAAGCCAACGTGTTAAGAACACACACTTCACCAGTACAAGTGCGCTACATGGAGAATACTTTAAAAACCAATAAAACACCGCCACTGAAAATTATTGCACCGGGTCGCGTGTATCGTGTGGATTCGGATGCAACACATTCACCTATGTTTCACCAAGTGGAAGGTTTGTGGGTGGATGAAGACATTAGCTTTGCCAATTTAAAAGGCGTGGTGCAGGACTTTTTGCAAAAATTCTTTGAGCGCGATGATTTAACCGTGCGTTTTAGACCTTCATTCTTCCCGTTTACTGAGCCCTCAGCTGAGATGGATATGAGCTGGAACGGCGGTTGGTTAGAGATTGGTGGCTGCGGCATGGTGCATCCCGAGGTGTTCAAGCATGTGAATATCGATAGCGAAAAATATCGTGGCTTCGCCTTTGGTTTGGGCGTGGAACGTTTAACCATGTTACGTTATGGGGTGAATGATTTGCGCCATTTCTTTAATAATGATTTGCGCTTTTTAAGCCAGTTTAGATAGGTTTTCCCTTCGACAGGTTCAGGGAACGGAACGCAGCCCGTTGCTCACTGAGCGTCGAAGGCGTTCCCTGAGCCTGTCGAAGGGCAAGTCGTTCAACATTACAATTAAGGTCACAAAAGCATTATGCAATTCTCAGAAAATTGGTTACGTAGTTTAGTCAATACTGATTTAGACAGTCAGGCGCTAAGTCACGCTTTAACAATGGCAGGGCTTGAGGTTGAAGACATGCAGCCTGTTGCTGCCGCATTTAGTAAAGTGGTTGTGGCAAAAATTATCTCGGCTGAAAAACATCCGGATGCAGATCGCCTGCAAGTTTGCAAGGTGGATGTGGGCTTGGCTGAACCTTTGCAAATTGTATGCGGTGCCGCCAATGCGCGCGCGGGTTTAGTTGCACCATGTGCCATGGTGGGTGCAGAGTTACCTGGATTTTCTATCAAGCAAGCTAAAGTGCGTGGTATAGAATCATTTGGCATGATGTGCTCATCTAAAGAGCTGGGATTAAGTGCAGAAGCCACAGGGTTGTTAGAACTAGATAGCGAAGCGGTGGTTGGACAGGATATTCGCCAGTATTTGGATTTGGATGACCATCTTTTAACACTCAAGCTCACGCCAAATCGTAGCGATTGCTTAAGCCTCACAGGTATCGCGCGCGATGTAGCTGCGATTACAGGGGCTGCTACACGTTTTGAAACAATTTCACCTGCGGCAGTCGAGTTATCACAACATAAAAAAGTCACGGTGGCTGAGCCTTCAGCTTGCCCACGCTATTGCGGCCGCTTAATTAGCGGCATCAACGCGCAGGTGAGTACGCCAGCGTGGATGGTTAAACGCTTAGAGCGTAGCGGCTTGCGCAGCATTAGTGCGGTGGTTGATATTACGAACTATGTGCTGTTAGCGCTGGGGCAGCCGATGCACGCATTTGACGCAGCCAAATTGAATGGTGATGTGAGCGTGCGCTTTGCTAATGCTGGCGAATCACTCGGTCTGTTGAATGATCAAACCATACAACTTAAAGCCGATGATTTGATCATTGCCGATGCACAGGGTGCAATTGCCTTAGCTGGCATTATGGGTGGTAAGCCAACGGCTGTGAGCGATGAAACTACCGATGTGTTCCTGGAAAGTGCGTTTTTTATACCGTCTGTGATCGCAGGCAAGGCACGTAGGCTCGGTTTGAGTACAGATTCATCTTACCGCTTTGAGCGCGGTGTCGATTTTGGTAATACACGCAATGCCATTGAATATGCAACAACGCTAATACAGAAAATCTGTGGTGGCAAGGCCGGGGATGTTACTGAAGTGATTGGCGCATTGCCTGCGCGTCACCCAGTAAAGCTAAGAATGGCGCGATTAGTATCAGTATTAGGTATTACATTTGAACAGCAAACAGTAGCACAGCTGCTCACGCAACTTGGTTTTGCCTTTAGTGTGGTTGAAGAAGTATTTACTGTTACGCCACCCAGTTATCGCTTTGACATTACGATTGAAGAAGATTTAATTGAAGAAGTTGCGCGCTTGTACGGCTATGATCATATTCCCGCAACGCCACCTGTTGCACAATTAAACATGTTAATAGCACCTGAGCAGCAGTTGCATTTGAATCAATTGCGTGATGGATTGGTATCTGCAGGTTACCAGGAAGTGGTGACTTACAGCTTTGTGGACGAAAGCTGGGAGCGTGATTTATTAGGTAACAGCACACCTATTAAGCTTAAAAACCCAATTGCGAGTAACTTGAGTGTGATGCGTACCAGCTTGTGGGGCGGCTTATTAGATACATTAAGCTACAACCTGAATCGTAAGCAAGACCGTGCCTATTTATTTGAAATTGGCGCGGTATATCATCAAATCGCTAGCGCATACCATGAAACCACGCGTATTTCTGGTTTGGCGTACGGTAGTGCCAAGCCAGAGCAGTGGGCTGAGAGCAGTAAAGAAGTCGATTTTTTTGATGTAAAAGCGCATGTAGAAGCCTTACTTGGTGCTACCCATACGGGTAGGCAGATTGTTTACGAAAAAGCCACGCATAGCGCACTGCACCCGGGTCAATCAGCGCGAATTTTATTAAACGGAAAAGTCATTGGCTGGCTAGGTAAGTTGCATCCAAAATGGCAGCAACAATACGATTTAGCTAAGAGTACTTTTTTGTTTGAAATGGACGCGGATGCCTTGTTAAGTCGTCATTTGCCTGCTTATCAAGAGGTTTCAAAACTGCTCCCGGTACGCCGTGATTTAGCCATTGTTTTAGATGAAAACATTGCCGTACAAACGGTATTAAGTGCCGTTAAAAAAGCCAATATACCGCTGATACAAGAGGTGGCATTGTTTGATTTATACCAAGGTAAAGGTATTGCAGAAAGCAAAAAAAGCCTTGCATTATCAGTACTTATGCATGATACTCAAAAAACTTTGACTGATGTTGAAGCCGATACAGCCATTGCTAATCTGCTACAATTATTGCAAAACAATTTTGATGCGACGCTGAGAAATTAACTACTTAAAAAACCAGCATGGCATTTAATTTTGCTAAAATTCAAGTTAAAAAAATGTCTGTGCATGATAAAAGCGATTAACAGCTTTAAATGAAATGGGAGCGTGTATGACTTTAACAAAAGCTGAACTTGCTGATTTACTCTATGAGCAAGTTGGGTTAAATAAACGTGAAGCCAAAGATATGGTGGAAGCATTTTTTGAAGAAGTGCGAATTGCGTTAGAGGCGGGTGATAGTGTAAAACTATCTGGTTTTGGTAATTTTGAATTACGTAAAAAGTCTGAGCGCCCAGGTCGCAACCCTAAAACTGGTGAAGAAATACCCATTACTGCACGCCGAGTGGTTACGTTTCATGCCAGCCAAAAGCTGAAAAGTAAGGTAGATGCCAACTACGCGAGTTGAATATAATGCGTGTGGTTTTTTGATTTTTTCTTAAAGCATTAGCAATATAAGTGAGAAAGCTGTCAGTATGCATGAGCAGGTCGCCAAGGTGCAGTTGCCACCCATTCCAGCAAAGCGCTATTTTACGATAGGTGAAATGAGCGAACTTTGCGGGGTTAAGGCGCACGTGCTCAGATACTGGGAGCAGGAATTTACGCAACTCAAACCTGTTAAACGGCGTGGTAACCGTCGCTACTACCAACACCATGAAGTATTGTTGATTCGTCGTATTCGAGAGTTATTGTACGAGGAGGGCTTCACTATTAGTGGCGCCCGTAATCGCTTGGATCATCCAGAAACTGCAGAGTCGCAATCTGAAAAGCCGTCAACGGCTAACGGCACGCTTGATTTACAAGCGCAGTCAAATCTAACTCAAGCTAAATTGACATTAACAACCGTTGAAAATACTGCTTTTGATTTTGTGGCAGTTAAAACAGAGTTGCGTGAAATTTTAAATCTGCTGCGCTCCAATCTGCAGTCATCCTAGCCTTTTTATTTCTCGCGCAATTTATAGAGCATAGTCTTTTGCGCTATAATGCACGCTTGTTACAAGTTACTTGTAACAACGGTTCGGGGCATAGCGCAGCCTGGTAGCGTACATGCCTGGGGGGCATGGGGTCGCAAGTTCGAATCTTGCTGTCCCGACCAAATAAAACAATGACTTACAACTTAGCGGTTGTGGGTCATTTTCTTTTATAGGTACTCGGGATAACTTTTCCAGTCATTAGGTTTTTTCAGCCATAAAAAACCCACGGCTTAGGTGGATAGTATGACCTTTCTATATTGGTCTATTCCTTGATCTTCCATTTTCCTAGCTTTCAGAGTTTTACTGCCAATTGATTTAATCTATCGATTTTTAGCTTGATACTAATTTTACTTAAATATCATCGTAATGATACATAATGCTTAAGCGCAACGTTTAATTATCACGTTACTTGATGAAATCTTACTTGAGGGTGACATGATGGGTTGCTTTTGTAGCACGCTGAAAAATAAAATCAACCATAGAATAGTTGTTGAGTTCATCAACATCATTTATATTGTGCTAAATGATTTAATAAAGAGTAAAAGTAATGAAAATAACTACTATCCCCACACAGCCATTTAATGATCAAAAACCTGGTACTTCTGGCTTACGTAAAAAAGTAAAAGTATTTCAGCAGCCGCATTATTTAGAAAATTTTGTACAAAGTTTTTTTGATACGCTGACCGTGCCAGCAGACGCTACGCTAGTGGTTGGTGGCGATGGGCGGTATTACAATCGTCAAGCGATTCAAACTCTTATTCAAATGGCGGCAGCCAACGGGTTTGTACGGGTTATTGTGGGGCAGGCGGGTATTTTATCTACACCTGCGGCTTCACATATCATTCGCAAATATCAAACATTTGGCGGCATGGTATTGTCTGCAAGCCATAACCAAGGCGGTATTGATGGTGATTTCGGCATTAAATACAATATTGGCAATGGTGGTCCAGCGCCAGAAAAAATCACCGATGAAGTGTTTGCGAAAAGCAAAGTCATTACACAGTTTAAAATTGCCGATTTGCCTGTGGTCAATATTGACACTTTAGGTGAGGTTGTCTTTGCAGGCGTGGGTGCAGGTGAAACCTTCACTGTGCAAGTGATTGATGCGGTACAAGATTACGCTGATTTAATGCAAAGCCTGTTTGACTTCGCAGCCATTAAGCAATTGCTAGCCAGTGGTTTTGAAATGAAATTTGACGCCATGCATGCTGTAACAGGGCCTTATGCTAAAGAGATTTTAGTGCACCGGTTGGGCGCACCCATTGATTGTTTAATGAATTGTGAACCATCCGAAGACTTTGGCGGTGGTCATCCTGACCCTAATTTAACCTATGCTGAAGATTTAGTAAAAATCATGTTCGCAGGTGAAAATGCACTTGATTTTGGTGCGGCCTCTGACGGTGACGGCGACCGTAATATGATTTTAGGTCAGAATTTCTTTGTAACGCCTTCAGATAGTCTAGCCGTGTTAGCAGCCAATGCCACGCTGGTGCCGGCTTACGCAAGCGGCATTGCAGGCGTAGCGCGCTCTATGCCCACCAGTGGCGCGGTAGATAGAGTGGCAGCCAAGCTTAATATCCCCTGTTATGAAACGCCAACAGGCTGGAAATTCTTCGGCAACCTGATGGATGCAGGCAAAGTGACGCTGTGTGGCGAAGAAAGCTTCGGCACTAGCTCCAACCATGTGCGGGAGAAAGATGGCCTTTGGGCTGTGTTATTTTGGTTGAATATTATTGCGGTTAAAAAAATAGGTGTAGAGGCAATTTTAAAAGCACATTGGCTGGAATTCGGACGTAATGTGTATTCGCGCCATGATTATGAGTCAATTCCGACCGATGCGGCTAATGGCGTAATAGCGCATATCAAGTCGCAGTTTACTAGTTTGCCGAATCAAAGCTTTGGCAGTTACACCGTTAAAGTTTGTGATGATTTTAGCTACCATGATTCGGTTGATGGCTCGGTAAGCAATAATCAAGGGATTCGTATTTTATTTACCGATGGTTCGCGCATCGTATTCAGGCTTTCTGGCACTGGCACAGAGGGGGCGACTTTGCGTATTTATTTGGAGGCGTTTGAGCCTGATAGCGCGAAGCATCACTTGGACGCGCAAGTGGCGTTAGCTGAAATGATACAAATTGCCTTGCAGATTTCGCAATTGGTAGAGCGCACAGGGCGCGTTAAGCCTACGGTGATTACTTAATTCCAACTTGTTTGATGGTCATTTCGCCCTTATAAAGCCGTACATCCATACGACCTAAAAACGACATGCCAAGTAATACGTCGCCATCTAAGCCGGGAGCAATCATGGCGGCAACGTTGTTGGCACTAACGCCGCCTATTTGCACGGACTCTAAGCGCACCATATAGCCGATGCTATCGCCATTGGCGGTGTTGGTACGTATGGCATTGATGCTTTTTAATTTGAGTTTGTCAGCAACGTTTTGCGATATAGCCACACCAGTTGCGCCCGTATCAACTAATACGTTGACTTTTTGGCCGTTAATCAAGGCTTCACTGCGGTAGTGGCCATCCAAACCACGTTTTAATACAACAGCACTGCCATCGCCCAAGCGGTTTAGTTTGTTGGGGTTTTGGACGTTATCAGCCAGATAGTAAATAAGCCCTGCCAGCGCAATCCAAACTATGATGGCGAAAAAAGTGTTTTTAGGCATGTTTAATATCTTCGGGATGAATTCCCTGCTACTTGCGATGGGGGTGCTTTATTCCGCTTCATCTATCCAAGCGAGTTGTATCGCCTCTAAAATCCGCTCACCGCATTTTTCAGGGGTGTCATCAAAGCCTTCTAAATCCAGTACCCACTGCATTAAATCGGTAAATCGGATGGATTTTGGATCAATATCCGGGTGCTTATCATATAGCACTTCAGCGATAGCTTGGCTGTCTGTCCATTTCATATTGAGTGTGTCCTTGTTTTTTTTAAGGCTTTGATTATAGCCTTGTAGATTAAGAAGTAGAAAAAAAATGAAAACACGTTGGGCTGATTAACATGAAGTATTGGACAAAAAAACCCGTAACTCTTTTGAAGAGAATACGGGCAAGGGGAGCACTATTGGAGATATATACTGAGAAACTAATATGCAAATTTTGGGCCAATTAAATAATGCATATTATTCAATGAGTTGATATTTTCCAGTAAATATTATTGCTTTCATATAAACCGAGTTGGTTGATTTCAGCCACCAATTTGTGCTTGGGGGTTGAGGGTATGATGCTGTTTAACTAGAAACATATTGGTATGTCGTGCTTTAATCTTGCTGAATTGACGTGGTAAAATGCAAGATATTCTTTTTATTCATATATCTGGAAAACTAAACATCATGTTACAAGCTCCATCAAATCCGGCACCATTCAACTACGCAATTACCCTAAACCAAGCTGACCCAGCCTTATGGGGCATGATAGAGCAAGAGGTGGTGCGTCAGCATGAGCATATTGAATTGATTGCTTCTGAAAATTACACTAGCCCTGCGGTGATGCAGGCGCAGGGCTCTCAACTCACCAATAAGTATGCTGAGGGTTATCCAGGTAAACGTTTTTACGGTGGCTGTGAGTTTGTCGATCAAGTGGAGCAATTGGCGATTGACCGCTTAAAAGCGTTGTATGGCGCGGAGTATGCCAACGTGCAGCCACACTCTGGTTCGCAGGCAAATCAAGCGGTTTATTTCTCTATTTTAAAACCAGGTGACACCGTGATGGGCATGAATTTGGGTCATGGCGGGCATTTAACGCATGGTTCACCGGCTAACCTTTCAGGAAAATTGTTCAATATCGTGCCTTATGGCTTGAACGACAAAGAAGAAATTGACTACGACGAAATGGAGCGTATTGCAGTTGAATGTAAACCTAAGTTGCTGATTGGTGGTGCCAGTGCTTACGCGTTACGTTTCGATTGGGCGCGCATGGCGGAAATTGCGAAAAAAGTAGGCGCGTATTTTATGGTGGACATGGCGCATTATTCAGGTTTGATTGCTGCTGGTGTTTACCCCAACCCTGTACCGCATGCGGATTTTGTGACATCAACCACACATAAAACTTTACGTGGCCCACGTGGCGGCATTATTTTGGCCAAAGCTGAGTTCGAGAAATCGATCAATTCAAACGTGTTTCCAAGCTTGCAAGGTGGTCCATTGATGCATGTAATAGCGGCCAAAGCGACGGCGTTTTTAGAGGCTTCACAACCTGAATTCAAGATTTATCAAGCGCAAGTGCTTAAAAATGCACAGGCAATGGCTGAAGCATTAACTGCACGCGGCTTACGTATTATTTCAGGTCGCACTGAATCACACATGTTCTTGGTGGATTTACGCCCTAAAGGTTTAACCGGTAAGGCGGCAGATGCTGCACTTGGCTTGGCGCATATCACCGTAAATAAAAACTCAATTCCCAATGACCCTGAAAGCCCATTTGTGACTTCAGGCATTCGCATTGGCGCACCAGCTATTACTACGCGCGGCTTTAAAGAAGAGGAAGCAAAATTGGTGGCGAATCTGATTGCCGATGTGCTGGATAATCCAACTGATGAAGCAGTCATTGCGGCAACCAAAGCGAAAGTACATGCGTTGACGGCGCGCTTTCCAGTCTATCAAGGCTAATTATGAAATGCCCCTTTTGCGGTGCTGATGATACCCAGGTGATTGACTCACGCGTCAATGATGAGGGGGATTCTATTCGTCGGCGCCGTAGATGTGGGGCATGCGATAAGCGTTTTACCACTTATGAAACTGCAGAGTTACATTTGCCGCAAGTGGTGAAGCAGAATGGCACGCGTGAGGAGTTTAAGCGCGAAAAATTGCGGCTTTCATTCACGCGTGCATTGCATAAGCGCCCGGTGCCTACTGAGTATGTAGATAACGCGTTAAATCACATCACACAAAAAATATTGAGTTTAGGTGAACGTGAAGTTCCTGCGCGAGATTTAGGCGAGATGGTAATGCATGAGCTCAAAATGATGGATAAAGTCGCTTATATTCGCTTTGCCTCGGTGTATCGAAGCTTCTCTGATGTTGATGACTTTAGCGATGTTATTCGTGATTTGGATTTGCCTTTGGTGAACACTAAACGCAGTAGTGCCGATGATGAAAAAGGGTAGCTAATTATGAAGCTAATTAACTGGGCGTCGATTGTGTTTGCTGTTTTTACTTTGATTGTGACCATCGTGTTTTTTAGTTGGTGGATGATGAAAGACCGCATTGTTTTTGGCAATGAGCGGTTTGATCAAGTCAAATGGATGCAAAGTGTTTCTACCATCAATCATGAATGTAAGCGTGGTGATATGGCGTATGATCTGCAGCAGAATGTTTTGGCAAAAGGTACTCCAAGAGAGGCTGTGCATGTGCTTTTAGGTCGTCCAAGCTATGAAGATACTGCCAGTGCAGAATATGATTTAGGCCAATGCATGCATGTTTATCATGGCTTGCTTATTTTCTTTGATAAAAATAGCCGTTTAATTTCAAGTCGTATTTCTTCGCATTAAATTGCTCATCATTTAACGGTCATTACCGTGCACTCAATCACTCAACACACTTACATGACACTTGCCCTGCGCTTGGCAGAGCAAGGTTTGTATTCCACCAGTCCAAATCCACGCGTGGGTTGTGTCATCGTTAAAAATAATCAAATTGTGGGACAAGGCGCGCACCTGAAAGCAGGTGCGCCGCATGCCGAGGTGTTTGCATTACAGCAAGCTGGCGCTCAGGCAAAAGATGCTGATATTTATGTGACCTTAGAACCATGTAGCCACTTTGGTAAAACGCCGCCTTGTGTGCAGGCGGTGATAGCGGCGCAGCCTAAACGCGTGATTGTTGCCATGCAAGACCCTAATCCGCTGGTGGCTGGGCGTAGCGTCGCCGCTTTACGTGCGCAAGGCATTGAGGTCGTGGTGGGAGTGATGGAGCAAGAGGCAGTTACACTCAATTTAGGCTTTGTTGCGCGTATGACGCGTGGCTTGCCCTATGTACGGTGCAAAATTGCAGCCAGCCTGGATGGTCGTACCGCACTCAAAAACGGTCAAAGTCAGTGGATTACGGGCGAACCTGCAAGGCTGGATGTACAACATTGGCGCGCGCAGTCTTGCGCCATTGTGACAGGTATAGGCACGGTGTTAGCAGATAATCCGAGTATGACGGTGCGGCTACCTGGCACATCACGCCAACCGCTACGTGTGATTGTGGATAGCAACTTGCAAACGCCTGTTGATTGTAAAATGCTAGACGCGGCTATGCTTCAACATAGCCCGGTGCTGATTGCTTATGCCCAAAATGCAAATCATCAAGCTAAAGCCCTAATTGCCGCAGGTGCAGAGCTGATTCAGTTAACTGATGCCTATCATCGTGTCGATCTAAACGCTTTATTTAAACACTTAACACAATGTGGTATTAACGAAGTATTAGTTGAGGCTGGGCAGGGTTTGAATGGTGCGCTATTACATGCCAACTTGATTGATGAATTCATTTTCTACTATGCACCAAAATTGATGGGTGCGGATGCTAAAGCGATGTTTGCAATCCCTGAACTGACTGCAATGCAACAGGTAACAGAGTTGCAGATTTTAGATGTGCGTCAAATAGGTCAAGACATCCGCTTACGTGCGAAGCCAGTTAAGCTGACGACTAACAATTAACGACGCTATGCTCATTGATACCCATTGTCACCTTGATGCCGCTGAATTTGATGCAGACCGTGACTATGTTGCTGTGCAAGCGCTTAAGCATGGCGTGTTGTGCATTGTTGTGCCCGCTGTCGCGTGTGATAACTTTGATACTGTCATTGCGCTATGTAATCAACATAAACATTGCGCCTACGCGCTTGGTGTTCATCCTATGTTTGTGGATAGCGCATCTGCAGATGATATTGAAACGCTCAAAGTTTATGTGCAAAACAATCACCCAGTAGCGATTGGTGAAATCGGTTTGGATTATTTTATGACCAATCCTAAAATGCACCCTGAAAATACTACGCGCCAGACTTACTTTTTTACTGAACAGTTAAAAATTGCCCGGCAATTTGATTTGCCGGTGATTTTGCATGTGCGGCATGCGGTAGATGATATATTGAAATATTTGCGTCGTCATGAGGTGGTGGGCGGTATTGCGCATGCGTTTAATGGTAGTTTTCAGCAGGCAGAGCAGTTTATTGCGTTAGGATTTAAACTTGGATTTGGCGGTGCGATGACGTATGAGCGCGCATTAAGAATTCGGGAGCTTGCAACAAAGTTGCCATTAGAGGCTTTAGTTTTGGAAACAGATGCGCCTGATATACCACCAGAATGGGTAGGTGCAAAAGGTAGAAATAGCCCCTTGGAACTACCAAGAATTGCACAGGTTTTAGCTGATTTAAGGCAAGTAAATGTGTCGCAAGTGCTTGATATTACTAGCGCCAATGCGTTAAAAGTTTTGCCAAAATCAGCCGACTTATGCACACCAGTTAATGTGCTACTTTAAGTATGGTAAAAAAACCTTAGCAATCAATGGGTGTTTTGTAACTTATTGATTATAATAGGTTTAATAATAGATTAAAAATTAAGCGATTTGAAAAAACCCTTATAAATTGGTAGGTTACATTTTAGAGTCACAGTTATTCACAAAGTTATCCACAGATAATGTGGAGAGTATTTTTAACATTCGGGAACTTTTTAAAAGTCAACTTTTTAATTTATTTTTTTTGTTAAAAATAGATGGCTTTATGATTGGGTCAACTTAATTTCCATGCTAGTAAATCATCAGCAATATCGCACCATTTGGCCCAGTTCTTATTTTGGACAAGGTTCTAACGCCGAGCTTAGAACGGTTGAGGTCATCGATCAAACAAAATTGCCACATGTGTTTGAGATTGCAAAAATTGACAGCTTGCAACAAATGATTGCAGCGATTAAAACCATGCAAGTACGCGGAGCGCCACTTATAGGTGCTGCCGCAGCTTATGGCGTTGCTTTGGCTATGCAGCAGGATAGCGGTGACTATCATTTGCAACAGGTGGCAAAACTGTTGATCCAAAGCCGCCCCACTGCCGTGAATTTAAGGTGGGCAGTGCAGCGTATGCTGGGCAGGTTGCTGCCATTACCTGTTGCGAATAGAGTGCAGGCTGCCTGGGCAGAGGCGGCGTTGATTTGCGATGAAGATGTGCTGTTAAATCAGGCGATTGGTGTACATGGCTTAGATTTAATTCGCGCGCTGCATCTTAAAAAATCTCGCACCATTCACATTCTTACGCATTGCAATGCTGGTTGGTTAGCCACGGTGGATTTTGGTACGGCGCTTGCACCCATCTATGCAGCACATGACGCAGGATTGGATGTGCATGTGTGGGTAGGTGAAACCCGCCCTCGCAACCAAGGTGCAAGCCTTACCGCATGGGAGCTGGGTCAGCATGGCGTACCGCATACGGTAATCAGCGATAATGCAGGCGGGCATTTAATGCAGCAAGGTCGGGTGGATATGGTGATTGTGGGTGCCGACCGTGTGACAGCGACGGGGGATGTATGCAATAAAATTGGTACTTATTTAAAAGCGCTGGCAGCTTTTGATAGTTCGCTATCAGGGCATCATATTCCATTTTACGCTGCTGTACCTTCACCGACAATTGATTGGACTATTGAAGATGGAATACAGCAAATTGAGATTGAAGAGCGCGATGGTGATGAGCTGGCGTGGATGAGTGGCCGACTTGCTGACGGGACAATGGCAACAGTCAATATTTTGCCGCATGGCACAAAAGTGGCTAACCCTGCATTTGATGTGACACCAGCAAGGCTGGTCACTGGCATTATTACCGAGCAGGGAGTTTTTGCACCCAATCAATTAAGAACTATGCAGAGATAAATCAATGCCCCAAATATTAAAAAACGCTCGCGAGCAACTTTTAAGCATTAGTCAGCAACTTAATTGCTTAGGGTTAAACCGTGGCACTTCGGGCAATGTCAGTGTGCGAGCGAGTGGTGAAGCGGGGCTGCCAGGCTTTTTAATTACGCCATCTGGCATGGCAGTAGAAAAAATGACGCCTACTGATATGGTGTGGATGGATTTCGCAGGTAATGCAGAAGGTGGTAGGCAGCCATCCAGTGAATGGCGATTTCATCTTGATATCTTGCAGCATAAGCCCGAGGCTAATGCCGTTATTCACACCCATAGTATGTTTGCCACAACGTTAAGTACATTGCGGCTTGATATTCCAGCTTTTCATTACATGATTGCTTTGGCAGGCGGAGACAGTATCCGTTGTGCGCCTTATGCGCTGTTTGGCAGCCAGCAGCTGTCCGACAAAGCTTTATTGGCATTACAAGACCGCAAAGCTTGCTTGTTAGCTAATCACGGCATGATAGCAATAGGCGAAACCTTGGAAAAAGCGCTAAATATCACGCAAGAAGTTGAAACTTTATGCGAGCAATATCTATGTGCATTACAAGTTGGCAAGCCATTTATCTTGAGTCAGCAGGAGATGCTGGAGGTGCAGGAAAAATTTAAGGGATATGGCGCATGGAAAAATAGCGCTAAGGTGAAAAGTAATTCTTAATTATCAGGAGAAAATAAACCTGCTTTCATGAGTTTTCGTTTGTAGGCGCATGGGCTTTAAAGTAAAATAGACTCCCGTCTGCAATAATAAATTAAGTGCGCGTCCTATGACCAAATATGTATTCGTAACCGGCGGTGTTGTTTCCTCTCTTGGTAAAGGTATCGCCGCCGCCAGCCTTGGCGCAATTTTAGAATCACGTGGCATTAAAGTCACCATGCTGAAACTAGACCCCTATATCAACGTTGACCCTGGCACCATGAGCCCATTTCAGCACGGCGAGGTATTTGTCACTGATGATGGTGCAGAAACAGACCTTGATTTGGGTCATTATGAGCGTTTTATCAGTCAGCGCATGGGTAAACGTAATAATTTCACTGCTGGCCAAATTTATGAAACCGTGATTAAAAAAGAGCGTCGCGGTGAGTATTTAGGCAAAACCGTACAGGTTATTCCACATATTACCGATGAAATTAAAGCCCATGTGAAACGTGGTGCTGAAGGTGCTGAGGTTGCCATTGTTGAAGTGGGCGGTACCGTGGGCGATATTGAATCGTTGCCGTTTCTTGAGGCTATCCGTCAGATGGGTTTTGAAGAAGGTAGAAACAATGCCTGCTATATTCATTTAACCCTTTTGCCTTGGATTCCAACTGCGGGTGAACTCAAAACCAAGCCTACGCAGCACTCTGTGAAAGAGTTGCGAGGAATTGGTATTCAGCCTGATATCCTGCTGTGCCGTGCCGACCGCGACATCCCTGAAGAAGAGCGTAGAAAAATAGCCTTATTCACCAATGTAGCTCCAGAGGCGGTGATTAGCGCGATTGATTCAGACTCTATCTATAAAATCCCCGGTCTGTTGCATGATCAGCATTTGGATACGATTGTTTGCAAAAAACTAGAGATTGAAGCGAAGCCAGCCAATTTGTTTGAATGGGAAAAAATCACCACCGCACTTGCAAACCCGAAGCACTTGGTGAATGTTGCGTTTGTAGGTAAATATGTTGATTTAACTGAATCTTATAAGTCGCTCACTGAAGCGCTGATTCATGCAGGTATTCATACTGAATCCAAAGTCAAAATTCACTATATAGACTCAGAAGATATTGAGAAAAATGGCACTGATGCCCTCATTGGTGTGGATGCGATTTTAGTGCCTGGTGGTTTCGGTAAGCGCGGGACTGAAGGCAAAATTGTTGCCATTCAATATGCGCGTGAAAATAAAATACCGTACTTAGGGATTTGTTTAGGCATGCAATTAGCGGTGATTGAGTTTGCACGCCATGTTGCAAATTTAAAAGATGCAAATAGCACAGAATTTAACCCAGAAGCCACGCATAAGCTCATTGGTTTAATTGATGAGTGGCAAGACGCTTCAGGTAATATTGAAAAACGTGATGAAAATTCCGATCTTGGCGGTACCATGCGTTTAGGCGCACAAGCTTGCCCTGTTGTGCCAAACACCTTGGCGGCGAGCATTTATGGTGTTCAAGTAAATGAGCGTCATCGTCATCGTTATGAAGTTAATAATCATTATGTTGAGCAATTAAAAGCAGCAGGTTTAGTGGTTTCTGCCAGAACGCCAACTGAAGACTTGTGCGAGATGATTGAGTTGCCGCAAAACGTGCATCCTTGGTTTGTTGCTTGCCAATTTCACCCTGAATTTACATCCAATCCGCGGGCAGGGCATCCACTATTTACTGCATACGTCAAAGCGGCTTTGGCAAACAAAAAAGCTTAATCTTCAGGCATCTGCAGCAAAATTAAATAAGGTTTTGAAAATGAAATTATGTAACTTTGATGTAGGTCTTGAGCATCCTTTATTTTTAATCGCGGGTCCTTGCGTGATTGAATCGAAACAAATGGCGATTGATACTGCTGGTCAGCTGAAGGAAATTGCGGCTGCACTCAACATTCCATTTATTTACAAATCTTCATACGATAAAGCCAACCGCAGCTCAAACAGTACATTCCGTGGCTTTGGTATGGAAGAGGGTTTAAAGATTTTAGATGAAGTGCGTCGCCAAATCGGCGTACCAATTTTGACTGACGTACACACAGAAGAGCAGGTGCCACATGTGGCAGCAGTGGTTGATGTGTTGCAAACCCCCGCATTTTTATGTCGCCAAACTGACTTTATTACCGCCTGCGCAAAATCAGGTAAACCTGTGAATATCAAAAAAGGCCAATTCATGGCACCAGGGGACATGCGTAATGTGGTGCAAAAAGCGCGCGAAGCGAACGGCAACCAAGATACCATTATGGTGTGCGAGCGTGGTGTTTCGTTTGGTTACAATACGCTGGTATCAGATATGCGCGGTCTTGCCATTATGCGTGAAACCAATTGCCCGGTGGTATTTGATGCGACGCACTCTGTGCAACAGCCTGGTGGTCAAGGTGATAAGAGCGGCGGTCAGCGCGAGCATGTGCCAGTGTTGGCGCGTGCAGCCGTAGCCAGTGGCATTGCAGGCATCTTTATGGAAACGCATCCTGATCCTGCTCAGGCATTGTCAGATGGCCCAAACGCCTGGCCACTCCATAAAATGAAAGATTTGTTAGAAGTGTTGGTGGATTTAGATAGATTAGTGAAAAAAGCTGGTTTTATTGAAAGTACGTTGTAAGAATATTTTAGCCACAGATTCACACAGATAAAAATCTAAAATATACATGATGATTTAAAGGGTTATAAAGGTTTCATCTGCGTTTGTCCGTGTTCCTCGGCGGCTAATAATAAAAATTATTTTTAGGAGAAAATCATGAGTGCTATTGTAGATATTATCGCCCGCGAAAT
>Ga0209343_10001241_pt1 | contig 34790 bp, 42 predicted proteins | sample RifCSPlowO2_02_FD_184026 | JGI IMG/M metagenome (GOLD analysis project Ga0209343, IMG submission 184026) | Groundwater microbial communities from Rifle, Colorado - Rifle CSP2_plank lowO2_0.2 (SPAdes) (version 2) | ecosystem: Environmental > Aquatic > Deep subsurface > Groundwater | place... | reverse complement strand
AAGGAAGGCGAGAGTCCCGAACGGGTGATTTTAACCGACAGGCCTCTTCTTGTCTCGGTTTTGCTCTGGATCATTATGGTCATTGGCATAATCTACTACCTGGGAGCATAAATTATTTTGCCTTGACACTATGTTCTTTTAGCCACTGGGAAATTTGTGCAACTGAATATTTATCATTATGCGCTCGTCTGGTAAATTTGACTGCCTCTTTTCTCTTGAATTCCACGCGCCGATTGTTATACTCCAAAAACAACACCGCGCTAAAAAGAGAGGTTCTCTTGTTGCCATCCAGAAAAGGGTGATTGTTGATAATGGAATGAAATATGGCAGCGGCTTTGTCAAAAATTGTTTTATAGGCATCGCGGAAACCAACAGACATTTGAGGTCTGCCCACTGCCAGTTGCAAGAGATATAGATCCTTCACCCCATGCAGCCCACCAAACTGTGCAACCATCTTTTCATTGACAGCAATTACTTCCGCCTCTGATAAATATAAAACTACACTCTTGATAGATCTTGCCATACTCCGGCATATTTTTTGGAAAGTTTATTGATGAGCTTGACTACTGCGGGATCAATTTCGTTTGGTTTTTTGCCTGTTCTTTCAGTTATTAAAATAAGACCTTCTTCGATTTTTCTCCACTCCACTTTTGACCCATCCCTGATGCTTAACTGATGGGCATAAACTTTGGGCACTGTCACTGCCAGGGAATTGCCGTTTTTAAATACTTTTCGCATATTTTAAATTGTACTGACAATGTACTGACATGTCAAATTTTTTCAAGGGGTTTTTTATCTACATATGAAGTAGAAACATAGCCTTCTGTTCCTTCCGACAACCTCACCCTGTACCATCCGGCCAGCTCCTCCAAAAGAATAAGGGTCTCTCCGGGCTTAACCTGGGCAATTTCTTTTCCGGAAAGAGCGGGTTTATCCCGGACTCTTAAAAATCCTGTGGGCGTATCTTTAACCATCACTTCCGGCGTTTGGGTAATAGGAGAAGTTTGAACTGCTGTTAAATCCACCTCTGACAAAGCCAAGTCTGCCGATACAATCAGTTTATAGCCTTCCGACAGATTTATCCTGATGCTTCTTTTCAAATAACCCGGCCGCGATAGCGCCACCATGTAATCTCCGCTTCCCAGCTTCAAAGATACAGGGGTCACACCATAAGGCTTGCCATCCACTTCAACTTGCGCTCCATCAGGAGAAGAAATAACTGTTACGCCTGAACCTTTTTCCAAAGTTAAAGTTTCTCCGGCTGATGAGGAAAAATCTTTGGCCAGATCGCGGCTTAAAACAGTAACTGTTCCTGCTGTTAACTTAACCCTGCCCTGCCAACTCAAATCTGCTTTTTCTATTTTTATTGCATATTCTTTCGGGATTAAATTCTTATCTTCATATGGAGTTTTTCCTGCTTCAACTTTGTCAAGGTAAACTGTTGCTCCCGAGGGCATGGATAAAATATTAATCCCGCTTACTTTTTTTGCGCCTAAAAAAGATTGCAGTCCAAAATCAGCAAAACGGACAAGCAGAATAAAAATACTGACCAAAACCAGTATCAAGACAATAGTTTTCTTCATTAGGTTATTATACTCTATTTATTTTTGACTTTTGAGCCTTTTTGTGCTAAGATACGCTTCATTTTGAAAAAACACTTTAAATGGGCCGGGGTATTAATGATTGTCATATTTTTATCCGGATATTACCCTGTAATAGCTTTTCCGCCTGCAAGACACAGCAGGGCTTTGGCAGAGGGTTTTGAGCAAAAACAGGAGATTACAGCCCAATCTTTTCCCCTGCCTTTGAGTTTACCCCACCAGGGTTATTTATCCACCAAATTTTCCAAATGGCATCCGGGCATAGATATTGCAGTTAGTTTAGGCACGGATATCCACCCCATTACCTCAGGCACAGTTGAAGCAGTAAATCATGGTTTTTGGGGGCTTGGCAATACTGTGACAGTTACCCATCCCAATGGTTTTAAATCAACTTACGGGCACATGGGGAAAATTTTAGTGAAAGCGGGACAAGAGGTTACCTCGGAGAATGTGTTGGGAAAAGTAGGTGTCAGTGGTTTTACTTCCGGCCCTCATACGCATTTGGAAATCCAAAAGGATGGAAAATTCGTTAGTCCTCAGGATTTACTGCCGGAAATTCCTCTCTTAAGAGATAATTTCACCTTCAACCGTAGTGATGCTGGCGGCTCTTGAGCCAAATTGTTCTCTTTCTTTATTAATCAACCGCTCCAGCAAATTTTTAATTTCCATCGGGTAATCAACAAAACGAAGCACAATTTCTCCTTTGTTTGCTCCTGCGGTATTAACAATAATTGAACCATGATGCAGCAGCAACCGGTCCATAACTCCCTGCATAACTTCCAAATGAGTAATTTTGTCATACAGGGCGGCTGTTAGTTTCACGGAAAAAAGCCCCTGCTTGATAATAACGCGTTTAGTAGTTAGTAAATACCTGTTGGCATGATAAATATGCATGGTGCGGAAAATAGTTGAGAGGAGCAATGCAGATAAAGCCAGTATAACAGCCCACATCTTACTAAAACCCAACAACCAGCCGACACCTAAACCAAATCCGAAAAAAATCATTCCCGGGAAAAGCAAATAGATAATAAATTTGGAGCGGATGAAAGCCTTGGATAAACCGGTCACTAAAATAAGCTCTTCATCCTCGGATAAATATGGGGTAAAAGCCTTTTTTTGCTTGGGAGTTGGAGATTCCCGATAATGAAATTTAGCCATTAACCATATTGTAGCAGATTTTAATATTCAGGCATTCCGCCGCCCGGAGGCGGAGGTGGGGTTGGTTCAGGTTTGTCAGAAACCAGCACATTGGTAGTCATAATCATGATAGCTACTGATGCGGCATTTTGTAAAGCAGTTCTGGTCACCTTAACCGGATCAATAATCCCTGCTTTAACCAAATCTGTTAAACCCCCACCCATCACATCTATACCCATATTGCCGGTTGATTCCATTACTTTTGATAATGCCACACCCTCATCAATACCCGCATTTTTCACTAAATGCCTGAATGGTTGCTGTAAAGCTTTTCTCACAATTTCAACTCCAACTTTTTCTTCGTCTGCCAACGCCACAACCCCATCCAATGCTTTTACAACCCTAAGCAAAGCCACTTCCCCGCCTGCCACAATACCCTCTTCAATAGCAGCTTTTGTGGCAGCCACTGCGTCTATAACCCTTTCTTTTTTCTCTTTTAGCTCAATTTCAGTAGCTGCGCCAACATTAATAACTGCCACTCCACCTGTTAGCTTAGCCAACCGTTCCTGCAGTTTTTCTTTGTCAAATTCACTGTCGGATGAGGCCAATTCTCTTCTTATTTGCGAAATTCTGGCTTCGATTTTTGCCTTTGCCCCTTTGCCGTCAACTATCAGGGTATTTTCTTTATCAGATGTAACTCTGCCTGCTTTTCCCAGATCTGTAATCTCCACTGACTCAAATTTTTTGCCTGTATCTTCGGAAACTACTGTTCCGCCTGTTAAAATTGCAATATCCTCCAAACTTTCCTTTCTCCTGTCGCCAAAACCCGGAGCTTTAACTGCCAAAACATTAAAAGTGCCCCGCAATTTATTAACAACCAAAAGCGCTAAAGCTTCACCTTCAACCTCATCTGCAATAATCACCAAGTTTTTACTAACCTGCACGAATTTTTCCAAAAACGGCACCAAGTCAGAGGCGGAAGAAATCTTTTTATCAGTGATTAAAATATGGACATCTTCAATGGAAGCTTCCATTTTGTCAGTGTCAGTCACAAAATAAGGGGACACAAAACCCTTGTCAAATTCCATGCCTTCTTTATAATCAACAGCCATTTCCATGGTTTTGCCGTCTTCCACAGTCACAACTCCATCTTTACCTACTTTTTGCAAGGCCTCGGCAATAAGTCTCCCGATTTCCTTGTCTGCCGCAGAAATAGTAGCCACCTGTTGGATTTCTTCCTGGGTGGTTAATTTTTTGCTCATTTTTTTAAGTTCTTCAACCAAGGCTAAAACAGCTTTTTCAATGCCATGCTTTAAAATCATCGGATTGGAGCCGGCTTGGATATTTTTTAAGCCTTCGGAAACAATGGCCTGGGCTAAAATAGTAGCTGTGGTGGTGCCGTCTCCTGCCACATCATTGGTTTTACTGGCTGCTTCTTTTATAAGCTGGGCTCCCATGTTTTCAAAAGGGTCTTCCAAGTCAATTTCTTTGGCAACTGTTACCCCGTCGTGGACCACATTGGGAGCTCCCCACTTTTTATCCAAAGCCACATTCCGTCCTTTAGGCCCCAAAGTGCTCGCCACCGCTTCAGTGAGGACATTAACCCCCTTAAGTAGTTTTTCCCTTGCATCCGAATCAAATTTTAATATTTTACTCATATTTTTACTCCAAAATTGCCATTAAATCATCAAATTTCACTAATTTATATTCCACACCTGAAACTTTAATTTCATCCCCACCCCATTTTTTATAAACCACTTTATCTCCAACTTTAACCGGACATTTAACTACTTTTCCATTTTCCATAACCATTTCATCCCCACAAGAGACCACACTACCTTGGGCTGGTTTTTCCTGGGCGCTTTCCGGCAAAATTATTCCGGATGAAGTAGTAGTTTCCGCGTCAGAGGGTTCCACCAGCACATAACCCATTAAAGGGGTAACAGATAATTTAGTAGTACTTTTTTTAATTTTTGGCATTTTGAAAAATAAGGGGCAGAAAACTTTGTTATTTATACCAGAAACTGGCACTACTTGTCAAGCCCTGCTAATTTTTGCTTATATAAGCTCGAAATTTTCTCTCTCACATCTTTAGGATGAAAATACAAAGCCCCATCTTCTATTCTTTCCATACCTTGTGGCTTTTGCATAATTTTTAATTGGAATTTTTTAGCTAAGTTTTCCAGTCCTGTCATTGCGAGCGACCGAAGGGAGCGCGGCAATCTCTCTTTTAGATTGCTTCGTCGTTTTACTCCTCGCAATGACAAATTATAAGAATCTACCCAATTAGGGAGAAATCCAAATGCCCAGGAATTATCTTCAAGATACTTTGAGTAGATCCCGTCTCTAAACCAGAGCGGCCGCATTTGCAGGACTTCATGTGCAAGATAGATATCTTTGTTTGCTTGCTCCAAACAATCTTCTTCGAGTAAAGTATTTATACAGAGCTTTCCAACAACTTTTTGTCCTAAATCCCCAACTTTTCTTCTTTGGCCTATCAAAGATAAAAGTCCCAGAGCCAGTAACCTGCTAATCCATAGTCTATTTTTAGCAGTAATTAAAAACAAATCAATATCATCTTTTTTTGAAACATTTTCCATAGCCAATCCGCCTGAAACTCCAACTAATTTAATCCATGAAATCACTTTTAAAATTTGAGCAATTATCTTTGCTTTTCTAAAATAGATTTTTGATTGTTTTTCATTCTGTAATCTTCTTTTAACTATCTCTTCTCTTCTTGTCAGAAAATAATACTCTTTTTTACTTTTTACTTTTCCCTTTTTACTTAATTGGCTTAATGTCTTCTCCGCCTGTCTTAAATTCGCTTTTTTACTTATTAACCATTTATGGATTTCTCTAAGAGTCAGTGGGTAATCAAAAATGTCAGAGTAAGCTAAAGTTTTTAAGATGGCCTTGTCCATGGTACAATTCTACACATGTTAATGAGTAAAATCACCACCCTGCAAATTGGCGGCCCTGCCAAAGATTTTCAAATTGTCCGTTCGGAACAGGAACTGCTGGATCTTATCAAAAAAAATTCGGACTTTTTAATCATTGGCGGTGGCGGTAATTTACTGGTTTCTGATGAAGGAATTGATAAATTAGTTATTAAAAATGAAATTACAGGCATATCCGGTGATGTGAGTGTCAAAAGTGGCACTCTTTTGCAAGATTTAGTTAATTATTCCATAGAACACGGGCTGGCAGGACTGCAAAAATTAACAGGCATTCCGGGAACTGTGGGCGGAGCAGTTTATGGCAATGCCGGAGCCTATGGCCAAACCATTTCCGACTACATTACTCATGCTGTCATTCTGAGCAAAGCGAAGAATCTCAAGACTATTACTAAAAATAGTTGTCTTTTTAGCTACCGTGACAGTATCTTTAAAAAAAAGAAAGATATTATCTTAGAAGTTACTTTTCAACTGGAAAATGCAGAGCCTGCAGAGCTGAAAAAAGAGGCAGAAGCAGTTTTAGCCAAAAGATTAATTAAATATCCTCTTGGCATTAAATGCCCGGGCTCATTTTTCAAAAACATAATTGCAGAAACTCTTTCAAAAGAAATCCTGGAAAAAGTTTCAGATAAAATTATTTATGGAAAACTACCCGCAGGCACATTGCTGGAAGAAGTTGGGGCCAAAGGAGCTTCCTTAGATAATATCTATATCGCAGATTACCATGCCAATTTATTTATAAACAAAGGCGGGGGAACTGCCAAATCTTTTTATAATCTGGCCAAAAAATATGCCCTACTGGTCAAAGAAAAATTCAACATTACCCTTGAACCCGAAGTCCAACTGATTAATTTACCATCTCTTTAATAGATGCATTATTATTTTATGTCAAAGCAACTTTAACTCTTCCATTGGGTAATCTTTTTTATTACCTGTCACTAAAACCATAGTATTTACAATAGCAGTAGCAGCAATACAGGCATCAACGAGATGTATTATCTTCCCTTTTTTGGAAAATTTTCTAATTAGATCCACAGCTAGATTAACAATCTCTTCATCCAAAGGAATAATTTTTAAAGCATCAAAAAAACTTTCTACTTTTGGCATCTGCGCATCTTTTACTCCAATTTTCACTTCAACAACAGAAAGAACTGTGGTTGCAGGTGCTTCAACTTGAGATATTTGTGTAATTAAGGAAACAGCAGGTTGGTGCTTTGCAAAATAATTTATTATTACATCAGAATCTAAAAGATAGATTGGCACTTTATACTCTTACGCTATTTTTCTTGCGGAAAGCTCTTGTGTATTTTTTTACTTTAGTTGGTGTTGCAAAATTCGGATAATCTTTAGGATTCAATATGCCGATTGAGTCTTCAGCTACTTTGGAAAATTTTAATCTGGCCAAACATTCGCGTACAGAATCCGCTAGAAAAGCACTTCTATTTCTAGAACCTGCAAGTTTGTCAACTTCTAAGAGTAAGGTTTTAGGAAAAGTTATATTAGCGCGAACTATGTCCATATACACACTATTATACACACTCTGTCTGTGGCGTCAAGTATCCAATTTATCTGCCTCATTTAAGCCTTCTTCATTAAATTCAGTTTGCAAGAAAGCATCAATTATTTCTCTAACTATTTCTTCTTTGGTATCTACCAAGGCCAGACATAAAATATTGGCATTGTCCCATTTTCTGGACAGACGGGCAATTTCACTGCTCCAGCAAAGCGCGGCTCTAGCCTCTTTGATCCTGTTGGCTGCCATGCAAACTCCTGTCCCTGACCAGCAAAACAAAATCCCCCTTTCAACTTTTCCCTCTGCCACCATAAATGCCGCCTCTTTACCAATTTCCACCCATCTATCCGTGGGTGGATTACCCAAAATGCCCCGCAAAATTAGCTGGTGTCCCTTTGACTTTAACCAGTCCACCACAAAATCAGTTAAAGCAGTTCTTTCATCCGATGCCACCACAAGTTTCATCTTATTTTCCGGTTGGAACAAGTACAGGTTTAGTATATTTATCCAAGACCTGTTTTACGCCGGAGGCTACTGTTTGCAAAGCTGCCTGGGGATCTCCGCCGGCCAGAGTTGAATTTATGGCATCTTCAAAATATTTGATGATCTCGTCATTAATCCCCCCGTCCATGGTATTACTGGATAAATACCAGGATTTATAATAAGGGCCCTGACTAACAAAAGCTCCGGCAATAGGATCATTAATCATCTCTCCTGCCAAATCCACCCGTGAATATGGCTCCCCAAAAAGTCTTATTTTGCTAGCTTCCTGATAAAAAAGTTTTTCCGCCTCTGCAGATACCAAAAACTTAACAAACTGCCAGGCTTCTTTGGGGTGCTTGCTTGTTTTAGCAACTCCTTCTACCCAAAAACTGGCCCAGGTAACAGGCTTGCTTGCTGTAAGCTGGGGCACAGGAGTTATTTTAAATTTTAAGTTGGGATTAGTAACCCGCAGTTCATGGGCTCTCCAACTGGGGGCAAAATAAAAACCCAACCTGCCCGAAGCAAACATATCAGTTGATTTAGACAAATTCACATCCCAGGTTTTTTTGCGCGGATCAGTTACAAAACCGGTGTAAAAACGAAGTATTTCTGCCACTTGCGGCGAGGCCGGATTTTCTAAAGAAGCTCCGGGCTGTTGCAAAATCAAAAGCCCCAAAATATCTGAAAAGTGATCCACATTACCGCTAGTTCCCAAAGCTGCTCCTGCAGTTTGGATTTGGCCGGATTGATCCCTGACAGTCATTTTTATTGCTGTATTTATAAACTCCTGCCATGATTTGGGTACTTGCCCACCCACACCATTTAAAATCTCTTCATTATAATAAAGAGCCAGGCCGTCTATTTCCATGGGCACGGCCAAAATTTGACTGTTTTTGACCAGAGAATCTTTGGCCACCGGATAAAAAGTCTTACCAAACTCATCAGGGGTCAAAATATCGCTTGGGGCAGGATACAAATCAGCTTCAAACATGGGCATCCAGGAATTGTGAATCCGGAAAACATCCGGCCCTGTTCCTTCCCTCACTTGCGTTTGCACTCTGGATTTATAATTCACAGATGACTGGCGGACATAATTTACTTTGATATTGGGGTTTTGGCTCTCAAACTGCAAAATCAAGGGTCGCAATAAATCCTCTTCTTCCCACAGACCCCAATAGGTTAACTCCACCGGGCCTTTTGGCCCGCTCTTTTGAAAAAGATTTGGCCCAAACTTCCACCACAAAAACCCCACAATAATGGCCAAGGACAAAGCAATGATAATAATTTTCTTCATTCTTTTTATTATATCCCAAACAGTTTAAAATATGCCCGTGAGAAAAAGAATTAAGAATTTAGAATTAAGAATTAAGCATTATGCGCTGCCGGCAACTTTATTCTTTATTCTTATAGCTTTATTTATTCTAACCTACCAAGTAATTTTCCAGGATAAATTTTTACCCTTTACCTATGTAGGAGATACCAATATCACTTTTTTAACCAAAGCCCAGGCCCAAAGAGTAGTCAGTAGCAAATTTAATCAAAGGGCCAATGAAAAACTTCAGTTTGATGGATTCACCATTGATCTGGCCACCTCTTCTGCCAGACTGGATTATTCCAGTCTGAATGAAGTCTTTCAAACAAGCCACAAAGAACAACTGAAAACTTTATTTTTTAATGCCAGCGCAAAACCCAAAATTTATTTGCAATTGGACAATCAACTGGAAAAAATCGCAGCTTCTGTGTATCAAGCTCCGCAAGATGCCCAAATAATCTTCTCTGAAGTAAACCAGGACTCTTCTCCTTCTGCCCAGATCCAGATCAAAAAGGCCAAAGATGGCCAAGAACTGGATAAAGAAGAGCTTAAAACTTTAATAGGGGATTATCTGCTGTTTGGCCAAACTACATTGGAACTATTGTTTAAAATCATCCCTCCTAAAATCACTACAGAGCATGTACAAAAAGCAAAAATCGCTTTGGAAAATACCCAAGAAGAACCTGTCAAGCTGACCTTTGATGAAAGCACCTGGGAAATAGACATTAAACAGCTGCTGGCCATTTTGGATTTAACAAGCGGCGGGGATCTATTGCTCGATAAAGATAAAACCCTTTCGTACTTACAAAAAATTGCCTCCTCAATAGATCAGGAGGTGCAAGAAGGTTTGTTTGAATTTAATCCGCAAACCAAAAGAGTAATTGCTTTTGCCTCCTCCAGAGAAGGCAGAAAATTAGACAACGACAAAACTTATCAGCTGCTAACTGATGCCTTAAATCAATCTCAAAAAACTATCAACTTGCCTGTAGCAGTAGTCAAACCAAAAGTACAGACTCAAGATGTTAATTCTTTGGGAATTAAAGAACTTTTGGGCCGCGGAGTTTCTTATTTTGCCGGCTCTATCCCCAACAGAGTGTATAACATTAACTTAACTGCCCAAAAAATAAACGGAGTATTGGTTCCGCCGGGCGAAGTTTTTTCTTTTAACCAGACAGTGGGCGATATTACCGAGGCCACCGGGTTTAGAAAAGCCTATGTAATTAAAGAAGGTAGAACTGTTTTAGATGACGGGGGCGGGGTGTGCCAGGATTCTACCACACTTTTTAGGGCAGTTTTAAATGCGGGATTGCCGGTGGTTAAAAGAACAGCTCATGCCTACCGGGTGGGTTATTATGAACAGGGTTTTCCGCCCGGTTTGGATGCCACTGTTTTTTATCCATCTGTTGATTTTCAGTTTAAAAACGATACCCCTGCCCATATTTTAATCCAGGCATATACTTCAGGCACCAGCTTGTATGTTGATCTATATGGCACACCTGATGGAAGAACCACAATCGTGTCTAAACCGATTGTGGCTAATCAAACTCCGCCTCCACCGGAGCTGCGCCAGGATGATCCTACTCTGCTCAAAGGAGAAATCAAACAGGTGGATTGGTCTGCCTGGGGAGCGGATGTCACATTCTCCAGAACAGTCACTAAAGGAGGGCAAACCCTGATTAAAGAAATTTTTAAATCTGCTTACAAACCCTGGCAAGCCGTTTATCTGGTGGGGGTCAAAGAATAGCAGAATAGATAATCATTAAGTGGATGCGTCTCCCTTAACTTATCATAACCGGTAGGTTCCTGAAATCCTTCTATTCCTTCGACCTTAAATCCTGCTCGAGCTACCAATTTTTCCAGTTTATCCGGATTAAAGAAATCTACCTGAAAAGGCTCCGTTAAACCCATTATCCCTGCACAATTATTAGGACCATCCTGCGTATAAATACCTTGGGCTTTAAGTTCGGCAGCCTTCCAATCCGTGTCTGATGCCACTGCTAAAAAGAATGGTACTCTCTCTGGTAATATCCGTCTTACTTGGTCTAAAACTTGTAATTGCTGGTCACGAGTCAACGCGTGAATAACCCTCCAAGACACAGCTCCTCTAAACTCCCTGTTTTGCACTGCCGGTAAGCTAGCCAATTTGGTAATATCCCCAACAACAGCTTCATCCATTCTCCCGTCTTGCAAAATTGCTGCCCGGCATTGATCAATTACGGCTTTGTTTATATCAATTACTAAAAAGCGCGCAGATCTCGGCCTTGGTGCCTGCAGAGGAAAACGGCCGCTTCCTCCGCCTATATCCAAAATCCAACCCTCTCCCTCCAAGGATAGCCCCGAGTAAGCTCTTTGCGAAATAGAAGATAAGGGGTGCGATGCCCCTAATTCATAAACATCGCCATAATAATATTGGCCTTCTTTAGTTTCTACGCTCATTTATTTAATTCCTTTACTGCTTCTGCCATATTTTTTAGCTTGGCCTTGGATGATTTTCTCGACAGCTGCAACATGCCGCAATCAGGAGCCAGGATCAGTTGATTGGCCGGTAAATACCTCAAGGCTTCTTGACCACGGTTAACCAATTCATCAACACTCTCAACTCTATTCTCACCGACATCCAAAACTCCCAGCATCACTGCCTTTTTGCCTATGTTTGGCAACACTGATAAATCCAGTTTAGATTGAGCTCCTTCTATGGAAACTGCATCTAATTTAGAACGAGAAAACCACTCTAAAACATCAGCATAATAATCTTGATTGGCCTTATATTTAATGCCTTTTTTCTCCAATGGTTTGTTAGGATAACCGCAGCAGATATGCACAATAAAAGTTGCTTGATCTTCCCATCCTTTAAAACAAGCTTCTAAAGCTTTCAATCCCCACTTTTTTGCTCTATCCGGGTAACGCAGTAAGACCGGATCGTCAAATTGGATGATTTGACAGCCTGCTTTGATTAAGTCGGCTACTTCATAACGGATGGCCTGGGCATAATCAAAAGCCAATTTTTCCAGGTTCTGGTAATAATCATCAGCAATGCAATCAACTACAGTGGAGGGACCCGGCAAACCAATTTTGGCAAAATTTTTGGCATATTTTTTGGTAAATTGAAAATCATCAACCAATATGGGTTCCTTATATCTAATTTTTCCTCTTACCACAGGCACATCCCGTTTATAAATTCCACCACGGATAGAGATAGTTTTTAGATTATTAAAGTCAATCCCCTCTAAACCTTTCAGGACATATAAAACATAATGCCCTCTCCTTTCTTCCCCGTCAGTCACTAAATCAATGCCTGCTTCATTTTGATCCTGAATTGCCTCCTGACAAGCTCTATCCAGATTTTTATTCTTTACATTGAAAGAAAAACCGAGATTATCCAGCAGTTTCCTGCCTGATTTTGCATAGATGTATTTAGGCTTCGGGTAACTGCCAACTATAGCTGTTAAAACCTTATCTTGTTTAATTTTCATAAGCATTAAAAAATCCCGCCGTAGCGGGATAAATTATTTTCCTTTGAATTCACTCTCGGGACTAATCCTCCCTTTCGGGTTTGGGTGTAGCACCCTTCGAGTTCCCTCAGGGTTGCTGGATGGATCAATGAGCCAAGACTCTCCCCATCACTCTTGATTAAATATTAACTTGTCATTATTAACTTAACCTATTATGATAATCTTGTCAAGTAGAGAATATGCGTTTTTTTATAGCCTTGGAAATTCCGAAGGAGAATTTATTGCAGTTTCAAGCTATTCAAGCTAGATTGCATACACTTATTCCTCAAGCAAGACTTACTGATTTATCCAAAATTCACCTGACTTTAGCTTTTTTAGGAGAACAGCCAGATGAATTAAAAGATAAATTGATTGATATTATCAAAAAAGCCTCTTTTCAAATTCCGCCCTTTGAAATAACTCCCGGCTATATTGACGGTTTTCCTTCCCTTCATAAACCCTTTGTTTTATGGATAGGGGTTAAGGGTGAGATTGATAAACTTTTCTTAATTGCCGAAAGGATCAAAGATGAACTGGAATATTTGCACTTATCTGTAAATGAACGGCGTTTTGTGCCTCATATTTCCATTGCCAAAATAAAAAATAATTTCCACATTGACAAAAATCTGGAAGAAAATCTGGAGAAAATTGCAGCCAACAGTTTTAATCCAATTAGAATAACCTCTATTAAACTTTTTGAATCAGCCCCTGACGGCAGCCTCCACAAACACAACACTCTGGCTGAAATCAAGTTGGTTTAAGAGATTAGTTTATATCCTGCTCTTTCAAAATGATTGTCAAAAGATACGGCAGTTCTTATATCAAGCCTCTTCATCATGGCAAATGACACACAGTCAGTAAAAGATAATTTGCTCCAATCTTTGATAAAATACTCCCAGGCTGCCGCTTCATCCGTCACTAGAACTCTCATGATTTTTAAGTCTGCGTCGAATTGTTCCAAAATTTTCTTAAATTGCTTGGCAACTTCCAAGCCACGCTTGCTTCTGATCACTGTAAAACTTTCATCCAAAATGAAGTTAGAAGTTACAAGCTGAGCTTTTGCCCCTTTTAATTTTTGGAAAGTTTGCAGGGCTTGAGTGTGAAAATCATCTTTTACATCCGTATAAGCTTTAAAAAAGCTGGTGTCAACAAAAAAATACTGTGTCATACGCCGTAAATAATTTTATCATCCTCGGATAATTCAAAACCCTCTTTTTTGTGTTTACCTTGCAATAAAACAGGCAACAAATCATAAATGCTTTTTCTTTTTCTAATTTTGGACTTTTTAGGATAGCCAAATTGCGCTTTGGGAACAATATTTTGCAGTAAATAGTTAATATACTCGTTCACGCTCATGCCAAGCTCCGCTGCCACAGTTTTAACCTGCAACCAGTCGTTTTCATCAATCCTTAAATTAGTCACAATCTTTCTAGCCATAATGGTATTAATTATACCATAGTATGAATGGTATGTCAATACCGCAAAAAATATACATCTTTTTTAAACTCCTCATCCGAGAATTGAAACTCTCCTTCACCGCTTATTATTGCCTGATAGTTCCTGCAATCATTACATAACTTTTCTCCTTTTATACAAACCCAATTATCTTCTTTAATAGCTTTTTGAATTTGCAGCGCTTTTTCTTTAAGCCACACCAGCTTATCCTCCAGCGAATCCAAAACAGCTTCTTTGGGACCGTTATCTCTATCCAGATACCAATAGCTGATTTTTGAAACTGGTTTTTGAAAATTTGATTCAGCCAAAATAGCATATGTGTGCAGTTGGGTTGAATCTTCTTCATCTTTTGATCCTGATTTAAAATCCAATACATGCAAGCTTCCGTCAGATCTCTCCCCCAGAAAATCCAGTTTACCGTTTAAGACAATTTTTTCATCCAGCATAAACCTTAAAAAATCAAAGCTGGGAATATTTTTCTCCAAAATCTCTCTGTTTTTATAAAAATTATCAAGCATGGCCAAGCCGCGCTTACCAAAATCACCCTCCTCTTCGCGGGAAACAAACCCCCCTTTCTTACCCTGATATTTTAACCAGTGATTGCGGAATTTTTTAATTACATCATCCAAGCTTGCCACCCTGTTGGTTTGCAAATACCACTTGATAGCATCATGCACCAGTGAACCCAAAGTCATGGGAGCTGAAGCTATTTGCAGCCTGTTACCGGTTTCAATATTCCTATATCTATTTTTTAAATAATAGGCTCTGGGACATTTTAGAAAATCTTTTAAAGCAGTATAAGAAAGCCACAAAGCATCTTTAATATATTTTTTGGGTTGAGAAGAAATCACAAGTTGCATTATAACCTGAAATACTTACATAATAAAATCAGTGGTTAAATTACTAAAATATTTTGCAAAAATCTTTGTAATATCAACTATTACTTTATTGACGGTAATCTTGCCGCAATCAGCTGTTGCAGCAACTATACCCTATACTATCACCACAGGCATCCCCGGACAATCAACTACCTCGGGGGCAACATTTTTAACTGTTAATTTTAACATTGATTATCAGAGCGGGCAAATGATTTTTAGCGGTAACCCTGATGGGACAGGAAGTACGGGCGTAGATGATGCGGCTATGGTTTGGGTTGTTAAGAGGCCGGATGGCACTTCCGCATCTGTCACATTCAGGTATGACAATGGCTGCGCTTTCATTTCTCACAAACCCCCTCAAGATGTTACATATCTTTTTAAACCGGGTGTTAACCAGGTCCAGGTTAAGCTCTATGATATTTGCGGAGTAGCTATTGGCAGTTCACCTCTCTATTTAGTTAATACTAATGCTCCTGACCCCCCTTCCCTCAAAACCCCTCTTATTTTAATCCCGGGGATTGGAGGATCGGAACTTAAAGTTGAGGCAGATACAATTTGGAATAAAGATGATGGACATGGTGGGACTTTTAACCATGCTTATCCCAAAGATGAAAAAGTTTGGGTGAATGGATTACAAGCTGGACTACCTGGCAATGATGATTACTTTGATATTCTAAGATTAAAAATTGACGGCCAAACAGGAGAAGCGTCGCTTAGTCTTAACGAAACAATATACGATGGTTCTTATGGACAGGTTATCCCGTTTTTTGAGCAAAATGGTTATAAACTTGGTGAGAACTTGTTTGTCTTTAACTACGATTGGCGGAAAGATTTGAGTTTAACTTCGACATCATTGGATACAAAAATTAACACTATTTTAACAACTACCGGAGCCTCTAAAGTTGATCTTATTACTCATTCCATGGGAGGGTTAGTGGCCCGTAATTATATCGGCAATCCTGCTAATGCCCAAAAAATTAACAAATTAATTGCGCTGGGAACCCCGCATTTAGGCTCGGTTAAATTTATCAAGGCTATAAATGAAGGAATCTGCTTAAGATTTAATGTCAAAATTGGCTGTTTATCCATTGCTCCATCAGAAGTTAAAGATGTTTTACAAAATATGCCTGGAGGATACAGCTTGCTACCCTCGTCAGCATACTATCAATTTTATGATAACCGTGATTTTAATCATCTTTTTCCTGTCCGGGATGATGCGGACAGCGATCAAAACAATGTTACGGGCCCTTTAACATTTGATCAGACAAAATCATGGCTTAGTAATCTTGGCCGCAATACCAATATTTTGAATATGGCCAAAACTTTTCATGATATTCTTGATCCGTCTTTTCAAAACAGCAATAATGTCGATGTTGCTTTAATTGCCGGATCGGGTTTACCTACAATCGGCCAAATCCGCACCTATCTAAAAACCAACTGGCTGGGACAACAGAAAAAAGAACAGGAAGAATTCTACATAAATGGCGACCAGACAGTTCCGCTTTTCAGCGCTTCTTTAACCGACGGAGCAACCTCTTTAGCCGGCACCAATAAAATCTATTATGTCAAACAAGAACATGGGGATTTAATGGAAACAGGCAGTGAAAAACCAGCCTTACCTCTTGTTATTAGTTTACTAACCAATCAATCGCTTCCCGGCGGTGTTGCCACAGCTCCTTTTGGTTTTACAGGCACAGCAGTTTCTACACATAGTCCTGTTGAGCTTCATATTTACGACAGCAACAATAATCATACCGGCCCGACTTCAAACGGAGAATTTGAAACCCAAATACACGGCAGTTTTTATGAAACAAGCGGGGAAAGCATATACATCTTTTTGCTCAACAATGGCCAATATAGATTTGAAATCAAGGGCACTGATAACGGAACTTTTGACTTAAAACTGCAATCTTACAATAATAATGACCTTACTGATAGTATCCTCTACCGTGATGTACCTGTAACTCCAACTACTATTGCTCAAGCAAATTATGATACTAGTAGTAATACCACTCCTTCCCTACAAATAGACACAAATGGCGATGGAACTATTGAACAATCCGTCAACGTCACAAGTCATCTGTCTGGTAATCAAACATTTGACACAACGCCTCCCGTTACTACATCAACATTTCAAGGAACCGCCGGCCAAAATACCTGGTACCGATCTGATGTCGTTTTAACACTTAATCCTATTGATGAAACCAACGGATCCGGCCTACTCACCACAGAATATAGCCTTAATAATGGTGCCACCATCCAAACATACAGCGGACCAATTACCATTGATAAATCCACCACAATTAAGTTTCGCTCTATTGATAAAGCGGGTAATGAAGAAAGCATAAAAACTATTAATGTAAAAATCGATAAGACTTCACCGGAGGCAAACATCAGCTTTGATACTCAAGTAAAAGAATTTAAAGCTGCAGGTATTGACAGTGACAGCGGTATTGCGCAAATTACCGGCAACGAAGATAGCTTTACTGTCACGGATATGGCTGGTAATACCCTTATCATAAATCTTAAAGACAAAGACCGTAAACATTCGGAAAAAATCTCCATAAAAAACTTTATTTATAATGAAGCCACTGTACCAGCAGTAGACAATTCCTTTAAAGTATCCTATGCTTTAGATAAGAAGACAAAAGAAGTTAAAGAACTGGAACAGGAAATTAAAATTGAAGGGGTTGGCAAACTAAAAGCACATTGGAACGGCAAAAAGGACCGAACAACAGTAATCGAGAAAGAAACCGGACAGAAAAAAGAAAAGCAAATTATTAACGGATTAAAATTGTTAAGACTGGAAACAAATAAAGGTGTTTTATCTTTTGGATATTAAATATGAAATTTTTATCTAAATTATCACGATTGGGTTTAATATTTGTAGGCATACAAACAATATTAGTATTGCTTATTCCTTTGTGGGCTAAATTCTACCAATTTCCCTGTAATGTTATGTGTATACTATCTAATGCGTTTGGGTATTTCGTTCTTTTGAATATACCAGGGTGGTTACTTTGGGGAACTCCAATGGGTAGAGTTTTAGATGGTTTAAAACCTCAGACAGTCAAATTATCAGGAGATATATATATAACAGATTACCTTTTTATGTTTATTTCCTCAGCTATGTTTTATTATCTTATTGGTTTCTTTATCGAAAGACTCTGGAAAAAACTTCGCCACCGCTGATGTATTTACATTACAGTTCTTCAGATCCCATATCAGAGGGAATTATCATTAAAGAAAAAGGCACAGAAAAACAAAAGATTGATAAAGCCGGTTTGATACTTCTTAAATTAATTACAAATAACGGTCATCTGGAGGCAAATTACTAATGCAAATTCTTCTTGAAGAATCTTTCTGGAAAGGAGTATTAGGTGTATTTAGACCCCAAATAATTTTGCTTTTAACGCAAATTTTATTGCCGTTTTCAATTATATTAATAATAGTAATTATTTTTTTAACTTATTTTTTTGCAAAGAAATTTATTATTAAGAAACCATTTATTCTAAAAAATTATCTGTTTGTTATTATTATTTCATTGTTAATATACTACCTTTTAATTGGTAGTTTTATGTTATTTATCGAAATCGGGCTAGCTGGAATCTCTCAATACATATAAATTTTCTTTGATTGACATTGGTGATCGTACGGATTTAGATTAAAAACGGGGGTCAATATAAAGATTGATGGGCTTGGGAAGCTCAAAGCACACTGGAATGAGAAAAAGGACCGAACAACAGTAATCGAGAAAGAAACCGGACAGAAAAAAGAAAAGCAAATTATTAACGGATTAAAATTGTTAAGACTGGAAACAAATAAAGGTGTTTTATCTTTTGGATATTAAATATGAAATTTTTATCTAAATTATCACGCTTGGGTTTAATATTTGTAGGCATTCAAACAATATTAGTATTACTGATTCCTTTATGGGCTAAATTATATAAATTCCCATGCAATCGTACATTCGCACATGAAGTGCACCACTTGTAGTTAGGTAAGGCCTTGAATTAACTGTTCCATTTTCTCATATGGTGTCAAATACCCTAAACATTTCCTGGGAGTGGAGTTTAATTTATGCTCAATTTGTTTAATCTCTTTTTCTGTTAAGGAGTCAATGCTGGTGCCTTTTGGAATATATCTTTTAATCCTAAGTCTTTGATTCATGTTTTCAACTCCGCCTTTTTCCCAGGAATGGTATGAGTGGCAGAAAAATACATCCATATTCACATCATCAGATAACTGTTGATGCTCGGTATTCTCCGACCCATTATCCTCAGTTAAAGTTAGCCTTAAAGCCTTTGGATATTTGGATAGCCTTTTTGTCAGAGCTTGCCTTTTGGTTGCTGCTTTCCTGTCTTTAAGTTTGGATAACAGTGTTAACCTAGCCAGCCTTTCAATGGTCACTGACAGGGCAGTTTTGTCAGTCTTTGGCCCTCCTAAGTTGTCAGATTCCCAATCACCGCCTCTTTGCCTTTTTGCTACAATCGCAGGCCTTAAATCAATTGATTTAGCCTCAGGAATCCTGGAATCTCTATGTACTGTTCTGCCTCCTTTTTTCATCCTTTTCTTTCTCTGGTAAGTTAAATACTGCCATAATCTCATCCCTCTGGTTTTAAACTTTTGGGAGTAGATGTAGCGGTAGATTGTTTCATAATGGATGCTTTCACCAGGATGGTCAAGTTTTAGTGTTCCGGCTATTACTTCCGGACTCCAACCAAATGGCTCCCTTAAATGTTTCCTCACATACAGAAATATTCGAGGATTCTTAAGTGGTGCTTTGTATCTTTGCCTTTTGGCTACTCTGTCAGCTACCTTCTGGGCCCTGCAGGGAATATATGCTACTCCATACTTGGCGTTTCTTTTTGGCTCCCTGGAAAATGTGCTGTGAGACCTTCCTAACATTCTTCCAATCTCACGCAGTGAAACTCCCTGTTCTTTCCACAAGAAATATTTCTCCCGCTCTTCCAGGCTTAAATGCCTGTATTCTTTTTTCAGTTTAATGCACCTCCTCTTCAGGCTAGATTTTACCTGAAGTGGTGCACTTCGTTTTAGAACTTAAGAATGTTATATGTATAATCCCAGATAATTTAAGTTTTTTAATGCTTATTAATTTACCTGGATTTTTGATTTATGGTTATTTATTACAAACCCCCATATTTAACTCATTATTAAGTAGCTCTAAACTAAACTAAATTTAATCTCTTACATAAGTACATTTTTTATCTCCGCCATCGTCTATTATGTAATAGGCTTACTCATCCAAAAACTCTGGAAAAAACTTCATCACCTCTGATCTAATTAAATAGACAATTTTTTTGGGCATATTCAAAGAAAATCACAAAACGCCTATTATTTCTTAATCATCATAACCATTCTATGAATTCTTTTGAGTATCTGTTCCCAAACAAACCAAATTATTAAAAACCATAGAAATATATTTAAAAAGTTAAGGGCATTTAAAACATTTTCCCAACACATTTCGCGATATATGGGGTAACCGGAACTTGGACATGAACCGAATATATTAATTTTAAAGTTGCCGAATACAAAAATATCTATAAGTGCAATACCATAACTCCCGATCAACCATAAAATAGGACTAAGAATAATAAAAATAATAAACTTTTTTCTTCCAAAATGTTTATACAAACGATAACCTACAACAATAAAAACAAACCATATGATGGTATCAATAATCATATTCACAATAAGGACACCTTGCTCTCCTATAATTTTCGCAATTCCTAATTCCAAGGGTAGCTTTTCTTCTGGTATAAATATATTTAGTAAACCATATGAGATTGAGGCTTTGAAAGAGGCTAAAACAGCTGCTCCTAAACTTAAGAGAGAAACAATAATTTTTTGATGCTGCATAACAAACTCTTTTTGGACATTAAATTAAGAGTATCATAAATTCCCCTGAATCAACAAGCAAAACCATAAAACTTTAGTTAAATGCAGGCAAAGCCTTTTGATGGGCAAAATCTTTAAGACCTCTTGTTGTACCTGCATTCAATCTGTAAACCTCTGCCAGCAAATCTATTGCCGTATCAACAAATGGCGGCAACCAATTAGCTCCAACACCCAGTCTTCCCTCAATCCTTAAAGACTCCGCTCTCATCATCTCCGCCACTCCCACTGCAGTGATTCTTGACCTTTTGGCTACAGCGAAGACTTGCTTTAATAATCCTTCTGTTTCTGCACCGGTCATTTGCGGCCCGGCAAACTCTACACTGTGACCAAATTCTTCAGCCATGGACGCAGCCCGGCTCACTCTCCAACCTTCTGCAGCGCGGTTAAAAGCTGTCGAGCCCATGATCTCCCACCACTGTCTGGTTGGGGCTGGTTTTTTTACCCCTCCTGTAGGAGATTTTTTCGTTTTGCGGCGGAGGGTTTGTTGATGGGTATCTAAATCTATCACCAGCTCCATACCCAAACCGCCAAACGGCATTTGACCTTCTCTCTCTGTCATAAGCTGATTATACCTTATATTAATATGCTCCGTAGCCGGCAGGCGCAAGCAGCACATCCCAATAATGGACATTATCCGCTCCTGACCCTTGGCTTTGCAGCATGGCAAAAGGCCCCCAAATACAATAGGCCCCTCCCTTGACAGCCGTTCCCGAGGGATACCAGAGTTTGCGCAACCCCTGTCCCAGGCTATTTTATAATGCCAGGTTTCTCCTGATCCGTTGCTCCTGCCATTCCATTCATTGTCTATCCAGGCATCATACGGGCCGTTTGCCCAACCCTCGGCATTTCCCCTGTCCCATTCGGCATTCCATTTCATCACCAGTTTGTCATTGGAGTAAACTCCGCAGTAGGCTTGGGCTTGGGCCTCGGTCCATCCATATTTACCCATGCCCCAGCTTAAACAAGTCCCCACAAAATTTCTGGCAGTCCTGTTGTAGCCAAACTGGTCAAATCCCGCTGCCAAAGCAGGCATAACTGTTGCAGCAAACATAATTGCCCCGGCCGCACCGCCTACTAACAATTTCTTGATATTCATTTTCTCACCTCCCTTGGGCGCCTTAGTCATTGACGACGGCGACCTTTCAATACTTTAAGTATATTAAACAAAAATTAAATTATCAAGCTAGAAGTTTGGAATCTAATCAGGAGCCTTTAATTTCAACTGTCCGATATTTTCGGACACTTCAGAATAGCCCTCTTTTACTAGCTTCTTTTTGAGGTCGTTCCAATACTTTCTCGGTCTTTCTGTTCCAGTCAATGCTTCAATAACATCCACTACAGAAAACCACCATTCATTTTTATGAATAGTTTTTCTGATTTCTTTATTCCTAAAAACAGCTATTTTGGTAATTTCGTCTGTCATATTTTTACTCTAAACCATAATTTACCCGAAAGTCAAGACTTCTTTACTGAACATATTATTTCTTAACTTTCTTCAAAAGTTTTTTGATCTCCCGATCAAAATCAGAGATATAGTTTTTATCCTGTACTCTTTTATAGTTAGTAAATTCTGTTTCTGCTTTCGTTTCGGCATCTTCTGCGCTTACACTTCCCGAATCCTTGAGAATCCCTTTACCCATAAGCGCCAAATACTCGTCAAGTTTCTTGATCCAATTTTTCATCGTCATTGCTTTTTCACCTTGGGCTTGGATTTCGGCAAAAGAAAGATATGCATCAACGATGCGGTTTAATAGTTCCAGCTCTTTTTCATTAAGATAGTTTTTCGCGATAAAAATATCACGTTTAATGGGATGATATCCGGGGAAGTTTGTCAAACCAAGATTTTCTTTATCTCTACTTACCCGTTCAGAAATAATTTCAGCTGCGGTTTTACCTGTTACCGCATAATGCATTTTATTTTGTACGGTTTTGAAGAATAGATCAGTTTCTTTTGCTTCTTTTCGGTAGTCAATCGCGGTTGCGTAAATATCTGTTACTTTTTGATACAACATCCGCTCACTGCTACGGATATCGCGGATACGCTGCAAGAGCTCTTCAAAATATCTAGACTTATATCCTCCCTGTTTGAGGCGAATATCATCCAATGCAAACCCTTTAATCATGTATTCTTTCAGACATTCCGTTGCCCAAATACGAAATTGTGTGCCGCGGACTGAATTTACCCGGTATCCGACAGCAATAATAACTTCCAGATTGTAGTGTTTGGTTTTATATTGTTTTCCGTCTGTGGCAGTTATCGAGTATTCCTCGGTAACTGATTTCAGATTAAGTTCTCCTTCGGCAAAAATATTTTTGAGATGCAGGGAAACATTATCAATGCTGCATTCAAAAAGTTGAGCAATCAGCTTCTGTGTCAACCACACATTTTCATCTTCAAAGCGCACCTCTACCCGAGCCTTGCCGTCATCTGTTTGATAGATGGTGATTTGGTTATTTGGTTGTATATTCTTTATTTCCTGTTTTTTAGCCATAGTATTTTTGTATACCATTCCAAAAACAACAAGGACAGTCAAATAATAATTCTATTTTTGATCGCGATAATTTAATCATGTTTATTTTAATTTCTTTATTGAGGCATTACCAACCAAAGATTGCATTTGAGAGATAGCGATCTGGTTTAGTTGAACTAATCTCTCCGATTGAGGTAAACCCTGACGAATGAGCTCGGCATTAATACCCTCCAGATTAACCAACACCACTAATTGTTCTACCGAAGAATAATCACGAATATTCCCATCTTTTTTTGGGTTTTTATCCCTCCAATCTTTGGCAGTCATGCCGAAAAGTGCCATATTCAGTACATCCGCTTCGCTGGCATAGACAACATTGGCGGCAGATTTGGATATATAAGGAGGAATTAAATGTTTTTTAACTGCATCGGTGTGAATTCTATAATTTACCTTCGCCAGTGTACGCTTTATATCCCATCCTGATTTTAACCGCTCAGCTTCTTCGTTTTTTAAGCGCTGGAATTCTTTAATTAGATAAATTTTAAATTCGGGGCTGATCCACATCCCAAATTCAAACGCGATATCTTTATGTGCATATGTTCCGCCATACCGACCAGCTGTAGCCTTAAGTCCAATGGCTTTGGTCTTTTCTACCCATTCTTTAACGCTTAATTTATAGCTATTTAGTCCAGTTTGACTTTTAATTATGGCAAATTCGCCATAATTAAAATTAGGATTATGAACACTCTCCCAAATACCAAGAAATTCCACAGTATTTCTATTTCTTAACCAATCTGATATGAAAAAGTCTCCATCTTTAGCTTTTAACATATCAGTCAATGATATGTAGTCACTATTTTGTTCAGAAATTAGTGTAATTTCTATTCCTCTAACAATAAGCCGTTTATTTTTCATATTGCTTTTTTCATAGCCTATTTACCCTCCACAATTGCTATTTCTTCCCTTCGGCTGCGCTCAGGATAAAACCGGCGGTGGGTCGTAGAGTTTATAGACCAATTGATCAACTTTTATGTTTGGTTCCCTCCCATTCTTTCGCCGCTTCTTTGGTTGTTTTATTCCCAACCTGAACTATATGCCCTTTGGGCCATTTTTGCTTTGGTAATTCCGCTATTTTGTAAGTACTTCTAGCTTTCATAAAATCACCTCCTTGACAATCTATTGTCAACTACATTATTATGAATATAACCGAAAGTCAACCGAAAGTCAATAATTAAATATGCTTACTAAAAGACAGAAACAAATTCTTGATTTTGTAACAAATTTTATAGGTAAGAACGATTATTCTCCTTCTTTAGAAGAAATCAAACGGCATTTCAGACTTAGATCTGTTGCAACAGTACATGAACACATAGAAACGCTTCAATCTAAAGAATATTTAAGTAAAGAGGAGCATCAACCCAGAAGTCTATCTATCTCAAAAGAAGAAAAAAATACTAAAATACCTCTTTTGGGCTTGATTGCGGCAGGAGAACCGATTGAAGCAATTCAAGAATACGAAACAATCTCTATACCAAAACATCTACTAACGAATTCCGGAGAACACTTCGCCTTACGAGTTAAGGGCAATAGCATGATACAGGAGGGTATTTTTGATGGAGACAATGTTATTATTAGAAAACAAAATAGCGCTGAAGATGGCGACACGATAGTTGCACTCATCAATCAAAATGAAGTTACTCTCAAAAAAATATATAAGGTGACTGGTGGTTTTAAATTACAACCCTCAAACCCGTCAATCGAGGCTTTTGTAGTTAAACAATTAATTGTTCAGGGTAAGGTGGTTTCCGTAATGAGAAGTTATGTGGGCCGAAAAACCCTAGATCAAACATTAAATTTATTGACTTTTAATAACGAGCTAAAACAATTTATAATTAAAGCCCAAGAAGAAATAAAGCATAAATTTAAACCAAATAACGAGTTTGAAATATGGCAAAGGACTGAAAACAAGCCAGACCAAGATAAATTCTGTCTAGAAACAGGTTACACTTTTTTAAATGAAATTCTTTTGCTTTGGGTTTGTAAAGATAAAAAACTTTTAAGTTTTGAGGTTATAAACAATAGACAACAATTAATATCTTTGAAACAGGAAGCGCAACAAATTTATTCGCATATTTTTGAAAGTAATATTTTTGATTGGTATGAACCCAGTGATTTTTTACTTCAAGAAATCACCAATTCTTTTAATAAGTATGATTTCACGCCGATTGATCGAGACATACTCGGAAAGTTATATGAACAATTTATAACCCGAGAGGAAAGAAAAAAATTAGGACAATCTTTTTTAAAATTATTTTTTAAAAAAATGAGATTAGGCATTATTTTTATTTTGGATTATAATAGTAGTAATCCTTAAAGACAATAATTATGGCAGAAAATCTAACATATCTAGAAATAGCGTATAAAATTCTTGGCGAGAAATCTGGACTAAAACAGATGCACTATCGCGATTTAGCAAATAGGGCTTTTGAACTGGGATTAATAGAAAGCGATGATTTAATTGTTGCAGGTAATATTGCGTCTGCGATAAATGCCGACATTAGGAAATCAAAAGCACAAGGAACCCAATCGAGATTTATTTCTTTTGGGAGGGGTTTATATGGCCTATTAGAACACGAGCCAAAAGGGATTTTTGCGGATATAAGAAATAAAAATCAGGAAGTAAAAAAACAATTGCTAGAAGCATTACACGCGATGCACCCTTCAAAATTTGAAGAATTAGTAGGGGAAGTTTTAAGAAACCTCGGATTTGAAAATGTCCAGATTACTGGTAAAACAGGAGATGGAGGAATTGATGTAACTGGTGAGTTGATTGTTGCGGATATAATAAAAAATAATGTATCTGTTCAGGTAAAAAGATGGAGAAGTAATGTTCAGAGGGCAAGCATATCCGAATTGAGAGGCAGTTTGAGACCACATCAAACTGGATTATTTATTACTACTTCTGATTTTTCAAAACAATCAGTTGACGAAGCAGAAGATCCTTACAAAGCACCAATTTCATTAATGAATGGTAATGAGTTTGTTGATCTGCTTTGCGAATTTGGCGTGGGTATAATTCTTGAAAAGGTTACAATTTTAGATCTTGATAAGAATGAAATAAATTTTGATTTTCCGGAGTTGACTGAAACTGACGGAAAAGAAATTGAGATTTTTGCAAACTATAAAGACCGTAAATATTTTGCAATTTATTTTTCTCCAACAAAAATTATTTATGAAAACGAAGTTTACAATTCTCCATCTGGTGCCGGAATGAAAGTGCAAAATGGCTTACCTGTAAATGGCTGGAGATTTTGGAAATTTACTGATGCAAAGACTGGTAAAATTCATCCGATAGAAAGACTTCGTAAAAAATAAATAGCTGTTATGTTAATTAATAATTAAAAAATCATGACAAAACAAAATTTAAAAAAATTAATAAAAGAGGAATTAGAAGAAATTAAAGGAGAATACAAAGCCAGCATCAAGGCTGGTATGTGGAGTAGGTATGTTGTTATAGCCAGAGATGAGTTAGAAATATATAATCGTGGTCATCATGATGCATATAAATACGTATTGTCAATGTTAGATAAATGAAAGATGATACGAGAGATCACTGCGATTGGCAGTAACTTTTTTAAAGGAATATGTATTTCCAAGCTTTAGCTCTTTAATAATTTGTGAAACGAGCGTTAAAATTAAAAACTCATCTTTAAATCCTACCAGAGATGAGATCTGTCGTTCTTTCAGTGAAAATTTGGTAGCAATATGATAAAAATAGTTGTAATCAAGGGTGCAAAAGTTGGTGATTGTTTCATCACTATCCTTACCAATTATTTTTGGAGCGATATACTTCTCGAAAACGCCTTTAGCATTATTCTTTTTTTTCTTTACATTTTTTGCCATGATTTATTTTACCTCATTAATTGAATTTTTATCTGCTTCATTTCGATTACACTCAATATAAACATTTAAACTCATATTTTCTTCCCATATTAAAACATATTTGAAGCCAAGGATATAGGGGAATGGTATATAATTGCCTTAAAATGAAATCCAATTGGCAGATTTTTAAATATGTCCTCCTACTTTTTTTGGGATGGAGGCTGGCTTTGCTTTTTATTGCCTTTTTTGGCCTGTCCACTTTGCCCAGCCGCAATGGAATAACTGATGAGCTTTTTTTGCCCTCTCCGGAAATTAGCTACTGGTTTAGGTGGTCTAACTGGGACGGAGGCCATTTCCGGGGCATTGTGGAAAATGGCTATTTGCCGCAGCAAACAGTCTTTTTTCCCTTATATCCTTTATTAATGAAGATTTTAAACATAGTTGGCTTGGATATTACCTTTGCAGGTCTTTTAATTTCTCACCTATCCCTTATCGCCTCATTATTTTTTCTTTATAAACTCACTATTTTGGATTTTCCGGAAAAAGTGGCCAAAAGAGCTATTTTTGCTTTACTCATTTTCCCCACTTCTTTTTATCTGGGAACTGTTTATTCGGAAAGCCTGTTTTTAGCTGTAACTTTGGCTTGTTTTTATTTTGCCAGGACACAAAAAACTGTGCTTTCATCTTTCTTTGCCGCAGCATCAGTAGCCACCAGATTAGCCGGGCTAGCCACTTTTGCAGCAATTTTAGGGGATCATCTTTTAAAAGAACTTAAAAATTTCAAAATTCCGCTACTTTGGCAAACCAAATTAAGAAGGCTTCTTATTTATTTTATTACCTGCTCCATAGTTATAAAAATAATACTCGAATTGATCCTGCCTTTAAAGCTTTTTCTCTTGTTAGGCTCTTTGGATTCTATTTTGCAAATCATCTTTTTTGCCATCATTTTCACTTTTACTCTAGTCTTTGCAGAATTTTTATTTAAAAATATTAACTTTAGAAAAATTCTTACCTTAAAAACTTTTTTGCCTTGCTTGTCTCTTTTGCCTGTTCCTTTATACATGCTCTTTCAGCAGGCTCTTTTCCAAAACCCTCTGGGTTTTTTAATCAATGAAACAAACTGGAACAGGCATTTTTCCTTACCCTGGGAACCTATTTTAGGATACTTAAATCATCTAAAATCAGTTGGGATTTTTCAAATAGGCAATCCTGCCAGAGTATTTACGGAACTGGCGTTTTTTATAGGGGGGGTCTTTGGATTTATTTTTTCTCTTTATAAGCTAAAACCTGCATATTCTATTTTTTACGGCTTATCTCTGATTTTACCTACTTTTTCCAATACTTTAATTGCCATGCCAAGATATATGCTAACTATTTTCCCTATTTTTATCCTGCTGGGTTTAATTGAAAACGAATTCCTGCAAAAAATAGGCATTATTTTTTCCGTGCTTTTACTATCTGCCTATACCATGCTTTTCATGGGCTGGTACTGGGTTACATAAATTATGATAATTTTGGGGATTGAAACTACATGCGACGAGACAGGAGCTGCAGTTTTGGAACAGAAAAAAGACAAAATAATTATCCTATCCAATGTGGTGGCTTCATCAGCATCATTACAAGCTAAATATGGTGGTATAATTCCGGAACAGGCAGCAAGGGAACAGATTAAAAGCATTATTCCGGTGATTGAAACAGCTCTTAACGCTTCACGCTTAACGCTTAACGATATCAATGCTATTGCCGTCGCTTATGGCCCGGGACTGATTGGATCGCTTTTAGTTGGAGTGGAAACTGCTAAAACATTAGCTTATGTGTGGAATAAACCCTTAATTCCGGTTAATCATTTAATCGGTCACTTCTACGCTAACTGGATTTCTCATCCACCAAATTTTCCCTGCATAGGATTATTAGTTTCCGGAGGGCATACTGACCTGATACTTTTTACAGATCATGGAAAATATAAATATCTGGGAGGAACCCGGGATGATGCAGCAGGTGAATGTTTTGACAAATGCGCGAGACTCCTGGGCCTTTCCTATCCCGGAGGCCCGGAAATTTCCAAATTAGCCCAAAAAGGCAAAGACACATACCAGCTGCCAAGACCAATGATAAATGATGGCTGGGATTTTTCCTTTTCCGGCTTAAAAACAGCTGTTGCGAATTTAATAAACACCCCCGAGGTGAAAAAAAGCGATTACACCTCGGGGGTGAAAGGCAATTTGGCAGCATCAATCCAAGCTGCTATTGTTGATGTTTTAGTGACAAAAACTATTAAAGCTGCAAAAAAGTATAAAGTTAAGCAAATTATCCTAGGCGGAGGCGTTGCTGCAAACCAAGAATTGGCCCGCAAGTTAAAAGTTCAAAGTGAAAAATTAAAAGTTAAATTACATATTCCCCCGGTAAATCTCTGCACAGATAACGCTGCCATGATAGCTGCCGCTGCATTTTTTATCAAACCCGCTAAAGATCCGTTAAAACTTCAGGCAGACCCAAGTCTTGCGCTTAAATCTTAAAGCCAATATACTTAACCCCATATGGATAAACAATACAATCACAAAGTTACAGAAGAAAAATGGTACAAATTTTGGGAAGAAAGCGGATATTTTAAGGCTGATCCAACATCTTCCAAAAAGCCATACTCTTTACTTGTTCCCCCGCCCAATTTAACAGGCGACTTACATTTGGGTCATGCCATGGAACATTCAATTATGGATGCTATTGCCAGATTTAAACGGATGCAAGGATTTGATGTGCTGCTTTTACCCGGAGTTGACCATGCCGGAATTCAATTTGAAGCCACTTTTGATAAAAAACTGGCCAAAGATAATTTATCCAAACGCAAACTTGGACGGGAAGAATGGTTAAAAAGAGCCTGGCAATTTAAGGAAGAAGTTTACAAATCAGTTTCTTCCGGCTGGAGGTTTATGGGCATGTCTGCTGACTGGTCAAGAGAGGTTTTTACTCTGGAAGAAAAAATTCAAAAAGCGGTTTTTGAGGAATTCAAATCTTTCTGGGAACAGGATCTTTTATATAAAGGCGCCTATATTGTCCAGTGGTGCCCCAAATGCGGCAGCGCTATTGAGGACATTGAAATGGAATATGCGGAGCGAAAAGAAAAACTTTATTTTATTAAATATAAAATTGTCGGCATGGATAAATATATCACTATTGCAACAGCCCGTCCGGAAACTATTTCCGCTGATGTGGCCATAGCAATTTATCCAAATCATCCTCAATATGCCAAATTTTTAGGCAAAAAAGCAATAAATCCTTTTACTAATACAGAAATTCCTATTATTGAAGACAAACGAGTGGAAAAAAGTTTTGGCACTGGTGCTTTAAAAATAACTCCGGGACATGATTTATTAGATTATGAAATTGGTAAAGATAATAACTTGCCCCTCTTGCATGTAGTTGATAAAACGGGCAGAATCACTGATTTAGATCCTAAACTTGTTGGCCTTAAAGTTCTGGAAGCCAGAGAAAAAGCTGTCCAAATTTTGGCAGATCATATTGAAAAAATAGAAGATTATATTCATTCTGTACCGGTTTGCGAGCGGTGCAAAACTACTGTTGAACCTTTAATTTCCGAAGAATGGTTTGTTAAAATGGCACCTTTGGCCAAAAAGGCTTTGGCAAATATCAAAAAAATTAATTTTGCGCCTAAAAATTATTTAAAGATTTTAACAAATTGGATAAAAAATCTTCATGACTGGTCCATTTCCCGCTCGCTTTGGTGGGGACACCGCATTCCAGTCTGGTATTGCCAAAAATGCAACCCCAATCATCTGGTAGGAAAAGATAAGGATATGATAGTTTCTTTAGAAGAACCAGGCAAAACTTGCCAAACCTGTTCTCAAAAACACTGGGTGCAAGACGGCCAGGTTTTGGACGCCTGGTTTTCATCGGGTATGTGGCCCATGTCTACATTAGGTTGGCCTAATGAAACTAAAGAACTAAAAAAATATTACCCCTGGGATTTTGAAACTTCAGCCCCGGAAATTAAATTTTTATGGATTGCCAGAATGATCATGCTGGGACTGTGGTTTCAGGATGATATCCCTTTTAAAAATATGTTTTTCCATGGCATGCTAAGGGATCTAGATGGACGCAAGTTTTCCAAATCTTTGGGTAACGGCATTAACCCCAATGAGCTGCGCAGTCAATGGGGCACAGATGCCACCCGCATGGCCCTTTACAGCTATGCTGCTGCGGGCAGAGACGGACGGACCTCTAGGCAAACTATGGATGAACGGGCTAAAAACTTCCGCAATTTTACCACCAAACTTTGGAATATCGCCAAGTTTATTTTAGCCTCGCAAGGCCTGGCCTTGCGAGCTCAAAATGCCGATGACCAGTGGATTATGGATGAACTTAATAAAACTATCAAAACAGTTACTAAAAATCTGGAGGAATTTAAGCTGCATCTGGCAACAGATGCTCTTTATGAATTTATCTGGCACAAATTTGCTGATATTTATATTGAAAAATCAAAAGACCGCCGAGCCGAGGCTCAACCAACTTTAGAATATGTTTTCAAAACCTCTCTGGAGCTATTGCATCCATTTATGCCATTTATTACAGAAGAATTATGGCAAAAATTGCCTCATGAAGGCAAATCAATTATGGTTACAAAATGGCCTGAAGCAAAATAGGGATTGTTAATACTTGACAGATAAACTATGTAAATGAGACTATGTAAATAAGATGAGGTTTTTAAATCCCTTCACTATCATTATTGCAATTATTATAATTTCAGCATTAGTTGCTGTTGGTTATTACAACTCATTTGTTTCTCAAACCAATGCAATTGAAGGACAATGGAAACAAGTTGAAGTTCAATATCAAAGAAGGGTTGATTTGATACCTAACTTAGTAGAATCCGTAAAGGGTCTTCAAAAACAAGAACAAAAAATATTTGGAGATGTTAGTGCCGCTAGAGCAAATTATGTGGGTGCCAAAAATGCTGAAGGAAAAGTTCAGGCTGCAAACCAGCTAGAAGGAGCGCTTTCTAGGCTTATTGCTATATTTGAGAATTATCCTCAAATTAAAAGTGATCAAGCAGTATTAAAACTGATGGATGAATTGGCTGGTACAGAAAATAGAGTAGCTGTCGAGAGAAGAAGATATAATGAAATTGTTCAAGGTTATAATACTTCTGTTAGCACCCTACCGGGTAAGTTATTTGCATCATTGATGGGATTCCAACCTAAAACTTATTTTCAAGCCGCTCCTGGAAGTGAGAATGTACCGAAGGTGAATTTCTAGAAATGAATGTTAAATCAAATCCGTAAGTTCGCATTATTAACTTTTTTAACTTTTCTCTTCTTTTTTGCTCCCAGAATTTATGCCAATCATATTCCTGCGCCCACCGGCTATGTAAATGATTTTGCAGGAGTATTGACTGCTGATCAAAAAAATAATTTAGAAAATTCCCTAAGAACTTTTGAACAAAAAAGTTCAAACGAAATTGCTATTGCTTTGGTACAGAGTTTAAATGGAGACAGCATTGAAAACTTTACTCTAAAAACATTTGAAGAATGGAAAATAGGTAAAAAAGGTAAAGATAATGGAGTGCTTTTTTTGGCTTCTATTAATGATAGGAAAATGAGAATTGAAGTAGGTTACGGGGCTGAACCTTATTTAACAGATGGTGAAGCAGGAACGATAATCAGAGATGTTATTGCTCCTAAATTTAGACAGCAAGATTATTATGGAGGTATAAATGCAGGAGTTGGCACAATGGAAAAAGAATTATCAGGCAGCTCAACATCTGCACAAGAAACATCAAATTCTATGGCTTACGGATTTTGGTTTATTGCAGTTCCTTTTATTTATGGTGCTTCATTTATGGCCAGAAGTAAAAGCATCTGGTTGGGAGGATTAATAGGAGTTGCAACGGGTTCTATTATAGGTATCCTGGGTCTGGTTATTGGTAAATGGACTGTAAGTATTACATTAATGATCATTCTTGGATTATTAGGTTTGTTACTCGATTGGATCTTATCCAGAACATATAAAAAACTATCTGGTGGCGGCCACAAAACCGGATGGTGGTCTACTGGTGGCGGTTTCTGGGGTAGTAGAGGTAGTGGGGTAGGTTTTGGCGGCTTTGGAGGGGGTAGTTCGGGAGGTGGTGGATCAAGTGGAGGTTGGTAGAAAAATCTATTATGCTTGCCCCTTGGCCTTCTACCAAACAGCCTTAACATGAGTATAATTTAAGATTTTTTTATCAGAAGTTATGAGCGTTGCCCCATTTATCATTGCTGTTGCAATAATAATCCTATCCGCCGGGTCTTTATGGGTAAAATCAGGCAGGTTAACAGATGTTTTTGCAGTTTGATTATCCACAGGCACAAAATGCAAACAGGATAGGCTTTCCACCTGATCCAGCCAGTTATCAGTCAGGGCAACAAACTCCAACCTTCCCTTTTTCACCAGAGTGCAAATTTCCAGCACGCTTATTGAAGAAACAAAAATCGCCTTCTTTTTCTCTTCTTCTTCAATTATCTTTCTAGCCTTTCCGGAAAGTCTACCTGAATCATTAATCCACCAAAGCAATGCGTTGGTGTCTAAAACTATCATTTAAGCATTTCCCAATCCTGCAGGTCAATGGCCGGCTCGTCTGGATCCTTATAATAAAGAACACTTCCTTTTAGAGATTTCAGGATAGTTTTGTCAGCATCTTCTTCCTTGTAAGGCACTACTTCCACCACCGGCTTGCCCGCATGGGTAATAATTAAAGGCTGTTTTTGGGTTTGAACCAGCCTTAAATACTCCAAGGCTTGAGCTTTAAATTGTGATTTGGAAACTGTTTGTTGTATCATATGACTATAGTCATAGTACCATAGTCATTTTAATCTGTCAAGTCCCAAAAGCTAAATCTTATATTACTTTAGAAATGTCACTCCGCTTTCATTAGAAATGTCATGGTGTCAGGATCAACTAGGATGCTCTATCCTATGCCGGTATGCCTAATACCCCATTTAAGGAAAAGGAGCAGCAAAAACTTTTAATCATCACCAATCTTTTAAAGAGAAAAATTACCAATAGTGAGGCAGCTAAACAGCTGGGCCTGTCGATCAGACAAGTACAAAGATTAAAGAACGGGATCCAAAAGCATGGATCTTTAGCCCTGATCCACAAACTTAAAGGCAAACCCAGCAACCATCAGTTAAATCAGGCTATCAAACTTCAAGCCATATCTTTAGTTAAAGAAAAATATTCAGACTTTACACCTAAATTTGCCTCTGAAAAACTGGCAGAAGTTGATAGTCTTATCGTTCATCCTCAAACCCTAAGGAGATGGCTTATTAAAGCTGGATTATGGAATAGTCAAAAACAGAAAAAGCCACAATATCATGCCTGGAGGGAAAGGAAGGATTATTTTGGGGAGCTGGAGCAGTTTGATGGCTCATACCATCTTTGGTTTGAAAAAAGGCTCCTTGATGAGTATGGAAATCCAAAAGAGGTATGCTTACTGGCATCAATTGATGATGCCACAGGTAAAATCACCCATGCCTATTTTGATTTTAATGAAGGAGTGATACCTGTATTTAATTTCTGGATGGAGTATGTAAAAACTTTAGGCAAACCACTTGCTATAGCACCCCCAAAACAAATTTACCAATACTATGAGGTTATGGTAAACTGAAGTAGTGATTGATCCTGCTAAGGTAAGCAGTGTGGAG
>Ga0209343_10001240_pt1 | contig 34793 bp, 30 predicted proteins | sample RifCSPlowO2_02_FD_184026 | JGI IMG/M metagenome (GOLD analysis project Ga0209343, IMG submission 184026) | Groundwater microbial communities from Rifle, Colorado - Rifle CSP2_plank lowO2_0.2 (SPAdes) (version 2) | ecosystem: Environmental > Aquatic > Deep subsurface > Groundwater | place... | reverse complement strand
ATTGATTGGCTATGTGAGCTTTAGGAATATCTTGCTCAAAGAGTTCCCAGACTAATGTAATTTTAGTTAATTGATTCACTTCCATATTGTACTAGAAGTGTCGGATATTAAACTTTAATTAAGCGACCTCTTGACCTTTTATCTTAAAAAGCTTATATTTTTATTAGGTGTTCTTAGTAAAAAAAGAAGTTGGGAATAGGGGATGACTGGGACATACCCGCGTTTTTACGACAAAGGAATTAAACTATTTCTACTTTAGATTGTCTTATCAATTTTTCTGAGGACCGTCCCCAAAGTATTTGTCCTATAACCAACAGCAAATTCCCTCTTCTTGGGAAATTTCGTCAAGTGATGATATTTAGATTTCTTAAACAGTCCAAACATATCGAGAGCATTTTAACAGATAAGGAGATTAAACTCAAAAGAGCTTAGGGGCTTACAATATTTTCAGGTTTGCCTTTTAGGAAAGCTTCGATGTTTCGTATAAAAATTCTCTTTCTATTCCCTGATGCTTCTTTGCTTACATAGGCAATCGGTGGATAAATGATACAGTTTTTATATTTTGAAAGTTTTTCTATATCTTCTTTTACCATCTCATCAGAATGGTCAAGAATAAACGTAATATCTTTGTTTTTTAATCTTTGTTCCAAGCCAGAAATATCAACTAATTCCATAGGTGCTGTATTTATGATAATTGCTCCGCTTTTAACTTTTTGAAACACCTTCTTGTTAAAAATTTTCTCTGTGTCCTTTGTTTGAGCAAGATTAATGGAAATAATATCTGCTTTTGAAGTTAGATTTTCAAATGTTTCATATCTTACGCCTCTTTTCTCGAAATTATTTTTTCTATTTTTGGACCAATATCTGACATCTGCTCCAAATCCAAAAGTTATTTCTGCAACTCTTTGTCCAATTGTTCCTAATCCCACAACTCCAAAGATTTTGTCTTTAATTTCTGTTGCGGTAATTCCAACTTCTGAATAGTTTCCTGATTTTCCTCTTCTTTTGCCTTCTTCGAGGCCTCTTATATGTTCTAAAATTGCAGCAATGACAAATTCGGCAACTGACTCCGTACTATAGCCTTTGAGATTGGAAACAACTACTTTCTTTTTCTTAGCATGTAGAACGTCAATTTTTCCAAAGGCCGTTGCTAATACTCCGATGTATTTTAATTGAGGAGCGCTATCTATATCTTCTTTTACAATATTTGTTCCAAAGGCAACAAGAAGACAATCTGTATCGGCTAATTCTTTTCTTAATTTGGGATAATCTTTGGGTACGAAAGTTAGTTTATTTCCTAAAATCTCTATTTTTTTCCAAGATTGGAAATCTAGATTCTTTGTCCTGTCTATATTATATGCAATGATTTTTTTGAATTTCATATCTTCGAATAGATCTATCTAACTTGATTATATAAAGACATGCTGAATTAAGCAAGTAAAAATTTGCTTTTTCCTGTCTTCTATGTTATCCTCGCTTTCTATATGCCAGAATTTGAAGTAACAGAGGAACAAGCAAAAGCTATTAGAAAATGGGCAGATAAAAGAGGACAGCAAGTTGTTTCAGGTACCATTGATAAATTAGGTTCTCTGAACATAATCAATAAAGACCCTTTATTAATTATGGGAATAGGATTTAAAAATATTGAGGGCGCTGCTGTTTCATGTAGCGATGTTCTTACGAGCAAGAAGGTAGTTACTCGTATGAAAGCTAGTAAAACACTGCTTAGAGTTGTTCCAAGCATAGCCCAAGTCCGTTAACTTGGCTAACAATTATTGACTTTTCTTTTTTCAATTGTTATACTTTCTTTGGAGTCCTAAAAAATATATATTTCGACCAGGTGTTTAAGTGAGAAAGGAAGCTGGGAATAGGGGATGACTGGGACATCCCCGCGTTCTTAAGGCAGAGGAATTAATTTATGGCAGTAGAATTAACAAATGGACTAAAATACTTAGATCAAAGAAAACTTTATGGTTTAAAACCTGATGAACAGATTATATGTTCCAGAACTTACAGTCAAGGATGGAGAAGCAGGCGTATTCTTCAGAAAGAGATAGGAGTTTCTTCGGAATTTAATAAGGCACACCAAGAAGCAGTTGAAACAGCGAGAAGAATTGAAGCTGGTCCGAAAGTTGATCCAATAGCAGAAGGACTAGGGTCAATGTCTTCAGAGCAAGAGCTTCAAGGATGCTTTAAGGATATCAGGGTTGTAGTTATGAAGGATGTCGTTGCGGGACACAGGATGAAAGGTTTTACTTTAATCGGCGTCCAAAGATAAATATTCTTCTTATGGTTGAATCGACAGGAGCATACGGACCATGGTTTGAATGGCAGAGGTCAAAGCTTAAAAGTGCAGGGGAAGTTCAACCAGACTCCAATCGATTGGCTTATCAAAAAGAATGTCAAAGGATATTTATGGGATTATCGGTTATGAATCATGCCATGGAAGATGGAATTGGAATCCGTGTCAATACTCCTGAAATGGGAGACGGTTTAATACTTAAAGAAACTTTTAAAGATTGGGATGTTACCTATAGAGACCAATTAGTGCTTAATGCATTTCTAGTAACCTCCAATGCTGTATTTAAAATAAATAATCTAACGCCTAAGGCTTTGGAAAAAGCTGAAAAGGCAGAAGTAAACTGTAGATTAAGAAGATTGGAAATGGTCAGCGATAAAATATGGATGAGGGATATTTTTCTTGATGATAAACGTCAAGACGCGAAATTACTCGATAGAGCAATTAGGCGGTCCGTTGAGTCTGCAAAGAAAAAAGTCGGTTCGCAGAAATATGCTGCAAATCTTGCCCGCTTCAATTAATTTTAGAATTTTATCTCAGCTTCAAAACCACGTCGCAATATAAGTATTTTGTACGACGCGATGGGTACTTGACAAGTATCTTGCAAAGATCGATAATCCTCTTAGATACTTCATTTTAAGCAGTCTGCTTAATGAAACGTGCGAAGTTCGCACTTCCTTAAGTGGATAGTTACAGTAGATTGCTTCGAGTGAAGTATTTTTTATAAGTATCTAGTTCCACTATTTTTAGTATAAAATTTTCTATTGCATATGTCGTGTATTGCTCCGATTTTATCTTTTATAATTTCATAATAATTTCTTTTACCATTTTCGCATACTTGATAAATAACATGAGCAATATAATCAGCAATTTGTAAACCTCCATGAGTATAATGTGGATTGTGTTGATAATTAAGAGTGATGTTTGATTTTAGCTTAGGATGAGTTCGTACATATTCAAGCCTACTGCTTTCAACCTCTGTTACTAACCCATTTCTTAGTTGTAGCTTACTATCTTTTCTTGAGAAAATAATTTCAGTGTTGGGAACTTGATGAATTAGGTTTCTCAATAGTTGTCCCGCCATTACTCCATATAATTTGCCTGGATTTTGCTGTAATGGGACATGACACTTTAATTTTTCCACTATTAAGACATCTATTCTTACATCTAAAGTTGTAATAAAAGCTAAAAACTTTTCTTTTACTTGAGGATAATCTGTTTGTGCATGAAATGAATCTAGACCATACGCAGTAGAGAAAATACTTAAAAGAGAGCTGTCTTTGAGTAGACTTAGCCTAAATTCAGTAACTTTTTGTTGCAATGTTAATTGGTCGTTTGAACGTATAGCGGAGAGAACCAAAAACTTTGTTGCTTTTCCATTCAATACCAAATTCGTTCCTTTTGAGGAGTAAATCTCAGGCTTACCCGATTCATCAAAAAATATATATTGAGCATTTGGTTTCATATTAGATGAGTCTATCAAAGGAAAAGCTTAATGTAAAATGATTATTGATTTGTGAAATAAAAAAGTCTATATTATCTAGGTGTTTTTAGTAAGAAAAGAAGATGGGAATAGGGGATACATGGGACATTCCCGCGTTTTTGAGGCAAAGGAACTAATCAAAAAAGGGACTTCGCTTCGGCTACAGCCCGCGTTTCTAAGACAGAGAAATTAATTTTTCCCATCCTCTCTTGATACTGTTTCTTTTTTGAATTATACCCCTCTGCTTTCAAAATACAAATTTATAATACCCAACGTAGCTTTGAATTTTGAACAATATAATTTTCAATGGTAATCCCATTATCATTTTGAAAGCTACGGACGTATATACCAAATTATTGCAAATTCAAAGTGGAGTGGTATACAATAAGTTAATGTTTACCCCGTACCTTGATTGCGGGTTAAATATCGTTTATGTCTCAAAATAAAGCGCAAGGTGCGGGGTTTAAGCCAGTAAAGCAGGATGTAAATTTTCCGGAATTAGAAAAAGAAATTTTGAAATTTTGGAAAAAAAATAAAATTTTCGAAAAATCCGTCACAAAAGATGCTCCGCGCGGCAAGTGGACGTTTTTGGACGGTCCGCCATTTATTACAGGTCTTCCTCATTACGGAAATTTATTATCTAGTCTTCCCAAGGATTTATTTCCCAGATACAAAACAATGTTAGGATATAGAGTTCGGAGAGTTTGGGGTTGGGATTGTCATGGCTTACCTGCAGAAAATAAAGTTGAAAACAAACTCGGGATTAAAAGCAAGCGAGAAATTTTAGAGAAAGTAGGAGTAAAAAAGTTTATTGATGAATGCAAAATGTACGTTAAGGATGTTTCGTCTGAATGGGAATGGTATATAGATCACATAGCTCGGTGGGTCGATTTTAAAAATGCCTACAGAACAATGGATCTTCCGTACATGGAATCTGTAATGTGGGTATTTAAGCAAATGTATGATAAGGGATACATTTATAAAGGTCTTCGAGTTTCCTTATATTGCCCTCATTGTGTGACGCCAATATCAAATTTCGAGGTTGCAATGGATGCTGATAATTACAAGGAGATTACAGAACCTTCCGATACTAACAAATATAAATTACAAGGTGAAAATGATACATATTTCCTGGCATGGTCAACAACTCCATGGAACAAAATTGCCACCCCTGCGCTCGCTGTTAATCCTAATTTAACTTATGTTAAAGTTCGGCAGGGAAATGAAAAATATATTCTTGCAAAATCAACTCTAAAAATCCTTAAGAGTAAACCGCCTTACGAAATCATAGATGAATTTAAAGGTAAAGAGTTAATCAATAAGAAATTTGAACCCCACTATAATTTTTATAAAATTGATCCGGGAAAACGCGCATTTATCGTTATTGGCGCAGATTTCGTAACTGCGGACGAAGGAACAGGAATAGTAACCATTGCTGCTTATGGAGAAGAAGATCTTGGTGCAATGCAAAGGGAGAATATTCAAATAGTGATGCATGTAGACGAGGAGGGACATCTTAAACGGGATGTGCCAAATTGGGCGGGCATGTATTATCTGAAGGTAAATAAACTTGTAAACGAAGATTTGGCAAAGAGAGGTTTAATTTACAGGGAGGATTCTCATACTCATAGCGTTGCTCATTGTTGGCGGTGCGGAACTAGGCTTTTTTATGCGCCGCAAAACGCATGGTACGTAGATATACAAGCTTTGAAGCCAAGCTTAAAAAAGACAAATGAATTAATAAATTGGTTCCCAGAACATTTCAAGTACGGACGGTTCTTAAAAAGCGTGGAATCTGCTCCGGATTGGTGTATTTCAAGAAGCAGATATTGGGGGTCACCTGTTCCTGTGTGGGAATGCGAATGCGGTGAGAGATTTGTCCCCGGCTCGATTAAGGAACTCGAAGAAGCTAGTGGTGAAAAAATTACAGACTTGCACAAGCCCGAAATAGATGAAATTATTATTCCTTGTAAAAAATGCGGAAAAATAACAAAAAGAGTTCCGGAAGTTTTGGACAGCTGGATCGAAGCGGGATCAGCTCCTTTCGCGGAACGTCACTTCCCTTTTGATAAAGAATCAAAAATTGAGGAATTTTTCCCTCCGGATTTTATTATTGAATACACCGGACAGATCAGAGCATGGTTTTATGTGCTTCATGTAATCGGAACCGCACTCTTTAATTCTAATGCCTTTAGAAATGTTCTGGTTACAGGAGTAATCCTTGGAACAGATGGCCGTAAGATGAGTAAAAATTTTAACAACTATCCAGATCCCAAGGAAATGATTAATAAATATGGCGGAGATGCGCTCAGGCTTTATTTGCTGGGTAGTCCTGTAATGAGAGGTGAAGATATTCTAATTTCAGAAGAAGCCTACAGAAACGCTGTTAAAGGATTTCTTCTTATCTTATGGAATGTGTATAATTTTTTTGTCACTAATGCGATTGCAGATGAATGGGAACCAACAAATATAGATTTTAAGCCCTCAAATATTCTAGATCGCTGGATACTCTCGCGCTTAAATGGGAACATCAAGAATATTACAAAAAAGCTTGAGGAATTTGATACTGTGGATTGTATTGGAAATGTTAATTATGAGAATAGCGTGCAAGGAGGTAAAGATTTTTATGGGAATGCCGAAATTTTAATTGTTCAAGACCTATCTAGTTGGTATATAAGAAGAATTCGTGACAGAGTCGGGCCTACAGCGGTAAATAAAAAAGATAAAAACGATGCCTATCAAACACTCTGGATAATATTGAAGGAATATTGCAAAACACTTGCGCCATTCATACCTTTTGTAACAGATGAAATGTACAGAAATTTAACGGGTGAAGAATCGGTTCACTTGGCGAATTGGCCACAATTTAATGAAGATTTATATGATGGTGGTCTAGAGATAGAGATGTACGAAGCAATGAAGCTTTCTTCAAGAATAAATGCGTTCAGAAAAGAAAATAATATAAAAGTAAAAATTCCATTTAAAAAATTAAACTATAAGGGGCTTAAGAAATTGTCAGATGAAATTTTATCGATTGTTAAAGCAGAAGTTAATGTATATAAACTTGATTATATTGGAAAAGCAGATGGATATATAATCTCAGGAGATATTGACGAAAATAATCTGGACTTAAGTGCGGGAAGAGCTAGAGAAATAGTAAGAATGATTCAAAAGGAAAGGAAAAGGTTGGGAACGGAATTAGATGAGAGAGTAAATGTTGTTTTGAAAGATTGGCCAAAAAAATTCGAAGAGGAAATAAAAAAGAAAGCAATGGTGAACAACTTAACAAAAGGAGAGAGGTTTATTGTAATTCGCAAATGAACAAACGGTTGTTTTTTAATATTGACTGGGGATTGTTAGCTCCTGCAATAATTCTTGTAATTCTAAGTTTGATCACTCTTTTTTCCATAGATAGAGCCTTATTTAATAGTCAGTTTGTTTTTTTTATTGTCGGAATTTTTGCTTTTTTATTCTTTTCTCAAACAAATTACAGAACTGTAAATCTTTATGCGACACCTATTTACATTGTTTCCATTGTTTTGCTAATTACAGTTTTACTTATCGGAGTTGAAGCAAGAGGGTCTGTCAGATGGCTGGAAATTTTTGGATTCAGAGTGCAGTTCTCTGAAATTCTCAAGCCCTTCTTGGTAATCTCTCTTTCGTCATATCTTGCTTCCAAAAATAATTATTCTTTGAAAACTTTATTTTTGGCAACCTGCTTTTTAATGCCGGTTGTTTTTTTAGTTTTCTTACAACCGGATTTGGGAAATGCGCTAATCTATGCTTTGGTAGCAATTATGGTATTTATTGTTTTTGGTTTTCCTTTCAGATTCTTTTTTTTAGGATTAATTCTTTCGTTAATAATGTCTCCTATACTTTGGAGATTTTTGCATAATTATCAAAAACAGCGAATTTTAACCTTTTTAAATCCCAATGACCCATTGGGATTATCTTATAATGCCATCCAATCGATTATAGCTGTGGGATCCGGAATGCTGCTTGGCCGCGGATTAGGGCTGGGAACGCAATCGGGACTGCGATTTCTACCGGAACGGCATACTGATTTTATTTTTGCAACGCTATCGGAATCATTGGGAATGATTGGCGCAACTTTGCTGCTTATAGCATTTGTATATTTACTCTACAGAATTTTCACGATTTTTCAAAATCAGGAAGAATTATTTAATAAAACATTTTCCGCGGCTGCATTCTTTGTGATTTTTTTCCAATTTTTTGTGAATATAGGCATGAATATAGGAATTCTTCCAATAGTTGGGATTACTCTTCCTTTTGTTTCCTATGGGGGAAGCTCTTTGCTTTCGAACTTTATTTTCCTTGGAATTCTTTGCGCTATGAATAGGGGTGATTCATCACATAAAGTTCTGGAAATTAAATAAATTTTTTGCTATAATCATAGCTTATGGAATATGCAATCGTAAAAACAGGCGGAAAACAATATAAGGTATCGAAGGATTCTATAATTGAAGTTGAAAGATTAAGCTCCAAACCCGGAGAAAAGTTTTCTTTTGAAGAAATTATTTTACATGTTGTCGATGGGAAAGTTAAATTAGGTAAGCCTATAGTTAAGGGAGTAGTAGTTAAAGCAGAAGTTTTAGAGCATTTTAAGGGGGAGAAACTGCGGATTTCTAAATTTAAGGCAAAATCCAAATACAGAAGAGTAACAGGACATAGGCAATATTTAACTAAAGTTAAAATTCTTGATATCTTGATGCCGCTTCGCTAAAGCTACGAGGCATCAACCCCACCGTAGCCTTGGCGAAGGGGACTTATAATTTTGAGGGGTTGACAGCTGTGAAAAAGTAACGTAAAATAAATCAACTTTTCACAAGCACAACATATGGCACATACAAAAGCGCAGGGGTCAGTTAAGGGAAATAGGGATTCCAGATCAAAACGCCTAGGCGTTAAGTTATATAGCGGACAAAAGGCTATAGTGGGGAATATTATTATTCGACAAAAAGGAACGAAGGTTTTTGCGGGTCTTGGAGTTGCTATGGGGAATGATTTTACTCTTTTTGCAATAAAAGACGGAATTGTAAATTTTAAGACTTCCCGCGGAAAAAGAATTGCAGAAGTCATGAATTAATTACATAGTCTACCTATGGACAATACGAATACGCAAAGCGAAATCCATGAGCTTGAAATTAATATACTTCAAGCTAATCCCCTTCAGCCGCGTGGAGTAATTTCGCCTCAATCACTGAATGATTTAGTTGACTCTATCAGGGAGCAGGGTATTCTTGAGCCCTTGGTTGTTGCCAGGACTCCGGCAGGATATCAAATTATCGCAGGGGAAAGGCGCTGGAAAGCGGCAAAACTATTGGGCTTATCCAAAGTTCCGGTTGTAATTAAAGATACTACTCCTCAGGGGATGCTTGAGATGTCTATTGTTGAAAATGTGCAAAGAGAAGATCTTAATCCGATTGAGAGGGCTTTAGCATATAGGCGGTTAATTGACGAATTTGGTTTGGGTACTAATGAGGTTGCCAGAAAAGTTGGGAAGTCCGCGCCAACTATTTCAAACACAGTCAGACTCTTGTCTCTTCCGGATGCAATCAAAGATGCTCTTGTGGCAGGAGTAATTTCGGAAGGTCATGTTCGTCCTTTAATTTCTTTAGGTGATCCCGCTCTCATGCTTGAATTATTCCGCAGGATACTTCGTGAAAATAGCACAGTTAGACAGACTGAAGAAGAAGCAAGAAAAGCTAAGGGGGAAATTCAGAAAAAAGAGCCTCGTACTGTTGAGGATAGATTATGGATTCCCGAACTTGATGAAATGGCCAAAAAAATTGCAAAATTGCACAATTTGGATAAAGTTACAATTTTTCAGTCCAGCAAAAAAGCTAAAATATTAATTGAAATAAGAGGCGATGTGGAGGTTACGGGTCCTAAAATAAAAGCAATAAATAAGATTTTGCTTGGGGAATAATTAATTGTACGGGTTTTTAATCATTTCCATTTTGTCCAAAGGCCAATAAACAAAAGAGGATTTTCCAATTAAATTTCTAGCAGGAAGAAATCCCCATTCTCTCGAATCAGAGCTTCCAGACCTATTGTCACCCATAACAAAGTAAGAGTCGGTCAGTACGGTTACAGGTATGTCTTCTCTAAGGAATGATCCTCCGTATGTTTTAACTGTTGGCTTTAAATATGCGCTTTGGTCTAGAATTGCTCCGTTTACGTAGACATCTCCGTTTAGAATCATTATTTGATCTCCCGGAACTCCGATGATGCGTTTGATGTAATCTTTTTCCGGATCGTTTGGAGCCTTAAATACGACAACATCGCCTTGTTTTGGTTGACTAAATCTAAGCGCAATTATGTTGGTTAAAATATATTCTTTGTCAAGAAAGGTTGGCTGCATGGAATTTCCGCTTACCTGAAATGGGCGAACCAAAAATTGCCATATGACAAGAAAAACTATGAAAACTATAAGGAGAGTTTGAACAGTATCTAACAAAAAATTGTAGATTTTTCTCAAAAATTCCATACCTAACATTGTCCTTGATTTATTTTGCTTTGTCAATCTGAAATGGATGCTGTAGAATACACTCGGGACCCGTGGTTTAGTGGTAAAACGTTCGCTTCACATGCGAAAGATTGATGGTCCGATTCCATCCGGGTCCACAAAAGGTCATTTGGCTTCAATTCCAATAGCTTCAGAGATGTGTCTTAAGCCGTCTTTCTTAAGCAGTCCGATTAAGCCTAAATTAATTTGAGATGCGATTTGCGGACCTTCATAAATCATGCCTGTAATTAATTGAACCAATGAGGCGCCATGTTTAATTTTCTCATAAGCGTCTTGGGCATTAAATACTCCGCCGCAGCCGATAATAACAAATCTTTGTTTAAAGTTATTGTAAGCCAGTTTAATCAATTCATTCGATCGTTTATGCGTTGGTTTCCCGCTGAAACTACCAATGCCTGCAGGAAATTTATCTACTTCCTCCCGTTTTAGAAGTTTATTGTTTCTGTTTTTTGACAAATTGCTTAGGATTATTCCCTTGGGGCAATATCCCGATATAGTATTGAGAATTTCAAGAGTTTCATTGTTTGATTTCTCAAGCGGCATTTTTACAAATATTGGTTTTTTGGTATGTAATTTGTCAATCTCTGTAAGCAATTCTTTTAAATTATTAAGAGGATAGAAGCTAACGTTTCCGTGCAGATTAGGACAACTGATATTTAATTCATAATAAGAATGTCTTGCTTTAGAATTTTCAAACACAGTAAATGCATTAATCATGTCGTCTATGCCCTTTTTTTGAGTGTTACATATCGGGACATTTGATTTACCTATACTTATTCCAATTGGAATCTCGAAAGAAAGTCCTGTTAATTTTTCACTTGTTATTCTAGCTCCCAAATTTTTGAATCCCTTGTTAACCATCAAGGATTTTGATTTAGGCAATCTGCCAAGCATTGGTCTTGGATTGCCTCCGTACGGTGAATCCGTGATTGTTCCTAAAGTTTCGAATCCAAATCCCAAAGAGGGGAGTATTTGAGTTAATCTTGCCTCATAATCAAACCCTGCTGCCAAACCAATGGGATTTTCAAATTTTATTCCGGCAATATTCTGTTTTAAACTCTTATCCTTAATTATAAATTGCGAGGAAAAAACTTTTTTAATACTTTTATGTTTTCCAAATTGTTCACCCAGCTTTACCATTGCATTGTGAACGGTTTCCGGATCAATTTGAAAAAAAATCTTTTTAATTAAATTTTTATAAATTATTTCAGAAACTTTTGGGAGATATCTTTTTTTATTCATATTAAACGCAAAAACATTATAGCATCAACTAGTTGTTTGAGGCCTAAATCAGTGGTAGAATTTAGTTCAGCTATGAATATCTTATTTTTGTCCCGTTTGTTTTATCCTCACATAGGCGGAGTGGAAAAACATGTTTTAGAACTTGGCCGATTGTTAATTAGAAGAGGTCATAAGGTTACAGTTGTCACCGAGCAAGATTCTCAAAAAACAATGCTAAAAGAGATGTTTGAGGAAATTGAAATATTTAGGATTCCAAAACTTAAAGAAGGAAAATTTAAAAAATTTAAAATTTGGAAATGGCTATGTAATAATTATCAGCTCATGGAAAATGCAGATGTAATTCATTGTCATGATGTATTTTTCTGGTATCTACCTTTTCGCTTTCTATTTCCTTTTAAAAAAATATTTACAACATTTCATGGATACGAAGGTTATCCTTTAAAACGGAAAGACATTTTGATGCGTAAAATATCCGAAAAACTATCAATGGGAAACATTTGTATTGGAGATTTTATAAAAAAATGGTATGGAACAAATCCGAACTTCGTATCTTACGGTGGAGTAAATCTGATTAGCGATCATAGATTAAAAGCCATAAGTCATGAAGGTGCCGTATTTATTGGGAGGCTTGATGAGCAGACAGGGGTAAAAACTTACATTAAAGCAGTGAAATTAATAAGGAAAAAAACACCAAACTTTAAAATTGAAATAATTGGGGATGGAAAGTTTAGGAAAGAAATTGAGAAAGATTTTAAGGTCTTAGGATTTCAAGAAAACTCAGGAAAATATTTTCAAAATTATAATTTCGCTTTTGTTTCAAGATATTTATCTATCCTTGAAGCGATGGCTGCGAAAAAATTGGTATTTGCAGTTTATGATAATCCTCTGAAGGAGGATTATCTTAGAATGGCGCCTTTTTCAAAATATATTAAAATTTCCAGTTCTTCATCGGAATTAGTTTCTAAAATTTCTTTTTATATAGAAAATATAAAAGAAAAAGAAAAAATTGTGGAAAAAGCATATGTTTGGGTTAATAAGCATGCTTGGGAAAAAATGGTTAATATGTATTTAAAACTTTGGAGCTCAAGCCTTTGACTTGAATAGCTTCATTTGATACGATTGGAGCTTATTAATAGAAATTTAGAAGATGACCAAAACAGAAAAATACTTCAGAAAATATTTACAGATTGCCCCTCTTTGCGTTGCGCTTTGGAGGTCTGTTGAGGCAAAACATTTATCAAGAGTAAAATTGCCCCGTCCAATTCTAGACATAGGGTGCGGATGGGGAGAGTTTGCGGAAGCATTTGGAGTAAATATTGACATGGGTATTGACATTGCTTCTAATGACCTGCGCGCTGCTGCGAAGGGGAAGATGTATAAAAATCTTACTCTTGCTGATGCTAGAAATTTACCATTTGCAGAGAATTCGTACGGATCTGTTTTTTCAATAAGCACATTCGAGCATATTACGGATACCCCAAGCCTTTTGAAAGAGATGCGTAGAGTTCTAAAGCCGGGGGGTACCCTGGCTATTACGATGGAAACGGATGATGTGGACAAAAATACTTTTTACCGTCCATTTTTAAGAAAAATTGGATTGACAAGATTAAGTAATTGGCTGACATGGGCGTACAATACTAAATTTCACCGCAGAACATTACCTTCAAAAGAAAAATGGATAAAAGATATTAAAGCTGCCGGATTTAAAATAGTTTTAGCAAAAAATATCATTTCGCCTTTAATTACAAAACTCTACGATATTTTTATTCCCACAGCATTGCCCTCTCAGTTTTTTAGACCATTTATCGGAAGGAGAAAAGTATTTAGGCCAAAATTTATGGAGGATTTGCTGGTAAAAATATTTTTAAAATACATTGAAAAAGAAGAAAAAATCGGTACTAATCTCTTTATCGTCGCAACAAAAATATAGTCAAAAAAATAAATATGAAAAAAATAAACGAAGTTGGATTAAGCGCATGTCCGGTTTGCCTGTCTAAGAATACGTATGAATTATATCCTGCCAACGTAGATCTAAAAAAAATAATGTTTACGTATGAATTTACTCCGCAATCTCAAAAGACATTCCGTGTGGCTCGTTGCCGTAAGTGTACTCATGCATTCTGTTCTCCATTGCCCATGAATATGTATAAAAATTACGAAGATGTAATTGATAAGGAATATCTTCGTCATTCGCAAACTCGAAGATTATCTTCGCAATCGGTATTAGATATTATCCGTAACTATGCTTCTGGGGAAAAAATGTTTGATATAGGCTGCGCTACGGGAGATTTTTTATCAGTAGCAAAAAGTTTCGGATATTCCGCTGAAGGACTTGAATTGTCTCGCTGGTCTGCAGAAATCGCTCGTAAAAAAGACATAACAGTTTACATGGACAGACTAAAAGTACTTGCTCAGAAATTTCCAGCGAGATATGACATTGTTACGATGTGGGGAGTTATTGAGCATTTTCAATTTCCTCGAGATGAAATGCTTTGTATCAATAGACTTCTTAAACCAGGAGGATTATTGGTGATTTGGACAGGAAATATTGATGGAATAATGAGTCGCATTCTGGGTAGGCGCTGGTGGTATTGGCAAGGTCAGCATATTCAATATTTTACCAGTAGAAGTCTTAATAGCTTAGCTTCTTTGTTTGATTTTGAACATCTTATTACAAAACGTTATCCTATCGCTGCTACGTATGAACAAGTGAACAATTCTTTAAAAAGATATAAATTCCATAAATACCTGATGCCCTTAATCAAGCTTCTCTTCCTAATAAAGCCCATATGGTATCTCCGTTTGCCAGGGGAAATGTTGTGGCTAGGCCGTAAAGCGTTTGATAAGTAAAATGTAGATAAGTACAATTATTAAAATAGAAAAGATTGCGATGCTTATAGTTTTGGCAATTTTATACGGCAAAATGTCTTCGTATTTAAGTTCCAAATATTGTATTCCGCTAGGAAGATTTGCATAAATTAACCCTCTTTTTCCAGGGTAAACAAATATGTCATTAAAATTGCTTTTGAGTTTCCATCCGGGGTAATACAGCGTGTTTTCTTTTATGACAATTGGCGTTTGTGCATTGACAATATAATTATGCTGAGTTGATTTTCTTTTTATTTCCCTAACCGTTCCTTTTCCTTGAATAATTTCTAAATGATCGTTTGGGATTTTAGAAAACCAAAAGTTATTTATGTCCGCCCACCTATTATTTAAAAAATAGGCCGTTGTACCTTCTGTTACTGTGCTAATCCAAACGTTCTTCCTAAGTGTATAGTCATTAATTTCCGTAATTAACCTTCGATGTCCCCAGTTTAAGATTGTATACCCGATTGTAATTACAATAAGCAAGTAAATAAATATTTTTTTTCTCTGGGTATCAGAAAAAGAAATCGCCAAATATCCCGCAAGTACGGATGTAGATAGGGCTATAGGTAGCAACAATCGGTGACTTTGCAACATTGAAAGAGAAGGAAATTGAAACCAAATTCTCTTTGAATATGGCGACATAAAGAACAGTATTAAAAAGAATATTAATAACCAAAATAGATAGGATGGATTTATTTTTTTTGATATATAATTTTTTTTTAGTAAAAATATTGCAAATACGACAACGAATACTTGAGTATATCCGATAATCGGGGCAAATTCTCCGTTTGGTCCCTGAAAGAGAAAACCATATCTCCAAGGTGAGTAGAATATTTTGGAAAATGTATCCTGAAAAATTATTCCTCCGGGATTAGGAAATGTATACGCAGAAAATAAAATATAAGATACCCATGAGTAAATGGCTCCTATGATTCCTATGGACATGAAGACTATCGTAATGAAAACACTCTTTAAACCCTTTTTAATATTTATCATCGACAAGACAAATAGACTGGCTATTCCAGTAAATATGCCTGCTATCATAGGATGCGCAAGAAATAATAGCTGCGACATCAATGCAATTAGCGCTAAATATGTAAATTTTTTCTTTTTTATATATTTTGTAATAAAATAGAAAAGTAACGGCACTAGCGTAAAAATAGTAGATTCGCCTAAAGTTGCTCTAAAGTGAACATCGATTAGGTGATAAGGATTGAAAATATAAAAGATAGCGGATGTAAATGCGGCAAGTTTGTTTCCAGTTAATTCTTTTATCCATAAATACATAAATATTCCGGACAAATATAAAGTTAAACCAAGATAAAGTTTCATACTGCTTATAAAGCTGATTCCTATAAAGTGAAATAAAGAGATAATATAGTAGGGAAGAGAGTAATTAAAAATAAAAAGTGGATTTCCGTAGGTCGCATTAAGTTCTGCTGCCCAAGACGGCATTATAATTCCTTCCTTAAGTGAATCGTAAAAGGACATTATTCTATAAATGTGAATATTGAAATCTCCGGACTCATAATCACCATTTCTAAATATGCTTATAATTGGCAGTATCGAGATTAGTATTAGTAGAAAGAATAGGTTGATTTTTTTCTTTGGGAAAATGAATTTATAGAACAATAAGCCGCCCAATAATGCTAACGAGGACATAATGTTGATAAAGACCATTCTATATGGATCCAGCATGATGATATAATATAATCTACTCAAGAAAAGAACAAGTATGAAGGTGTCTTTTGTTGCAACAGTCTTTAATGAGGAAAAAACAATTGGGGATTTTCTAAAGTCTATTTTTTGGCAATCACGAATTCCTGATGAAATTATTATTGTCGATGGGACGAGCAGCGACAAAACGGTCGCTAAAATTAAAAATGCAATATTAAAAATTAAAAATTACAATGTAAAATTTAAAATTCTGATAAAGAAAGGGAATAGGGCGGTTGGGAGGAATGAGGCAATTAAGCAGGCGAGTAATGAAATTATAGTTTGTTCTGATGCCGGGTGCATTCTTGATAAGAATTGGGTAAAAAATATTATCGTTCCCTTCAATGATTTAAGAGTTGATGTTGTTGCCGGATATTATAAGGGAAGGCCAAAAACGATTTTCCAAAAATGTCTGATTCCTTATGTTTTGGTGATGGAAGACAAACTTAATTCCTTGGAATTCTTACCGGCTTCAAGATCAATGGCTTTTAGAAAATCTATTTGGGAAAAAGTTAAAGGATTTGATGAAGCATATTCTCATAATGAAGATTATGTTTTTGCTCACAAACTCAAAGAGATTGGAGCGCATATTTTTTTTGAAAAAAAAGCTATTGTAAGTTGGATTCCAAGAAATACTTTTAGAAGTGCGTTTAAAATGTTTTTCCGTTTTGCATTTGGAGATAGCGAAAGCGGCATTTTTAGAGATAAGGCAATTTTAGTATTCGTTCGGTATTTTTTTAGTTTATATCTTTTGTGGTTAGCTTCTGTAGAAAAATCACTAGTTCTCTGGGTTGGTATTGTTTTAGGATTATTTATTTATATTTTCTGGTCAATAAAAAAGAATTATAAATACATTAATAATAAGAAAGCATTTGTTGTCTTACCTCTCTTGCAAGTTGTTTCTGACTTAGCCGTTTTAACAGGGACAAGTTTTGGCATAATTAAATCTATCTTAAAAATTAATTATAAAAGGGTTTTAAAAAACAATTTAGTGTTAATAATTTTATTAATAATTTATGTTTTGACAATGCTGTCAGTGATCGCGTCGGGAATTCCAAATCAAACACATCCGTTTCCATATCATATGGATGAGTGGCATCAGCTATCCGCAGTAAGAAATGTGTTTAAGTTTGGTTCGCCCAATTTGGCAGGTTCTGCAAATGGAACAATGTTTCATTTTTTTGTTTCAGGAATACTCCTTATTCCTTTTTATATAACAAAAGTTATAAATCCCTTTGTCATAAAATCTTCAGTAGATTCCCTTTTGGATCAGGAAAGATTATTTATTGTGCTAAGGCTTACCACGCTTTTTTTTGGAATTCTGACTTTAAGTATCTTGTCAAAAATCGCAAAGCTTTTAAAATTAAACTCATCTTTAATAGTTATTCTATTCCTTTTCACGCCTGTTTGGTTAGTTTTAAGTAATTTTTTTAAATATGATATAGCTTTGACTTTTTGGATTACATTATCATTCTATTATTTTTTAAAATATGCTTTTTTTCCAAAATTTAGGAATTTTCTTTTTGCCTGCTTTTTTTCCGGAATAGCGTTCTCTGTAAAAGTAAGCGCCTTACCTTTATTGCCAATTATTTTAATATCATATTTTCTCTTTGCTCCGGAATTTAATAAAAATTACCGTTATTTATTTATTGGAATTTTAATATTTTTATTCAATTCCGTATTTCTGGGCTTGCCGGATATAATTTTTGCTGGAAAAAGTATGTATCTATATCTTTATGAAAATATAATCGGATCATCTAAAATTATAGGAAATTATAATTTGGGAGGTTCACTTTTAAATTTAACTTTATTGCATAAGTTGCCGGCCATTTTTGGGCACATCTCATACGCTCTTAATATTTTTGCATTTTTTTATGTATCAGTCTTGACATTTGTAGATCTAAGAAATAAGAAATATCATGATTTCAAAATTAAGCTATTCATAATGATATCTTTTATTATTTTTTCCTTAAGCTTTATTCCGCTTGGAATAACAATAAGCGCGAATAGGTTAGTAATTTTGCTTCCCCTAGCGGTTTTAATTGTTGGAACAGCTTTCAAAAATTTAATTAATTTATTAAAAAATAGACCTGTTTTAAAAAACGTATTTATAATACTCTTAGTTATTATTTCGTCGATTCAAGTATTTGAATCCTACTTGTGGATTAATCTTAAAATTGCCCCCTCACCCCAGCAGCTTTCATCCAGGTGGATAATGAAAAATGTTCAAAAAAATTCGAATATAGGACTAGAAAATATACCAATTTATCAATTTGAACCGGATTTTATTCTGAAAGAATTCTACAATAAACAATATAATTCAAACACTAGAACGAAATATAATTATTTCATCATAAATAAAGATACAAAAAATTTACCTAAATATATTGTAATTTCAAATATTAATTACGAGAAAAAATATTTAAAAACATCTATAAAAAACGAATTAGTAAATAGAATTAGTAAAGAAGGGTATAGGGAAATTGCATATTTTCCATTAACATTGCCCGCATATCGGTATTTTGACGGTTATTTTTATTATCCATATGTAGGTTTATTTGCATACCCTGATGGAATATCAATATTTGAAAAAAAGAAATGAACTTGCTTTTAAAAATAGCCAAATCTAATTTTGGGAAAATTGTTCTGAAATCTCTGTCGATTTCGACTCTTATAATATTCGTTCTTATGTTTTATTTTAAAAAAATAAGAACGCTTTTCCCTATTCCTGAAATAAATAGCGATAAGCTGATAGGATTTGCGCAATATTATGGGTATCCGTTCTATTTTGATACTATTTTTTTCTTCTTCTTAATTTTTCTTCCTGTTCTAGTTTTTATAGTTGTTTATCTGCTGAGTAAAAACAAATGAAATACCTACTAGGTTTGATAAATAAAAATAAGGATTACTTAATAATATTAATTTTATCTTTTTTTCTATCAGCATCTTACATAGTAGATATTTGTAGCGGATATTTAAATTATTATAATTTTGATTTACAGGAGTTTTTGTTGTGGCATTATACGTCTTTAAGCGGTAGTTTTCCCTATAAGGATATTTTTTATCCTTATGGTCTACTTAACTATTTTAAATATTATAATTTAGCTCTTACGTTTATATATTATTTAATTATTCCACTCTTGTTTACTTTTATTTATTTTATATTTAAAAAAGTCTTTAAAGACAAATTATCTTTGTTTTTCTCTTTTATTTTCTTTTACGTATTCGTATTAATTATTGTGGGATTTCCAGCATTTGCCAGATACGGATTATTAGTGGTAATTTCATTAATCTTTTCGTGCATATTTTATTCAAATACAAAGAGTACAAAAATAAAAACATTTACATTATTTGTCTGCGGAATGATTCTAGGTTTATTCTTTACTGTAATAAATGATCAGGGTGCTTACTTAGTATTATATTTTATTTCCTTATTTATATTCAGCAAATTACTACAGGCAAGAAAAATAAATTTTTTACTACAAAATTTTTTCATCCAAACTATCGAACAAAGCATAGCGGTACTTTTTGGATTTTTTATAAGCATGATTCCTGTATTTCTAATCCTACAACATTTTGGTAGTTTTTATAGCTTTTTTACATATTTTAAAGACGTAATAGATATCGTTATGGTGGCAAAAACACCATTCTTCTCATTCATAGATTCTCCGGCAAATATTTTTACCGTATCAATCTTATTTTTCGCAATATTCTATAATTTTATTAAGTTATTTTTTTTCAAACACAAATTTACATTCTCTTCATTTCTTCAGACATCCTTAATTATAACAATTTTGATCATGGAGCAAAAAAGCATTATCAGATCAATAGATAGGCAAATTACTTTTGTCTCTCTGATTCTTTTGATGTTTATAGCTTATGAACTAACTAATATGCTTATAAATAAAAATCAAAATAGAAAAATTATTTATATAATTATTATAACCGTAGCTACGCTTGTATACGGTTTTAACGTGGAACGCCCTATAAATAATTTTTCGTACTTGTTTAATAGCTACGAACTTTTAACGAGAAATAGGTGTTTTGATAATAATTTAAAGTTTTTTTCGACAAATAATCCGTCTTATGCAAAAATTATTAATTTGTTAAGAAAGCAAAAGGGTTTTAACAATAAAGTATTTAGTTTTTCAACCGGAGATTCAGCGTTTTATGTTCTATTAAATCAAAAACCCCCTTATTACAATGCGATTTTCGAAGGAGCATCTTATGGTAACCAGAATCTTGCTATTAAATATATGCGAGATAATGAAATTGAATACGTCACGTTAAATACGAGTAAATTGTCCGTTCAAGACACAGTTCCAGATTATATAAGACAAGGTTTTCTTTTTAAATATATTTTAAATAATTATCAGCCATTTGCGGTAATTGGTGATCATATAATATTAAAAAAAGCGCAAAATAATGATTTTTTTGCTTCTAAAATATTAGAACAAGTAGAAGACTACAAAAACTATTTGCTTGACGTTTATTTATATAAAATTCCTCACTCTGAAGGATTATACAAATATAATTATTTAAAGAATAATAATAAGATAATTATTGAAGGGAGCATTGATAAGATTAATTCATTTTTGAAGAAAAATAATTTGTCTTCGAGTAGTAAGATTATTGTTCTTAACTCCAGTACGGTAAATAAATCAGGAAGCTTAATCTTTATAGAATTTGAAACAAAAAATGGTAACTCTACAACTGTTTATTTTAATCCTTGCAATAAAAATGAAGTGTGCATTATTAATCTTTCAAGAATTCCTTTCTTTTACAAAGAAAGATTGGTGGAAAAAATCATTGCAGATAAAGAATATAAAGGCGAAATAAGGATTTTTGATCTTAAAAATTCAGGAAATTTATGGTAGTAAATTTTCCGTGTGTTATAATTTGAGGTAATTAATGGGATATACAAAAGAAGCAATTAAAGGGGTTTCCTGGCTTGGGGCGTTTAGACTGTTTGCTCGTGTACTTTCCTTTTTGCGGACAATAATAGTTGCCCGCATTCTCTCTCCGGCACAATTTGGCGTTTATGGAATTGCCGCTCTTGCTCTGTCGCTTATTGAAATATTGACGGAAACAGGTATAAATGTTTTCTTAGTCCAAAACAAAGATAATATTGGAAAATATATTAGTACAGCCTGGGTTGTTTCAATTATTCGGGGAATTCTAATCTCTTTTTTAATTTTTTCTTCTTCGTTTTTTGTAGCGGAATTTTTTAAAAATCCGGATACCTTAGCGCTTTTAATGCTGGTCAGCGTTGTTCCGCTTATAAGAGGTTTTATTAATCCGTCTGTTGCTAAATTTCAAAAGGGTTTACAGTTTCATAAAGAGTTCTATTATAGATCCGGGATTTTTTTAATTGAAACAATTGCAGCTATTGTATTAATTGTGGTGATGAAAAATCCAATTGCTTTAATTTACAGTCTTATTGCGGGTGCAATTTTTGAGGTGATCATATCTTTGTTTCTTATTAAGCCCATGCCAATTATTGAATTTAATAAAAAGATTTTTAAGAAAATTATTTCTCGAGGAAAATGGATTACGGGTGCGGGAATTTTTAGTTATTTATTCCAAAACGCTGATAATGCTGTTGTTGGAAAGATGCTTGGAACAGGGGCTCTTGGAATTTACGATATGGCATACAGCATCTCAACGCTTCCTTTAAATGAAATATCGGATATTGTTGCAAGAGTTACTTTTCCCGTATATGTAAAAATGTCTGATGACAAAAAAAGATTAAGAAGAGCCTATGTTAGAACAATTCTTTTGACCGTAGGGATGGTATCTCCCATATTATTATTGTTTTTATTATTTCCTGAACAATTAATCTTATTATTTCTTGGAGAGAATTGGATTCAGGCAGCAGATGTTTTAAGAGTTTTAGCAATTTTCGCAATGTTTAGCGTATTGGGCAGTCCATCTGGCGCTGTGTTCTATGCGGTAAAAAAACAAAAATACCTTACCGTAATCTCAATTATCAGTTTTGCCGTAATGATTATTTCAATATTTCCGCTTATTAATAAATTTGGAATTATCGGTGCGGGAATAGCTGAAATACTAGGGTCTTTAGCAGCCCTCCCTTTTATGTTTTTTTATTTAATTAAGATTTTGAGGTAAATAAATGAAAAAAAATCCTAAAGAAAGCAAAAAATATCCTCTTGTTACCGTTATTACTCCAACCTACAATCGTGGCTCATTTTTGGAAGAAACAATACTGAGCATATTGAATCAAGATTATACGAATATCGAATATATAGTCTTGGATGGCGAATCCACTGATAACACACGGGATGTAGTCGAAAAATTTAAAGGAAAAATTATTTGGGATTCGCATAAAAATATGGGTGAGCAGTGGGCGGTAAACAAAGGTTTCTCGATGGCGCATGGAGAAATCATTGGGGTTGTAAATTCAGATGATCCTTTACTGCCCGGAGCTATTTCGGAAATAGTTAGAGCTATGAGAAATAACCCCAAGGCAATTGGAGTTTATCCTGATTGGATTAGAACAGATGGTAACGGAAAAGAAATAGAAAGGGTTATTCTACCGGATTATAATTATGAATACATGCTGCGAGAACATTGTCTTATCCCCGGCCCTGCAACTTTCTATAGGAAAGTTATTATAGATAAACTTAAAGGAAGAGATAGGCAATTTAAATACGTGAGCGATTTTGATTTTGTCTTAAGGGCGGGTTTGATCGGCGATTTCGTAAGAATTCCAAAATTTTTAGCAACATTCCGTGTGCACCCGAACGCCGCAACTGCATCTAAGAAAGGTTTAGCAATGGCAATGGAACATCTTAGGTTGTTAAACAAATTTTTCTCTCTTCCCAATCTACCCTCTCATATTAAAAAAATTAAGCACGAGGCTTATGTGAAAGCTTGTGAGGCTGCAAGGATTTGTAGCGGAAATAAATTAAGGACTAAAATCATCATTTCCCTTATTTCTTTATATTATTCTCCATTACCTTATTTAAAGTTATTTATTAAACATAGATTAAGAAGACTACTTAAACTGCTGAAGAAAGATTGACTGTCTGAAATCCACGTTTTTTGCGTTATAATACTAAGGAATATGAGGATTGCTATTTTTCATGAGCTTGATTCTGGCGGAGCAAGAAGAGCGGTTTTTGAATTTTCAAAAAGACTTAATAAGCTTTTTGAGGTTGATTTGTATTACGTTGATGAAAAAATGGATAAAGATATTGAAAAGCATATAAATAAAGCATTTTATTATTCTTTTTATCCCAAGAAGTGGGAGGGAAATAATTGGAGAATAAGATTGTATAAAGATACAATTGAGCTTTGCAATCTTTATAGATTGCATAGAAAAATAGCGTCGGACATTAAATCAAAAAAATATGATTATATTTTTGTACATCCTTCGAAATTTACCCAGGCTCCTTTTCTTCTTAGATTATTAAAAAGCTGTATTTATTATTGTCAGGAACCATTAAGAATAATTTATGATTCATCAATCTCTTCAAATATTAAGGATATTTCTTTTCCGAAGAATTTATATGAATTTCTTAATCGTAGACTAAGGAAATGGATTGATTCAGAGAGTTTAAGAAACGCATCAATTATTTTGGCAAATTCAAATTATTCAAAAGAGTTGATTTATAAATCCTACGGAAGGAAAGCAGCAGTTTGCTATTTGGGGGTAGATGTAAATCTTTTTAAACCGCAAAATTTAAAGAAAACAATAGATGTTCTTTTTATAGGAAATAAAGATAACGGGTATAACCTTTTGAATAAATTGCCTGAAATCCCCGCAAATAAGATTAATATCCGCGCAATATTTAGAGAAGACGGTAAATTAAGTGTTTCCGATACGGAGTTGGTGGAAATTTATAATAAATCTAAAGTCTTAGTTGCTTTGAATCATAATGAGCCTTTTGGATTAATATCTCTGGAGGCAATGGCGTGCGGAATACCTGTTATTGCGGTTGGAGAGGGCGGTTACAACGAGTCTATCATTAATAATAAAACAGGTTTTTTAATTTCAAGAAACCCCGATCAGCTTTACGCTAAAATTAATTTGATTGTTAATAATGAAAAACTGAGAAACGAAATGGGGAAAAATGATAGGGAAAATATACTAAAAAATTGGACATGGGACAAAAGTGTAAATAGATTTTTAAAAATAATAAAATATGAAAAATACAAAGATTAATGTTTCAATAATAATTGTTAATTATAAAGTTGAGAAGGAATTAATTAGTTGTATTAATTCAATTCTGAAATCAAAACCTAAAACAACACACGAAATAATTGTTGTTGATAATGATAAGGAAGATAAATTAAAAACGAGTTTAAAGAAAATATTTCCTCAAGTTATATATATAAAAAGTAAAAATAATTTAGGATATGGTGGAGGAAATAATTTAGGCGCGCGTTATGCTCAGGGAAAATATTTGTTTTTTTTAAACCCCGATACGAAAGTCCTGGATGGAGCGTTGGATAATTTATATAATTTCTTTATTAATAATCATAATGTTGGAATTATCTCTCCGCTTTTTCTTGATAATAATTTAAAACCTTTTAAGTCCCAAGGATCAAAAGAATTAACTCCAAAAAATATTATATTTTGCCAGTCATTTTTAAGGAAAATATTTTCAAATAAAAATATTTACAACGAAAATGCATTAATTGACTGGGATTTAAAATCTTCGAGGAAAGTTTCTTCGGTTCCCGGCGCAGCGATGATGGTAAGTTCAAATCTTTTTAGAAGAATGGAGGGATTTGATGAAAACTTCTTTCTTTATTTTGAAGAAAACGATATCTCAAAAAGAATTAGCGGTCTTGGTTACAAATTATTTATTGTTCCATCGGCAAAGATTATCCATCTGGTTGGCAGAAGTACAAAGAATTTGAATAATATAGAAAATGTTTATTCAAAGAGCAGATATTTATATTTAAAAAAACACTATGGATTACTTAAAGCTATATTTACGCAAATGATCTTATCTATTAATAGAACATTTATATCCTTATTTTTAATTTTAGCTTTAGCTTTTTTTCTAAGGATTATCAACATAGAGAAAACGATGCCATTTATAGGTGATCAGGGATGGTTCTATCTATCAGCTAGGGATATGCTTATAAATGGCCAAATTCCGCTTGTAGGCATTGCTTCAAGCCATCCATGGCTTCACCAGGGTCCGCTATGGACATATTTGCTTGCAGGTGTTTTTTGGCTTTTTGGGTTCAATCCGCTAAACGGGGCATATTTAACAATTATATTGGGAATACTTTCGGTTTTAATGGTATGTGTTGTTGGGTCAGAGATGTTCTCTAAAAGAATAGGATTATTTTCTGCCCTTCTCTACGCAACATCTCCTCTTGTTGTTATTCATTCCCGCACTCCTTATCATACAAGTCCTATTTCTTTGTTTACGCTTCTTTTTATTTTGTCATTGTACAGATGGATAAAAGGAAATAATATTTATTTTCCACTGTCAATTTTATTTTTAGCAATTTTATATAATTTAGAGTTAGCCACGTCTACGTTGTGGATTGTATTATTTATTATCCTGTTGTATGGGGTATGGAAGAAAAAAGAATGGGTTCATAAATTATTTAATAAAAAAATATTAATATATTCGGCCATAGCATTCTTAATTCCAATGCTGCCGATTTTAATTTATGACTTCAATCATGATTTTCCGCAAACCTTAGGATTTATTCTGTGGATAGGCTACAGAATCCTAAAATTTTTTGGTTTTCCCAGTATTCATGGTGAAATTGACTCAGCGAATATGAATTCAATGGTTGCCTTTTCTTTCCGTTATTACCAAAATTTAATTTTTGCTGAAAATAATATAATTACTTTCATAATTTTAATATTAAGCTTTGGTACGCTATTTATTCATGCTTATAATTTTTTAAGAAAAAAAGCGCATGAAGTTGGGATTTCACTTTTAATATTGTGGATATTAATTTCTCTTGCAGGATATTTCGTAAATAAAACATTCTCGGAAGCATATCTTCCGATATTTTTTCCGGCCTTAATTTTTTTAGCAGCTTTTTCTTTTGACAAAATTATGAAAATAAAAGCATTTTTTATTTCAGTGGTTTTGTTGATTACGCTTATTGTAACTATGAATATCCACTTCATTGTCTTGTCGGAATATTCCGAAAGAGGATTCAGTTTTTACAATAGATTAGCGATTATTAAAGAAATTGTTAGGAGTGCTAATGGGAGAGAATATAACATTGTAGGCATTGGAGATGGCAGTCAGTTTGAAACCTTTACTATGAACTATCAATATCTTGCGTGGTGGTTAGGGAATTCTTCTTCGAAAATTCCTCAAAAATTAAAGTACATTATTCAGGAAAATAAAAGCGGTATATTCTTGATAAAAAATGAATAAGCGGTTAATAATTCTATTTATTTTTTTATTTTCCCTCTCATTAAGACTTTGGAATATTAATGAAATGGGAAGAACTTGGGATGAAGCAGAATACACGGAGCAGGGGTATAGGATGGTCGAGCTTCTAAAGAAAGGAGATTTTAACAATAGTTACTTTTATACAACCTATGATCATCCGCCTTTAGTAAAGTATCTTTACGGAATTGCTGCTCATTTTGATGTGGAGAAATATTTATCAAATGGAGAAGTAATTCTAAAATACGATTTAACTTATTCAAGAATTCTTTCAGCTATTTTGTTTAGTTTGGGCGTATCGATAGTCGTTCTTATTGGATGGAAAATATTTTCTCAAACTGTTGGTATTTTTTCCGGAATAATTCTTGCAATGCTGCCATTTTCACTGGGACTTTCTCAGCTCGTAACTACAGAGAGCTTGAAAATATTTATTTATCCTTTGACAATTTATGCCTATATTTTGTTGCTTGAAAAATTTTCCTGGAAAAAGGTATTAATTTCAGGAATAATAACCGGGGTTGCATTGCAAGCAAAGCAGTCGAATTTCTTACTCATTCCAATGCTGGGCTTGATATTTTTTATTCAATATTTTAAGTTAAAAACAAAAGAAAAAATAATTTTTGCAAAAACAAGGATTAAGGCGATTATAGCGATATCGTTAATTGGGTTATGCGTTTTTGTGCTTATTTGGCCACAGATTTTGTTTCATTTTAAGGAAGTTTATGCGATTCATAATGATACTTGGAGTGTTAGATTTTCTCCCAAAATTTGGCAAATTACACTTTCTCCTCCTGAAATTTTCTTTGGAAGACTAATGTTAGCGCCAATTTTCTATTATATTATCTATTTTTTTATTACAATACCTGTTCTTATTTTATTTTTATTTTTTGCGGGGGTAAGACAGGTGTTTGAGAAAAAGAGCATTTATTTATTTTCGATTTTACTTTGGTTTCTCTTACCGTTTAGTCTTTCAATATATTCTTGGAGACAGCATGGCTTAAGATATATTATTGAAATTTATCCTGCACTGGCGATAATTTCAGCGATAGGATTTGAAACTTTAACTAAAAAGCTTGCTAGAGGTCAACTTTATAGATTTTTATTGTTTTTGCCAATTGTTGCATATCTATTTATTTCCCTTTGGTTTATAAAGCCTTATTATCTTGATTACTTCAATGAATTGGTCGGAGGAGTAAATACTGTTTATAGGTATAATTTTTTTCAAACAGGCTGGTGGGGACAAGGACTGAAAGAAGCAGGATTGTATTTGAAAAACAAAGCTGCTGTAGGTTCAAAAATAGGGCTAGCTATTTCTCCTAAGCACACTATGCCGAGGCTTGATGGCTTAGATTATTCTGATTGGTCGGTTGATAAGAAATATGATTATGTTGTAGTCAATAATTACCATATAATCCGCGACGGGTTTAGTGCGGCAGAAATAAAAAAGAATTATACGCCAATATATTTTGTAAAAGCAGATAAGGCAATCTTAGTTACAGTTTATAAATTAAAATAATTCATGGATTTTAGTAATTATATTACAGTATTTAATAATGTCCCGAAGAACACGTCATATTTAATAGGTGATTTTATTGGATTTGAATTTCATATAGATAAGGTTGTGGGCATTGTCATTAATATCTTAATCGCCCTGATTTTTATAGCAATTTACTATTTGATTGGAAGAAAGATAAGGATATTTTTATTTAAAAATATTGATTGTAAAAATTTTCATAACTTTGTTAACGTTGCTTTAGGATATATTTTTGTAAACTCAGCATTAGCGATTCTAGGTTTTGTGGCTATATATCATTACAATTCTTTTTATTTCAATTTATCCATACCGTACGCTAAAAAATAGTATGGTTGAATTGCGTAGTTCTATCAGCAAAACAAAAAGAATTTTAAATGAAAATAAATGGGTTTTCTTTGGAGTGATTTTATTCGTTTTTATTGCGTTTCTGCGTTTGATTCCTCCTGAAATTGGAGAGGATGCAATAGGATATCACACAAGCGATCCATATTTATTCCTAAAGAATCACACAACAGTGCTTAAGCATTCCTACGTGGCAATGCCAGCTCCTCATCTTGGCGAAATGACATATACCATATCGGAATTTATAGGATTTAAGGATTCAACAAGGTATATTCATTTTTCATTTTATTTTCTAGTAGTGTTCCTTTTGATGCTTGTTAGTCCGTATGGCGCGCTATTTTTCACAACTGCTCCGGTTATTATTCAAATATCCTCAAAAGCAAATGTAGATTTTCAGTGGATTCTCTGCTGGTTACTCTCAATATTCCTTGTTACTCAAAGCAAACAAAGAGGAATAAAGAACATGATATTGATAGGAATATTATTCGGCGGGGTACTGGCTTCGAAATTATGGACAATTGCCTTTTCCCCTCTTTTTATCTTGTATTTATTAATTATTTATAGGAAATTAAATTTAAAGGCTAAGCTAAGAATGATATTTGCATTTTCTCTGTCTGCTTTTCTAATCAACCTTGTTTGGCTTTGGCGCTCTTTTATCATAAGCGGTAATCCTTTATATCCTGTGTTCTCAACAATCACATCTTTGGATGGAGGAAGCGGGGCGCTGGGCGCTGGTAATATTATTGGATTTAACAACCTGATGTTTCGCATGCAAAATATAAGCGTTTTAAGTCCCTTATTTTATTTTGGAATGTTTATTGTTATTCTCCATTGGCGTTGCGCATTTAAACTTTTACGCAGGCCTAACTTATCTTTATTTTTTGTTTTTCTTGCTGCCGAATACATTTTCGTAAAATATCATTTTGGAAGGTATCTATTGGGCTTGTATTCTTTGGCGGTACTGATTGTATCGATAGGATTAAAAGATTTAATTAAAAAATATAATATATATAAAATTGTTTTTGTTATGATTTATGGTATTTTATTTATTTATTATTTTACAAATACGTTATTAGTTCTTCCTTATGGTTTTGGATGGGCAGACAACAATAGGTATTTAACGAGAATTCTATTTAGAGATAATGCAAGTTATTATGATTTTGATCATTTGTTTAGCAAGTGGATTTCAAGTAATGATAAAGTCGCGACATATGGAATATCAGGATATTACTATGCGGACTTTGACTATATAGATATATATTATATTTTCGGAAAAAACAATAAATCGTTTGATTTACTTATGGAAAAAAACGTAACAAAATTACTCATAAAAGGAGGGGACATTTTTTGGTTTTGCGAATCATTAAGTTTGCAAAACTGTTCTTCAAACAAAGTTAAATTGCTGGTCAGTTATCCTGAGGGTATAGGAAAATACAATCTTTACAGTATATCAGAATCTACCAGATTGCCATAAGGTAACGATTTTTATATAATAAATGAAAATTAATGCACTTAATGAAACATTATAATTACAAGTCTTTGGAAATTAAAAAATGTCGAGCATGTGACTCATCAGCGCTTGAAGATATTTTATCTTTGGGCACTCAATATTTATCCGACTTTACAATAGGTAATAAAAAGCCCGAGAAATATCCGCTAAGCATAATGCTTTGTAATGATTGCAGTTTATTGCAATTAAAACACAATGTTCCGCAGTCTTCATTGTACACGGAAAGATACGGATATAAATCAGGAATGAATCTCACTATGCGGAAAGAATTGAAGGAAATAGTTGATAAAACACTTAGTAAATTGAAACAAAAAGAAGATATGACGGCGGTAGATATTGGAGCAAATGACGGAACGCTTTTAAGCAACTACTCAGATAAAGTTTTTAAAATTGGAATAGAGCCGATTAAAAAATTTGCTAAAGAGTGCGGATTAAAAGCAAATGTAATAATAAACGATTTTTTTAATTATAAATTGTATTTTAGTAAAGTTGGAAAAAGAAAAGCAGATATTATTACGATTATATCGTGTTTCTATGATATGGAAAAACCCAATATTTTCTTGTCGGATGTTAAAAAAATAATGAATGATGATGGAATAATTACCATCCAGCAGAATTATTTAGCAAGTATGTTACGCAATAATGCTTTTGATAATATAGTGCATGAACATCTGGAATATTATTCACTGCTCTCATTGGAAAATCTACTTAAAAGACATCAGCTTGAAATATTTGATATTGAAGAAGATGGGATGAATGGTGGAAGTTTCAGGACTTATATATCCAATATCGGCAAAAGAAAAATATCAAAAGCTGTTGTTAATATGAGGATTAGGGAGAGAAAAATAAATCTTAAAAACAAAAAAATATATATGGATTTTGCGCAAAAAGTAGAAAAAAACAAAAATAAATTATCCAAACTAATTTTAAAATTGCTAAAAGAAAATAAAAAGATTTATATTTATGGCGCATCTACCAGGGGAAATACTTTATTGCAGTATTGCGGTTTAGACTGTAAATCAATTAAAGCAGCTGTAGAAAGAAATTCAGAAAAGTGGGGTAAAAAAATTGCCTCGGTTGGTGTGCCAATAATTTCCGAAGAACAAGCAAGAATAGAAAAGCCTGATTATATGTTAGTTTTGCCTTGGTTTTTCAGGGAGGAATTTTTAAGACGAGAAAAAAAATATCTTCAAGACGGAGGACATTTTATTTTTCCCTTACCCAAATTAGAGGTTATCTAAAATTATATTTTAATTTTAAGATTGTGATGAATGCTTCTTTTATTTCTGCAAAATTAAAATTAGATTTATTAATCTCTTTGTGGACAAAGTTAAATGGTATTTCTCCAAAAGATCCACCCTTTTTATATATTTTATAAATGATTTCTGATAACAGAATAAAACCCTTAGAATAAAATGAATCAAAATCGACTTTTTCTAGCGCTTCTCTTCTGTAGCACCTAAATCCATTTGTAAAATCAGTAATGGGAACTTTCAGCATAAATCTAATATAGGAATTAACAATCCGACTAAATATTATTCTTTTTACATTCAATCCTTTGATTATTGATTCTTTCAAATATTTAGATGCTATAACAACGTCAAACATGTTGCATTTACTTATCATAATGGGAATATATTTTGGGTCATGACATAAATCAGCATCCATTTCAATAAAAAATTCTATATTTTTATTTTTTAATCCTTCTTGAAATCCTCTTAGTACCGCCGATCCCCTTCCTCCCTTGTTCTTTCTTAAAATTAGCTTTATTCTCTTGTCGTAAGAAAAACGTTCATTTATCAACTCCGCGGATTTATCGGGCGAATTGTCATCGACAATTATTATCTTAGGTTCTGGAAAATATACTAATACACGCTCTATTGCCTTGATTACTGTTTCATGCGCATTGTAACAGGGAATAATTATAGCTATGTTGTTGTGCATATTTTTTAATAGTATACTCTATTGGGGAGATAAAGATGAAGATTTGCATATCGGCAATCGTTCTAGCAAAAAACGAAGAAAAAAATATAGCTGATTGTCTGAAAAATTTAAAATGGTGTGATGAGTCAATTGTCATTGACGATAATTCCACTGATGAAACTGTTAAAATTGCAGAAAAAAATAACGCAAAAGTTTACTCAAGGTCTTTAGATAATTTCTCAAATCAAAGAAATTTTGGGATCACAAAAGCAAGTGGAGAATGGATGCTATTTGTAGATGCGGACGAAAGAGTTTCAGGCGCTCTTGCTTTTGAAATTTCAAACGTCCTATCAAGTTGGACAAATGAAATAGATAATGAATATAAAGGCTTTTATATTCCCCGTTTTGATGTCATTTGGGGAAAAGAATTAAGGTATGGAGATTCAGGAGTAAAATTGCTAAGGCTAGCAAAAAAAAATGCAGGGAAATGGGAGGGATTAGTCCATGAAAAATGGAAAATTAATGGAAAAATAGGTTCATTAAAAAACCGAATAATTCATTATCCGCATCAGACAATTTCAGAGTTTTTATCGGAAATTAATTTTTATACTGCATTGAGAGCAAAAGAGCTTTATTCAAGGAAAATAAAAGTTAATATATTATCAATAATTCTGTATCCTTCCTGCAAATTCGTTTTAAATTATTTTTTAAAAAAAGGCTTGTTGGACGGAATCCCGGGGCTGATGCAGGCGCTCCTTATGTCATTTCATTCATTTTTGGTTAGAGGCAAATTGCGGTTGATGTGGAATAGTAAATGATATGTTTTCTCTAGCCATCTTGATTGGTATTTACTCATATCTCATTTTTGAGCTTGGACTGGTAGGAATTTTATATAAAGACCACATAGTTTTAGCAACATTTATCTTCGGATTATTTATTCTCTATTTTTATAAAAAAAAGATAAAAAGTAAATTGCCTCAGTATTCTAAAGTATTGAAGCAAATGCAGAAGATAAATGTTAAAAGTGCAAAACGCAATTGGTTGCCAATCGTTGCCTTTTCTATATTAGTTTTACAGGGAATTGTTAATCTTATTGGGGCATTGGGGCCGGAATTGGGATTCGATGCTCTTTGGTATCACTTGACGTTGCCTAAAATTTACCTACAAAATCACGCAATTTTCTATATTCCCGGAGGACTCTTATATTATTCAACAATGCCCAAGCTTACGGAAATGCTCTATACGGTCGGATTATCATTTGGGAGTGAAATTTTTGCAAAACTTATTCATTTTTCTTTCGGAATTTTAACTTTAATAGCGCTTTATAGGTTGTCCCGCAAGTTTTTATCAAAAACTTATTCCCTTCTGGCGCTTGTTCTTTTTTATTCCAATCTGATTGTTGGGTGGATATCAATATCTGCTTATATTGATTTAGCCAGAACTTTTTTTGAAATAATGGCACTGTGGGGATTTGTAAATTGGATTGAAAAAAAAGAAAAAAAATGGCTTATTATCTCGGCGATATTATTAGGCTTAGCAATATCAACCAAACTTTTGGCGTTGGGTAGTCTTTTAATCTTTGCTATCCTTATAGTAATTTTTACCCGCAAAATTAATAATATCTTAATTTATTGTTTTTGCGCTTTAATAATTCCGTTACCCTGGTTTATTTTTTCCTACATTTATACCGGTAATCCCGTATACCCATTTTTTACAAGTATTTATCCCGTAAAGTTTACTCTTGATTTAATTAATCCCTTGAGTCTTTCAGATCCCATTTCTTCTCTTTATGTAATATTCTTACCAATAACAATATTTATTTATAAAAAGCTTAAATTATCTTTCAAAATAATATCTCTATATTCTTTTCTTGCAATTATTGCGTGGTATCTGACTCCGCAGACAGGCGGAGGGAGGTTTATATTGCCTTATCTTCCAGCCTTTTCTTTAATGACATTAGTAATTATTAATATGATTAAACGAATAGCGCTACGCAGTATTTTTATTGGGTTAATAGTTGCTTTAGCATTATTTTCTATAATTTATAGAGGTGCTGCGAATTCAAGACATATTCCTGTTATTTTGGGGCGAGAATCAAAATCTCAATTCCTCACAAAGTATTTAAATTTTTCATTTGGGGATTTTTATGATACGGATGGTTATTTTGCCGATAAAATAAAAAAAGAAGACCAAGTTCTTCTCTATGGGTTTCATAATCTTTATTATATAAATTTTCCTTTTATAGATTCGTCCTATATAAAAAAAGGAGATGTGTTTAATTATATAGCTGTTCAGGGAAGCAATTTTCCTTATAGATTTAGATTTTGGAATTTAATTTATTATAATGATAAGACTAATATAAGATTATATTCTCTGGGAGGCTTGAGATGGACTTACTAAAAAAAATATTTATCTTTGTACTATTTCTTTTTCCCTTAGGCGAGATTGCGCGTATTGATTTTGGCAATGGTGTTGCATTAAAACCCTTAGATATTGGTGTGGGAGTTCTTGTCTCGTCGTGGTTGGCGTTCAAACTTTTCAATAAACAAAAAATTAGGCAAAAAAATATATACATTCCTGCATTGCTATTTTCCTTAAGCGGATTTTTTTCCTTAACTGTTGGCAATCTGCAATTATCGCTAAATGAGTTTTTAATTTCTTTTTTGTATTTACTTCGTTGGCTTGCTTATGCGGGTGTATTTTTTGTAATTAGCGATTTCGACAATGACTTCAAGAAGAAAATTTCGAACACATTAATTATCGTTGGTTCTTTGGTTGTAGGATTAGGGTATTTACAATATTTTTTTTATTCAAACCTTAGAAATTTATATTATTTAGGATGGGATGAACATATGCACAGAATGTTTTCTGTGTTTCTTGATCCGAATTTTGCCGGAGCTTTTTTCGTACTATTTTTTTT
>Ga0209343_10001236_pt1 | contig 34836 bp, 30 predicted proteins | sample RifCSPlowO2_02_FD_184026 | JGI IMG/M metagenome (GOLD analysis project Ga0209343, IMG submission 184026) | Groundwater microbial communities from Rifle, Colorado - Rifle CSP2_plank lowO2_0.2 (SPAdes) (version 2) | ecosystem: Environmental > Aquatic > Deep subsurface > Groundwater | place... | reverse complement strand
CGGTACTCAACGGCCTGGTGATGATTTCCTTTATTCGCAGTTTGCGTGAGAACGGCATGGGGCTGGACGAGGCCATTCGCGAAGGCGCATTGACACGCCTACGGCCAGTGCTGATGACTGCTTTGGTGGCGTCTCTGGGCTTTATTCCTATGGCCACTGCCATCGGTACGGGCGCAGAAGTTCAGCGCCCTCTGGCGACGGTGGTGATTGGCGGAATCCTGTCTTCAACCGCGCTGACGCTGCTGGTTTTGCCATTGCTCTACCGCTTGGCCCATCGCCTGCGCTAAGTTCACAGCGCTATTCGTGTGCAACTGAAAAGCCCCGCTCTTGAGCGGGGCTTTTTGCTTACCGTAAATACCACTCAATGTTGGCGGTGACTGTGCCTATGACGTCCTCAGCGGCTTTTCACGCCAAATGAGAACCGGCACTGCCCGGATGTAGACAATCTCGCCCACCAATTCAACCAGCGTCTGGGTGATGATCGCTGCGGCTGCAAGTCCTCGTATTTCTTCAGGTAATGCCAGGGCTAGCGGAAGAACCACCAACGAGTTACGTGTGGAGGTACTGAAAGTTACCGCTCTCGCCGTCGAGGAGGGCAGCTTATAAGCTCTTGAAGCGAGTGCGCCCACTACGGGGGCCAAAAGCATAAAACCGATGTACACCGGGATCACCGGTAAAAGCTGGTCGATATCACGTACCACCGGCGAGATTTGCGACCCAACCACCGCAATGAGAACTGCCGCCATCGCAGGGACTGGCATCCATGCCCATACGGTGTTCCAGCTATCTACAACCCGCGAGCGCTTAGCCAAGGCTGCTGTAGCCACCGCGAGCAATAAAGGCGCGACAATCAGTGCGAGAAAGGCTTCAGCGAAAGGGGCTATCGAGATAACGACTTGGGATTGCTCCCCTAGCATGAAAGCCAAATACACAGGCAACAGCGCAAGTTGCAGCAGCAAGAGGATGGGGGTTGCTGCCAGAATCGCACGCGAGTCGCCTCTGCCTATGTGCGTAAATACCACCACGTAGTCGATACAGGGAGTGAGCAAAACCAGAAGAGCGCCGATTAGTACTGCCGGGTGTTCTGCAAGCCCTCTGGTTAGTGCCCACACCAACAGTGGAATCAGTACAAAATTGGCGATAAGCAAGGCAGACATGAAGCGCTTGTTGCTAAGACTCTCGCGGAAATCAAGAAAGGGGATTTGCAGGAACATCGCGTACATCAGCACGGCGATAGTCGGGGTCACTAATACGTTCAGGCTCTGCGCTGCTGCAGGAGCTATTAACCCACCGATTGCCGCTGCAATGACCGCAACGAAATAGATCGGTATCTGGTTTTGTTCAAGCGCATCCCTACTCATAGCATCCTCAAGGAGGAAAACCGTCAGCTTACATCAGGTAGCGAGGAGCGTGTCGGTATGTCAGTGCTCTTGGATGGCCTGACTTATGACGGATTGAGATAGGCCGCAGTGCCTGACGTTGGCATTGATGCCGTGGCTGATGGCGACACTGGAAATGGATGCGCCAGGTTGCAGGCATTCCTGAACGACCTGGGCTTTGAATGGTTTCGGATAAGAGCTTCGTTGGCGCATGGAAATCCCGGCGATAAGGGCTATCGCGTCCGCTTAAAAATACGCGGACACCATCGCCCTTAATGCTGGAGTGCGGAAGGTGACTTGGCTGGACGCTTACGACTCAAGGACCTGGTGTGCAAATGACGCCGCACTCTACATTGCGGAGGTGGTCAGGTGCTTTGGCATATATCAGGCCGTTCAATGTAAAGGCCTTTACCCATATAATTTTGCCCTTCTTGCTACACGCTGATAGCGATGGCTTGTTGCAGATATGAATTACTTGCAGAAGAGTAGGGCTAGTTGTCTAGCTTGGACCATTAAAAATTAAATAAAAAAAGCGCCCCGAAGGGCGCTTAGGGTACACCTCTTTCCAAAGGAGCTCGGGAGCTTCTAGAGGTGAACATCGTTCGGAAGTGAGCGGTTAGTCAGCCTTGGTTTCTTTTTTAGTATCGGTGTCGATCCGATTTTGGCTGGTGGTCTTAACCGTTAACTCGTCCGCTGGTGTTTCGGCGGGCTCAGTTCCGTGAATTCGTTTTTGATCTGCTCTGAATTTTTCATTCATTTTAATTGAGCGTTCAGAGCCGTCTGCTGCATAAATCTGTGTGGAGCCCACAAGAAGGACCGATCCAATAACTAGGGATTTCAACATCTTCATAGGGCAGACCTCGTGAAATTCAATTAATAGCTTGTCTAGATTTATGAGTAACTTCTGCAAGTTCGAATGAATTTTACGGAGTTGAAGCTAACAACAGCGTGAGCTCAATATTACATTCTTGAAATCTAATCGCGGCCTCTCTTGTGTCGCTGTGCGTGGGGCTCCGCCTTGCTATGCATGAGCGGGCAGGGCTTTTAAACCTGCCCCCCCATCCATTTTTAGAGCACGCTCAGTGGGTATTCGACGATCAGACGAACCTCATCCAGATCCGACTCATAATCCGTCGCACGGGTATTCATCTGGCGAACGCGGAAGGACATGTCTTTCAGCGAACCAGCTTGTACGACGTACTTGGCTTCGATGTTGCGCTCCCAGCGCTTCTGGTCGGTCAGCGGATTGCCATCGGCATCACGGCGCATATAAACATTGTTGGCGTCGGAGTAATCAGCGTCCGTACCCAAGGCATAACGCGTCATGAAGGACAGACCAGGAACGCCATAGCTGGTCATATCCAGGTCGTAGCGCAGCATCCAGGATTTCTCTTTCGGTGAGTTGAAGTCGCTGTACTGGATGGAGTTATCCAGGAATATGGAGTCAGACTGGCGCAGGTAGTCGAAATCGTCGTCGCCGTTGTTGCGCTGGTGCGACAGGGCAACGCTGTGTGCACCGAACTGCACGCCCACTTTGCCGCTGTAGATGTCGTTATCGAACTCACCCAGCAGCTGTTGGCCGTCATCGACAGCTTTGTAGTAGTTCAAACCGCCGAACAAGGAAACGCTGTCTGTCAGTGGGTATGTGAAGGTTGTGCCGGCATAGTGCTGCTTCCAAGCATCCTTGAGTTGGCTGCTATAGAGGCTAAAGCTCAGGTTGTCGTTCAGTGAATAGTCACCACCGAAATAGGCAACCCATGGCGACGCGACAGAGCCCGCATAGAAGGTCTCGAATTCATCACGCATGGTGCTGACTTGCGGCTGGCTCATGGCATGCAGGCGGCCACCTTGAAGGGTCAAGCCTTCAAAACTGGTATCCTCAACCGTAACCCCGCGAAAGCTTTCCGGCAACAGGCGGGAGTCACCGTAGTGAACCACCGGCGTCATAGGGAACACATCACCCACTTTGACAACAGTGTCGAGTAGCCGGGCCTTTACTGCACCGCCCACTTTGGAATAGTTGTCTTCGGCTTCGCCGTCGCTGTTTACAGGTAACAGATTTACACTGCCGCCGGGGCCATAACGACCATCACCGGTATCCAGCTTAAGGCCGAGCATGGCAAAGGCGTCAATACCAAAGCCTACAGTGCCCTGGGTGAAACCCGACTCAAACTTGCCGATGATCCCGTGTGCCCATGCCTCAGAGTAACCATTGTCAGTGTTACTCGACTGACCTTTACGGAAGTCACGATTCATATAGAAGTTACGGTTGAGAATATTTAAGCTGCTGCCTTCTACAAAGCCATCGGCCTGTTCTTCTGCGGCCGCCATGAGAGGAGCTGCACTGACAATCGCCGAAAATACTGCAAGGGACAGCTTGGTTTTATTAAGCATTTATTGCTCCTTTTATAGTTGGCGGTTATTGGTCTAGTTTTCGCCATAGCATTCTTATAGGTATTGCACCCTCAAGCGTTCTGCGCCGTTGGGGGGGCTAAGCCCTATCCTTGCAAGCTGAAGATAACTTGAAGATGATTGGAAAATTACAATTTTGTAATCTTCGTAGTGCGGCAATAAGAGTTGTCTTAAAGCGACATTTAAATACAGGCTTTCAACAAAATACGGCGGATAGGTCGAGAGCGTTCCAGCCTTGATCAGGCCGGATTGTCACGACCGTCAGCTCATCGGACAATGCATACAGATATATCGATAGCGCTGAGCTGATGCGGCAAGCCGGCCGGGGTGAAGATTGTTGATCCTGTTTGAATGTCAGTAAGCGGCTACCCAAATCACCTTGCGTGATTCGGGCATGCTGCTCCCTCCTTCCGGGCAAGCCAGCTTTTCGCCGACGATCTAAAGCTGACGCCGTAGGCACACTGAGTGCTTCCCGCTCATGGCGATCATGGTGCATGGAACGGTGACGGCTGAGATGTGAATAGCCATAGGCTCAGCGCTTGTCAGAGGAAGAGCCGGATGCGCTTACGAAAACAGGGCGGATTCAGTGACAGCGATGATGAGCCTTTAGCGCTGTGGCATGCCCATATGCTGCTGATGCTGCATCATCTGATCCATCATCATCTGTTGCATACCCATGTACCTGTCCATCATGTATTGATGCTGCTTCATCTGCTCAGGCGTCATCTGGGAGTAGTGGCTGCCCATTTGATCCCAGCCCATCATCTGACCGTTACCCATCATGTGGCCACCGCCCATCATCTGACCGTCACCCATCATGTGACCGCCCTGCATGCCCCCTCCGCAGCACCCCATCATTCCGCCGCCACGCATTCCGTTCATCATGTGCATTCCTTGCTGCATCATGGTTTGGTGCTCTTGCATCAGTTTCTGACGCTGTGCAGGGTCGCTAGCTTTCTGAATTTGGCTCATTTGCTCCTGCATTTTTTTCAGGTTTTCTTGTGCCTTCGCCATCTCTTGATCAAATTGCTCAACGCTCATTGGCTGCTGTTGAGCCTGGCTGGTGGCGCTGGAGTCCTGCTGCGCAAAGGTTAAGGCCGGAAAAAGCGCAGCCGCCAAAGCGAAGGCGGCGAGTTTTGGTGCTTTCATTGCTCAGTTCCTTGCAGGTGAAAGTGGGTCGTGGGGTGAGCTACCAGTAGTCAATATAGACCTCGAAGACGGGTGTAGCCTGATGCAGGTCAAAAGTTGACCCCGTACCTGCTACAGGTTGTATTAAAGCTGCCCCGACCAAGGAGATTGCCTGGAGGAGCGAATTTCCAGTGGCCAAGATGGGCTGCTCTCTGGAAGAGACAGTCTTGTCTGGCGTGTCTTGTTTTAGTAGTTAAAGCCATTTGCCACCAAGGTTGCCCAGCACACCGTGTCCGTTAACGATGATTTTTTAATTCTCTGGCTCGGCTGGCTTCCGCATTCGGGCTCAGTAAACTGCTCAGGATCAACAGGGCTGCGCCACTGACGATACCGATATCCGCCAGGTTAAACGCAGGCCAGTGCCAGGACTGCCAGTAAAAATCCAGGTAGTCGATCACATGGCCCCGCGATGCTCGATCAATTAGATTGCCAACGGCCCCGCCCAAGATGAGGCTATAGCCCAGGGCTTCGCTGTTGGCTCTGGGTTTACGCAATATCAGAGCCAGCACCATCGAAACGACCAAGGCTATGACGATGAAAAAGTAACGCTGCCAACCACCCGCGTCAGCCAGGAAGCTAAACGCTGCGCCGGTATTCCAGAAATGAACCAGATTGAAGAACGAGGCGAGAGGAATGACGGTGCCGACCGGGAACGAACCCGCAATTGCGCTCTTGAGCACTTGGTCGGTCAAAGCAATGGCCAGCGATAGCGTCCACCAAAGCCAGGGGTCGATAAAGAGTGCCATTCCAGGAGGTGACTTCATTGTTCCCCTCCTTGGAGAAGTCGCTGCAACTCCTGAGAGATGGGCATGGGCGCGAAAGCACTAATCCTAGATCGGCCTGTATTGCCGATGGGCACCCAGATCTTAGAGAACAGTAGGGCCGCGACAATACGAGGTATTTGCCCCGCGACCTCGCGATAGTCTCCAGTCTGCCATCCGAGCACGAGCATCAGCCAGTGTGACCTGGCGTGCGGCACGGGTTGGCGTTGGGTCAGAATGTGCGCGCGCTCCAGCCATTGAAAGGCATCGGTATTACGCCTCTCCTGCATGGCGTGCTCGGCCTGTTGAAAGGCTTGTTCAATTGCGAGTTGCAATGCTGCTTTCATCTTCAATCCTCCAACCCTACTTTTTAAGCAGGCGCAGGCCGTTGAACACCACCAGCAGGCTTACGCCCATGTCGGCAAAGACTGCCATCCACATCGTCGCCTGCCCCGTTAGGGTAATGGCGAGAAACAGGGCCTTGATCCCTAACGCCAGCACGATGTTCTGCTTGAGGATGACGGCGGTCTGTTGGGATAGGCGGATGAAGGCCGGGATCTTGCGCAGGTCGTCATCCATCAAGGCCACATCCGCTGTTTCGATGGCCGTGTCCGTGCCGGCGGCGGCCATGGCGAACCCGATTTCGGACTTCGCCAACGCCGGAGCATCGTTGATGCCATCGCCGACCATCCCGACAACGTAGCCGCGCGCCTGCAATGCTTCAATGGCCTGCAACTTGTCGACTGGCAGGAGATTGCCGCGTGCTTCGTCGATGCCCACCTGCTGTGCGATGGCGTCTGCGGTGTGCGGGTTATCGCCGGTCAGCATCGTGGTCTTCACACCCAGCGCATGAAGCTCCTCGATTGCCTGGCGGCTGGAGTCCTTGACGGTATCGGCAACGGCGAACAGGGCAATGGCACGCTGCGGATTGCACAACACCACCACTGTTTTGCCTTGGCGTTCGAGGCGTTCCAGCGTCGTTTCCAGCTCGGGTGAGCAGAGGCCAAGCTCTTCCACCAGACGGTGGTTACCCAGGTGGAAATCCATGCCTTCAATGGTGCCCCGTACACCTCGACCCGGCAGGGCTTCGAATCCCTCAACGGTAGCGAACGTTAGGCCATTCTCAGTGGCATGCTTGGCTATCGCTTGCGAAACCGGGTGGTCAGAGCGACTGGCGAGGCTGGCAGCATGAGTGCGATAGAGTTCTGAGTCCTGTTCAACCAGTGGCATGTAATCGGTTTGCACGGGTTTGCCATGGGTAATGGTTCCGGTCTTGTCGAGGGCCAGGAAGCCAAGCTTGCCGCCAGTTTCCAGATAAACGCCGCCTTTGATCAGGATGCCTTTGCGTGCAGCCGCAGCTAAACCACTGACAATGGTGACAGGTGTCGAGATGACCAAGGCGCAAGGGCAGGCAACCACCAGCAGTACCAGGGCACGGTAGATCCAGTCGTACCACAGCTCGGCCATGAAGAGTGGCGGCACAATGGCGATAGCTAGGGCGAATAGGAATACGACAGGGGTGTATACCTTGGCGAATTGATCGACAAAGCGCTGGGTCGGCGCACGTGAACCCTGCGCCTCTTCGACCGCGTGAATGATACGTGCCAGCGTGGTGTTGGCAGCGGCGGCTAGGACGCGGTATTCCAGGGAGCCGGCTTCGTTGATGGTTCCCGCAAAAACCGGATCGCCGATGGTTTTCTCTACGGGCAGGCTTTCCCCCGTGATGGGCGCTTGGTTGATGGTGGAGTTGCCGGCAGTAACCTCGCCATCGAGGCCGATTCGTTCGCCCGGTCGAACCCTGACCAATGCGCCTACGGCGATGGTTTTAACGTCAACTTCCAGCCATGTGCCATCAACCTGCTGCACCGTGGCGCGCTCAGGGGTCAGATCCATCAGGCCACGGATGGCATTGCGAGCCCGATCCAGCGACTTCGCTTCGATCAACTCGGCGACAGAAAAGAGGAACATGACCATGGCCGCTTCTGGCCATTGCCCAATCAGCACCGCACCAGTCACCGCGATACTCATCAGCGCATTGATGTTCAGGTTGCGGTTCTTCAGCGCGATCCAGCCCTTTTTATAGGTCGTCAGGCCGCACAGCAGAATGGCGAGCAGCGCTACACCAGCCACAGCCCAATCTGGCGCAAGCTCGGCAAAGTGGATCACTTCCGCCGAGACGGCGGCCACGCCCGAGAGCGCCAAGGGCCACCAGGCTTTCTTGTGAGGGGTGCCTTGCGCTTCTTCACGTGCTGTTGCTGAACCCTCAACCACTGGCGTGAAACCAAGCTCGCGAATCGCTGCCAGTGCTGCTGGCAGCGCTTCTGCTGTGTGGCTGAGCGTCAGTACACGTTGAAGCAGGTTGAACTCCAATGCACTGATGCCGGGTAGCGAGGTCAGCTTGTCGCGGATGAGCTTTTCTTCAGTTGGGCAGTCCATCTGTTCGATTTTGATGCGGACTTGCCCTTCAGCAGATAGCGGTTCTGCTTGCATGCCCAGGGACGAGATTGCCGCTTCGATAGGCGCGGTCGACGGCAAGCTGTGCCATACCCCAAGGATCCGATTGATCAGGTTGAAGTCGAGCTTATCTACGCCTGCGAGCTTGCTCAGCTTGTCCTGAATAAGCGCCTGTTCGGTAGGGCAGTCCATTTGCGCAATGCGGAAGCTGCTGAGCCTGGAGCCGGTTACGGCATTTACCGCTGTAGCCGCCGTGGCGGAGCACTTACTTGCTTCGTTGGAGTCACAGCAGACATCCTTTGAAACCGCTTCAGGTTTGTATTCGTCACCGCAGCAGCCAGCCATGGGGGTATCCTCGTTGATCAGTTATGCAGAGTGAACACTCTAAAGCCACTACAGGGTCAAGTATTTTCCGAAGAGGTATTTCATGAAAATTGGAGAGTTGGCCAAGCTTGCCGATTGCCAGGTTGAAACGGTTCGCTATTACGAGCGTGAGGGACTGTTGCCGGCTCCGGCCCGCAGCGGGGGTAATTACCGCCTGTACAGCAGCGAGCATGTTGAGAGGCTTACGTTTATCCGTAATTGCCGAACCCTGGACATGACCCTGGACGAGATCAGAAGCCTGCTGGCGCTGATGGATCGGCCAGAGGAAAGCTGTGAGGGCGTAAATAGCTTAGTGGATGAGCACATCGAACATGTGCAAGCGCGCGTGGCCAGCCTGCTGGCACTGCAAAAACAGCTGGTTGAATTACGACACCGCTGTGCCTCTGAGCGGGGCGTAGACGAGTGCGGAATCCTTCAGCGCCTGACCTCCACTGGCGGTGTCAGTGCGCTTCCAGATGATGGAAACACCCATGTAGGGAAAAGTCACCATCATTGACCATCGCCTCAGAAGAGAGCGGACAGTATTTACAATACCCCTCCGTGATTCACGTTGTAGTTAACAGCCCTGGCCTAATGGGATCTTCGTTATCAAGATGAACCGCCCAACTCGATAGTTGCTGTGCCCCGCTGGTTGCAACGCCCACCGAATCAACCGGTGCCTGAGCAGTACGCATGCTGTAACACAAAGGCAATCGACAGCTGCTGCGGGCTCGCTAACGTGCCATCCCAATTTTAGGAAAAGGGCGAGTAGATAACAATGAGACGTCAGATAGCACCCTCCGCTAACCCCTGGGGTTTGCTGCTCGCCACGTGGCTGCTGGCGGTGGTCGCGACCCTAGCAGCCTTGTTTATCGGTGAAGTCATGGGCAAAACCCCATGCGTGTTGTGCTGGTTTCAGCGCATCTTCATGTTTCCTTTGGCGGTAATGCTGACGATAGCCTGTTACCGCGCGGACTTCGCCGTTTGGCTGTACGCCTTGCCCCTGGCCGTTATCGGCTGGGTGATTGCCCTGTATCACAGCCTGCTGTTCGTCGGCCTGATCCCGGAGGATTTAAAACCCTGTAGCGCTGGAGCCTCCTGTTCGGGGGCCGACATGTTGATCTTCGGTAGCGTGCCCCTACCGCTGCTTTCCCTGGCGGCTTTCACCGCCATCGTCCTGCTTCTTGCCCTGATTCGCCGGAGAACCCTCGTATGAATAGACGTGCCATTGTCCTGAGTATCAGCGCTGTAACTATTGCCGGCTTTGTCGCTGCTGCACTGCTCTATCAGCGTTTTTCACCGCCTCAGGAGACTCAAATAGTCACCCAAGCGAGCAGTTCATTGGTGCGTTTCCATTCGCCGACCCTTGGACCAATAAGCGCCCCGGTCACCATCGTCGAGTTCTTTGACCCTTCGTGCGAAAGCTGCAGGGCGTTCTTTCCCTACGTAAAGCAAGTCATGGCGCAGTACCCGAAGGACGTGCGTCTGGTCGTGCGCTATGTGCTGTTCCACAAAGGATCGGAAGAGGCCGTCCGCCTGTTGGAGACGGCGCGCATGCAGGGGCTTTACGAGCCAGTACTCGCAGCCGTGCTGGAGGCACAACCACTGTGGCATGACGACGCGCAAGCGCAGAAAGCCTGGGAAGCTGCAGCAGCAGTTGGCCTGGATGTCGAGAAGGCCCGCGCCACAATGAATTCGCCGGCCATCGACGAGATACTAGCCAAAGATGCCGAAGACGTGAAGAAAGTCGGGATTCAAGGTACGCCCACCTTCTTTGTCAACGGTACGCTGCTGACGAAGTTCGGCCCGGAACCGCTGCTGGAATTGGTGCAGAGCGAACTGAAAAAGGTGCGCTAAACATAGAGACTGGCGCAAAAGCCATCGCCGCTTAATCGGGAGTTTTTATGCAAGCACTGGAAAACCGGATACCTCCGCCGATTGTGACTGCTCTGTTTGGGCTGCTGATGTGGTTGACCGCCCGTTATACGCCGGGTCTCGCCCCGGCGTACTCGGTGCGGGTGATGGTGGCGCTGCTCGTGTTGGCCATTGGCGTTTTTTTCAGTGTGGCCGGCGTCTTGTCGTTTCGACAGGCGCAAACCACCGTAAACCCGCTGAAGCCTGAAACCGCATCGGCACTGGTTCGCTCGGGTATCTATCAATACTCACGCAACCCGATGTACGTCGGCTTTGCCCTGGTGCTGCTGGCCTGGGCCTGCTACCTGACCTCACCTTTTGCATTGTTTGGGGTGCTGGGGTTTGTCCTGTATATGAATCGCTTCCAGATCAGGCCAGAGGAGCGCGCTCTGTTAACTCTGTTCGGCAGCGAGTATCCGGTTTATCAAACCCAGGTTCGCCGCTGGCTCTAACATTGGCTTGTCCATCGTTTAGAGTCGCCATCTGGAAGCCAGCGGTCTTCCAAAGCAACAGTTCGTGGCAACGGCCTAGAAGTTGAGTGGCCACTTTTGGCCGATTTCTGCCTGTTGTAGTGGGCCGGAGTCGGCCAAGAGGTGACCTTGCAGAACTTGGGGACGCTGATTGGACTGAAGCGTGACAGCGCGAGGCGGCTCCTGACGAGTTGGCTGAGTCAGCAAAGAAGTCTTGGCTCTATTGGTAGCTCCATGTGCTAGATCAGGTTCTGATTTTACAATCTTCCTCAATCAGCTTCTGAATACGACCAGTTTCATCCATCCTGGCGGTAATGAGCAGGTGAGCTGGAACGGTTCCACCCATTCTGCGGATGTATTCCTCTTTCTCCGCAAGCATGTTCACCTCTCTTGCAGAAGGGTAATGACGCAGAGCGCGCGTAGCCTGGCGTTTTATCTCATCGCTGACCTCGCTGCTAGTTGTCAGGCTTTTGAGGAATCGGCGCACTTCCATAAGTGCGACAGTTCGTTCGATCGGCATAGTCATGATTGTCTCCGCAGCTCATCAAAATATGCTGGCCACGACAGCCGGTTCTGCTGTCTTCCGGCTTCCTGTGCCCAAGAGGATGTAAACGCTATTTTGGGTTTCAAAAAGGCAGTTACTTTTTCTCTCGACCAGGAGCGTGCTTCTGACCCAATCGCCTGGAGAAAATCGACGAGCACTATCTGTTACTACGGTGTGGGCATAGAGAAGGATTGGCTGAAAACCTTGCTCTGTAACCAGCGCCTTCTTGTCATCTGAAATATCGAGATCGACGAGAATCCATTGCCTTACTGAACAGTATGGTTTTCCAGGACACAGCTCTTGAGCCAGCGCGATGCCAGCAGCCTCATCGTCACAGGCGCTATGTATTTCCTCGCCTTTACTTGATAGAAAATCGCTGATTTTATTGATGCGTGTATCTGTCATTTAATGACCTCCGGCCTGCGACCACGATTACTATTGCCTGCACTTTGATCCACGTGCTCGCCGTCGATGATTTGCCGAGCCAATGACGCGAACGATCACACACAATTCACACGCTTCCACTATTTGGGCTATGGCGGCGCAACATCAAAAACAAGCCAACAACTGCTGCCTGTAATGTTGAGAAAAACTGACCTGATAAGCTGGCTCAGCTGCAAAATCAGCTAGCGAAATTATGTTCGTTGCCCCCGACTCAATAGCCTGCCCAGCCCGCACTAAGGCTGCACCATCCATCCCATCGATATGGCCAGCAGTAACAATCAAGTCAGGCTTCAAGTCTGGGGTAGGGGTAGGTGTCGGAGTCCGCACCTCGCTCAGCACCGCCAAGTCATCCGGCAAGTCATTTGCTATTCGCTCCGCAAAGCCCTGCAGCTTTGGCTCCGCGAGCATGAATAGCCATGCTTGGTGATCAGATTCACCTGTGCGCCTAAGCACCCGTCCAAGTACTTGCCGGTAATGCAGCTCGGTGCGGATACGACTCAAGTAACAGCAAACCTGTAGCCGAGGTATGTCTGTGCCCTCACTGATCATTCCCACGGCGACAATCCAACGGCAGGCGCTGTGCCTGAACGCATTGATCACGTGCTGCGCATCTGGGGTTTTGTTGGTCACAATGCGGCAACCTTCACCCCTTGCGCCCAAGGCCTGGGCAATTTGCTGGGCGTGCTCAATGTCGGTAGCAACCACCAATCCGGCTGCATCAGTTTTGATTTGGCGAAGCTCATTCAGCTTGCTGCAGCCAAGGTCGAGGAGCTGATTGATCACCTCGTCATGGCGCAGCAGTTCCTCATATGTGACAGGTGACTCCCCTAAAAGCTTTGCAATGCTGGGAAACAACCTCACAGAGCTATCAGCACCCAGTTCTTCAGTGAGTGTCACCTTCTGATTGTCGAGCAGGACAATGCGAGGGGATCGGCACACGCCGTCGGTAATAGCGTCCTTCAAGCCATAGCGGTAATCGCAGATCAGGTGCCCCTCGGGCGTCGAGTAACGAGCCAGAGCGATAGCCTTGTCGTCCGAACGCCAGGGTGTGCCAGACAATGCCAGCGTGAAGGCAGCGCGATCCTGCACCCGATGCAGTATCTGCTGCCCCCAAGCGTTGCTGAGCAGCGGATCATGACCGGCACAATGGTGGATCTCATCGAAGACAACGAGCACCCGATAGTCATCAAGAAGCTGCCAGAATCGCTCATCACGGTATTCCATAGCCTGATAGGTATAGGCCGCACCCACAGCACCTATCTGACCGTCGAGACGTCTAACTAGCACCTCAGAAAAGGTCGAGCGGAAGCCTTCAACTACCTGGCAGGACGGTGCAAAGCACATCACCAAGTCGATTCTGTCCTGCTCAAGCAGTCGGTTAGCCAGTTCCGCAGCCATGCGCGTCTTGCCGGCCCCCGGCGTTGCTTGGCAGAAGAAATGCGGCGTAACGTTAAAGTGCGTCAACGCTTTGTTGATGCAACTGTTTTGCCAGTCTCTCAGCGTTCCGCTCATTGTGTGGAGGCAAGCGTTTTGAGGGTCTTTTCGATGGCGCGAAGATGTCCAAGTAAGCGAGAGCTACGATCTCTGGCTTCCAAGTAATCGCCCTCAACCTTGTTCCGCAAATGTGGCATCTCGTCCAGAAGTAGCTTGTAGCGCTCCGCCTCGCCCATCGAAGCCAGGAAGTCCAAGCGGATCTCCTTGTGAAGAACTTCCAACTGCTGATCCGTATTGGCTGGAGACTTAAGCGGCAAAGTCTGAACTTCGAGCACTGCAGGTTCCTTTTCAGGATCACTGGCAGTTTTGAGGCTGCTCTCAAACCCGTTATCGATAAGCTCCAGTTGCAGCTCTGCCGGTATCGGCTGCAGGTGGTACACCTGCCCTCGAACGCGGCGATCCTCGTCCGGATAAACCCAGCCCGCGCGCACTAATCGACGAATCTGCTCATACACATAACGGCGGACATCGGCAATGCGGAAATGTATGCCGCTCAAACGAGCGGCATAGGCATCACGCAAGTCACGGGTCGTAAAGGATGAACGTTCGGACTCCTGAAGCAGCTCATACAGACGCCTGTCGAAGATAAACGAGGCTGATTTCATTGAGCCACCAAGAGGGTTAGCGTGAAAATACGGATTATAATCCGTAGCGCGTGTATCCGCAAACGGCCGATAGTTCCGTCTCAAATTGAATTGAGACGGTCATGAAAGAGTTGGCGATAGCGTTAGGGGAACGCATTCGAATGCAAAGGAAGAACTGCCGGATATCCCAGGGCGCATTGGCGCAGGCGTGCAATATCGACCACAGCTACATAGGGCGAATCGAGCGTGGCGAAGTCAACATCACCGTCGAGAAGCTTTACCGAATCGCAGGTGAGCTTTCCTGCGATCCGTCCTACCTACTGCCTCAGGTCGCAGAGCTGCAGCCCAACTGACAGGCACTGGCGTTAAAAACGTCGAGTTAACTGGCTCTGTTGCTTTGCTCCAAGCCCGCAGCTGACTTCAAAATCACCAGCGCAAACGCCCGGCTCTTGGTCTCGTTATCCAGCACTTCCAGTGACAGTTTCTCGTGGTCGGTCATGGCGTCCAGTACGGTGTCCAGCACCCGTTTGGGGAACAGGCCGTGCATCACTTGTTCGACCGAGTGGTTGTTCACCTGCGGCATCACGTCTTCCTGGCGGCTGATGCGCTGGGCGATGCCGGTGAGGAACTGCAGTTGGTCCTCGTCACTGACTTCGGCACCCAAGATATCGTTCAGCGCCTCGATGATTTCCGACAGGCGCTTCTTCTCTGGGTCATGGGGCTTGCCGCTGCCAACATCGCTGCCTGGCTTGAGGGTGTAATCGCCACCTTCTTCGCTGAGGCGCAGCTGGTGCTCGGCGCGTTTTCTCAGGCTGTAAGCTTCTTCCAGCTGCTGAAGCGTGAGCGAATCAAGCGAAAGATCTACAGCACCAGGCAGGATGCTCGTGGCGCCGTGTTCGATTACATCGAGATGTTCTACTCCCCCAAACGCCGGCATGGGTTCAACAATCAGCTGTCATCGGTAGAGTTTGAGAAACGACATTAACTAAGCTTAGAAAGTGTCTAAGAAAACCGGGGCGATTCAGAGTTTTGGGGGCTACTTCCGCCATCTACGAAAGGGAGACTCATGGTGCCAACCATATATTTTGCAAGCAAGGAATTCCGTCTAGGTAATCTCTTCTCCCAGATGGCAGGATGTGTTAATTAATTGGACTGAGCCACCAAGTCGTTTGATTTCTTGTTGGAGTTGAAAGTTGTAGTGAAGTACTGACATGAGTTTGTTCAAGGTAACAGCATGTTGTGCCTTTAAGCCAGATAACTCGTTTAAAAGCTTCTCGTTCCTCAGTTTTAAATCCGAAAATTCAGCCATGGGTGACTTAGATCTAAATTTAGCCGCGGCCTGTTCTATTTCCAGTATTAGCGGCAAAAATTCAGGGCGAGATTTTTTTATAGAACCGCGACCTCTCCCTGCTTCTAAAGCAACGGTATCGTTACATATCTTGCTTCCTTTCGGAACGACGGTGGGTTCATTTGCGATTAATCGCTGTAAAGCAGAGCGATATTCTGACATGGCAGTCATTAAGCGGCTTCTTATGGTTTGAATTTTTCAAGGATTTTTATAATAGCAATTTCTTCGTGTTCAAGCTGAATAAAGCTTGGGCTTGTCTGCGAGAACAGGTTTTTTTTTAGTTTTATACTGCGCAACGTTTGAGCAAATCGCGGAATACTATCGGCATTGAAAATGCTTTGAGGGCAGTCAACACAACATAAAACGCTTGTGAATGAAATTTTCGAACACGGTAAAATAGATGAGCATGAACCGAGTGGTGTTGGACGGTTAGCCATTTCGCCGTTGAGGAATTTTTTCTTTGTATTGTCACGGTCAAGTTCGATTTGCACGGGGCGAGATTTATTTTTTGCTAGTTGAATTCGAGTACCTTCACCACCGAAAAGTATCGAGCGTGAATTAATGACATTTGAATCATAGTTTATGAATTCTGCAATCTTCCGCTCGGTATGCAAATGGTCAATTAGTTCTTGCTGGCTTGTTTCGCGAACAAAGTTTACGGCAAACGACGAGTTGTTCATGTAATAACAGGTCATGGCCTGGGTGAGATGTTTGAACTGAAGTCCAAGCGAGCCTATTGAAACTAAGCCAGATCGTGCAGCATAGACCGCAAGAGATCTTCGAGCCTGATGACTTGAAAATACCCATACACTGCCGACATTGAACTTAATATCGTCACGCCAGTGTCTGAAGCCGTCGAACTCCTCCAGCTCCTCTAAGTCACTAGAGTGAATACGAACATCTAATTTTACAGATAGAACTCTGGATCTTTGTGCTGCAAGTTTTGCAAGCGGAATTTTATAACCAGGATGAGCTGTGCCGATTTCAGGCTGTATCATGGGAAATAATGGAAGAATATCGTAGTTGGTTGGATTCAGTCCGTTTTTCACGTAAATTAGATGGGCGAGCGCCTGTGCACATTTGAACGCTGGTTCAGCTTCTTCGCTGGTGATCCAGTATGTAGGCTGTTGACCATCGCCGGTTAGCTTGGATGTATACCCTTCAAACACATATGCAACGCCTTGAGGTGTTTTGATTGATTTCAGCGAGTCTAATGGAAGTGTCCGGCATTCAGTGTCTCTCATCCCTGTAAAGATATGTATAAACCATTTGCAAGCGGTTTGTGCATCCGAGAGGAGAGCGTAAAGGTTCTTGTTATCTATAACTTTATGCCGCACGCAAAAATCACGAAGTCCATGTGTCTTTAGAGCTTCATCAAAGGTTACCGATTTATTATGAAAAATACCTCTTTGCTTTGAAGTGATTTTAGAAAAGCCATAAGAGGAGTCGGTTCTATATCTATGGCTAAAAAATTCGTGAATAGCAGGGGCGTGGACGAGTACGTCATCAATGAAAATTTGAAGTTTAGAGATTGTCTCAGCATAAACGCGAGTTGGAATGATAGGGGTTTGTTTGTAGCCTTTTGGGATTAATTCAAGATAATGAAGGGTGATATTAAGTAAGCCGGATGAGAATTTAAGGCCAAGCTCAGGATGTCTAGATTGAATATCTAAAAGCTTAAGTAGTATTGTATGAATGCCTTCAATTTGAGAGCGTGTTGCAGCGGATAAAGAGGTTTTAAAATTATTATTTAAAACCCTAGAAGTTGAAGAATTAGAAATAGTACAGTTTGAATCAAGACAGATTTTTGCAAAGGCTCTTAAGCTCGAGATATGGCTCCTAATAGTTCCAACGCTCAACCGGGATTTATCAAAATAGAGAAGGCTGAAGCAAAGTAGCCGAAGCTCATGGTTGATCTGTGTCTTTAAAGGGGAATCGACTTCGCTCCATGAACACCAGTTAAGCACGCAAGGACCAACGGTGGAATAAGGTGTAAGATCCCAGGTGCTATCGGAGAACTTAGAAATAATTGCACCACTACTATCTTTGCTGATTACAAAATCATCGGGAGGGAGGCTGAATTTTGACTTGTCGTGATGGAAAGCATCTGGGGCAAGAGTAGTGTTTACGCTAATAGAGATTTTCGCAGCAATTTTCATTCAATGTACCCCAAGTCAACCAATAGGTCGTAATGGATGCTCCAAAAAGTATCAAGTTTCCCGCGTTGTATTTCCCCCTTGATGTGCGCAGTAATTTCCCGGAGATGGGGGTATTCGTCATGAAGCTGGTCAATTATTTCATCAATTCTATAAAGGGTAGGCCCAAAAGCCGCGTTAAAATGATCATGGTTGAGGGTTTTGTTTTTTATCCTGGAAAGTACTTCATGAAGCGAGAGGATTTTGCAAATGTCCTCAGAGTCTGCATGCATTACAAAATGCTTGCAGAATAAGCAGGTCTCTGGATTTCCGCAGTCTGGCTGGGGTGCTTGAGCGTTAAACCCTTCTGCAAGTAAAGGGGTTGACGTATTTGAACCACAATGTGCTGTGGGTGTATTAATACCTTCATCATTAACAATATGTACAGGTATACGTTCTTCAGTAGTCCTAGAAAGAAAAATTGCTTGCTGATACATTGCGGAAAGGAATTTGCCTATTTCGGAAGCAGCTTGTTCAAAAGAAGTATCTAGATAGTTCCTAAGTATGGTTTCAGGAGTATTAGATAGCTTTTGTGCGGCAATTATTGGGGATCCAGTTTCAGTCAAGAAATAGTTTGCCCCTCCTCTTCGTAGTTTTTGTGAGGATAGCCACGGAGAGTTAGGGAAGCGTTTGACGTAAAATCGTTTGAGAGATTCTAAACTATCATGCGAGAGCGTCCCTGCGAAAGGATTTTTACCTCCTGTATCGTGTGTGATTGAGAAAAATAAGTTTGGAGTTTGGATGTCTAATTTGAGCAGCAGCCATTCTCTGAACTCTAGATAGTTTAAGAAATGTGGCTTAAAACGAAGGCCGAATTCTATATTTACAAGTTTGTGTCCTGCGCGTGCTTTCATACCGGTAAAGCGCATTCCCTTTGTAGATAAGAATGGTGCTTCTAGTTCATCATTCTCTTGGGGTGGTTGGAGTCCGAACGCTACTTGGTTATTAGCAGTAGTGGCTGCAATGAATGCATAAAAGAAAGACACAATAGCCCGGTTTGCTAAATTTATACGCCTAGAATTAAATTCTTTGTTGGAGTTGAATTTTTTTAGTTCTTTTGTGTAGGTCTCCAACGCAAAACGACTCGCTTGCTCGTTGTTAATTACGACGCCCATATGCCGCGCTTTTTCTAGAGTCTCATCCCATGTTAATAACCTTTGATCGCTCGCAAGCTTGAGAGCCAGACAGCTACCATTTTGTTGTGAATAATAATAAACAGTTGTTTCGTCAGCCTTCATAATTAAAGGAAAGTCAGCACCTCTCATAAGAAAGGTGCTTATGGAACTAAAAATTTCCAAATGTACAGCTACGCACCGCTTTTGATCATCAAATGGTGCGGGTAGTGTTCGGGTGCTTGGTTTTCCTGATTGATCAATTACTGAGCATGCACCTTGAACTTCGATTGTATGTTTGTTGGTGATAAGTGCAATCCATTCAGCCGCTCTGATTTGAGTTGCTGATGCGTGTGTCTTTCCGATCTTATTGCCTGACATTTTTGGCTGGTTCATTCGGTCCAAAAGATGGTCGGTGAACTTTATATATAGCTCAATGAGTTGGTCGGGTTCGCAGAAGTTAATATCGAGCTTGTTGTTGTCAATGAAATTAAATAAGTAAATTATTCTTGTGTGGTACGCATATGCGGTCGCGCCACTCGGTTGTCTGAGGGCGTAGTTAATAAGTTTTCTGAGTGCATCTAACCGATCTGGTTTGTAACTGGTGATATCTACATGTGTAGCTTCACCTGGCACGTTATTTCTTCTCGTGTAACATAGGGCGCCAATATCTAGGCGGTGATGTTTTGTTGATCCATTCTTAAACCGAACAATGACTAATCTAGGGTCTAATTCGCAAGTTTCGTAATCTTCCCAGTAAATATTGGTTGTTTCTCTTGCTGTATAGGTATGCACGCTACTTTTGTTCCCGAGTTAATGCCGTTGCACGTATTGTAGGATCTCTTCTTCATAAGAGTTCTGCGTGTCAATATAGAGTTTGTAATGAGCTCTATAGTTAATGTAGCGAATTGTGGTTGCGATGTCTGAATGCCCCATCCGCTGTTGAAGTATGGTCAGTGCTGAGTTGGGGGTAATGCCTTCAATTTGGAGAAGTGCTTCTAGTAAGTTCATTCCAAAAGTAGCGCGGAGATCGTGGAATTTATACGGGTAAAAATTAGGGTGATTTTTTCTTATTCTTTTTATAAGGCCTTCTAGAAATACTCTTATCGTGGTTCCTTCTTGGACCCTGAATATTTCAGATGGCTGATTTTCCGTTGATGGAATGTTGTTGGAGAAGTTAATAATATCTTTTTGCGATGTGTAGTATGGGGTTCCTCTGTTAGTCAAAAAAACATAACCTTCTGAGACGTGTTTGCCTCGCTTGTTTTGTCTATGCTGACTGATCGGGCTTTTGGCGTAAATATTTAGATCTGTTACTAGCCATTCCGGGATTAATAGAGTCATATTCTTTTGGTTTTTTGTATCGATATTAGTTCCGGCTCCAACGCGTAGTCTTAGCATTTTTTTTGTGTCAAGCGGTTCATTTAATTGTTTTTGTTGTAGTGTGCAGCAAGTTTGAATCCTCGCGCCGGTGAATAGTGCGACATAAAATATAAGTTGTATTGCGCGATTATCGGTTTCTAGTAGCGCATGTAGTAGGATTTTTTGATCTTCAAGTGGAAGTGGCCTTAGGTTTCCTCCGTCTTGAATAAACTCTGGGCTAGATGATTCTTTAAATCCTTGAAGTTGCAAGTTGTGACTTTCAATTTTTATCGATCGCTTGAATCCACGCCCATCTAATACGCGTATTGATTGTTGGACTGCCGTAAATGGTGCATGCGGAATATCGCTTGCTCTTATGAGTCCATTTTTTAAGCACTCTTTGTAAAAGTTTACGATTCTATTCAGTCGTTGTTTAGCGGTTGAATATTTTATGTCGCCTGATAACACTAGTTCCTGTATGTGTTTTCGAAACCGATAAGTGACACGTAGTTTCTCGTTCTCTGGAAAGTGTAAGTAATGGATTTTTCGGTCTTCAAGGAAGCGGAGAAAGTTGAGCAAGTCATCTGCAATTCCGCGAATGATCTTAATGCTCGGTTGGTTAATAGAATATTGCGTTGCTTTTAGTGTTAGATAAATGTTTGCAATTTCCCAAGGTGTGCCGTCTGACTTGAGGATCACAGGATAATTAATCGCGCAATTTTCGTGTGATCGGACAAAGGTGTAATCGAGATAACCGTCACGAGAGATGAAGAAGGGGGCATAAAGGACTAAGGCGGGTAGCACAACGATGTGTGCCAGCGATTTCGAGGTGTTATCGGTGCTGTTGATGTTGATCGGAGACATGGGATGGGCCTTATGCAAGATGTCCATATTCTAGTGACTATTGCCTAACCTGTCTTCATGGAGAACTTATGCTTGTCATGGGCCTCGTCAACGATGATGGTGTCGTACTTTTCCAGGTAACGGTCGTGCTGGGTTTCTGCCAGCAGGATACCGTCGGTCATCAACTTGATCAGGGTGGAGTCAGTGCTCTGGTCTTCGAAACGCACTTGATAGCCGACCAACTCACCAAGCGGCGTGTTCAGCTCTTCCGCCACGCGGGTGGCCACGCTGCGCGCGGCGATCCGCCGGGGCTGAGTATGGCCAATCAGACCGTGCACGCCGCGACCCAGCTCCAGACAGATCTTCGGCAACTGAGTGGTCTTACCCGAACCGGTTTCACCGGCGATCACCACCACCTGGTGCTTGGCGATGGCCGCCTTGATCTCGTCGCGCTTGGCGGCAATCGGCAAGCTGTCGTCGTAGCGAATCGACGGAATACTCAGCCGGCGCGCCTCGACCTTGGCGCACGACTGCTGCAACCGCTCGGCCCACTGCGCCTGCTTGAGCGCATCCGGATGCTTGCGCAACTCATGCAACTGCCGACGCAGCTTGTGCCGGTCGCCCAGCAGGGCCAGCTCGACGGATTTGTGCAGGGTATCGAAGACGGCAGTTGAATCGGTCATCAGGCAATCGCGGGCAATTTCACAAGGGCGGCGATTGTCGCAGATTTAGCGGCCTGCCGGCCAAAGCCTGCGCAGCTAGAACGCTGGACTGCGGTAGACCTCCTCCCCGCCCAGCAACGTCCAGAGCACCTTGGCTTTACCGATTTGCTTGCTCGGCAAGTCGAAAATGTTCTTGTCCAGTACCAGCAAGTCGGCCTGTTTACCGACTTCCAGCGAACCGGTGCTCTGCTCCTGGCGCAGGGTGTAGGCGGCATCCAGGGTGTAAGCCTTAACCGCCGCGGCGAGATTGGGCAGGCTGCGCTCACCCAGGCTCAGGGCGTTTTGCATGATGCCAAGGGGCGACAGCGGGTTCACGTCCCAGTCGGAGCTCAGGGTAACGCGGGCACCCGACTCATAGAGCTGGCGCATCGGCAGCATTTTATACGCCCGCTCACCGATGCTCGGCACGTTGTCTTTCAGGAAGGACGGGGTGAAATAGGGGCTCGGCTGAAAGTCGGCAATCACATTGAGCTGCTTGAAGCGCGGCACGTCGGCGTTATCCACCAGCTCAACGTGGGTGATGCGATGTCGACCCTGGCCGCCAGTGGCGCCGATCGCATCTAGAGCATCACTGACCGCCTGGTCGCCGATGGCATGGATATGCATGTCGAAACCGCTCTTGCTCAGCTCTCGGACGTAACGTTCGAGACGCTCAGGGCTGAAGTAGTACAGCCCCTTGGGTGCGACACCCGGTAGGCTTTGGCCATAGGGCTTTTGCAGCCGTGCGGTGGTGTTGTGAATGATGCCATCGACATAAAACTTGATCTGGGTGACGCGCAGCAGGCTGTCGTCAGAACCCGCGTCATACATGGCTTTGAGCTCGACCAACTGTTCGTCGTCATCCAGCGTTGGATAAGCCCACAAACCCAACGCGGTGCGCGCCGTTAACTCATCGTTTTTGGCGGCTTTCTGCCAAGCCTCCATATGGCCACGACGCCAAAATACCCGTGCATCGGCCACCGACGTGATGCCGTTCTTGGCCAGCTCCTCCTGACCGGCCAGCACCGCCTGGTAGTAAATCTCTTCCAACGCCTTGGACGGCGGCAACGCCTTGTCCAGCGCCAGGTCACCGGCGTTATCCAGCACCACGCCGGTGGCTCTGCCCTCTGCATCACGCAGGATTACCCCACCCACAGGATCGGCCGTATCGTCATCAATGCCAGCCAATTGCAAGGCCTTAGAGTTAAGCCAGTATGAGTGCGAAGTTTCCTCCATGATCGCCACCGGGCGGTCGCTGATGACGCTATCAAGCAATTCGCGCGGGCTTTTCTCTTCATCCAACAGGCTATGCAGGGAAAAGCCCCAGCCCAGCAGCCAGTCGCCATCATCGTTGTCACTGCAGGCTTTTATCTCTTGCAACCACTGCGGCACGTCATCTGCTGCATCTACCTTGCAATCACCCTGGGCCTCGGAGGAGGCATCCAGCACATGGGCGTGGGTGTCTTGAAAACCCGGCAGCACCAGGCGACCACCGAGGTCGACTTTTTCCGTCTCATCATCGACGTACTCGGCCACATCCTCATCATCACCAATGGCGACGATGCTGCCCTCCTCGTCGATAACCATGGCGCTGGCCCACGGCTGACGCTCATTCACCGTGTAGATTTTGCCGTTATGCAGCAGGGTACTACTGGGCTCGGCGGCCACGGCAAGGCTGCTGCCAAGCAGCAAAAGAAAAGCAAACGACGGCGCTGCGTGCATGGGGAATACCTCGTAAAAGTGTGCTGGTTCAGCCGGCGTACCGGCTCAGTAAAGAACTAATTAAGCGTATTCGCACCGTTCAGCATCTCAACGCAAATAGCGCGGGTAGCTAACCTTGGCGGCATCGGCATGGGCCAAATCGATAGCCGTAGTGACGAACGGCTCGTCTGCCGTGGTGGTGGCCAACACAGTGCCGTCCGGGTCTATCACCCAGCCGTTGCCGGCCATGCTCGGCGCCACACCCTCGGGGCGGTATTGATTGGACGACAGGCAATAGGCTCCAGCGACTACCGCCGCCGTCTGCCCAGCCGCCAGCCAGACGTCATCCCCCAGGCTGGGCGTGGCCCGCGACACGCACAGCAGCTGCGCCTGCTGCTGACCATAGCTACGGGCATGTTCGAGGAACCACAGTTCCGAGCAAATCAGCGTACCGACGCGGCAAGCGCCGACCTGCTGCGTGATCAGTTCAGGCGGGCCTGGCTGATACCAACGCGCCTCCCAATAGCCGTTTTCATCGGGCAAATGGGCCTTGTCGTGGCCATCGACCAAACCGTCCACGGCATTGCAATAGAAGGCCCGATTGCGGGCAATGCCAGCCGCATCCAGCAGCGGCCGCGAGGCAATAACTCTGGCCGGAACTAAGGCCACCAGGCGTGTTAAAGACTCAAGATGGCGCTGTATCGACAGCGCCCAACGCGGGCTATCGACCTCGGACGAGGCCGCCAACCAGTCATCGAAAGGCATTTCCGGTAACAGCAACAACTCGCTGCCAGTTGCTGTGCAGTGCGCGATCAGCGCCTGCAGTTGCGTCTCGAGCATTTCGGGGCGACTGTCCCACTGACAAACAGTGACTTGCATGCTGTTACTTACCAAAGCTAAGGCCATTGGCCTGCCCAACCCCAGGCTTGGGCAGACCGGCGCAGGTTAGAGAATATCCAGCGGGTAGCTGGTGATAATGCGGATCTCGTCATTGTCCGCGCCTGAGTTAGTGGCGTTCATGGCGCTATTACCGCGGTAGGTAGCTTGACGCAGGGTCACGGAGAGGTCCTTGGCCGGACCGGCTTGCACCACATAGGCCACTTGAATATCGCGCTCCCACTCCTTGCCGTCGGTCAAGTCGCTGTAGAAGCCATAGGCGCCGCTGGCGTCGGCATGGCGGCCATCGGCGTCGCTGCCGCGCACGTAGCGGGTCATAAAGCTCAGGCCCGGCACGCCGAAGCTGCTGGCGTCGAGGTCATATTGCAGCTTGTAGGACTGCTCGCCAGGGGCGTTGAAGTCAGCGAACTGCGAGGAGTTGGCCAACCAGATCGAGCCGGCTGGATTGAACGTGCCGCCGCCAGTTTCCACCCCAAGGTAGTCAAACGGCGTGCTGCCGTTGATGCGCTGGTGGGCGAAGGTCAGTGTGTGTGCGCCACGGATCAAGGCCAGTGCCAGACTGTAAGCATCGGTGTTGATCTGGCCGGCTTTAGCGTCGCCCGTATCGTCGGTCTTGTAATAAGCCAGGGTGGTGTTCAGGCTAGTTTCTTCGCCCAACGCCCAGCTGTGGTAGAGATCGGCGTAATACTGCTGCCATACATCCTCGTAGTTGGAGGCGTGCAGGCCACCCGACAGGGTGTCGCTGAAGCTGTAGTCACCGCCGATAAAATCGGCGCGACTAAACCTCGTCTGGCCGTACGTAGTGCCCAGATTACCGTCCTGGTTGGTGCTGTTTTCCGCGTTGCCGGAGGTAAAGTGACCGCCCTGCAGGGCCAGGCCGGCAATCTCGTTACTGGTCAGCAAGCCACCGGTGAAGTGTTGCGGCATCAGGTACAGGTCGCTGTAGCCAAACACCGGGCTGTTGGGTTGCAGATTGCCGACTTTCAGCTCGGTTTCCGAAATCCGCAGCTTCACCGCGCCACCGGCCAGGCCGTAGGCGTCCTGGCCCTGGCAGGTGCCGGTAAGGGCATCGCAATTGCTGTTATCGCCCGGCAAGACGTTGCTGCCGCCAGTGCCGGCCCCGCCCGTCAGGCGCACCGCGCCATTGGCAAACGCATCCACGCCAAAGCCAACGGTGCCCTGGGTAAAGCCCGAGGTAAAGGTGAGCATTTCTGCCTGGCCCCACTCGTTGACGTAATTTTGGCTGCTGTTCACGCCGCCATTGTCGGCGGCGTTGCTGTTGTTTTTCAGGTTGCGGTACAGGGCCACGTTACGGCTCAGCAGCGTTAGTTGACTGTCTTCAAGAAAGCCATTGGCCGGGGCCGAAGCCGCATCGGCGGCGTGCGCCAACGGCAGGCTGGCAGCGCTGATTGCTAACGCCAGGGCGCTGCAGATTTTCATTTGCATGAGGTGTGTTCCTTATTATTGGCAAGTGACCGTGCAGCGGATGCGCAAGGCATGGCCGCAGCCGCGCACGCGGTAACAAAAAGGGTTATGTCGCAGTTGCCAGCCAACCGCCTGACGCTCACTGCCGGCCGAGCAGCCGCGCCATAACCAAGCTGGAGGGTTAACCCCCTCCATGGAGCAAGACGCAATCAGATCGCCGGCATGTTCTTGGTCACGCAATGAATTCCACCACCACCGGCGGCAATCGGGTCGATATTGACCTGCACCACCACCCGCCCCGGGTACAGTTTGGTGAGCAAATCTTTGGCGTATTTGTCGGCCGCCGTATCACCGAACTGCGGCACGATCACCGCGCCATTGACGGGCAGGTAGTTGATGTAGCCCGGCGCGAAGTCTGGGTTGTTCTTGGTGTAGACGTTGCTGCGCTTTTTCAGCGGTGGCGGCAGGGTGAATACCTGGAGCTTGTTGCCATCGGCATCGGTGGCGGCCTTGAGGATGTCCAGATGCTTGCGGGTCACCGCGTAGTCATAGGACTTGGGGTCGTTGTCGAGGTTAGCGATGACCACGCCTTTGCTGGCAAAGCGTGCGTAGAAGTCGACGTGGGCATCGGTGATGTCCTTGTCCTTGATGCCTGGCAACCAGATGATTTTGCGCAAGCCCAGATTGGCCTTCAGCTCGGCCTCGATTTGCGCCCGGCTCATGCCCGGATTGCGGTTGCTGTTGACCCAGCAGCTCTCGGTCATGATCGCCGTGCCGTGGCCATCAATTTCGATGCCTCCGCCCTCACCGGTCAGCTGACTGCTGATGTAGGTGGCGTTGGTCTGGTAGCTCAGTTCATCAGCCACCAAGGTGTCGTTAGCATGGGTTTGCTTGTTGCCCCAACCGTTGAAGTTGAAGTCCACCAGGCCGCGACCGCCCTGATCGTCCACTACAAAGCAGCCGCCAAAGTCGCGCATCCAGATGTCATCCAACGCCACACTGATGAACTTGATATTGGTGGTGCCGCACTTGCTTTTGGCCAGCGCCAATTGCGCCGGGCGACAGAGCACGGTCACCGGCTGGTACTTGGCGATGGTCTTGGCCAGCAGCGCCACGGTGTTGTTTACCGGCGTGGCCCAATCGGCCCAGACGCCAGAGGTCGCGCCAAAGGACAGGAAAATTCGCTCCTGCAGCTCGTTCTCATCCGGCATGTACCAGCTGCCAGCAACGGCGGCGCGCACTTGCTGAGCATTCAGGCCTAAGCCCATGGAAGCGACGGCACCAAGACCGGCGACGGCACCCAGCTGCTTGATAAAATCACGACGTGTAGACATGCGTTAACCCTCGGTTTTATCCGTATTGGCCGATCATCAGGTGCCGCCAGCGCGACGCCATGCCCCAGACCGCCCCCTCCCTGCAGGCCATACCTGCGGGGTAAATCAGCGCCCTTACTGAACGCTGGCGGTCTTGAACTTGGTCCAGGCGCGCATACGCGCGCGCATCTCGCGCTGGGGAATGTCCTTGCCGGGAATCAGCCGCTCATAGGTGGCATCATCGACATAGATATCCGGGTTGTTGCGCATGTCCGCGTCAACACTGGCGCGGGCCTTGGCACTGGAGGTCGGATAGCCGGTGAAGTTACTGATCGCTGCCATGTTTTCCGGGCGCATGACGAAGTTGATAAAGGCATAGGCGTATTCCGGGTGCTTGGCATCGGCGGGAATGGCCATGGTGTCCATCCAGACGGTGGTGCCTTCCTTGGGAATCCGGTACTGGAAGTCGATCGGCTTGCCCGCAGCCACCGCCGCCCGTTGCGCCTGGGTGACATCGCCGCTGTAGCCCAGCGACAGGCACAGGTTGCCGTTGACCAGATCGGTCACCGGCTGCGACTGGAATTTGCGGATATACGGTTTGATCGAAGTGAGCAAGGCCACCGCCGCGTCCAAATCCTGGGCCTGCCCACTACGCGCTGGACGGCCGAGGTAGTTGAGCACCACGGCCAACACTTCGTCGGGAGAGTCGATCATTGAGATGCCGCAGTCGGCGAACTTGGCCGCGTTCTCCGGCTTGAACAACAGGTCCAGACTGTTGACCGGAGCATCGGCTAGGCGCTGCTGAACCTGCGCAGCGTTGTAAGTAATACCGATTGAACCCCAGGTGTAAGGCACCACGGCGTGACGCGAATACGGATATTTAGTTTGCAGGCGCTGCAAACCCGGCTCGACATCGGCCAGTGCGGTCAGCTTGCTCTTATCCAGTTTTTGCAACGCACCGGCACGCATCAAGCGCTCGGCCACAGTGTCACCCGGGAAGATCAGGTCGTAGCCGCTGCGGCCGGCCATCATCTTGGCTTCCAGGGTTTCACTGCCGTCCATCACGTCATAGGTGACCTGGATACCGGTTTCGGCGGTGAACTTGGCGATGGTGTCTTCGGCGAAGTAGTCGGCCCAGTTGTACAGCTTGAGGGTCTTGTCCTCGACCGCCTGGGCCGTCGAGGCCAGGGCGCCGAGGGCCAGGCCCAGAGAACAAAGCAACAATGTGCGGGTAGCGTGCATAATCAGACTCCTGGGTGATTCCAGCGGGCATTCAAATGACGGCCATCGAGGCCAAGCAACGGGCCGTACATTTCCGGTCGGCGGTCGCGGTAGATCCCCCACGTCAGGCGCTCTTCGCGCATCACGGCAAGATCCAGCGTCTGCACCAGCACACCACGGCTGTCGCGATCAGCTTCGGCGAGCAACTTGCCCTTGTGGTCGGTGATAAACGACGAGCCGTAGAAACTCATCTGCAGCGCCGGATCGCTCGGCGCCACTTCACGGCCAACGCGGTTGGCGGCAATCACCGGCAGGATGTTGGCAGCCGCATGGCCACGCTGAGTCAGCTGCCAGTGGTCACGAGAATCCATGGCTGCAGCACCCGGCTCGGAGCCGATGGCGGTCGGATACAGCAGCACCTCAGCGCCCATCAGCGCCAGGCAACGGGCCGTCTCCGGGAACCACTGATCCCAGCAAATGCCCGCACCAATGCGCCCAAATGCGGTATCCCAGACTTTGAAACCGGTATCACCAGGACTGAAATACTCCTTCTCCTGATAACCAATGGCGTTGGGAATGTGGGTCTTGCGATAAACCCCCAACAGCGTGCCATCGGCATCCGCCACAGCCAGCGAGTTGAAGTAGGCATTCCCGGCTTTTTCAAACCAGCTCAGCGGCAATACCACGCCGAGCTCCTTGGCCAGCGCCGCAAAGCGCTTGAGCAAAGAACTGCTGGAATACTCTTCGGCCAAGGCCAGATGCTTGTGATCCTGCTCGATACAGAAGTACGGCGTGGCGAACAGCTCCTGCAACAGGATCAGCTGTGCGCCCTTGGCCGCAGCCTCACGCACCAACTGCTCGGCCTGATCAAGGTTGTTGTTCAAATCCCAGCTGCACGCGAACTGGGTGGTGGCAACGGTCAGTTTGCTCATGCTCTCACCCCTTCAACGGCCAGGCCGGTTGCTGTTGAGTGATGCAATGCACCCCGCCACCGCCATGGGCCAGATGATTGATCTGCACCGGCACCACTTCGCGACCGGGGAAGGCCTGAGCCAGTACGGCAGCGGCTTCCTTGTCGGCCTCAATGCCGTAGGCCGGCATGATGATGGCGCCGTTGGCGATATAGAAATTGGTGTAGGAGGCGCAGAACACTTCGGCCTCGGTATCCACCGCATCGGTGGCTTCATACAGCTCAATCAATTCAAACTTGCGACCCTGAGCATCGGTGGCCAATTCCAGCGCACGACGGTTCTCACGCACCACCTCGGCATACACCGAACCCTGGTCACGGGTGGCATCCACCAGCAGCACGCCAGGGCGGGCAAAGGCGCAAACACCGTCGACGTGACCATCGGTCATATCGCCGGTAACGAAGTCGGGATCACCCGGCAGCCAGATGGTTTTTGTCACCCCCAACAGCCGGGCGAAAATCTCCTCCATTTCGGCCTTACCCATGCCTGGGTTGCGATTGGAATTGAGCAGCACCGATTCGGTGGTGATCAGCGTGCCTTCGCCGTCGACATGGATAGCACCGCCTTCGTTGCTCAGCGGCGTGCCAAAACACTCCAGCCCCAGATCTTTGAGTAACCGACGCGCCAGACTCTCATCGAGATCGTGGGCCGACTTACCGCCCCAGGCATTGAAGCGCCAGCTGACGCCGGCCAGGCCCAGTTGCGGGTGACAGACAAAGCTCGGGCCGGAGTCGCGGCACCAGCTGTCGTTCACCGCTTGCACGATCAGCTCGACATTGGCGCCACACAGCTCCTGGGCACGGGCCACGGCAGACGGATCGACGACCATCTTCACCGGCTCGAAACGGGCGATGGCATTGGCCACCCGAGCGAAATCCACCTGCACATCGGCCAGGGTCACGCCCCAGCCCGACTCCCACAGTGCCTGATTGTGCGGCCAGACCATCCAGGTGGCGGCATGGGGTGCCCATTCCGCCGGCATCAACCAACCACTCTGCTGTACTTCATTCTGCTGCATGACAAGTGCCTTTCAGTTAAGTCATTGTTATCACTGAAAACCGCCTTCGCGGTCATGGCACCCATCCTAGGCCTGTAAAATTAGTGCAACAAACGATGGATTTTGCCGACAAATGATTAGCAGGACTTATCAGATATGCTTAAACACTGGCCACCCCTGAACGCCCTGCGCGGCTTCGAAGCTGCCGCACGACTTGGCAGTTTTCACAAGGCTGCCGAGGAGCTGCACCTGACCCAGTCGGCCATCAGCCAACAGATTCGCAGCCTCGAAGCTTATCTGGAGCAGCCGCTGTTCTTTCGTAACGGCCGCAGCGTGGCGCTGACCGATGCGGGCTTTGACTTGCTCAGTACCACTCAGTCGATGCTCCAGCAGCTGGCCGTCGGCATTCGCCGCCTTGAGCAGTACCGCAAGCCCAACCAGTTGGTGGTCAACACCACGCCGGCGTTTGCCCGCCACTGGTTATTGCCGCGCCTGGCGGATTTTCATCGACTGCACCCGGAGGTCGATCTGTGGTTACTGACCACCGACGAGACGCCTGACATGGCCACCCAGACCATCGACATCGCCATCCGCGACGACCTTAGCGCCCAAGCTGAATGCAGCTTCAAGGTGCTGCACGCCGACCGCCTGCTGCCGGCCTGCCATCCGCAACTGCTCACGCTGCCAGCCGAGCAGCGCACCACCCTGCACGGCGAGAGGGAAATGGACTGGAGTCACTGGGCGGTGCAAGCCGGCGTGGACGTCGGCCAGCAGCAACACGGACTGAACTTCTCCGACCCTGGCCTGTTACTGGATGCCGCCTGCCAGGGCCTGGGCATTGCCCTGGTCAGCCAGCTACTCAGCCAGCAGGCGCTGGCCAAGGGCCTATTACAGCCGCTGCTGGAGCAAACCATTCGTGGCCCGAACTGGGCCTGGTTGATCCATCGCGATAGCGAAGCCGATCCTTTGACCCGTGGTTTCTGCGCCTGGCTACAGGAACAACTTGAGCAGAATTAACCCGCCATAAAAAACGCCACCCGAAGGTGGCGTTTTTTATGCGCATTCAAGTCAGCTGACGCTTACTTGCTGGCGATTTTCTTCAGCTCTTCGTCACGCAACTCTCGACGCAGGATCTTGCCGACGTTGGTGGTCGGCAGCGTTTCGCGGAACTCGATGGCCTTGGGCATCTTGTAGCCGGTGACGTTGGCGCGCATGTGCTCCATCACCTGCTCCTTGCTCAGGCTAGCGCCTGGCTTGGCGACCACGAACAGCTTGATCGCCTCGCCCGAACGCTCGTCCGGGATACCGATGGCTGCGCATTGCAGCACGCCCGGCAAGGTGGCCAGTACGTCTTCCAGCTCGTTCGGGTAGACGTTGAAGCCAGACACCAAAATCATGTCCTTCTTGCGGTCGACGATACGCAGGTAGCCATCGGCCTGGATCACAGCGATATCGCCGGTCTTCAGCCAGCCGTCGGCATCGAGGATTTCATCGGTGGCGTCCTGGCGCTGCCAGTAGCCTTTCATCACCTGCGGGCCCTTGACGCACAGTTCGCCGCGCTCGCCCAGGGGCTGCTCAACGCCGTTGTCGTCGATCACCTTGCACAGGGTCGACGGCACGGGAATACCAATGGTGCCCAGCTGGATGTTGTCGACCGGGTTGACCGTGGCCACCGGGCTGGTTTCGGTCATGCCGAAGCCTTCGCAGATCGAGCAACCGGTGACTTCTTTCCAGCGCTCAGCGGTGGCCATTTGCAGGGCCATGCCGCCGGACAGGGTCAGTTTCAAGCCGGAGAAGTCCAGTTTACGGAACTCTTCGTTGTTGCACAGGGCAACAAACAAGGTGTTAAGACCGACAAAACCGGTGAACTTGTACTTGGCCAGGTCTTTGATCATGCCTGGCAGGTCGCGCGGGTTGGTGACCAACAGGTTGTGGTTACCAATCAGCATCATTGCCATGCAGTGAAAGGTGAAGGCATAGATGTGATACAGCGGCAACGGCGCGACGATGATCTCAGAGGCTTCATGCAGGCTGGAGCCCATCAGGGCGCGGCATTGCAGCATGTTGGCCATCAGGTTGCGATGGGTCAGCATGGCACCCTTGGCCACCCCGGTGGTGCCGCCGGTGTATTGCAGCACGGCGATGTCGCCGGCAGCCGGGTTGGCTTCACGCACGATCTTGCCGCGGCCCTTGGCCATGGCAGCGTTAAACGTCACGGCTTGCGGCAGATGGTACGGCGGCACCATCTTCTTCACGTACTTGACCACAGCGTTGATCAGCAAGCGCTTGGGCAGCGCCAGCAGGTCAGCCACTTCGGTGATGATCACGTGCTTGACGCCGGTTTTTGGCAGCACTTCTTCGGCCAGGTGGGCCATGTTGGCCAGGCACACCAGCGCCTTGGCGCCGGAGTCGTTGAACTGGTGTTCCATTTCCCGCGCGGTGTACAGCGGGTTGGTGTTAACCACGACCAGGCCGGCACGGATAGCACCGAAGACCACGATCGGGTATTGCAGAATGTTCGGCATCTGCACGGCGATACGGTCGCCCGGCTGCAGATCGGTGTGCTGTTGCAGGTAGGCGGCAAAGTTGCCCGACAACTCGTACAGCTCAGCGTAGGTGAGGGTCTTGCCCAGGTTGCTGAACGCCGGTTTATCCGCAAAACGCTGGCAGGATTGTTTCAGTACCGCCTGAATATTCGGGTACTGGTCGGCATCGATTTCGGCAGGAATGCCCGCAGGGTACTTGTCCTTCCAGAAGTTTTCAGACATGGAAGCCCTCTCCTAAACTGCAGCTGATCTTTACCGCCTGAACGGCGGTTATTTTTGGTTTTTTACCGGTCAATTTGCCCATTTACGGGCAAAAAACCGCGCCGAGCGTAACAGTTTTACCCAGGCCAGACCAGCAGCAAAAACCGCCTAGCGAGTCTCGAAAGTGACCAAAACAAGCATCTTGGTCACACCCAAAAACCCGCTCAGTCACAGTCCGAAAACCTTGAAAATAGGCGACCTCAGGCGATATCGCGCAGCTCGCGACGGAGAATTTTGCCCACCGGACTCATCGGCAACGCATCGCGCAAGACAATATGCCGAGGCACCTTGTAGCCGGTGAAGTTCTCCCGACAGAAGGCCTTCAACTCATCCACCGTCACCCCGCCGGCACGCGGCACCACGAACAACTTGACCGCCTCGCCGGAGCGCTCGTCCGGTACGCCGATCACCGCACAACTGGCCACCTGCGGGTGGGTCATGAGCACGTCTTCGATCTCGTTCGGGTAGACGTTGAAGCCGGAGACGATGATCAGGTCCTTCTTGCGGTCGACAATCCGCACAAAGCCGTCGGCATCGATGATCGCCACGTCGCCAGTCTTCAGCCAACCGTCGGCATCGAGCACCTCGGCCGTGGCCTCGGGGCGCTGCCAGTAGCCTTTCATCACCTGCGGGCCAAGGATGCACAGCTCGCCGCGCTCACCGAGCGGCTGCTCGACACCGTCATCGTCAATCACCTTGAACGCCGTGCCCGGCACCGGAATGCCCACGGTGCCCAGACGGGCCTGGTTGCCGTAGGGGTTGGTGCTGGCCACCGGCGAGGTTTCGGTCAGGCCATAGCCTTCCACAACCGTGCAACCGGTGATCGCCTGCCAGCGCTCGGCCGTGGCCTTGACCAACGCGGTGCCGCCGGAGTTGGTGACCTTGAGGTGGCTGAAGTCGATGTCCTTGAATTCAGGATGGTCCATCAGCGCCACGAACAACGTGTTCAGCCCCAGCAACGCAGAGAAGCGCCACTTTTTCAGCTCTTTGATAAAGCCGCTGATGTCGCGCGGGTTGCTGATCAGGATGTTGTGGTTGCCATTGACCATCATGCACATGCAGTTCGCGGTGAAGGCATAGATATGGTAGAGCGGCAGGGGCGCGATCATGATCTCCTGCCCCTCTTTCATCAGCGGCTGGCCATCCTCGCCCTGTTGCGACAGGCAGGCGTGCACCTGCTGCATATTGGCCACCAGGTTGCTGTGGGTCAGCATCGCGCCCTTGGCCACCCCGGTGGTGCCGCCGGTGTACTGCAGCACGGCGATATCCGCCAGCTCGACCTTGACCGGCTTGAGACCATGGCCGCCGCCCTGGCGCAGCACCTGCTTGAAGGACTGAGCCTGGGGCAAGTGGTAGTCCGGCACCATCTTCTTCACGTGCTTGACCACGCTGTTGACCAGCCAGCCCTTGAGGCTGGGCAACATATCGCCCATGCGCGCTTCAATCAGAAACTCGATGTCGGTGTCGGGCAGCACTTCCTGCACCAAGCGGCCGAACACATTGAGGTACACCAGCGCACGAGCGCCGGAGTCCTTGAACTGGTGACGCATCTCCCGCGCGGTGTACAGCGGGTTGGTGTTGACCACGATCAGGCCGGCACGCAGGGCACCAAACACGGCAATCGGGTATTGCAGGATGTTGGGCATCTGCACGGCGATACGGTCGCCAGGCTTGAGGTCGGTGTGTTTTTGCAGGTAGGCGCCAAAGGCCGCCGAGAGACGATCCAGTTCGGCGTAAGTCAGGGTCACGCCCATATTGCTGAACGCCGGACGATCGGCAAATTTCTTGCAGGAGCGCTCGAACACCTCTACGACGGATTTGTACTCCGTCAGGTCGATCTGATTGGCCACTCCGGCCGGGCGTTTATCATTCCAGAACTCAGCGAGCATTATTATTATCTCCATCGACAAGCCGATCCGCGCGCGCGGGACTGGCT
>Ga0209343_10001234_pt1 | contig 34844 bp, 40 predicted proteins | sample RifCSPlowO2_02_FD_184026 | JGI IMG/M metagenome (GOLD analysis project Ga0209343, IMG submission 184026) | Groundwater microbial communities from Rifle, Colorado - Rifle CSP2_plank lowO2_0.2 (SPAdes) (version 2) | ecosystem: Environmental > Aquatic > Deep subsurface > Groundwater | place... | reverse complement strand
GTGCACTATCTGCATGTTATGGCCAAAGGCATTGAAAACGTTGTTTGCCAATTCAAGCAATTTATTGGTTTTTTCGGCAATTTCTCCAGTGCCGACAACCTCCAGAATCCCGTTGTTTATGCAATGCAGAACCTGCAGAGCCTCGAACTTGAATTTCTTTGTCTGCAGAGGCCGGTCTATCAGCTCTTTTTTAACATCCTCTGTTATGTGAAAATGCCCTTTGTATTTCTCCTTTAAAGGCTCCAGAAGCCATAAAAGGTTGTTTGTGGTGAGGCTTATTATAGGCCCTGCGTCAAAAACTATGCTTCTCATTCAAACAAACCCCTGGCAAATTTAAGCCTGCTTCTCAAGTCCACAATATCCTGGATATCTTCAGTAAGCTTTGTTTTTCCTATATAGCCCATCAGTTCCCATTGGGAAATGCCCAAAACCTCGGCGGCCCTTGCAACTGAGATTCCGTGCTCGTAAAGCTTCCCGCCTTTTTTTATCTGGGCCTGGTTTATGACTTCTTCAATATACAATTTTAGTTTTGAGTCTATATTTGAGATCAAAGCGAATAGCTTTTTAATTGATTTATTGTAATCATCAAACTTATTGTTTTCCAGCAGCTCTTTAGCATTTTCGAGCAGGGAAAGTATTGGCTTGTAGTCCAGCTCCCACTCCATCCTCTCGATTATCTTTGACAGGGAATAAATCAGGATTGCGATTGAAACAGAAGCCTCATCCTGAAAAACAGATGCATTGTGTATTGTATGGTTGCTTAACTCCCTTATCTCTGCAGCGTCTTTTTCTTCCTTCACCTTTAAAATTCCTATGACTTCACTTAAGACAGAAATTGCATCTTTCCTTACCAGCTCATCCATAATCAAAAACATTAATAATTATTTATATAAAAGTTTCTTTTTGGGGGCCAAATTAAAACCGCAAATTATATATAGGTGTTTCTTTCAAAACTTTGAAGGAGTTAAAAAAAGGTGTGTAAATGATTGATTTGGTGAAGAGATTCATAAACAAAGTTCTAAGGACTTTATTCAACAAAAAGAAGCACATAAAGCTTGGCCTATACGGCCCTCCGAACGGGGGCAAAACCACCTTAGCCAACAGGATCTGCCAGGACTGGCTGGGTGAAGATATGGGCACAGTCTCCAATGTGGCGCATGAAACAAGGGAAATCCAGATCAAGGAGCAGATAAACATAAAAAGCAAAGACGGAAAGGAGCTTTCCTTCAATCTTGTTGACACCCCCGGCATTGCCACAAAAATTGATTATGAGGAATTCATAAAAGCCGGCTTGAAGGAGAAGGAGGCAAAGGAAAGGGCAAAAGAGGCGACAAAAGGGGTTATAGACTCGATCAAATGGCTTGATGAGATGGACACGGTAATAATTGTCTTGGATGGAACAAAAGACCCATTAAGCCAGGTTAATATAACAATAATCGGGAATCTGCAGGCAAGAAACATTCCTGTTTTGATAGTTGCGAATAAAACTGATCTGAAGAAAGCAAGCGTCAAGAGGGTACAGGCAGCTTTCCCGCAGTACGGGGTTATAGGGATAAGCGCAAAGTACGGCGATAATATTGATGCATTTTACGAGGGCCTGTTTGCTTTAGCCAGCTAAAAAAGAGGTGAAAAATGGCCTTAACAATACAATTCGTGCCTTACCATGAAATTGAGGATTTGGGAAGCGCAAGGCGCGTTAAAAAACTGATTGACCTTGTAAAGGAGAACAAGATAGTCCTGCTGCAGGGCCGCTTGAAGAAAGAAGAGGAAACAGATTTAATTGCGATAACAATGGAAGAGATAGGAGCAAAGTTTAAAGGCATTGAATTAGCAGTTATAAATCCTGAATCAAAAGAGCAGGATTTCCTTAAAAAAGCAAGAAATAATTTTTTCGGCTTCCTTCTGGGCGACAGGCAGGGCTTTACCATAATAGGGCCTGCAACAGTTGTCAAGGAAATAAAAAAAGACCCTAACAAAATTGAGCTGTATGCTAAAGAGCCCTTAAAAAAGAGAAAATCCAAATAAAAATGCCACACCAATGCGTCAAGTGCAACACTTTCTATGATGACGGGGCTAAAGAGATCCTTGCAGGATGCCCCTGCGGGGCAAGGCTGTTTTTCTTCATAAAAAAAGACAAGCTTGATGAGATGAGAAAAGTTATTGAGGAAACAAAGCTGACGCCGAAAGAGAGGGAGCAGATCGAGGATGACGTTTTTGACTTAATCGGAAGCGAGGTTGACAAGGAGCATCCGGTTATTCTGGACCTGGAGGCAATTCATGTCCTAAAGCCAGGAAAGTACGAGCTGGATTTGGTGCATTTATTCAAAGGCGAGCCTTTAATCTTTAAGCTTGAAGAGGGCAAGTACATGATTGATTTAGTGGAAAGTTTTGACAGGTTCAGGAAGAAGTAGCTATTTGCCCGTTATAATCTCCACAACATCCCTGTTTTTCAATAAATAATCCTTGCCCACAGCCTTCTTTGTCCTTACATCTATCGCCTTGATGAAGTTCTTTCCAAAATCTGTATGCAGCTTGAATGCAAAATCAAGCGCTGTTGATTTTGACGGCATGAGGAAGCAGTCAGGCAACCTTCTTCCCTCAGAGTCTTCCAATTTTCCGACGCCGCCGGGAAAAATTGCAATCATCCCAAGAAGCCCGAAAACCGCCTTGTCAAGGACTTCCTGAACGCCTGTTGAGCCATAATTCCCCAAAACATTTTTTTTGATGAAGCCTAATGCCGCCTTTTGCTTTTCATTGATTTTTGGATTGTCCCTGGCTGCAAAATCACTTTCCCCGGGAATATAATCTATGATTCCTGCCCTTGCCGCGCCTTTCAAAGCCAGCTCGCTTTCGGCAGAGCACGCAACTAAAATCCTGTCCGGGAACTGCTCTTTCAGTTTTTCAAAATTTTTCTCTGCGCCATTGACATCTATCTTATTGCATGCAATGAGCATGGGCTTTGTCTCCTTTCTTAATTCTGTTGCAATTTTTAACAGAATTTCCCTGTCCCATTTCATTATGTCCTTATCAGGGCTTAGTTTTTCAATTACTTCCTTCATTAGCTCCTCTGTCACCCTTAAAGAGCTCAGCTGTTTTGCAATTGCCTTGTGAAGCTCCGGCTTTTCCTGGTTTACACCCCGGGCAAACCTGTCCCAGCCTTTTTGTATCAGCCTTAAATACCACATATCAAGCTCATGCTCAAGAAATTTAATGTCATTCGCTGGATTATAGCTCAATGGCTCGACAGCTTCCCCTTTCTCATTGGTGCTGCCTGAAGCATCTATAATATGTATCAAAACATCCGCCTGGTTCAAGTCATCAAGAAACTGGTTTCCCATGCCCTTCCCCTCATGCGCTCCAGGGACTAAGCCTGCAACATCCAATAATTCAACTGGCACAAACCTCTTGCTGTTGGTGCAGTAGCCGAATCTTGGGTTGCATTTTGTGTTGAAGTCCTTGTCTGCGCATTCGACCTTCACAAATCCCGTGCCATGGTTCGGCTTTATGGTTGTGAAAGGGTAATTCGCAATTTCCACTTCCGCCAGTGTCAAAGCCTTGAAAAAAGTGCTCTTTCCCGCGCTTGGCTTACCAACTATTCCTATCAGCATTTTGGTTTCAGTAGTCTGCATTGTTTTTAATAGTTTTCCATCAGAAAGTGAAAATGTTGCAATAATAACAAAAAATTTATATAAGAAGGAGGGATTTTTAGGTTATTTGTCAAAAACCACCTTTCATAGAAGGGTGGCATGTTGCTAATCGCAAAAGTGCTACGTGGTTTTTGAGCACACTCAAAATTCCACAAACTTATTAGTGGAATTTTGATGTTTAAAAATATTAAGGGTGGTTTGGATGGTTGATGTGCCTTTTGAAGGTTTGGGCGTTGCTATAATTACTCCATTCACAAAAGATGGAGAAAAAGTTGATAAGGCTTCCTTTAGAGGATTGATTAATTTTCAGATTGAGAATGGTGTTCAGGCAATAATTGCCACCGGGACTACTGGTGAGAGCCCGACATTAGACCATATTGAACATAAACAAGTAATTGATTTGGCACTCGAATATGCAGCTGGAAGAGTGCCAGTTATAGCTGGAACAGGAAGCAATAACACTGAAGAGGCTATTGGATTATCGAGGCATGCAGAAAAAGCAGGTGCAAATGGCTTATTGATTGTTAGCCCCTATTATAACAAGCCTACACAAGATGACCTTAGCAGGCATTTTTCTGATGTTGCTCATTCAACTCAATTGCCGGTAATTGTTTATGATATTGTTGGAAGATGTGGTGTGTTGATAAATCCCAATACTAGAATTGAGATGCTCCAACGAGCAGAGAATATTGTTGGCTTTAAAGAAGCATCGGGATTTGCTCATTTTGCTGAAAGTTATGATGCAATAGAGCATTTAAGAAATTTAGGGAAAGTAAAACAGAAAGTTGGTTATTGGTCAGGTGATGATAACATAACTCACCGTGTTGTTCGTTACGCCAAGACTAAGCCTGAAGTAAAATCTGGAGTTATATCCGTCTTAGGAAACATAGATCCTGAGGGTACCAGAGCCTATGTAGATGCGGCATTAGACTTAAGAGTAAGTATGGACACAGTACTTGATTTATTTTTCTTAAGAACCGAAGCCTTATCAGCAGCAATGTTTTTAGAAACAAATCCGAAACCTGTTAAGACAGCTGCATATATGATGGGGCTTATAGACCATCCTACTTTAAGAGCACCTTTGTATGCTATGAAGGATGCAAACGTAAAAAAGCTTGAGGAAACCTTAAAGCAATACAACTTATTGCGTACACCAGTAGCATCCCAATAAAAACACAAATCTCTATACTAGTATACAAAACCGAAACCTTTATATAATTATTTCTTTATTAACTGATTTATGCCTCACATTATAACGCAAATTCCTGAATTCAGGGTTAAGTACAAGGATGTTTTCTCGCTGAAGAACCTTTATGTTATGATGCATGAGCTGCTTATGGAGGAAGGATGGTGGGGCTTTGACACGAGTGAGCTGACGCCAGGCTCTGAGCTGCATGCAGACATTGAAACTTTATACTCTGAAAATGTTTTTCAGAAAGGCATCCATTACGGAGGCAAGGAAATGTGGGTGTGGTGGCGCTCCAAAAGAGCAACTCCCTACAGTGGAAAATACCACGGCTATTTCCGCGATTTGCTCAACATAGACTGGCATGTTGTTTACCTGCAGGAAAGGGAGATAGTGCACCAGGGCAAAAAAATGCGCACCCAATGGGGAGAGCTTGAGATGTTTTTCAATGCCAGAATTGAGGCTGACTACACAGGGCAATGGGAAAACCACCGGATCCTGAAGCATTTCCAGAAGATTTATGAAAAAAGGATTATGGAACAGGATGTGGAAAAAAGGGAAAAAGAGTTATGGAGAGATGTTTATAGGATAGCATCAAAAGTAAAGGCATGGCTGAACATGAGGACATACCTGCCTGTTCCTGAGCAGTTCCACCCCAAGCTTTATGGATGGGAAGAGTAAAAAGAATAAGTTATTTAAATAAAGTTTTAATTCTAAAGAACCTTGAACTTGCCTCTGTAGCATAGTAGCTATTGCGGCAGACTTGTATTCAAACAAGCCATCTGCAGGTCGCCGGTGCAACTCCGGCCAGAGGCTTTTTACCGAATAAAAAAGCCCGGGAAAAAGTGTTTCCGCAGGCTTATTTTGGAAGGAGGAATCAAAATGGCAGAAGAAATACAGAGAGAATACGAAAGTTTGAGCAAAAAATACAGGCTACCTAAATTCAAGGATATTGACCTTATATTTGAGATAAGCACAATTGAAAGCACCGCCTTTTTGCTAAGGGACATAATCGGGAAAATTGCTGACAAGATAGATTATTATGCCAAGTTTTTGGAGGAGTTTTTGCAGCCGGACACATCTTCTTTAAGCACCATGCATGAAATAAGGTTTTTTTCTGATTCGGAAAAGGCAAGGATTTATGCGCTGTACAAAAGGCTGATGAAGCTTGACAGGGAAGCCATTGAGGTATATTTAATCGCAGACGAAAAAAATGAGGCTGTTTTTATTGGGAATACCTTTAACAAATGGATGGAAATAAAAAAAGAATTGCTGGAATATGTAAAGAAGATGAAGGAATCGTGGGACAAGGAAACAACTATGGAGGAAGACTTAGGATATCTGGGCTAAAATGCACATCATTCTCTTGGGGCCTCCTGGCGTTGGGAAAGGGACTTTGGCAGGCAGCTTAGCCAAAAAATTTGGCATTCCAAAAATCTCTACAGGCGATATTTTCAGGGAGGCTGTCCAGCGAAATACGGGGTTGGGAAAAAAGGCAAAGGCTTTCATGGGCAAGGGAGCCTTGGTTCCCGATGAGATCGTAATCGGCATTGTCGATGAAAGGCTGCAGAAAAAAGACTGCAGGAACGGCTTTATTCTTGACGGTTTTCCAAGGACAATAAAGCAGGCAGAAGCCCTGGGCAGGATAACGGGCATTGATGCGGTGCTTAACCTTAAGTCAGAGGATAATGTTATAATAAAGAGGGTTTCCAGCAGGAGGGTTTGCGAAAAATGCCAGTCTGGCTTCAATATAACCTCATTAAAGCCAAAAAAAAGCGGCATCTGCGACAAATGCAGCGGCAGATTAATCCAGAGGGAGGATGACAAGCCTGAAACAGTAAAAAAAAGGCTGGAAGTTTACAGAAGGGAAACAACGCCTTTGATGCAATACTACGAAGAAAAAAAATTGCTGAAAAATATCAACGCCGAAAAATCAATTGAAGAAGTTTTCGAAGATGCTGTAAAGGCCATGTCTAGCTCCTGAATAAATTCTCAACAAAAACAGTTGCATAGCTTCCTTTCGGCAGGGAAAAGCTTATTTTTATTTTATTTCTGTCCTTATTTAGCTCATCTTTGTCTAACTCAATCACCTTAAACCCCTTATTTTGGATGAATAATTTCCTTTCAGCGCCTTCCTGGCTTAATTCGGGTATTGCCTTTATTATGAAATCCCTTGGGGTTATTTTTTCATTTTCCATTATTTTATTTATTATTTTCTCAATTTTTTTATTATTGAATATTGTCCCAAAACCAACAACAGGAGTTTTAATATTTTTTATTTTTATATTTTTATTTTTTAAATAATTTTTATTGTTTTTTCCCAAAAACTGCCTTATTGTTTCGTTAAAAATAAAAGACTGGTAGGAATGAACATATAATCTCACTAATTTTAGTGGGACTTTCTTCAATGCCACGACAAAATCATTTTTATGTTTTCTTAAGTGCTCATTTATTTCATTGCTAAAATCATTGTTGCTTTCTAAAATTAATTCTACTGCTTTCTTAAAGTCTTTTTTTATTATTGCCTTCCCGACCAGATGGTTGCTTTTGCTGAATCTCTGGGGACCGAAAAGATTGGGCATCAGGATTTTTTTGCCTTCTGAATTTCTGATTTTACTGGCTTCATTATTGCTTAAATTTCTTATTGTTATCTCAAACTCGTTGCCTTCCAAATCGCCTAAAGAAATTGGCTCATTCCCGCTGCCTAGGTATTTTAACTCAATATCCTTAAAATTGATATTCTCAAAATCCTTTTTTCCCCTGAAAACTGATATTTTCTGCTCTGTTACTGCATTCCTGTCCTTGCTGCCTGCAAAGCCGATGTTTTTTTCTTTGATTCTTAGCTTGTCCGCGATTTTTCTTGCAGCATCCAGAGTATTGTAATTTTTTTTCCTTAATAAGAAATAAGCGTATTGGCCGTTATTGTCAATAATCGGGTGGCTTATCTCCTTCACAATAAAGTCTTCCGGAATCTGCTTTAGTTTGTGCATAGAAAAATGGGCAATCCCTAAATTTATATTTATTTTGAATTTAACAGGTTTTATCTGGTTGTCGGAGTAATTGTGCGCACCTTTTCCTCTAACGGCCCTGATTTCAATTTTGCCAACCCCTCATCACTGATTCTTTCAGCTATAAGGCGGTTTCCCTCCTGTGAAACATTTAAATACCTCATGAACCCTGAAACAGGCATTACTATGCCCTGGCCATTCTTGCGCGCTATCGCAAATCCAATCAACTGGCCATACATTGTAAAGACAGGGCTGCCCGAACTTCCATTTTCAAATGGCAAATCTACCCTGAAAGCTCTCCAGGTCTTTCCTTTGACCTCAATTCTTTCAGGCAAAGAGGCTATACGCCCGTACCTCAATTCTTTTCCGTAAGCTTCTGGATTTTCCAACCAAAAAATCCTTTCGCCGGGCTTAAAATTTGTTGATAGCTCCACGCCGTTATTGCAGTATCTCCTGCAAAGCTCCTCAGGCAGATGGAATATGGCAAAATCTGCTCCCTCATCTTTTTCCAGCAATGTTATAGCCACACCATCAATACTGGTGGTTTGAGAATTGATTTTATAACCGGCAACATTTCGTGACTTAATATACTCTGGATCTTCCTGATAGGGCTTTGAGACGTGAAGAGAAATAACATACCTGTTTCCCAATACAAAACCTGCACCTTTTTTACTATACCTATCATCCCTTGTGCTTCCATCTTTTAATGTCTCTGAAACCCGGAAATCTGTCTTATGGGCAAGGGTCATATTTACTGTTTTTTTGAACATTTCATAAATTCTTTCGCGCTCCCTATGAACAGCCAAATCTATATATTTATGGGGATCGGTGTACAATTCTATATTAACGCCTCCTGCACATCCGCTTAGAAGTCCGGTCAAACCCAAGCCTAACAGCCCAACTTTAAATCTCATAAACGAGGAAGAAGCTGTGGGAATTTAAATTTTTCCACTTTGACTATTTAAAAGGGGCTACTTACTTCGCAATCAGCTTTATCACGTCAACCATTCTCTCGCTGAAGCCCCACTCGTTGTCGTACCATGCAATTACCTTGACAAAATTGCCGCCAATCACATTTGTCAATTCTGAGTCAAAAATTGAGGAGTTTGGGTCTGTTACAATATCTGAAGATACCAACGGCTCAACTGAATACTCGACAACGCCTTTGAGCTTGTTTGCGGCATTTTCAAAAGCCTTGTTTATTTCCTCTTTTGTAGCATTTTTCTCCAATTCGCATACAAAATCCGTGACAGAGCCTGTTGGAACAGGAACCCTAAATGCCAAGCCATCAAGCTTTCCCTTAAGCTCGGGAATCACTTCTGCAACTGCCTTAGCCGCTCCTGTAGTTGTCGGTATTATGGATAAAGCTGCATGCCTCGCCCTTCGCAAATCCTTATGGGGCGCATCAACAAGCCTTTGGTCTGCTGTATAGGCATGTATCGTTGTCATAAATCCCCTTTTAACTTTGAAATTGTCGTGCAGTATTTTTACAATAGGAGCCAGGCAGTTAGTCGTGCATGAAGCATTTGAAACAATATTATGCTTTTTACTGTCGTACATTTTGTCATTAACCCCAATTACAATAGTTATGTCCGGATTCTTTGCAGGAGCGCTTATCAGGACTTTTTTGGCGCCGGCATTAAGGTGCTGCTGCGCGCCTTCCCTGTCAGTGAATTTGCCAGTGCTTTCAACGACAACATCAATTTTCATACCTTTCCAGGGCAATTTTAACGGGTCCAGGACTGAAAGCACCTTTATTTTTTTGCCGTCTATTATTAAAGAATCATCTGTATGCTCAACTTCTCCTTCAAACCTTCCATGGACAGAATCGTACTTAAAAAGATGCGCCAAAGTCTTTGCATCTGTAACGTCATTGACTGCAACCCAGTTTATGCCTTTGTCTTTTATGCCTGCTCGAAGAACTAATCTTCCTATTCTTCCGAACCCGTTTATTGCAACATTTACCATAAAGCCACCCTTTTGTTGAATATAGCAAAGCACACAAATATTTGAGTATAAAAATTGTGCTTTGCTTATTACGAACGAGCATCTATTGCTCAATAATTTATGCAAGTGAGTATAGCAGGAAATATTTGCAGCTTATATAAAAAGATTGCGGGTTGCGGCTTATTTCTTCAGCATCTTCACCATATCCTTCAATCCTCTTGTGTTGATGACATCGTTCTTTGTTGCCCACCCTCTTCTTGCTGTTGCAATGCCTAATCTTATAAACTGCAGCTGGTCTGAGTTATGAGCATCTGTATTTATTATTAATTTAACCCCTGCTTTGATTGCAGCCCTTGCATGGGCATCATTCAAGTCCAGCCTTTCAGGAAATGAGTTTATCTCCAATAAAGTTTTTGTTTCCTTTGCTTTCCCAAAAACCTTCTCAAAATCCATGTCATAAGCAGGCCTCTTGTTTATCAGCCTTCCAGTAGGATGCGCTATAAAATCAACATTCTCATTTTCCATTGCTTTAACAAGCCTTTCGGTTATTTTCTCTTTCGGATTTTTAAAGCCGGAATGAATTGAAGCTACAACCACATCAAGCTCTTTTAAAACATGATTTTTCATGTCAAGGCTGCCATCAGATTTTATGTTGACCTCAACCCCTTGCAAAACCTTAAAATCAGTTAGTTTTTTATTTATCTTGTCAATTTCTTTTCTCTGCCTAATTATATCTTTTTCATTTAATGCGCCTGCAATTGCCAAAGTTCCAGTATGGTCTGTTATGCAAATGTACTCGTGCCCTAATTTTTTCGCAGCTAAAGCCATTTCCTCAATTGTATTGCTGCCATCGCTCCATTTTGTATGCATCTGTACATCTCCCTTAATTTCATTGTAATTGATTAATTTTGGAAGTTTTCCTTTCATTGCCGCTTCAATTTCTCCATCATCTTCCCTTATCTCAGGCTCTATGTAAGGCAATCCCAATTTTTTATAGCAATCCTCTTCTGTCTTTGAGGCCAGAACTCTGTTTGTCTTATTGTCAAACACTCCATACTCGCTTAGCTTCATTCCCTTTTTTATTGCAATTTTCCTCAGGACAATGTTATGCTCTTTGCTACCAGTAAAATAAAGCAAAGCAGAGCCGAACTTATTTTCTTCAATCAGCCTTAAATCAATTTGCAGCCCATCATGCAATTGTACTGTGCTTTTTGTTGCTCCTTTTGCCAAAACTCTAGCTATATCCTTCATGCCGGTGAAGAAATCCATTACTTTTTCAGGCTGCTTTGAAGAAACCAGAATATCAACATCCCCTATTGTTTCCTTTCTTCTCCTTAAAGAGCCTGCAATTTCGACCTTGCCTGCTTCCTTTAATTTTTTCAGCCTTTCTCTGATTTCTTCAGCCGTGAATAACGCATATCCAAGTAAATGCCTTTTTCCGGAAACTTTCGCAAATTCAATCCCTTTCAGGATGTTTTTTTCAACAGTCGGCCCTAAGCCCTCAATTTTCTGGATTTTTCTCTGTTTTGCAGCCTTTTCCAGCTCTTTCAGGTTTTTTACTTTTAGCTGCTTATATAATTTTAAAATTGTCTTTGGCCCTAAGCCCTCTACTTTCCCCAGCGCTTCAATATCAACAGGAGTCTCTTTCTTTAGCTTTTCAAAATACCTTAAATGCCCTGTTTCAAGAAATTCTTTTATTTTCTTTGCAAGCCCTTCCCCCACGCTGGAGATATCCTCCAATTTTCCATTTTTATTTATTTCCTCAATATCCTCGCTTAAGCCTTCAATTACCAAAGCAGCTTTCCTATATGCGCGAATCTTAAAAACAAGCTCCCCCCTAATCTCTAGGTAATCAGCTATTTCGTTCAATAGCTCAGAAACCTCGTGGTTTTTCATAATAACCCAGCATATTTCACTTTTTAACCTTCAATCTTCTGCTTCTTGGCAGCAATTTTATTTCCTTCTCCTTTAATTGCTCCTCCAGCCTTTTTATTTCTTTTTCATAATATGCCGCCAAATCGGTATTTCCCTCTTCCAGGGCTTTTCCGAGCTTTACATTCCTATGAATATCAATTTCCTTCCTTATGCTTTCAACGCCTTTCTTGTATTTTTTCTTGCTCATTTAAATGATGCCTTTATTTCCCCCAATAGATTTTGGGCTATTCCCAATAATTTCTCAGCATCTTCTTTATTTATTAAACTGCTTTTCCTAACCCTAATGCCTTTTCTTTCATCGGAATAGATTCTATAAAGCTCTTCAATTTTTTCTTTTGTTACGCCGCAATTCTCCAAGAAGCTGAATAAAGCTGATTTTGAATATAAATTATTTTCCCGGATAAGCCTCATCATTAGTAATCCTCTTATTCGCAGCATCAAGGAGTAAATAATGCTTCCGATTTCAAAGCCCATTTCAACACCTTTTTTATCCAATTCCAAAATCGCTATGGTGGCATCGATAAAATTTTTTGTGTTTTTTACTGTAAAATTGAGTTCCCTGTATTTTTCCAATAAACCCGGGTTGACTATAGTTTTGGCTTCCTTGATTATTGGCAGAATCAATATAGCATTCTTGTTTAAAGTGTCTTCAAGCTCGTTTAAAGTAATAGAAACAATAGAGTAATCACTTATCTTTTCGATTATTTTCAATTTTGTATAGGTTATTACCAATATATCTACATCGGAATCTAGTGTTTGCTCGTTTCTGGCGTAAGATCCGTACAAGTATACTGCCAATACATATTCTAAATAAGGATTTAGAATTCCAAATATTTCAGATTTTATATCTTCAAAAGTTTTGGGCTTTGTAATAAATCTTATTCTTTTGCCCACATATTCCTTAGGCAAAACAACGTGGCCGCTGTTTCCAAACCTTTGAACTAACTTTGTTTCCATAGTATATATGTATATACAAACTTATATTTAAAATTTTGCATTTAAGTATCCTTTAACAGAATTCGTTTAAACCCTTATTCTTGCCCAAAAAACCATTCGCTTTCTTTAAAATATCCTTGGCAGTTTTGTAAGTCAGCCTTTCTAAAGCCTCATCATAAGTAAGCCATGCAAAGCCAATGTGCTCAAAGCTTATATTGACCTCTTTCTGCCCTGTTTTTGCAAGAAAGAAAACAACTTCCTTGCTTTTTAATGCGCCTTCAAGCTTGTAAAAGTAATGTATTTTTTCCTTGAATTTGGGTAAAATTTCAATTTTTTCAATGCCGGTTTCTTCCTTGACTTCCCTTTTTGCTGCTTCCTCCGCTGTCTCATTTTTTTCAACGTGCCCTTTGGGAAAATCCCAGTGGCCTGCCTCGTAATGCAATAAAAGGTACTTAATGCCGTCTTTTTCTGCAATAAAAACGACTGCCCCGGCTGACTTTTCTTTCTCCATGATAATCAAAAAAACAGAAAAATTTAAATAGTTTTTATGGCATAGAAGCTATATATTCAAAAATATACTATAAAAAATAGAAACATTTATATATAACAAGCGCTCAAAGAGTATGCAAGTCCGACTGATAGTGGAAGTTATGGGGTTCTGGGCTTGTTTCACAGAGCTGACAAATACTCATACCTCACTCTAATTCGGGGAAAAGGGGGTTGGTTGGAAAAAAAGGTGAAAGAAAACAATACGCAATATCATGTTATTTAAATTATCCTACCTTTTGAGCGGGCAGAGGAGTTTTTGAATCACCTCTTTTCTCCTTGCCTCGCCGCAAGGGTAGGATTTTACTCTAACGAAAATGAAGATAACAAACACCAAAATTTTTGAGACAGTGAAGGAAGTTGTTGGCGAAGACAGCTTGAAGGTAGTTGAATTTCTTAAAGACAAGAAGAATATTTCTGATTTCAAGATAGCGGAAAAGACAGATACAGACATCCATCAGATAAGGAACATACTATACAGGCTGTATAACCATAATTTAGTCACTTACTACAGGAAAAAGGACAGGCAGAAGGGATGGTACATAAGCTACTGGACTTTCAACAAGAGAAGGGTCAAGGATCTGATGGGGATTGTGAAAAAGCAGAAACTTGAGAAATACAATGAAAGGCTTTTTGAAGAGGAAAAAAACAAGGACAACTTTTTCCTTTGCCCGAATGCGTGCGTCAGGGTTAATTTTGATAAGGCAACTGACTTTGAGTTCAGATGCCCTGAATGCGGAAATATTTTAAATAACCAGAGCAATGAAAAGACAATTGAATTCTTAAAAACCCAGATAAAAGAATTAAAGATGAGCAACGGGTTTAAGGTTTAGGTTTTTAGAAATTATTATATAGTATGCCCTAAAGTTGGCTCATATGGATTATTGGATTTCTAAAAAGCAAGAAATGGCGCAAAAAGCCAGTTGTTTGAGTGCCTTTAATGCCGGGCTTGAGGAAACGGTTGATGACAATTTCAAGTTGGGATCATGGATGATGTTTGGCTTATTCTTAACAGATCAAAACTCAAATCCGCTTAGTCTTGACACTTGGCTGAATACGCCGCTTAATGAGATGCTGATGCTGACAGCCGTCAAATCCTCCTCATGGCTTCTTTATTACCATGAAAAAATCACGCCGTTTATCCCTGACATGGATTATTGGAAGAGTGCAGGAATGCAAGTTTTATATGGCATGGCCCCAATGTTGCCCAAATGAGCCATTTTTATAATCTTCGCAATGAAGAATCAGGTAGAAAAAGGGGTTTGCCTGGCATTTTTTGTTTTTATCTATGATTTTCTTATTTTGGCAACAAAAAAGCCTTCTGTGTCATTATCCTGCGGCCAGATTCTAAGGCATTTTTTTATTTCATCATTATATTTTTTATTTTCAAAATTTAATATTGGCTCGCTTTTTTTAATATTGGATAGTTTTATTGGCTCTAATTCAGCATTTTCATATTTATTTAATAAAAAATCTATAACGCCCTCATTCTCTTCAGGCTCCAAGCTGCACGTAGAATAAACTAAAATTCCTCCTTGTTTCAGATTTTTAAAGGCTGTATCAATCAGCTGCCTTTGAGTTCCTGCCAATCTTTTTACCATGACAGGATTCCAAATCCTCAGTGTTTTCAGGCTTTTCCTTATTGTGCCGGTTCCGGAGCATGGCGCATCAAGCAAAATTTTGTCAAACAGCATCTCCTTGAACCACTGGCCCTGCATTAAGGTTATTATTGCATTCGAAACGCCGCATCTCTGCAGATTGATGCTTAATGGCTTCATTCTTTCAGTTGTGTAGTCATTTGCTATTAAAAACCCCTTATTACCCATTAAAGCGGCTATCTGCGTTGTTTTGCTGCCCGGGGAAGCTGCCATGTCCAGGACAACTTCATCTTCTTTTGGCCCTAAAACAAGAGGGGGAATCATAGAGGCTGCTTCCTGGGCATAGAAGTAGCCTAAACTATGCTCAATTAAGTTCCCTATATCCCTTCTTTCTTTTTCCTTATGCTCAATCCAAAAGCCTTCTTTGCACCATGGCACCGGCTCCAGATTCCAGTTCTCGTCCAGTCTTTTTTTTAGGTTTTCTATTGAAATTTTTATTGTGTTCACTCTTATGGATCTTCTTAAAAAAGACAAAGAGTATTTCTTAAATTCCTCCCAGTTTGTCAGGGCCTTATAGCGCTCAACAAACTTTTCCTTGAATTCTATTTTCTCCGAATCTGGAATTTGGTGTGGCATTTTACCTTAAATCGGGGAATATTGGAAATATTTAAATAATATTTGTTTAAAAAAGGTAATATGAAAAAATTTGGCCTTATTGTGATTGGCGCTGGTTCCGGCCTCAATGTTTCTTCGGCAGCAGCTGATAAGGGAATTAAAGTCGCTGTTGTCGAAAACGGCCCTATGGGGGGCACATGCCTGAACAGGGGCTGCATCCCGTCAAAAATGCTTATTCACAGCGCTGATGTTGCTGAAATAATAAAGAGCTCAAAAAAGTTTGGCATTGAATCCAAAATAAATAAAATTAATTTCAGGAAAATTGTTGACAGAGTCTCAAAAATAGTTGATAAGGACGCAAAAGGGATTGAAGAGGGAATTAAGGCAGATAAAAATACGACTTTGTATAAAACAGAGGGAAAATTCGTTGGATTCAAAACATTAAAAGTTGGCAAGGAAACAATAACTGCTGACAAGATTGTCATAGCAGCAGGCACAAGGCCTTTTATCCCGAAGATTGAAGGCTTAAGCGATGTTGATTTCATAACAAGCGATGGGGCTTTGAGGCTGAAAAAGCTGCCAAAAACAATGACGGTTATAGGCGGAGGCTATATTGCGGCTGAACTGGCGCATTTCTTCGGCTCTTTGGGGGCAAAAATAACAATAATACAGCACAATGAGCTTTTGGTTCCAAATGAGGACATTGAAATTGCAGAAAAGTTTACTGAAATTTTCAGGAAAAAATACAATGTGCTTTTGGGCTATAACGCGGTGAAAGTTTCCAGAAAAGGAAAAAATTTTGTTGTTATAGCGGAAAAAAATGGGAAGAAGAAAAAGATTATTTCAGAGCAGCTGCTTGTTGCTGCCGGAAGAATCCCGAATACAGATATCCTTGATGTGAAAAAAACCGATGTCCGAATTAATGATAGGGGATTTGTAAATGTAAACGAGTTTATGGAAACTAATGTGAAGGGGGTATGGGCTTTAGGGGATATAGCAGGAAAATTTTTGTTCAAGCATAGCGCAAACCTCGAGGCAAATTATGTTTATAACAACATTTTTCATGAAAAAAGGAAGATTGATTACCGGGCAATGCCACATGCAATTTTCACTTCTCCGCAGATTGCAGGCGTCGGCTATACAGAGCGGGAACTCAAGGAAAAAAAGATTTCTTACGCTATCGGGAAATATAGTTATATGAACACCGGCATGGGCCTTGCATTGCAGGACAAGGATGGCTTTGTCAAAATTTTAGCGCATAAAAAAACAAGGAAAATCCTGGGCTGCCATATTATTGGAACAGATGCTTCAACATTGATACAAGAGGTAATTGTCGCAATGAAATCCGGCAACGGGACTGTGGACAATATCAGAAATGCAGTACATGTTCATCCCGCCTTAAGCGAAGTTGTGCAGAGGGCTGTTAATGACATTGAGTTGTGATTTACAGGTTTTTTCTCAATTGGCCTATATCATCCAATGTAAATCTATAAGTGCTCATTCTTTTTTCCTGGATCTTTATTCCGATTTTCTCGCTTAATGCAACTGTATCAATGTTTGCAATAGTTATGCCATTTATGCCGCTCTTTCTCAATAGTTCAAGTGCCTCCCTGGAAGTATAAAGTGGCTCCTTTACCCTATCTCCAAGATAAGAAACCAAAGACTGGAGTGAAATTAAACTAGTTCCGTTAAAAGGATAGCTTTGAAGCCTTCCTGCAGCAACAAGAGAGTATACAGGAGGTTTGGAGCTGAGCTTTAATCTGGCTGCCACTTCCCCAGTAAGCAACATATCTTCGCCATAACCAGTTTCCGCATGCATTTCCCTTTCCCAAGCGTACCAAGCTAAAGTTTTTTCTAAACTGCCGTCCGGTAATCCATAGTGCTTTGCCAAAAATTTTCCAGTGGCACCTTCTTTATGAAGCACAAAAATTTCTTTTACTGTTATGCCCAAATTGCTGCAAGATTCTCTCGCGGCTTTTAAGTCAGCTACCTCTCTGTCATCAAGCATCATCTTCTTGCCGGATTTTTGGGCAGTTAATATACCTCTATTAGCATATTTTCTAACGGCACTAGGGTCCAAACCAAGAATTTTTCCAGCCTGAACAGCATCTACATATCCCATTTTTTCACCATATAAGCCCCTTCCCCCTCATATCCTAATTTTTTGTAATAATCCCTTGCGCCTATTCCAGAAATAACAACAATTTTATTTTTATGATTCTGTAAGGCAATTTCCTCTGCTTTTTTCATCAGCATTTTCCCAATTCCCGTATGCTGGATGCTTCCTTTTTTCCCGATGCTTACAGCAGAGCCAAAAACATGCAGTTCCCTGATTAAAGCACTTTTTTCAGTAATTTCTTTTCTTAAAAACTGTGATGGAAACCTTAATCTGCAAAATCCCAATAAAGTATTTGCCTTAATATCTTCATATGAAATAAAAAACTCTTTTCCTTTTGAGGCTTTGTACTCAATAACTGCAATTTCCGGACTTTCAATTTTCAGGTTTTTGTTTAGATGCAATTTATGCCCTACTTCGCGGCATCTTATGCAATTGCATGTTATGCTGCTTTTCTTCAGCTCTTTTTCAATGTACTGCCTCAGATTTGTCCTGTCAACTCCGGCATCTGTTGCGTATGTCGGAATGTCCCTCTGGACGCGCATAATTCTGCAGTATTTTGGGACAAACTGCTTGAACCATGCAATTAATTCGGCAGCCTCTTTTGTTTTTAATGGCTTGAAATTTCCCTTTATGTAATCATCATAAAGCCTTGTTCCCTTCAAAACCATGCAGGGATAAATTTTCAGCATATCAGGCCTATATGCCTCATTTTCAAACAATTCCTTTAAGCCTTTTTTGTCCATTCCTCTTGTTGTAAAGGGCAATCCGGGCATGTAATGGGCATTGATTTTAAAGCCCAAGTCCTTCAGAATGCGTATGCTTTCAACATTGTCTTTTACTGTATTTCCCCTGTTCGTTTTTTCCAGTACTTCATCATAAACGCTTTGTATTCCTATCTCAACCCTTGTTGCCCCCAATCTTAACATCTCATTGCCCTGCACCAGCTTTCCGTAATCGCTTTTTGTCTCTATTGTAAGCCCAATGCACCTTATTTTTGCATTCTCATTCTGCTCCTGTATTTTCTCCAGAGTTAAAGAAGAATTATTCTGGGAATTTGCCTTTTGGATTGCTTCTTTCATTGCAATAAGATTTGCATCGTGGTTATTTTTTATTTTTAAAATTTCATTATTTTTTTCATTTATTTTTATTGGATTATTGCTGTTTTTTATAGTATTGTTGCTTTCTTTTTCATTATTTGCATGGCCGTTTATTTTTTGCCATTGTTCCAGTATTTTGTTTTTAATTTCATTATTCTCTATTTTATTTAAAAATTTATTTGCTTCATTTAAATTATTTTTCTCATTAAAAAAATCAGTATTTTCATTAAAAAATAAATAATTGACTGCGCTCAAAATTTCTCCATTGCTCAAATCCAGGTTTTTTATGAATAAAAGCTTTTGATGAATTCTTTTTGTCCTCTCATTGTCTTCTATATCTGCGGGCATCTCAAAAAATGCGTTGAATTTATTCATATTGATATTATCTTCATTATAAAACAAAACAGAAAAATCGTTCATTGCCTTAAGAAGATATTTCACAAAATATTCCTGATAGATTTTAGGAAAAAAACTGAATGTGCCGCCCTGCAGTATAACCTCTGCCTTTTCTGGCACTAGATTCATTGCAATATAATGCTCCAGCCTGTTGAAAACCCCGAGGTAGGGGTCGTAATTGTTCCTTATTGCTCTTCTTGTTGAAGGCTCTTTTCCAGTATAGCTCTGCGGCACATCTCCAAAAGGGCTTCCCGGGCCTCCCGGGCAATAAGAGCATGGCCCAATGCTTTTAATTGTATGCGGGCATGGGTAAGGGTCCATCATCAATGCAATTGGCGCTACTCCAGAAATTGTCCTTGTGGGCTTCATAGAAAGGATTTTTTTGAAATCTTTCCTGTCTTTTTCAGAGGCAAGGGAAGCGATTGTTGCGTTCTTAGGGATTTTACTGATTTTATATTTCTTCAATATCTCCAGTTTGATATTATTGAACCTATCCAAATCGTCAATGTTCCTTTTCTTTGCCTCGCTTAAAATTTTCTGATAAATTTGCTTTAGTTCCATATCATAAAGTAATAGAATCCAATTTATAAATTTGACCTAAATTTTTGTGGGAGTTGTATTTTCATGAAGATTTTTTGAGGAGTGATAGATAAGTTATTATTTTAAAGTGGTGAAAATAGAAAGGTTTAAAAGTTACCGATTTTACCTCTTATTAAAATGGATTCTTTAGATGAAAAAGTGTTGGAAGATGTAAGTGTAGTTTTGACTTCCGGCGGAATGGGAACAAGAAACAGGCCAATTAGCTTGTACTCTGCAACAAGCATGATACCCAAAGGGCTTATGAGAGTAACTGGAATTCCATTATCTGAACTGCAGATAGAAATGCTTAGGGCTATAGGCCTAACGCAGTTTTATATTATAACCCGTTATTTGGAAAATAGGGATCAGCTTTCCAACAGATTTGGGGACGGAAGAAAAAGGTTTGAAGTTAATATATCTTATTCGGATCCCATTGAAGACATTCTGAACAATGGGCCTGGTGATGCAATTTTAAGAAACATAGCAAACCATCACATATCTGGCCATAGCATAGTTCTAGCAAACGATAATCTTTACGAAGCTAATTGGAGGGAAGCAGTTAGGTTACACAAAGAAAGAGGCGCAGTAATAACAATTTTAGCTACAGAAATGAGCCCAAGAGAGACAATAGGGGATTATGGTTTGTTGGATTTAGACAGGGCTAGCGGCAGGGTTAGGAAAATAACAGAGAAACCCCGAACAGAAGAAGAATTGCTGTCTGCTTTAGGTTTATCAGATTCTGTACAATTAACTGATGTAGTAGCACAGGCTAATACTGCCGGTTATATTCTAGATAACGCAGCACTTGCGGCGATAGCACGAGAAGCTTGGGTTGTAACTGGAAGAAGAAAAGAATCGGGGGAATTTGACATGTCCCGCAACTTAATAAAAGGTCTTGTTGAAAGAGGCTATCCGGTTTACGCTCGTACTATTGACAATTGGGCTGATTTAGGCTCAAATCCCAAATATTTAAGGACTGTTGAAAGAGCCTTAGCAGGCGAATTTCCATCGATAGGTAATGTGCTCAAAGCAAGAGGATATAAAAATCCAACCAGTGATACATCAGTATTGGTACACGAAAGAACTTATGAACAAAAATATAACGGAGGAAAATCATTAAAAGAATTGATGGAAAGTGGCGCAGTCAAAATTGGACCGAATGTGCTTATAGGAAGCGATGTAAGAATAAATGAAGGTGCAATAATTAGATATAGCTCTATTGAAAAAGATGTGAATATAGGACCAAATACTGATATTTCGCATAGTGTCATTTTCCCTTATTGCATAATTGGCGAAAATGCAAGAATTGAAAGAAGCATTTTAGGACTGCAAGTTCACGTTGATTCTTCAAAAGATAAGCCAACAATAATAGAAGCAAATTCATTTTTAGGGCCAGATACACGTGTGCCCAGAGGTTATCATCTTGCTGGGGTTACAGTTTATCCAGCTTATGAATTTGGTCCAAATGCCAGAACCATAGCCGACAAAATTCTAAAACCCAGCCAAGAAAGTTTGCTAAGAGCCCTTAAAATGTAAGTATTTTTAATTTTAAAAGATTTTTATTTAACTAGTTCCGGATTTATTCTTGTTATTGCCAACTTGTATATTTCCACCACAATAAAAACGCTGCTCGCAGCCAAAAACACAACTCCCCAGTCAATTGCCGACAGATGCACTGTATTAAACACTTTTTCCATAACAGAAGTCTGTATGACAAGCACCTGCATCAGAATTGATATTATTATCGCGCCCCAGAGCTTCATGTTTGTGAAAATTCCAACTTTAAACAATGAATTGAATTCAGAGCGGCAATTCAATACATTAAACATCTGGAATATCATTAATGTGGCAAACGCCATTGTCTGCGCGTAAGCAAGGTTTTCTTCCGGATTGTACAGCTTAAAAACAATTAAAGTGCCGAGCATCATTGTAAAGCCAACAATGAGCATTCTCGCGATTATGGAATTTGATATAATCCTTTCTTTCGGGTTGCGGGGCTTTCTTTCCATTATGTTAGGCTCTACAGGGTCAATGCTCAAAGCCAAAGCAGGCAGTCCATCGGTTACAAGATTAATCCATAAAATCATCAATGCTGTGACGGGCAGCGAAAATCCTAGAATAATTGCAACAAACAGCGTTAAAATCTCGCCCAAGTTGGAGGAAAGGAGGTATTCAACAAATTTTTTTATATTGTCATAAATCCCGCGGCCTTCCTCAATCGCATTCACAATGCTTGCAAAATTGTCATCAGTCAAAATCATTGCGCTTGCCTCTTTTGCAACATCAGTCCCTGTTATGCCCATTCCAATGCCTATGTCGGCTTTCTTTAAGGCAGGAGCGTCATTTACGCCGTCGCCAGTCATGGCTACAATATGGCCTCTTTTCTTCAAAGCGTCAACAATCTTTATCTTATGCTCCGGGTTTACTCTTGCATAAATTGCAATGTCCTCAACAATTTTCTCCAGCTCCTGTATTTTTTCCAGCTGCTCTCCTGTCAGGCTTTTGCCTTCAATGCCTATTGCCTTTCCAATGGCCTTTGCAGTTATCTCATGGTCGCCCGTTATCATAACAACCTTAATGCCGGCTTTTCTGCATTTTTCAATTGCTTCCTTAACTTCCTCTCTTGGCGGATCAATCATTCCCTGCAAGCCAAGAAATGTAAGGTTTTTTTCTGCTCTCTTTGCATCAATAACTGTCTTGAATGCAAAGCCCAGAACCCTTAAAGCATCATTTGCAAATTCCCTGTTTATTTCCAGAATTTCCTTCTTATCTGCCTCGGTAAGTTTTCTTACCTTCCCGTTCTGGTAAATGCTGTCGCATAAATTTAGGACAACTTCAGGAGCGCCTTTTGAAAAGGCTATTTTTTCCCCTTTAAAATCATGAATTGTAGTCATGAGCTTTCTCTCGGAAGTGAACGGTATTTCATGGATTCTGGGGTGTTTTTTCTCCAGGCTTTCCCTGGCCAAAAGGGCTTTTTCAGCGCTCACAATCAAAGCAGCTTCTGTTGGATCTCCAATCACATTTCCATCTGTTAATGAGGAATTGTTGTTTAAGCTGCCTGCTTTCAGCAGCAATTCAATCTCATTTGCATCAATTTTTTTGCTTTTATGCAGAAATTCGCCCTTCTTGTCATAGCCCGAGCCGGTTATATCTATAATTTTGCCATTAGAATAAATTTTCTTGACAGTCATCTCGTTTTTTGTCAATGTTCCCGTCTTATCTGTGCAAATAACTGTTGTTGAGCCTAAAGTCTCGACAGAAGGCAGTTTTCTTATTAAAGCGTGCCTCTTTACCATTCTTTGCGTTCCGAGGGCCAATCCTATTGTAACTATTGCTGGCAATCCTTCTGGAATAGCTGCAACCGCCAAAGCAACTGCTATTATAAAAAATTCAAGTACATTGCCCCCTTCAAAAACGCCCCCAAGAAAAACAATAACGCTTACAATGATTGTGATTAAGCCTAAAAACCTTCCCATTTGGTCCAGTTTTTTCTGCAAAGGGGTTTTTTCCTGCTCTGTTTCCTGAATTAATGTTGCAATTTTCCCAATCTCTGTCTTCATTCCTGTTCCGGTAACAATTGCTTTGCCCCTCCCATTTGTTATTATGGTCCCTGAAAAAACCATATTAATTCTGTCTGCCAAAGAAGTCTTTTCCGGCAGAAGCTTAAGCTCTTTGCTTACCGGGGTGCTTTCTCCTGTTAAAGCCGCTTCTTGGGTTTCCAGATTTATTATTTCAAAAAGCCTTGCATCTGCAGGAAGTTTGTCTCCTGTCTCTAATTTTAGTATATCGCCTGGAACAAGCAGCTTTGCATCAATGTTCTTTTCCTTTCCATCCCTTATAACTGTTGCTTTCAAGCTTGCTAATTTCTTCAAGGCTTCAATTGACTTTTCCGCCCTGTATTCCTGTATAAAGCCAAATACTGCATTTAAAATCAGGATGATGCCGATAACAATAGCATCAATCCTTTCTCCAATAAATAAGGAAATAACCAGGGCTGCAATCAAGATATAAACAACAACAGAATTGAACTGGTTGAGGAATATCTTTATCGGGCTTATTTTCTTGGCTTCCTTGATTTCATTCAAGCCGTATTCTTGCAGCCTTTTCTCTGCTTCTGCTTGGCTTAAGCCTTCATTATTGGAGTTTAATTCCCTGAAGACTTCTTTTATTTCCTTTGAATGGTGCATTTTTGAATTTATATTGCTTTAGGCAGTTTTGGTTATTTTTTAATGTTTTCCGTTCAATTCAAATAAATCTCCTTGTCTTCTATTTCAGATATTTCCTCAAACTCCTCAAAGGTAATGCCTCCTGCATATCTTGCGTTTCTCAGTTTTTTCATCTCTTCCCTCAGAAAATTCTTAGCCATTTTTAATCGCCCCTCCCGACTTTTAAATTTTCAAGAAAATACTGCAGGCAGTCCAGACCGCAGAAACTTGCTTTCTTTTTGAAGTCATCAGGCCCGAAAACCAGGCTGTAATTGTGCATGCTGTAGGGCTCCAGCAGGTTATAGCATACAGAGCAGGTTTTTTCATGTGTTGTCTCGAAGTGCCTTAGTTTCTGCTCGATGAATTTTTTCAGCTCGCCCTCTTCAAGCTCTTTTTTCATCCTCATCAGGTCTTCATAGCCTAATTTTTCAATCAGTCTTTTCATGTCCTGCATTTTTCCACCTCATTTTCTTTCCTCAAATTTGATGTACCATTTATTTGCCTCGGCATCAAAGGAAAAAACGACATTGTATTTTTTTGACCTGTCCAAGGCAAAGAGAAGCGGCATGGGTACTGTAGTTTCGAAGCTCGAGCCTCTTTTGTACAATTTTCTTCTAAACTCAGTTGGCATTTGTCAAAAACCACCAGTCAAATGCCGATAAATGCTTTGCATTTTCGATCACACTCGAAAATCTTTGATTTTCGATGGACTGGTGGCATGTTTGCTTATCACAATTTTATCCAGTGGTTTTTGAGCATCCTAAAAAATGCAAAGCATTTTTGGGATCCTGAAAATCTTTGATTTTCATGACGCTCGGAATTCCACTGAATAATGCTTTAGTTGTTGAACCACCAATCATTTAGATTGGTGGAATTCCGATGTTTAAAGCCTTTTAAATATACTTATTTTTATATTAAGTTTACTACTTATTAAAATACTTATATTTAAAGATTGTGGTTCTGTCTTACTCTAAAAAAAACCTACTTAGAACAAAGCACTCACAAAAAACAGCGAAGCCAAAAACAAGACATACAAAACCAGAAAAACAATGCCTTCAACCCTCCTTATTCTCCAGTAGCTTCTTATAAATGCCAGAAGCAGTATGCCCATAAATATCATAAAAGGAGCAGAGTAATATAAAGTGAAGTTAACTACATTTAACGGATGAATAAAGGCTGAAATGCCGATAATAAGCAGGATGTTTGTTATGCTTGAGCCAATTGCGTTGCCTAATGCTATATACCCGAATCCTTTTCTTGCCGCTGCTACCGTAACGCTAAGTTCCGGCAATGTTGTCCCAATTGACATCAAGCTTACACCTATTATGACTTCCGGAACCCCAAGAAGCTCTGCAAAAAAGTTTGCCTCGCTTACAAAATAATTCGCCCCGAAAATGACTGCAACAATGCTCACAGCAGCAATGAGGAAATCCTTCACAAGCCCTTCCCTGAAAAGCTCCTTTATCTCCTTTACATCAGTAATCTTAATGCTCTTGCCCTTTACTCTCACTCCAGAGACAAGCCCGCTTCTTATTGTCGCTACATACTTAAACCTGAAGAAATAGTCCATGAACTGCCTGAAATGGTACTTGCCCCCAACAACCTTTGATTCAAACTCGTATAGGAAGAGTATGTAGGCAAAATAAAGGAACAAAAGCAAGATTGCCTCAATTCTTGAGATTATTTTATTGAGCATGAAGATATAAAAAACCAAGGCTGCAAAAAGCATTATATACCCATCCCTCTTGAGCACGTCTTTGTTTGTCCTTATAACGGAAATTGCGGCTGCAAGCCCGGTTACAAGCCCTATGTCCGCTATGTTAGCCCCGACAATATTTCCCATCACAAGGCCGCTTTCCATTTTTATCGAGGCGATAATGGCTGAAGCCAGCTCAGGTATTGAAGTACCTAATGCAACCAAGGTCAGGCCTACGACAAACTCTGAAATGCCGAGCTTCTTTGAAATGGATGCCGCTGATTTTACAAGGAAGTCAGAGCCTTTAACCAGGATGATTAGCCCAAAAGCAAACAGCAAAATATTGACAAAAACCATTTTTTTATATAACCTGAATCCTATATTTTTTAATCTTTGGGTTTTTCAAACACTATATTTAAAAATATTTAGTAATTTTGGATAAAAATGCAAATAGGAGTAATAACATCAAAAAAGGACATGGCAGGGATGAATATCAGGGATTCCTTGATTAATTTGTTTGATTTTGAAAAAAATAATGAAAAATTCGGTAATAATCCAATATTTCAATTAAACAATACCAACTTAAAAAATAAAAAAAATAATAAAATAATAAAATTATACACTATTGAAACTGACACAATCCATTCTGAGAATATTGACAAAAAAATCAATGCAGACTTGTTTATATTTGCGACAAGGCACAGCGCTTCTTCCGGATTAAAGACATTAAGCTGCCATTCAATAGGGAATTTCGGCAAGGCAGAATTCGGGGGCAAGGAAAAAACATTGTGCATTTCTCCATCAAATTTTTTAAAAAACGCAATTATCGAATTAGATAAATATGGAAAGGATATTGGACATGAGGTTACAATGGAAGCAACTCACCACGGCCCTTTCATTGAAAAGCCGGCAATGTTCATTGAAATAGGAAGCAACGAGGAAAACTGGAAAAACAAGGAAGCTGCAAACATTATAGCAAAAACCATCATTAATATTTTAAACAATAAAAATGATTATGAAAGCGTTTTTGTTATTGGAGGCTCTCATTACAATCATGCTGCAAACAAAACAATGCTAAAAACCAGTTATGCAGCAGGCCATATCTGCGCAAAATATAATCTTGAAAAGTTAGATGAAAATTTAATCAAAGAGGCAATGGAAAAAACTTCGCCGAAAGCCAAATTTGTTTTATTGGACTGGAAAGGCCTGGGAAAGGAAAAACAGAGAATTTTAGATATTTTGGAAAAAAATAAAATAAGATATGAAAGAAGCGACAGGTTTTTTGAAAATACTGGCTAAACTTATCTCTTCTTCTCTTTTGCTTCTTTCTTCGGGGCTTCTTTCTTAGGAGCCTCTTTCTTCGCTTCTGCTCCCGGAGCTGCCGCCTTTGCCCCTGCTTCTGCTTTAGGCGCTGCGCCTGCTGCCGCCCCTTCTGCTGCCGCTGCCCCTTCTGAAGGCAATAATTCTTTTATTATGACATCCGGAATTCCAGCTGCGGTAAGCTTTGACTTAATAATGCCTTTCTCCTGGCCAGCCATCGCAGCAATAATCTCTTTAGCTTTTGCCTCGAATTCAGCCCTTCTCTTCTTGATTTCCTCAGCCAGCCTTTTCTTCTCTTCCTCAAGCTTGGCTTTTTCCTCAGCAGTAAGCTCTGTCTTTTCAAGCCTTATTTCGTTGTCAAATTTTCCCTCATTTATTGATTTTATAGCATCAACAGGAGGCATGCCTTCAACAAGTATCCCCATTGAGTTGCATGTCCCTACAATTTCTTTTATCCTTTCCTTCAGGTTTTTGCCCAATAATGAATCCTCTTTCATCTTTGCAATTTTTATTATTTGCTCAATAAGGACATCAGCGACCTTGTCTGTTTTGGGATTGCTTGAGCCCTTTTCAACGCCTGCCTCTTTCTTCAGCAAAGCCGAAGTCGGCGGCGTCCCGATTGAAATTTCAAATTTCTTTGTATCAGAATCTACCTTAACCTTTACAGGAACCTGCATTCCCCTGAAGCTTTCGGTCTTCTTGTTGATATCTGCAACAACCTGGCCTATATTAACTCCTAAAGGCCCAAGCTGAGGCCCCAATGGGGGAGCAGCTGTTGCTTTGCCCCCTTCAACAAGCACCTGAACAACCTGCATTGACATTTTATCACGAGAAATTAAATTTATTTTATAAGGCTTTCGGAAATTTAATTGATAGCAGGAGTAATTGGGCAATAAGTTTTTAAATCAAAATTATCCTCAATCCGTGCCTTCGGCACATTATTTAGTGCGAGGCTTCGGCTTTTCTGCCATTAGCCACAGCCTCGCCTATCTATTCATTAATATTCATTATTATCGAATTGGTTCGAGGCGAAAAATTCTTGGCAGTAAATTTTTCGCCGAGTGTAATTATGGTGAGCGGAGCGAACGGATTGAATTTTGTCTTAAGATTAAAATCATTTATTAATTTTTGCGATAATTTTAAATAAGATTGCGCTTTTTAAAGCCAAATGCTGGACCTGGTTTCGCTTAAGAAACTCTCAATTGAGGATAAAGGAATTTTCAACAAGGCCTACTCGCAATTGAAGTTCCCACTGGCAGAGCATAGCTTTTCCTGGATCATTATATGGGATGACTGCTACAAGGACATTGAGTGGGCCAGGATTAACGGCAATGTCTGCCTTTTTCTGACATTTGAAGGCAACAGGCATGTATGGGGCCCTGTGCTGCCCGGGCTGAAGCTTCCTGATACGCTAAAAAAATGCTTTGAGGCATGCCTGCAGTACAATGAAGACAATAATATAGATGGCAAGCCTGCTGTTAAGTATATTCCTGAAGAGCTGAAAGAGGGCTATAGCAACATTGATGGCTACAAACTTGTACATCAAAACCAGGACTATATTTACAAGAGAAAAGACGTAATAGAGCTTAAAGGTGATAAATACAAAACTAAAAGAAATCTCAGGAATTATTTTATAAAAAATTATGAGCACCGTGTTGAGGAGTACAATAAAGAGAGGCATATGCAGCAATGCATTGGTCTGCTTGACAAGTGGAATAAGCAGAAACTTGAAGTTATAAGGGACAAGCACCATGAAAGCCTTAGGGATGAGTATGATGCCAACCTCAAAGTGCTTAAGTTCGCGAATGATTTCGGCCTGAAGGGAGTAGTTGTTTACGTTGACGGCTCTGTGCAGGGCTATACTTTTGGAGAGAGTACAAACGGCAATATCTGCACTGATTTCTTTGAAAAAACCAATCTTGCCATAAAAGGGCTTTCTACATTTATCTACGGCGAATTGCTGAAGCTCTTTGACTGCGAGTATGCCAATGCAGGAGAGGACTGGGGCGTTGATTACCTAAAGACAATAAAGATGTCATACCAACCCTGCATGATAAGAAAGAGTTATATGCTTGAGAAAGCAGATTAAACGCAGCATAGACCAGCAGATATCATAAAGCAAGAGGCTTCTACTCTTTTGCCTCTTCCTCTTCGCCCGTTTCTCTCCTTATAACCTTGACAGCATCAAGCTTTACGGTTATTGGTATGGGCACTGCCGCTTCCAGCAGCTCGACAACCACATCTTCCTTGGACTTGTCAATTCTTGTTACCTTGGCTTTTTCCCTCTTGAAAGGCCCTGATATAATCTCCACAATATCATTCTTCTGTATGTTAACCTCATGCTTTACCTGCTCGAGCATATGCTCAATTTCACTGTAGGAAACAGAGTTTGCCAGAATGCCCCTGGCGTAGGGAACATTGAATGCCGCCTGCTCTGCATCTGTCTTCGTTGCAGCCTCAAGGAAAATATAGCCCCTCATCCCATGCGGCCTTATGACAGAGTAAACCTCAAGCTTTTTCCTTTTTGCATTGCTTGTGACAAAATCCATTACCTGGTCCTCGCGGTTTGCTGTTGTGCGCAAGGCAAATATTTCGTTTTCTTTGGCTTCTTCCATTTTCTACCTCACTGAAAAAACAATAATTTGAACATTGTGATGACAAATCCCACAAGCCCGATAATAAGCATACCGAGGCCTGAAACCTTGACTATTGTCTTGAACTCTGCCGCATCAGGCTTTTTTGTGACTGTTAAGACTCTTTTGCATTCGCCTATAAAATTCTTAAGCCTGAATCCCAAAGAAGCAAAATCCATTTTAATCCAAAAACTCTATCCCCAGTTCGCTTTCGATCTCCTTCTTTCTCTTGTCAGTTGTTTTGATGCCGGTGCCGAATATCTGTGAGCTTTTTACCCCGGTTATGATCAGCATTGCCCTTATGGTCCTTTCCATGTCCTTGTATATCTGGGCGCCCCAGATTATCCTTGCATCATCATCCAGTTTTCCGCTTACTGTCTCAACCACTTTCCTTGCCTCGTCAAGAGTCATGTCCTCGCCGCCAATGACATTGATCAAAGCGCCGTTTGCGCCCGAGATATCAACATCAAGCAGCGGGTTGTTTATGGCTTTTTCAACAGCTTCGATGGCCCTGTTTTCAGTGTCGCTTTCTCCAACGCCTATCAAGGCAACCCCGCCGCCTTTCATGACAGCCCTTATGTCTGCAAAATCCAGATTCACAAGCCCGGTTTTTGTTACAAGCTCTGCAATTCCCTTGACAGCATTGGTCAAAATCTCATCCGCAACTTTAAATGCAGTATGCAGCGGCAAATCCGGAGCTAATTCCAGCAGTTTGTCATTGGGTATGACAATTAAAGTGTCAACTGTCTGCTCCATTTTTTCTAAGCCAGTAACTGCATTTTGGTATCTCCTGTTGCCTTCCATTGCAAAAGGAAGCGTTACAATACCGACAGTCAAGGCGCCGAGCTTTTTTGCGACATCAGCAACAACCGGCGCGCTTCCGGTTCCAGTTCCGCCACCTAAGCCGCATGTTATGAAAACCATATCAGCATCCTGCAAAGCCTTTTTGATATCAGCTTCATTCTCCCTCGCTGACTCCTCTCCAAGCCTTGGCTCAGAGCCCGCTCCCAACCCCTTTGTCAATTCCCTTCCAATGAGTATTTTTTTGTTTGCAGTCGTGTATAATAAATCCTGGGCATCTGTGTTTATGGCAATTGTTTCAGCGCCCACAATGCCGACTTCTGAGATTCTCTGGATGGTATTGTTTCCTGCCCCGCCGGTCCCAACAACCTTGATTGTCGCCTTTTGCTTGGCAAGCAGCTGCTCGAGCTCTGCATCTATATTATCCCCGGAAAATTCCGAGCTTACCTCAACTTTAGAAACATCCTCTCCTTTAGCAGACATAATAGCCATAACAGCCATAAAATCACCAAACCCAGTCATTATTTATTGGTTACTTATATTTAAAGTTATTTATTTTTTTCCTTCTCTTTCAATAACAAATTCTATCTTCTTTATAGAGGGAATTGCGTCCATTATTTTCTTCTCCATTTCTTTTTTCAGCTTTTCGCTTAATTCCGATTTCAGCTCTGCTCTTGCATTTCCGCCTTCCAGCTCAACTTCACAGTTCTTGATGCCGAATGCCATTTTCAAATAGGCAATAATCTTTTTCTTATCATCATCCAATATGCCGTTTACCTTGAGGTTATAGATTAAATCCTTCCCTGCCAGCGGATGGTTGAAATCAACTAAAGTCCTTCCTCCGGAAACTGTCTTGACAATGCCAAAAATGCCGTCAATGTTCACCTGCAAGCCTGGAACCGGCTGTATTTGCTGCTGCCTGAACTTGCTTGTGGGCATCAACTGTATAAGTTTCGGGTCTTTATTGCCGAAAGCCTGCTCTGCCTTCAATTCAATTTTGTATTCACCGGGCTCTTTGCCAACCAATGCACTGTCAATGCCCTTCAGGACCTGCTCCTCTCCAATGCAGATAACAACAGGCCCGTAATCTGCATCTTTGTCAAACAGGTTGTTTTCCTTCGCAACCTTCTCGCTGGTTGTGTCAAATATGACATTGCCTTCTTTTATTACGCCGGTATACTCTATTTCCACAAAATCCTTGATTTTTATTTTCACTTTTTTATTCCCCTCTTTAACTCCTTAACAATCCGGAGAATTAATAAGCATTAGGCAACTATAAACTATATATAAAGTTTTCTTTTTATTCTCTTTTTCTTAGAATTATTTTACATGCGTTTGAAAATGGGTTTTCACTTTCAAATCTCTCATCTTGCATAACTTCAACAGGCAATCCTGAATTATAGATTAAATCATCATAGTCCATTAATGAATTCCAGCAGATCACATCTCTTGGGAATCCCATATTTGCAGCATGATTGTGAATAAGCTCTTGCCATTTTATGATTTCCGGGTTTCTGGATTTGGCATAATCAAAAATTACAATTACCGAGCCTGCCTTTGTGACTCTTAGGATTTCCTGTAAAGCTTTTTTTGGGCTTGGAATAACACATAAAGTAAATGTTGACAAAGCAGCATCAAAATGCTCATTTGGAAAATCCATTTCCCTTATATCCATTCGCCTTAATTCGACTCTAGCAGCGCATTTTTTCTGTTTCGCTTCTTCCAGCATTTCTTTTGTATAATCAACTCCAACTACTGTTACGCCAGAAGGAAAATGAGGAAGGTCAAGACCGGTGCCGACAACTGCATTTAGAACTTTCATTCCAGATTTAAGTTTAAGATGCTCGATTAATGGCTTACGCTCAACATGCCAGTACTTTCGCATAACTTCCTCGTATACTTCGGCGCCTTTTCCATAGATTGCTTTGGTTGATTCATCTTCCATAACTATTAAGAAGTAAGGACTAATTTAGATACTTATCTTTAATATTTTACCTAAAATAGAGAAAATTTTAAATATTAATGCACATTATAGGCAATTATGATAGAAAATCATTTGCTGGAGTATGGAGAAAGAATAAAATTAGACGGAAAAGATAAAAAAATCATCGAACAGCTGCAAAAAAACGCAAAGCAATCAATTAGCCAGGTAGCAAGAAAAACCAACCTTCCAAGGGATGTTGTCAAATACAGAATCAAAAGACTAGAGGAAAATAAAATCGTTAGGTTTTATCATGCTTTTCTAAATCCCTCTAAACTCGGATTTCCCTTGTATGTTTATGCAATGTTCTCCCTGTATAACATCGAGCCTGAAGAAGAAAGTAAATTTGTTTCATTTCTCAGGCAGCATCCCAATTTGATCTATGTAGCAAAAACTTCTGGGAAATGGGATTTCTGTATTGGCGTATGTGCCCGCGATTATAAGCAATTTGATGAAGTTCTTAGAGAGATTAGAAAAAAATTCACGGGAGTTCTTAAAGATTATGAAGCAATGCCTATAATTCAGGAATACAAGTATGATTGGATGGCTGATTTGATTGAATAGTTGAATTACAGCCTATAAATCTTCATATTTATGCCCTTTGACCAGAACTTCAACATAAACTTTATTTCCTTGGATAATATACAGAATTCTTAATTTTCCAATTCTTATTCTGTAATAATCCTTCAAATCATATTTTAATTTCTTGTTTCTATCGGGATATTCTTCAAGTTCTTTTAATTTCTCTAAAGCTTGGTCTTCTAATGATTTTATCCTTTAATTTCTTCAAATCTTTTAAGAAAGAGTCTGTTAAAACAACTTCAAAACTCATTTTTTAAGAACTTCTCTTAGTTTATGTATTCTTCCAGCTTTAATATCTTCTTTACTTTTTTTTATAGATACTTGTAGTTCAGGATTGTTCATCAATTCAATAAACTCCATAACATCATCAACAACCTCTTCCACAGCTTTGAAAGTAGTGTCGATAACCAAATCATAAAGCTCCTTGTGATAATAATCCACATTGTAGTATTTCTTGTACCTTTTCCTCTCGCTTTGCTCGCGCTGCCTTATTTGCTTAATGACTTCCTTCAGATTTCTGCCTTTCTCATCTTTCCTTTCATCCTTTATTATCCTTTTTGCCCTCACTCCATCATCGCAGTCCAGAAATATTTTTGCATCGGCTTTTGGAATGAAAAATGCAGTCAGTCTGCCGTCAATGACAAAGTGTTTTTCCTTTTTTCCCAAGTTAATCTGCATTTGGTCAAGCTCCTTGTCGATTTTTTTGTCTTTTTCGGCCAGCCTGCTCAATTCAAGCAGCGAAATGCTTTTCTGCCTTGCCATTCTCCTCATCAAGTCTCCTATGGAGTAATGCCTAAGCTTCAGCCTTTTTGCCAACTCCTTTGCAACAGTGCTTTTGCCTGAGCCTGCTTTGCCCGATATCGCTATTATCATAAAGACTGCATTAAAAACGAACTTTATAAAGTTTATTAAAAAAATTATTTCCAAAAAATAAAAATGCTTTTGATTGATGATATGTTTTCCGAAACCTTTTTAAAACAAAATGAAATCACAAACAATATGAAAAAGAATTTACTGGAAAAAGCCAGCGTGTTCCTTCTAAAAAAAGGCTTCACAGTAAAAAGCCTTACGAGAAGCTGCTTTGACGTTCTTGCGAGAAACAATGAAAGGATTCTGCTGATTAAAGCCCTCGAGGATGCAAACTCAATCGGCAGGGAATTTGCCGATGAGATGCATAAAATCTCTGCGTACATAGGCGCAACCCCTATAATAATAGCTGAAAAGGCTTCAAACATGCTTGAGGACAATATTATCTACACAAGGTTTGGCATATTTACATTGAACCTGGGCACGTTTACGAACTGCGTAAACAATAAATTCCCGCTGATAAAAAGGACGCAGGCAGGGCTGACAGCCTCCATTGTAGGCGGCAAACTAAGGGAAAAAAGGGAGCAGTTTGGCTATTCGCTGAATCATCTGTCAAAAAAAGTCGGCGTTACAAGCAGGATGATTGCAAAATACGAGAATGAGGACAGCGAGGTTACAATAAGCAAGGCAATGAAGATCTATGACATCTTCGGCCAGGATGTATTTAATGAAGTGAATATTTTTTCCAGGATAGAAAGAATTAATGCGAGCGGCAAAACCGAATTCTCCAAAAAATACATAGAACTGGGCTTTAATGCAGCAGACACTAACAAGGCTCCTTTTGATATTATAGCCAAAAAGGAAGATGAGCTGATTTTAACAGAAGTTGGGGACAAAGCAAACCCGCAGATGCAGTCATTGTCAGAATTGCTTAATGCAGACAATCTGGTTATTTTCAAAAAGAAGAGGCCAAAGGATATTCCGGCAGTAACCAAAGAGGAGTTTATGGACTTTGAAAAAGCCAATCAATTGATTAAGTTCCTGAAGGGGTTTTAAGGAACGGCAATTACATCTTAAGAATTAGTTATTCCAAAACCCTCGGGTTTAGCCTGTCAAACCATTCCCTTTTCTCCTTTTCGCTTAACAGGCTTAAAAATCCGAATGTGGCGCCTTCGTCAAGCAATCTTATTTTTTTGCTGTAGCCGTCTTT
>Ga0209343_10001233_pt1 | contig 34860 bp, 34 predicted proteins | sample RifCSPlowO2_02_FD_184026 | JGI IMG/M metagenome (GOLD analysis project Ga0209343, IMG submission 184026) | Groundwater microbial communities from Rifle, Colorado - Rifle CSP2_plank lowO2_0.2 (SPAdes) (version 2) | ecosystem: Environmental > Aquatic > Deep subsurface > Groundwater | place... | reverse complement strand
GCTGACCCTGGACTTGCGCATGCCGGGGCTGGATGGTCTGGGGGTGTTGCGTTTCCTGCGGGACAATCCGCCGGCCTCTGCGCTGAAGATCCTGATCGTCTCGGCCGACAGCGAGAGTCGCCTGCAGGAGGCGCGCGACCTGGGGGCCCATGCCGTGCTGCGCAAGCCCTTCGACAATGAGATGCTGCTGGCGACCGTCGCGCGCCTTTTGCTGTCCTGAGTAGGGTGCCCTGAACACGCGGCGCTAGGAGCCCAGGCCTCGTTGCGGGTCTGCTGGTTGCCCGGCACGACGGGGCGGAGGATTGACGCTTAAACTGTTTATTTATGTAACTTATTGAAAATAAATAAGTATTTTTTTAGGCATGGGAATTGCTCTGTCTCACACAACTGACCGTCTTCTGACGCATCCTGTGCTGAGAAAGTGCCATGAAACCAGCCATACAGCCGTTGCCAGCCGCTGACCCCGAGCGCTCGAGCCCCCTTGACCAGGCCAACCGCGTCCATCTGGAGCAGGCGTTCGCGCGCTTCAATCAGATGTCGACCCAGCTCAGCGAGTCCTACAGCCTGCTGGAAGCCCGGGTCACCGAGCTGAAGGGGCAACTGGCCCTGGTCAGCGCTCAGCGCATGCAGGAGCTGGCGGAAAAAGAACGCCTGGCCCATCGCCTGCAAAGCCTGCTGGATCTACTGCCCGGCGGGGTGATAGTCATAGACGGGCAGGGCGTGGTGCGCGAGGCCAACCCGGTGGCGCGCAATCTGCTCGGCCAGCCCCTGGTCGGCATGCTCTGGCGTCAGGTGATCGCGCGCAACTTCGCCCCTCGTGAAGACGATGGTCATGAAATCTCCTTGAAAGACGGTCGCCGCCTGTCGATCGCCACCCGTTCGCTGCATGCCGAGCCCGGGCAGCTGGTGCTGCTCACCGACCTGACAGAAACCCGGCGCCTGCAGGATCAGCTGTCGCGGCACGAGCGCTTATCCGCCCTGGGGCGCATGGTGGCGTCCCTGGCTCACCAGATTCGCACCCCGCTGTCCGCGGCGCTGCTCTATGCCAGCCATTTGACCGAGCAGGAGTTGCCGGTCGAGCAGCAGCAGCGCTTTGCCGGGCGTTTGAAGGAACGCCTGCATGAGCTGGAGCACCAGGTGCGCGACATGCTGATCTTCGCCCGGGGCGAGCTGCCCTTGCCGGATCGCCTCGCGCCCCCAGCCCTGTTCGATGCGCTACGCGCCGCGGCCGAACCCCATGTGCTGGATATGCAGGTGCGCTGGCAGTGCGACAGCCGCGCTGGGGAGCTGTTGTGCAATCGCGACACCCTGGTCGGCAGCCTGCTCAATCTGCTCGAGAACGCGATTCAGGCCGCCGGACGTGAGGCGCGGCTGAAGGTCCATCTGTACCGCCGTGGCCAGGCGCTGCGCCTGTGCATCAGCGACAACGGGCCGGGCATAGACCCGGCCACCCTGGCGCGCCTCGGCGAACCCTTCTTCACCACCAAGACCACCGGTACCGGGCTCGGCCTGGCCGTGGTCAAGGCCGTGGTGCGCGCACACCAGGGCGATGTGCAGCTGCGCTCCCGGCTGGGGCGCGGCACCTGCGCCATTCTGACGTTGCCGCTGCTAGGCGCGACGCAACCCTCGATTCAGGAGTAAGCATCCATGGCTGCCAAAGTTCTACTGGTCGAAGATGACCGCGCCTTGCGTGAGGCCCTGGCCGATACCCTGGCGCTGGGCGGGCACGATTTCCGCGCGGTGGACTGCGCCGAGGCGGCGTTGCTGGCGATGGCCCAGGAGCCCTTCGGCCTGGTGGTCAGCGACGTCAATATGCCGGGCATGGATGGCCACCAGCTGTTGGCGCAGATCCGCCTGCGCCAGCCGCAGTTGCCGGTGCTGTTGATGACCGCCTACGGCGCGGTGGAACGGGCGGTGGATGCCATGCGCCAGGGCGCGGCGGATTATCTGGTCAAGCCCTTCGAGCCCAAGGCCTTGCTGAGCCTGGTGGATCGGCATGCCCTGGGGCGGGTGAGCGCGACCGAGCAGGAGGGCCCGGTGGCGGTAGAGCCGGCCAGCGTGCAGCTGCTGGAGCTGGCTAAACGGGTGGCGCAGAGCGATTCGACCGTGCTGATCAGCGGCGAGTCCGGCACCGGTAAAGAGGTGCTGGCGCGCTACCTGCATCAGCAGTCGCCGCGGGCTAGCAAGCCCTTTATCGCGATCAACTGCGCGGCCATTCCCGACAATATGCTCGAGGCGACCCTGTTCGGCCATGAGAAGGGTGCCTTTACCGGCGCCATCGCCAGCGCGCCGGGCAAGTTCGAGCTGGCCGAGGGCGGCAGCATTCTGCTCGATGAGATCTCCGAGATGCCCCTGGGCCTGCAGGCCAAGCTGCTGCGCGTGCTGCAGGAACGCGAGGTGGAGCGGGTCGGGGCGCGCAAGCCGATCAGCCTGGATATCCGCGTGCTGGCCACCAGTAACCGCGACCTGGCCGGCGAAGTGGCGGCGGGGCGCTTCCGCGAAGACCTTTACTATCGCTTGTCGGTATTCCCGCTGGCCTGGCGACCGCTGCGCGAACGCCCGGCGGACATAGTGCCTTTGGCCGAGCGCCTGCTGGCCAAGTACGTGAAGAAAATGAATCACCCACCGATTCGCCTGTCACCCCAGGCCCAGCTGAGCCTGATCCAGCACGGCTGGCCGGGCAACGTGCGCGAGCTGGACAATGCCATTCAACGGGCGCTGATCCTGCAGCAGGGCGGTTTGATTCAACCCCAGGATCTGTGCCTGCTGGCGCCCATAGGTTCGGCGGTCGCGCTGGCGCAGCCGCCGCTGCTGGCAGTGGTGCCCAGCGCCGCGCCGGTGGCCCTGGAGATGCCGCCGGCCGAGGCGGGGGCCTTGGGCGATGACCTGCGCCGGCACGAGTTCCAGATGATCATCGACACCCTGCGCGCCGAGCGCGGGCGGCGCAAGGAAGCCGCCGAGCGCCTGGGCATCAGCCCGCGCACCCTGAGGTACAAACTGGCGCAGATGCGCGACGCGGGCATGGATGTGGAAGGCTATCTATTTGCCAGTTGAGGCCGGCCTTGTAGCGGGTGCGTCGTGCGCACAGCGTAGGCCACCATTCTTGGTGCGCACGGCGCACCCTACGGCGTCAGGCTCTCACGCACGCCAGCACTTGGATGCAATATCGCCATAGGGCAGAGCCTTTTTATGGCTATGTACCCATTGCCTGTCGTGAGGCGATAAGTTGTAGGTTGGCGTTGAGTGCAGCGAAGCCCAACAGACAGGGCATGTCTCGTTGGGCTTCGTCGCGTTGCTCCTCAACCCAACCTACCCGCTGATCGCCAGCAAGCTGGCTCCTACAGGTTGTCACCGTTAGCCCTGCCAGGGCGTGGGCGCGCCGAGCAGGCGGCCCATGGCGCCGTACAGCCCCAGCTCCTTGAGTACGGCCAGCTCGCCTTCGGTTTCCACCATTTCGGCAATCAGCGGTAGGTCGATGCTGTTGGTGGCGCGGAACACCGCCTCGATAAACATGCGCTTGTCGCTCTCCTGGTCGATGGCGCGGATATAGGTGCCATCGATTTTCAGGTAAGCCAGGCCCAGGTGGGTCAGGTTGCCGATCAGGCTGAAGCGTCCACCGAAGTGCTGCAGGCCCAGGCCGAAGCCGGCCTGGCGCACCGCCTGGCTGAGGCTTTCCAGCTCGGCGGCCGGCGGCAGGTGGCGTTCATCCACTTCCAGGGTCAGCAGGCTGGCTTGTTGCGGGTGCTGTCTGAGCATTTCCAGCAGGCGCTTGCGGCTGGCCGGTTCGCGCAGGGTGGCCGCGGACAGGCTTAGCGCCAGTGGCACCGCGTGTCGCGCCAGATGCGCCAGGCTATGTTCGAGCATGGCCAGGTCGAAGCGCGTGGTCCAGCCCAGGCGTTCGATCCAGGGCAGGAATTTCCCGGCGGCTATGGCTTCGCCCTGTGGGTCGAGCAGGCGGGCCAGAACTTTCTGGTGCAGCAACTGGCCGCGATCGGCGCATTGCGTCACCGGCTGGAAGTACAGCTGCAGCTTGCCCCGGTTCAGCGCATCGTCGATCCAGGTGCGCCAGTCATGCAGCCCTTGGGTCGGCTGGGCGTTGTAGTCGTCCAGGCGCACCCAGTCGCGGCTCGGGTCGTTCTGCGCCTGGGCCAGGGCCTGGTCGGCGCGGCCTATGACCTGGCTGGCCTCCTCGCCGGGACGGAAGGCGGCGATGCCCATGTGCGCCACCGGCGTGCAGTCGCTGGCGCCGGTTTGCCGCAGGCTTTCCAGGCCGCCGTGCAGCTCGCCGGCCAGCAGATCGGCTTCTTCGCGGCCAATGCCGGGGGCGAGCAGGCTGAATTCACCACCGCGGCTGCGCGAGGCCAGCCAGTCGGCGCGATTGGCCTGGCCCAGCAGGCGTTTGAGCAACTCGCCCATGGCGCCGATCAGGGCGTCGGTGCGCTGGCCGCCCAGGCGCTGGTTAAGCCCGGCCAGGTCGTTGACCCGCAGCAGGATCAGATAGCCTTCGGCGTGCTGTTCGGAAACTACCAGCTGGTTGGCCAGGCGGATGTCGAACAGGCGGCGGTTGGCCAGGCCGGTGATGCTGTCCTGATAGGCCTCCTCGCGCAGCTTCTCGCTGCGCGCGGCTTCCTCGGCGAACAGGGTCTTGAGCTTTTCCACCATCTGGTTCATGGCCATGACCACGCGCTTGAGTTCCGGCGTGCGCGGCACCTTGGGCAGGGTCATAAACTCACGCCGGGAAATCGCCTGGGCCTGTTGCACCATATTGTCCAAGGGACGCAATTGGGTGCGCAGCAACCAGCCGCCGAGAATGGCGCTGATCAGGCCGCACAGCAGCAGCCAGAGCAGGCTGCCGATGGCGCTGTCCCACAGCTTGGCCAGGGCGAACTGCGGATGACTGACCACCTCGACCCTGGCCGCCTGTTCCCAGCCGCGCATGATCAGTGCATCGCCGCCTTGCGCCTGCAGATTGACCAGCTGGCTGAACCAGCTGGGTACGGTCTCCGCGGTCGAGTCGCTGCTGCGTTCGACTATCACCTGCTCGTCGGGGATGCGCATCACGCGGATGCTGGCGAAGTAGCCGCTGTCGAAGATCGAGCTGACCATCAGCTCGATCATCGCCGCATCGTCCACATGCGGCGTCATCGACAGCCCTAGCGCGGTGGCTGCGTCCTGGGCATGGGAGCGCAGCTGGCTGAGCAACTGTTCCCGGGAGCTTTCCACCCCGGCGATAAAGCTGCCGGTGAAGGCCACCACCAGGAACAGGCAGATGGCGAGAAATAGTTGCTTGAGTAGCGACATAGGTTCCTCCTAGCCTTCGCCTATGGCGAAGCCCTCCGCACGCATTTTTTTCAACAGATCCTGCCAGCGTGAGAGCTTCTTGCTGTCGCCCTTCTTGCTGCTGGAGCCCGCTAAGTAAAGCCCTTCGGCGTTGAACGCATAGACCGGCAGCAGATCCCGGCGCTGGGAGGCCGGCTTGATCTCATTGATCAGGTTATCCAGCACCAGGGGGATGGCGCTGGGGCTGGCGTAGTAGGTCAGCACCATATGCGCCTGGTTGTAGTTGAGCGCCTTGACGTAAGTGATGCGCAGCTTGTCGCTGGGGATGCCGAGACGGCGCAGGGTGAAGTACTTGGCTATCGCATAGTCCTCGCAGTCGGCGCTGCCTTTGACCAGCGCCTCGATGGGCGTCGCCCAATAGTCGTTTTGTCGCCAGATGCGGATGTCGTCGGAGAAGCGCAGCTGCCGATTGAAGAAGCGGTTGACCTCGCGCAGCTTGTCTGGCTCGGCGCTGGTGGCGCTGGCCTCGATCAGCGCATCCCAGGCTTGAATGCGCTGCTTGGCCGCGCCCAGGCTGCCATAGCGGCGTTCGGCATTTTGCAGGATCAAGCCGAAGTCCCAGTTGGCCAGGGCGCTGGTCAGCCCGATCAGCAGCACCAGCCCGACCGGCAGCGTCCTGTTCAGGTGCTTTAGCCATCCATGGGTGGGCTGAGGTGGCTGCATGTACCGCGCCTCGGTCAAAGATGGGGGAAGTCTAGGCGTTAGTGGTGAGTTCTGCCGCGCGGCTGTGCGCTCTAGCTGTAGTTGTGGCTGAGGGTTATGGGCGGCTGGCTTGGGGAGGGCGCGCAGGCTTGCTCAGGGTCTTCTGCCTGAGGATATACAGGCTGACCAGGACCGCGCTGCTCAGCATAAACAGGCGGGCCCAGAACAGTGGCACCAGGTAGCTGGAGATGCCAATGCTCAGCCACATCAGGCCGATGGTGTAGACCTTGGCCTTGAGCGGAATGCCCTGGCCTGCGAGGTAGTCGACTATCCAGGGGCCCAGCTGTGGATGGTTGACCAGCCACAGGTAGAAGCGCTTCGAGCTGCGCATAAAGCAGGCGGCGGCCAACAGCAGGAAGGGCGTGGTCGGCAGCACCGGCAGAAAAATGCCGATGACCCCCAGCGCCACGCTCAGCCAGCCGATGGCCAGCAGGGCGTAGCGCACGGCGGGGTTGCGCCGTTCTTCGGGGGGGCGCGCCATGGCTATGGCGCAGGCTTGTCAGGCCGTTGAAAAATGTAGCGAGCGAAGGCTAGGCAAGGCGAAGTCAGCCGAGGAAGCGGAGTGTACGAGTTGTACATGAGCATTCCGAAGCTGACTTCAACGCTGCATGGCCGAGCGCAGTAGTTTTTCAATGGCACTGATTAGTGTTGACGCGGCTTAAGCAACGCCGGCTTCTCTTCCGGCGCATGGCACAGCAGGAACAGCGCGGTCAGCAGCTCGGGGATCTGCTCGATCATGCTGTCGACCAGGTCGCGATCGCGGGCGATTTCGGCGAACTCAGGTTGTTCGTCGAACAGGCCGGAACCGACCATGATCGGCAGGAGCAATTCGCTGACTTCGTCTTCTGCATCGTCGAACCAGGCCGCTTCGCGCAGGAATACCCCTTCCATAAAGCCGATGCACCAGCCGCGCAGATCGGAATCGTCCGGCTCAACGCCCAGATCCAGTTCGCAGGCTATTTCCGGGTCATCGTCGCTGGCCAGTTGGCGGGCGATATGGCTGTGCAGTTGCACCAGGGTCGCTTCGATCTCTTCGCGCTCGGCGTCGCTGCGGTAATGCGGCGGCTCGGAGAACAGGGCATCGATCCATTCGCGCTCGGGCACCTGGTCCGGGCAGATCGACAAGGCGGTCAGGTAGCCATGGGCGGCGACGTAGTCCAGGGCCTCTTCATGCAGCTCATCGGCGTCGAGGAAGGCTTGCAGGCGGGAGAGTTGCTCGGCGAAGGACATCGTAGGGCTACCTTGAAGGAGTAAACGAGGATGGATTCTAGTCTAGCGCGGTTTGAGCGGCCATAGCTCGTCGGCTGTTACAGATGCAAAACCTGCCCGGCGAGCACTTGCGTATAATGCGCCGCTCGCTTCGGAGACCCGCCATGCTCGATCACGCACAACGCATCCTTAAAGACGTTTTCGGCTACGACAGCTTTCGTGGCCGTCAGGGTGCGATTATCGAGCGCGTGGGCGCCGGTGGCGATGCCCTGGTGCTGATGCCCACAGGCGGCGGCAAGTCCCTGTGTTTCCAGGTTCCGGCCTTGCTGCGCGAGGGCTTGGCGGTGGTGGTTTCGCCGCTGATCGCGCTGATGGACGATCAGGTCGCCACCCTGGATGAGCTGGGCGTGGCGGCGGTGGCGCTGAACTCGACCCTGAGCAGCGACGAACAGCGCGAGATTGCCGAACGGATCAAACGCGGCGAGATCAAGCTGCTCTACCTGGCGCCTGAGCGCCTGGTGCAGCCGCGTATGCTGAGCTTTCTGCAAAACTTGCAGATCGCCCTGTTCGCCATCGACGAGGCGCACTGCGTGTCGCAGTGGGGCCATGATTTCCGCCCGGAATACCTGCAGCTGGGCCAGCTGGCCGAGCTGTTCCCCGCTGTGCCGCGCATCGCCCTGACCGCCACGGCGGATATGCGCACCCGCGAGGAAATCGTCCAGCGCCTGCATTTGCAGGATGCCGAGCGCTTTCTGTCGAGTTTCGACCGGCCGAATATCTTCTACCGCATCGTGCCCAAGGAGCAGCCGCGCAAGCAGTTGCTGGGCTTTCTGGCGGCGCGCAAGGGCGATGCCGGCATCGTCTACTGCCTGTCGCGCAAGAAGGTCGAGGAGGTCGCGGCCTTCTTGTCCGAGCAGGGTTTCCCCGCGCTGCCGTACCACGCGGGCCTGGCCAATGAACTGCGCGCCTATCACCAGAAGCGCTTTCTCAACGAGGAAGGCCTGATCATGGTGGCGACCATCGCCTTCGGCATGGGCATCGACAAGCCCAACGTGCGCTTCGTCGCCCACCTCGATCTGCCCAAGTCCCTGGAAGCCTACTACCAGGAAACCGGCCGCGCCGGCCGCGATGGTCTGCCGGCGGACGCCTGGATGGCCTACGGCCTGCAGGATGTGATCTTCCTCAAGCAGATGCTGAATAACTCCGAAGGCGATGAGCGGCATAAGCGCGTCGAGCAGCACAAGCTCGACGCCATGCTGGCCCTGTGCGAGGAGACCCGCTGCCGGCGCCAGGCGCTGCTGGCCTATTTCGATGAGGACTTGCCGCAGCCCTGCGGTCATTGCGACACCTGCAGCGATGGGGTGCAGACCTGGGATGCCACCGAACCGGCGCGCCAGGCGCTGTCGACCATCTACCGTACCGGCCAGCGCTACGGCGTCGGCCATCTGGTCGATGTGTTGCTGGGGCGCGATAACGATCGGATGCGCAGCCTGGGGCATCAGCACCTGACGGTGTTCGGCGTGGGCAAGACGCTGAGTGAGGGCGAATGGCGTTCGCTGTTCCGTCAGTTGGTGGCACGCGGCCTGGCCGATGTCGACCTGGAGGGTTATGGCGGCCTGCGTCTGTCTGACAGTTGCCGGCCACTGCTCAAGGGCGAAGTCAGCCTGCAACTGCGCCGCGATCTCAAACCGCAGCAGAGCGCCAAGGCCTCCAGCAGCGCCGCCAGCCAACTGGTGCGCGGTGAGGAGCGCGGGCAGTGGGAAGCCCTGCGTGCGCTGCGGCGCAAACTGGCGGAAGAACACGGGGTGCCGCCTTATGTGATCTTTCCCGATGCCACCCTGTTGGAAATGCTGCGCAGCCAGCCCGGCACCCTGGCCGAGATGGCGCGGGTCAGCGGCGTCGGCGCGCGCAAGCTGGAACGCTACGGCGAGGCCTTCCTCGCCGTGCTCGGCGGTGCGGATGAAGCGCCGCGGGCGGTGGTGGATGTGCGCCATGAGCTGATCAGCCTGGCGCGGGCGGGCATGACCCCGGTGCAAATCGCCGCCCAGCTCAATTGCAGCGAGAAGAACGTCTACGGCCTGCTGGCCGAGGCCATTGGCCGTCAGCAACTGTCGCTGGAGCAGGCCCTGGACTTGCCGCAGGAGTTGCTCGGCGAGATTCAGGATGCCTTCCTCGACGGGGAGGGCGAGTTGCCGCCGGTTGCCGCGATCGGCGAGCAATTCGTCGGGCGGGTCGAGCTGGGCATCCTGCACTGCGTGCGCGCCGCCTTGCAGGCCGAATTCGAGGCCTGATGGACGGCTGGCGCCGAGCCACAGGCTCGGCCGTGCCCAGGCTTCGCTCGGCTTGTGGCGGTGCGGGTGAGCGGCTAAGGTGTTTTCAGCTCGTCCCCCAACTATGAGGTCAAGGTGCCGCTTCCCCATGCCTGGCTAGACGATGTGCGCCCCAGCCCCTATGCCGACCAGCTGGCCTTGGGCTTTCGCCTGTTGCGTTTCGCGCGGCCGCTGGAACGCGAATACCGCGCGTATTTACGTGACGATAGTTATGACCTGAAGCGCATCGCGCTCGGCGTCGGCATGCTGATCTGGCTGGCGTTCGCGGCCTTCGATTGGGTTCTGATCCAGGCGCCCGAGGTCTGGTGGATGCTGGGCGTGCGCCTGGTCGTGCTGTTGCTGCTGATGCTGTTCGCCTGGCTGCTGAAGCGGCGCAAGCATGTGCACCTGCTGCAGCCGTTGAGCCTGGTGTGCATTCTGGCCTTGGGCGTCGGCGCCTCGCTGGAGGTCGGCGTCGCCCACCGGGTTGAGCCAGGCTACCCCTATGAGGGGCTGCTGCTGGTGTGCATGGCCTCCTACTTCCTGGTGGGTTTGCGCCTGTTCGAGGCCTTGATCTGTTCCCTGCTGATACTGCTGAGCTATATCGCCGCCGAGTTGCTGATGGCCGGCGTGTCGCTGCCGCGTTTGATCAATAACAGCCTGTTCCTGTTGTTCGGTAACCTGATGGGCGCCGTGGGTTGCTACCTGCTGGAGTTCAAGTCGCGCGAGCATTTTCTGATCAGCCGGCTGATGCGTGTGCTGGCCGATCACGACAGCCTGACCGGGCTGCACAACCGCCGCAGTTTCAATCGCCAGTTCGAGCGCCTGTGGCGTCAGGCGCAGCGCGAGCAGTGCAGCCTGGCCTTGCTGCTGTGCGATATCGATCACTTCAAGGCGTACAACGATCACTACGGCCACCAGGCCGGCGATAACGTCTTGCAGCGGGTCGGCAGCCTGCTCCAGGACGCCGCCCGCCGGCCTCTGGATATGGCGGTGCGCCTGGGCGGCGAAGAGTTCGCCGTGCTGCTCTACGACATAGCGGCGGACCAGGCCCGGCAACATGCCGAGGCCTTGCGCCAGACCTTGCAGGCCCTGGATATCGAACATCGCGGCTCGGACACGGCGCCCATGCTGACCATGTCGATTGGCGTGGCCTGCATCCAGCCCGCCGAGAGTGGCGCGCTGGCGCAGCTCTATGAATATGCCGACCGCGCCCTGTATGAGGCCAAGGCCTTTGGCCGCAATCAGGTGGTGGCGTAACACTGCCCGCTGACTGTATTGGCCGATTTTGCCGCTCGCGCTGGCGCCTGCGGTGAGTGCCTGCGCTGGAACGCCAGTGCTAGCATCGCCCTGGTGTTCTCCTCGAGCGATTTTCCCCATGGATCGACTGATTCAGGCCAACGGTCAGCCCCATTACGGCATCTTTCCCGCGGCCCCGGGGCTGATCAATTACCGCGACTTCGACTTTCGTTCGCCCATGGGCCGGCGCTTGGGCGCCCTGGCGAAATGGCGGCGTTTCCACCAGTTCCAGTATTTCGGTCTGATCAGCGACCAGTTGATCGGCGGCTGCGCCCTGGCCAACCTGAGCCTGGCCGGTATCGGCTTCGTCTACCTGTTCCACCCGCCCAGCGGGCGCATGATCGAGCGCCAGTTCAAGTTGCCGCTGAGCTTGGGCAGCAGCTTTTCCCAACAACCCAATGACGGCGTCTGTGAGTTGCGCGCGGGGCGCAATTTGCTGCGTCTGGAGAACCACGGCGCCTCCCGGGAGAAGCGCCTGCTGGTGGAGCTGGATGACGGCACGCGGATCGACGCGCGTTTCAGCGAGAGCGAGCCGGCGTTCCAGCCGATGTGCCTCAATACACAGGCCGCGGTGAATGGTTGGGTCTATGCGCAGAAAGTCGCCGGGGTGCGCTGTACCGGGCAGGTCAGTTGCAGCCTGGGTGAGTTCGACCTGGCGCAGCTCCAGGCCTTTGCCCACCACGACTGGTCGGCCGGTTATATGCGCCCGCAAACCCACTGGAACTGGGCCTGTCTGTCGGGCCAGGCGGGGGCGCAGCGGGTCGGCCTGAACCTGTCCTGCGGGGTCAACGAAACCAGCTTCAGCGAAAACTGCTACTGGCTGGATGGCGAGTTGGTCAAGGTCGGTGGCGTGCGTTTCGCCTTCGATCGCGATCAGCCTCTGCAACCCTGGCAGATCAGCTCCCATGACGGCCAGGTGGAGCTGCGCTTCGAGGGCCGTGGCCTGCACCAGGAACGGATGAACCTCGGGATCATGGCCAGCAACTTCAAGCAGATTTTCGGTCAGTTCAAGGGCGTGCTGCGGCCAGTCGGACGTCCTGAGGTGCACATCGATAACCTCTGGGGTTTCGTTGAGGATCAGTACGTTAAGTGGTGATGGGCGGGGCGAAAGCCTCGGCAGACTTGCCTAGGTCTTAGGGTTATGGTTAGCTGGCTAATAATTAGTTTTTGATAGTTAAGAGCCGTTATCCATGTCGCACACCGATCAACACCGTTTCGCCATGCAAGTTGCCCAACTATCCCGCGCCTGGCGCGCCGAGCTGGATCGCCGCCTGGTCGGGCTCGGCCTGTCCCAGGCGCGCTGGCTGGTGCTGCTGCACCTGGGGCGCTTCGACGAATTACCCACCCAGCGGGAGTTGGCGCAAAGCGTGGGGGTGGAAGGCCCGACCCTGGCGCGTCTGCTCGACAGCCTGGAGGCCCAGGGCCTGGTCAGCCGCCAGGCGGTGCCGGAGGATCGCCGGGCGAAGAAGATTGCCCTGAGCCCACAGGCCCTGCCGCTGATCGAAAAAATCGAAGCGATCTCCGCTCAGCTGCGCAAAGAAGTCTTCGCCGGCATCGATGAGGACGATCTGCGCCGTTGCCAGAAAGTGCATGCCCAGGTGCTGAGCAACCTGGAACGGCGCTGATGCAGGAGGACTTGCAGGCGCTGCAACAGCGTTTCGGCAGGCGTTATCCGCAGTGGTTGCTGGCGCTGTTGATGACCGGCAGCATGGCCATGGTGCTGGCATCCACCAGCATCAACGTGGCATTGCCGGCGATCATGCAGGACTTCGCCATTGGCCGGCCACTGGCGCAATGGCTGTCCACCGGTTTTCTCGCGGCCATGACCGCCGGCCTGTTGCTGGCGGCCTGGGCGCAAGCTCGCTTCGGTGCGCGGCGCACCGCGCAGTTCGGCCTGCTGCTGTTTATCCTCAGTTCGCTCTTGGCCTTGGTCGCGCAAGCGGCCTGGCAATTGATCGCGATGCGCATCATCCAGGGGCTGTGCGCGGGCATAGTGCAACCCTTGGCGGTGGTGCTGATTTTTCGCGTGTTCGCCGCTGGCGGCCGGGGCATGGCCCTGGGGCTGTATGGCCTGGGGGTGATGCTGGCGCCCACGCTCGGCCCGGGCATTGGCGGCTATCTGGTGGATCATTTCGGCTGGGCCGCGGTGTTCTGGTTGCCGCTACCCATGTGCCTGCTGGTGCTGATCGCCGGGCAATGGCTGCTGCCCAGTCAGCGTGAGCGCAGCACCCCGTTGCTCGATATTCGCGCCTTTGCCTGGCTCTGCGTGGCGATTTTTGCCGCCCTGGGCGCCCTGGCCGAAGCGCAACGTTTTGCCTGGTCGCAGCCGCGGGTATGGCTGCCGGCGGCCTTGCTGGTCGTGGCGCTAGGCGCCTTTGTGGCGCGCAGCCGGCGCAGCGACAAACCCTTGCTGCCCCTGGGCTTATGGCGCCACGCCGGGTTTCGCAGCGCCAGCTGGGTGGCCTTGACCCTGGGCGTGGGCCTGTATGGCTCCACCTACCTGATTCCCCTGTACCTGCAAACGGTGGAGGGCTATAGCGCCGGTCGCGCCGGCTTGTTGCTGTTGCCGGCGGGCGTCTTGATGGGCCTGGCCTCCTTTGTCGGCGGCTGGCTGAGTGACCGCTTGAGCGCGGCCTTGCTGCTGATCAGCGGGCTGCTGATTTTTGCCTGGTCCGCCGCCGGCCTGGCCTGGGTCGGGCAGGGCGCGGGCTTTCTGCTCCTGGGTTTCTGGACCTGTGTCGGGCGGGTGGGCTTGGGGCTGCTATTGCCGGCCCTGAGCACCGGTTCGCTGGATATCCTGAGCGCCGAGGAACTGACCCAGGGCGCCGGTGCCATCACCTTCGTGCGCCAACTGGGTGGCGCTTTCGGGGTTAATCTGCTGACCTTCTTTCTGGAGTGGCGACACGGCGCAGAAGGCGGCCATCGATTGGCCGAAGCGCTAGCCTTCAAGCAAAGCTTCTGGTTGCTGGCGGCAGTTTTCGCCGTCACGGTGCTGGCTGCCTGGGGCGTCAAGTCGACAAGAGACTGACGGCAGGGCGCTAGGGTCTGTTGCCGTTTCGCGGCCGCATCGAAACGGCAACAGACCTTAGGGCTATTGCTTGTCAGTTTCTTGACTCTGTGCCTATGCTTCACTGGCGCTGGCTGTTTGCCAAGCAGTTCACAATTGGTCTGCTAAATGCAGCCGTGATCATCACCGTGCACCAGCCGGGTTCAACACGGAGCGTATTTCCCGAAGCACGATTTTGCTGCCCTTTTGGTTTTCTCAGCGCCGGATGCGCACGCCCAGAGCGTATTGTGGAAAGGCGGGTCGGGTGGATTCAGCGGGAGAGTTGTATATGGCAAGGGTTCGTCAGTTGCTGATCGGCCTGGCCTCGGGTTCGGCTCTTTACTCAGGCATGGTGCCGGCCTTGGGGCTCGGTGAAATCACCTTGCATTCGGCCTTGAGTCAGCCGCTGGATGCGGAAATCGAACTGCTCAATATCGGCGACCTGACCGACAGCGATCTGCGGGTTCGTCTGGCGCCAATCGACGTCTTCAATCGATCGGGTGTCGATCGCCTGTACTTCCTCAATGACTTGCGCTTTACCCCCTTGTTGCGCGGCGGCCGCAGTGTGATTCGGGTGGCATCGGTACGCCCGGTGCGTGAGCCGTACCTGAGCTTTATCGTCGAGGTGGCGCAGGCCAGCGGGCAGCTGTACCGCGAGTACAGCGTATTGCTCGATCCCCCGGGTTCCGCGGCCTACCGCCGCCTGGCGGCTGCGCCCACTCCGGCAGCGCTGCCGGCAGCGGCCTCGCTCACCCCGACTCGCGAGGCCGGCCCTGCACGCGTCAGCGCGCCACGGGAAATGCCGGTGGCCGAGCAGGGGCAACGCTATAGCGTGGTGAGTGGCGATAGTCTGTGGAAGATCGCGGCCCGCCTGCGTGAGGCGGGTAGCCTGGCTTCGCAACAGGCCCTGATGAGCGATATCCAGGCCCTCAACCCGCAGGCGTTTAGCCAGGGCGATATCAACCGCCTGCGCGCCGGTGCCGAGTTGCTGTTGCCCGATAGCGCGAGCAGTCCACCTGCCGTTGCGCCTGTTGCAGCGCCTGCCACTCCGGCTACTGCCGATACAAGCGTTGCTACGGCAGCCGATAAGGCTGCTCCCGAGCTCGTGGCCGCGGGGCAGGTGGCCGGCGAGTTGCCGGTCGATCCAGCGGCGCAGTTGCTGGTGCAGGAGCAGAAGCTGGCCGATCAGCAACTGGCCCAGCAGATTGCCGAGACGACGCGCTTGCAGCAGGGCCTGGCCGAGCTGGAACTGCAGGTGCGGCAGATGCAAGAGCAGATGGCGGCGCGGGACCGGCAGATTGCCGGATTGCAGGCCGAGCTGGCGGCGCGCCAAGCGGCGACTGGCGGCCCAGCTACCCTGGCTCAGGCTCCGCGAGTTGTACCGGCTAATGAGCCGGCGGCTGGCGAGCAGCGCGGCAACTGGTTGACGGGAGGTCTGGCCCTTCTGGCGCTGCTGTTCGCGGTTATGTTCGGTGTGCTCTGGCGCGCGCGCAATCGCCCGGTCGAGCCGCCTGCACCCACTAAAGCGCTTCCGCAGCCGGTCGCGGCCCCGGTGCAGGCGGCAGGGCTGGCGCCGAAACAACCGGCCCCAGCCGTGACGGTCAGCGCCCGCGCAGCGCCAGTCCCCGTCTGGTCGGCGGCAGACGGCAGCGACGCGCTGCAGAGCGCCAATGTCTATATCGCCTATGGCCGTCTCGGTGAAGCGGAGGACACCCTGCGCAAGGCTGCGCAAGCCCAGCCGCAGCGCAGCGACATAGGCTTTCGCCTGCTGGAAGTACTGGCCCAGCTCGGCGATACCCCGGGTTTTGTCGAGCAAGAAGCCAGCTTGCGCGCGGCGGGTTTCAACCCCGTGCGTATCGATGAGCTGAAGGCGCGGCATGCCGAGCTGTTCGAGGCTGCGCCTGCCGAACTGCTCGGCGATGCGCTGCTGCAGCTGGATGAAGCGCCAGCCGAGTTACCGGAGGATGACAGCCAGCTCAATCTGGATGAGCTGTCGCTGGATGCCGACTGGGATATGCTCAGTCCGTTCTCGCCAACTGCGCCGAGCAAGCTCGCGGACGAGGCCGAGAGCAGTGCGGCCGCCCAGGGCAAAACCTCGGATGTCTTGGATCTGACAGGCAGCCGCGATCCGCGCAGCCCCTTTGCCGAATCGATGCTGGTGGAAGAGACGCCGAACGATGACTGGCTGGATGACGAGCTGGATGCGGCCTTTGTCGAGCAGCCCAAGGCATCGGGGCGTGCGCTGGTGAGCGATCTGGACGACCTGGCCGGTAGCCGCGACAACCTGGCCAAACTGAATATGGCGCTGGCCTATATCGAGCAGGGCAGCCTGGACAGCGCCTGCAGCATCCTCAATGAAGTGATCGACAGCGGCGATGAGGTGCAAAAACAGCGGGCCCGGCAACTGCTGGCCAAGATCGCCTGATCCATTGTTTTCGCGTGGAGAACGCCCGTTCACCCCAAGTGAACGGGCGTTTGGCTATCCGGGCCCAAGGCCCAGGGCTTAGCGTTCTGGGCTATGGGCCTAGGCGTTATCATGGGGCTTTCGTCAACCTGGAGTCAGGCCATGTCCAGCCATAAAGCCGAAGTCACCATCACCTATTGCACCCAATGCCAATGGTTGTTGCGCGCCGCCTGGTTGGCCCAGGAGCTGCTCTCGACCTTTGCCGACGACCTGGCCAAGGTCAGCCTGGAGCCCGGCACCGGCGGGGTGTTTCGCATCACCTGCGATGGCGTGCAGATCTGGGAGCGCAAGGCCGATGGCGGTTTCCCCGAGGCCAAGGTGCTCAAGCAGCGCCTGCGTGATCAGATCGACCCGGCTCGCGATCTGGGCCATAGCGACCGCACTAACTGATCACTTGGCCATACGCGCCGAAAGAAAGATCGCGCTGACGATCAACAGGCCGCCGGCCAGCATGCGCAGGGTCGGCACCTCGTTGAACAGCAGCCAGGCGAAGGTAATCCCGTAGATCGGCTCCAGGGCGAAGATCACCGCCGTGGTGCGCGCCTTGAGCACCCGCAGGCTGGCCACGAACAGGCTGTGGGCCAGGCCCGTGCAGAAGATTCCCAGCAGCGCCAGCCACAGCCAGTCCTGCGCCTGCATGCTGGGCAGCGCCGGCCAGGCCAGCGGCACAAAGCACAGCAACACCGTCAGGTTCTGCCCCAGCGCGGCCTGTATCGGCTCTATGCCACGGCTGCTGGCGCGGTTGAGCAGGGACAGCAAGGCGAACAGCAAACCGGACAGCACGGCCCAGAGCAGGCCACCGGTGGCCTGGCTGGCCAGGTCGAAGTCCGGCGTGACCAATCCCAGGCCCAGGCACACCAGCGCCACCATGGCGAACTCGGCAGGGCGGGTGCGTTCGCCGAACAGCAGGCCTTCCAGTAGCACGGTGAAGGCCGGAAAGCTGGCGAAGCCCAAGGTGGCGATGGCCACGCCGGAAATCTGCACCGCCTCGAAGAAACTCCACCAGTGACCACCCAGCAGCAGTCCGCCGAGTGCCAGTAGGCTCATCTGCCGCAGGCTGAGGCGAATCAGCTGGGCCTTGTCGATCAGCTTGGCGAACAGCAGCAAGGCCAGTACGGCGAAAACCGCCCGGCCGGCGGCGATCATCTGCGGTGTGGTATTGGCCAGCTTGCCGAAGATCCCCGACAGGCCGAACAGCAAGGCCCCCAGGTGAATGGCCCAGAGGGCCTTGCGCTGATTTATGCCCGGCACGTACGCCCCGTTGGGTATAGAACCCGCTGAAAATCTTGCCTCTCGATCTGCTGCATCGGCGTTCTCTCCTAAATGCCTTGCTGCAGTCTAGGGTGGCGCCGGGCTGTATGTCTGTCGCGGGTCACCAGGCTGCCGCGACCGGCCACTTCAAAATCAAGCTGGCCGCTCAGGCCGAACACCAACTGGGCATGGGCGTGGCGGTGGCTGAGCAGTTCGTGGCTGTAGTGATGCAAAGACAGCGGCGAGGACATGGCGGGCTCCCTGGGCAGGCCATAAGTCTAACCGCAGAAACCATGGCCGGCGCTGTCATCGAATCGCCATGGCTTTGTCATGGGCGCTTCACCCACCTCGCGCAACCTCAAGCAAACCCTGCCGGAGGTCGCCCATGAGCAGCGCCCAGCTCGCCAAACCCAGCCGTAAGCAACGTGTCCGCACCCTGTGGATTTCCGATGTGCACCTCGGCACCCGCGATTGTCAGGCCGAGCACCTGGCGGCCTTTCTCAAGCGCTATCAGACCGACAAGGTCTACCTGGTCGGCGACATCATCGACGGTTGGAAGCTGCGCAGCGGCGTCTACTGGCCCCAGGCCCACAGCAATGTGATTCGGCGCCTGCTGACCATGAGCAAACGCGGCACCGAGGTGATCTACGTCACCGGCAACCACGACGAGTTCCTGCGCCGCTACTCCAGCCTGATCCTGGGCAATATCCAGCTGGTCGACGAGGCCGAGCACTTCACCGCCGATGGCCGCCGCCTGCTGGTGATTCACGGCGATCAGTTCGACGTGATCACCCGTTATCACCGCTGGCTGGCCTTTCTCGGCGACTCGGCCTACGAGTTCACCCTGACCCTCAACCGCTGGCTGAATTTCTGGCGCAGTCGCTACGGCTACGGTTACTGGTCGCTGTCGGCCTATCTCAAGCACAAGGTCAAAAGCGCGGTGAACTTTATCAGCGACTTCGAGCAGGCCATCGCCCACGAGTGCGTCAAACGCGGCTTCAACGGCGTGGTCTGCGGGCATATCCACCATGCCGAGATCCGTCCCATGGGCGAGATCGAGTATATGAATTGTGGCGACTGGGTGGAGTCCTGCAGCGCGCTGATCGAGCACCTGGATGGCAGCATCGAGCTGTATCGGCTGGCCGACGACCAGGCGCGCCAGGCCCAGCAACAGGCCGAGCAGTTGGCCGCCGCCGAGCCGGCGCTATGAGGATACTGATCGTCTCGGATGCCTGGTCACCCCAGGTCAATGGCGTGGTCACCAGCCTGCAGGCGCTGGTCGGCGAGCTGCGGGGCCTGGGTCATCAGGTCAAGCTGCTGGCGCCGGCGGAATTTCGTAGCCTGCCGTGCCCGACTTACCCGGAAATCCCCCTGGTGTGGAACCTCTGGCGGGTGGGCGCGGCGATCCGGGCGTTCCAGCCTGACTGCGTGCACCTGGCCACCGAAGGGCCCTTGGGCTGGGCGGCGCGGCGTTGGCTGAGCAAGCGCGGCCTGGCCTTTTCCAGCGCCATCCACACACGTTTTCCCGACTATGTCCACGGCCGTTGTCCCTGGTTGCCGCTGAGTTGGGGCTATGCCTTTCTGCGCGCCTTTCATCGCCCCAGCCAGGCGGTGCTGGTGAGCACCGAGCGTATGTACGAGGAGTTCGCCGGTTGGGGTTTCCAGCGCCTGGCGCTCTGGCGCAAGGGGGTGGATACGCGGCTGTTTGGCCCTTCGCCACAGCCGCCGGCGCAGCCGGTATTTCTCTATGTCGGGCGGTTGGCCCAGGAGAAGAATATCGAGGCTTTTCTGGCTCTGGATCTGCCGGGAGAGAAACGGGTGGTGGGCGATGGCCCGCAGCGCGCAGCGCTGCAGGCCGCCTATCCGCAGGTGCAGTTTCTCGGCTATCGGCATGGCTCGGCGCTGGCCCAGGCCTATCAGCAGGCCAGCGTGCTGGTGTTCCCCTCGCGCACCGATACCTATGGCCTGGTGATGCTCGAAGCCCTGGCCTGCGGCACGCCGGTGGCCGCGTTCCCGGTGCCGGGCCCCCTGGATGTGTTGCAGGCGGGGGTTAGCGGGGTGATGGCCGAGGATTTGCGCGAGGCCTGCCTGGGCGCCTTGCGGCTGGACCGCGGGCGCTGCGCCGCGCTGGCGGCGCAGCAGTCCTGGCGCGCCTCGGCGCTGGAATTTCTCGCCCGCCAGCCCCTGCTCGACGGCGAGCAGGGCCCGGGCCTGGAGCCGGTCGCGGAGGTTTGAAGGTGGTTCGTAGGGTGGGTTAGCGGCGCCAAACACCAATCTCGCAATCGACATACAGCTCAGTGCGCCGTGTAACCCACCATAGCTGCATCACGGGCAGGCACCATGGTGGGTTACGGCGCATCCAGGTTTCCCTGTGGCCTGGCGTTTAGCCTATGCGCCTAACCCACCCTAGGCTTCTGCTGTTTCTGGCCCGCGTAAGGCGGGCCTACATAATCACCTTGTCGCGCAGCTTGTCGGCCGCCTGGCTGAGCGCCTGGATGACCTTTTCCTTGTCGAAGTTCTGGATGCCGTTGGTGTCCAGGTACATGGAAAAGCCCGGCAGCTCGTGTTCGACATAGCTGGAGGTGGCGCCCAGGTCGCGGCGGAAATCCACCACCTGGTAGATCTGCACCGGGCGGGTAAAGCCCTTGACGGTGATCTGGCCCTTGTCGCGGCACATGATCAGGTCCTTGATCAGCGAATAGGTCTCGTGGGAGATCAGGATCTCGCCGGCTTCGGCGGCGCTCTCCAGGCGGCTGGCGAGGTTCACGTCGCGGCCGATGATGGTGTAGTCCATGCGCGTGTCGGCGCCGAAGTTGCCCACCGTGCAGTAGCCGGTGTTCAGACCCATGCGGATTTCCAGCGGTTTGGTGATGCCCTGGGCGCGCCACTGCTGGCGCAGCACTTTCATATGCTTGCGCATGGCGATGGCCATGGACACCGCGTTCACCGCGTCCTTCTTCGCGCCTTTGCTGGCCGGGTCGCCGAAGAACACCATGACGCAGTCGCCGACGAACTTGTCGATGGTGCCGCCGTATTTCAGGCAGATCTTCGACATCTCGTTGAGGTAGGTGTTGAGCAGGTCGGTCAGGGCTTCGGCTTCCAGTTCCTCGGACAGCTCGGTAAAGCCCTTGATGTCGGAGAAGAACACCGTGAGCTTCTTGCGCTGGGTTTCCAGGCGCACGCTCTTCTTGCCGGTGAAGATCGACTCCCACACCTGCGGCGACAGGTACTTGGCCAGGTTGCGCGCCAGGCGCGCGGCCTTTTCCTGCTCGCGGGTGATCTCGCTGCGCACCTGGGACAGGCGCAAGCCCTGCTGGTGCACGAAGTAGGCGGTGATGCAGATATACAAAATGGTGAACAGGATGCTGATCAAGGCCACTGCCGCGGGCGTATTGACCTGCACCTGGGTCTCGAGCAGCGCGGCGCTGAGCACGCCGCTGCTGAGGGCGATCAGGCTGGCCAGGGCCAGATAACGCAGGCCGCCGATCACCAGGGCGCTGAAGCTCAGAATCAGCAGGGCCATCAGGCTTGGCACCACCGAGAAACCCAGCAGGGCCATGGCCGTCCCCGAGTGCAGGGCATCGATAAACAGCAGGCTCTGGGTGGTTCGCTGCGGATGCTCGCGCTTGAAGCGCAGGCTCAGGTGGTGAGCCAGGTGCGGGTAGAGCAGGGCGTAGGGCACCATCCAGAGGATGTCATAGCCAAAATGCTGCACAAAGGTACCGGCGGCAATGCTGGCGGCGATGGCGATATAGGCCAACACACGCGCGTAGTACTCGCGCAGGGGCAGTGCCGGCAGCCTGGCAAGCCGGATCGAAGTCTGGACATTCATGCGATGGCGGGAGGTCCCTGCTGATTGGCGACGTCTCTTCTGGACGCCTAGGGTCGGCAAACCTTTGTTCGGTCAGCGACAAAGGCCTGGATCATAACCAAGCACAAGCGCCGCAGCCAAGCATGCCGGCCGAACGGTGCGGGAATAGCGGTTATTGGCCCTAGAACTTGATTCGGCCGGTAAAGGCGTCCTTCAGCATCACCCAGTCGCCCAGCAGGCTGTACAGCGGGTATTGGAAGGTCGCCGGGCGATTCTTCTCGAACACGAAGTGGCCGACCCAGGCAAAGCCGTAGCCGGCCAGGGGCATGGCCAGCAGCCAGAGCCACTGCTGAGTGAGCAGCGCATAGGCCAGGATGCCCAGCACCAGCAGGCTGCCGACGTAGTGCAGGCGACGGCAGGTGGCGTTGCTGTGTTCCTGCAGGTAATAGGGGTAGAACTCGGCGAAGCTGTTGTAGCGTTGCTGGGTGTCTGTGGTCATGGCAGGCCTCCGGTTAGGGTTGCGCCCGGCAGCAGCGGTTGCCGCCAGCATGGGTTACTTGCAGTCTAGGGCGACAGCTATCCTGACACCGGGGGCTCGCTGGGCCACTGACATTAAGTGCCAGTTTAGTATCCTTGGGCTGCTCTCTTGTGGACTCGAATAAGAAAACCCCATGCGCGAACGTACTACCTCGTCGAATTGGGCCTTGGGCATAGTCCAGGCATTGGAAATGGGCGGCGTCGACTGCCGGGCGATCTTCCCCGAACTGGGGCTCGATTACGCGGCGCTGAGCGACCCGGATGCGCGCTTTCCCCAGGACGGCATGACCCGCCTGTGGCAGCGCGCGGTGGCGCTGTCGGGCAATCCGGCGATTGGCCTGAATATGGCCAAGGTGGTGCGCCCGGCCTCGTTCCATGTGGTCGGCTATGCGCTGATGTCCAGCCGCACCCTGAAAGAGGGCTTCGCGCGCATGGTGCGCTATCAGCGGATTATCGGCGAAGGCGCCGACCTGAGCTTCCGCCCGACCCGCCAGGGCTATGAGCTGACCCTGGCGATCCACGGCGACCGTCTGCCCGCCGCGCGGCAGAGCATCGAGGCGTCGCTGGCCTATGCCCTGGCGTTTTGCCGCTGGATGACCGGCAAGCCGATCCGGCCGCTGCGGGTGTTTTTCCAGGGCGCTGCGCCGGCCGATCTGCGGCCCTTCGAGCAGGTATTCCAGGGGCCGTTGCAGTTCAACGCCGACCACTCCGGCTTGCTGTTCGACCGGGCCGACATGGACATGCCATTGCCGACCGCCAACGAGTCCCTGGCGCAGCTGCACGACAGATTCGCCGGCGAGTACCTGGCGCGCTTCTCGGAAAGCCGCGTCACCCACCAGGCCCGTCAGGTGCTGTGCCGCTTGCTGCCCCAGGGCGAACCCAAGCGTGAGGCGGTGGCGCAAGCCCTGCACCTGTCGCAGCGCACCCTGCAGCGGCGCTTGCAGGAGGAGGGCAGCAGCTTTCAGCGGCTGCTCGACGACACCCGCCGCGAGCTGGCCCAGCAGTACCTCGGTCAGCCCAATCTGAGCCTGTTGGAGGTCGCCTATCTGCTGGGCTTCGCCGACCCGAGCAACTTCTTTCGGGCCTTTCGCCGCTGGTTCGACCTGACCCCAGGCGAATACCGCGCGCGCTTTTAGTGCTTCCAGAAGGTCGGGGTAAACAGCACCAGTACGGTGAGAATCTCCAGGCGGCCCAGCAGCATGCCGATCGACAGCAGCCACTTGGCCGCATCCGGCAGGCTGGAGAAGTTGCCGGCCGGGCCGATGATCGGGCCGAGGCCGGGGCCGACGTTGCATACCGCGGTGGCGGCGCCGGTCAGCGCGGTGATCCAGTCCAGCCCCAACAGCGCCAGGCCGAGGGCGACTGCGCCTATGGTGATGCCGAAGAAGAAGGACAGGGTGAGGATCGAGCGGACGATTTCCTCGTCCAGGTTGTGCCCGTTGTACTGCTGCTTGATCACCGCGCGTGGGTGGATCAGCTGTTGCAGGTTGGCCTTGAGCAGCACATAGGCGACCTGGAAACGGAATATCTTCATGCCGCCGGAGGTGGAGCCGGAGCAGCCGCCGACGAAGGTCAGGTAGAAGAACACCATCACCGCGAAACCGCCCCACAGGCTGTAGTCGCCGAGGGCGAAGCCGGTGGTGGTGACGATCGAGATGACATTGACTGAGACTATGCGCACGGCATCCAGCCAGGCGTGCTCGGAGTTCAGCCACAGCCAGGTGCCGAAGCCCAGGCAGGTGATCAGCAGGAACCCGAGGAAGCCGCGCACCTGATGGTCCCTGATCAGGGCCTTGCGGTTGCCGCGCATAGTCGCCACATACAGGGTGAAGGGCAGGGCGCCGAGGGTCATAAACACCACCGCGACCCAGTGCACCGCCGGCTGCGTCCAGTTGGCCAGGGAGTTGTCGGAGGTGGAGAAACCGCCGGTGGCGATGGAGCTCATGGCATGGTTGATTGCGTCGAAACGCGACATGCCGGCGGCCCAGTAGCACAGGAAGGCCAGCAGGGTGAGGCCGATATAAACCAGCAGGATGTACTTGGCCGCCATATGCGAACGCGGCATGACCTTCTCGCCCCAGTCCGAGGATTCGGTCTGGAACAGGCGCATGCCACCGACCCGCAGCAGCGGCAGAATCGCCACCGCCATGCCGATAAAGCCGATGCCGCCCAGCCAGTTCAGCAGCGAGCGCCAGATCAGCAGCCCCGGCGAAGCCTGGTCCAGCCCGGTGAGCACGGTGGAACCTGTGGTGGTGATGCCGGACATGCTCTCGAAGAAGGAGTCCGTATAGCTGATGTGCTGGATGATCACCATCGGCAGGGCGGCGAAGCCGCACACCACCACCCAACTGGCGGTGGTCAGCAGGTACATATCGCGCGGGCGCAACTGCACATCCTTGGGCCGTCCGGGGCTGACCATGGCAATGCCTGCCACAGCGGTTATCAGGCTGGCCCAGAGAAACGCGTCGAGATCATCGGTGCGCGAATAGAGCAGCAGCGTCAGCATCGGGATCGTCATGCTGACGGCCAGGGTGATCAGGAAAATGCCGAGAATAAAAGCGATGATGCGTAGCGTGGACAATGACATCGGTTGGACTCGGCTCTGGGGCTGCCAAAAGGCGCCATTCTACCCATGCTTGCCGCGCTTTACAGCCATGATTAAGCGGCGCTTTACAAGCGCTCGGGCCGCCCTAGAATAGCCGCCAAATGCCGGCCGCCCGGTTTCTGAGCCGTTCGAATCATGTCCGATAGCAATCCTTGCCTTAACTGCGGCGCCTGTTGCGCGCACTTTCGCGTGTCTTTCTTCTGGGGCGAATGCCAGTCGGCCGGCGGCAGCGTGCCGGATGACCAGGTGGTGCTGATCACTCCGCAGCGGGTCGCCATGCGCGGCACCGAAAGCAAACCGGTGCGCTGCACGGCGTTGCGCGGCGAGGTCGGTGCCGGGGTGAGCTGCGTGCTCTATGCGCAGCGCTCCAGCACCTGCCGCGAGTTCGAGGCGTCCTGGGCCAATGGCGAACCTAACCCGAGCTGCGACGCGGCGCGCCTGGCCTATGGCCTGCCGCCCTTGGTGGCGCCTGGGCAGCCCGGCCTGTCGACTGAGCCTGTGGCCTAAGCCGCTCTGCGGCGTGCCTGGGTCGATCTGCCGCGCGACAGCAGATTTTCCCCAACGGCCAGGCCGCCCATTCTAGAATTCGCGCCTAGTCAATTTTGCGAGGTGGCCGATGGATGCCCTTGATGCGTTGCTAAATCGTGTGTCCGCGCCGCGTCTATGCGAGCCGGCGCCGGATGCGGCCCAGCGCGAACTGCTGTTTCGCGCCGCCCTGCGCGCGCCGGATCATAGCCAGCTGCGGCCGTGGCGCTTTCTCACTATCGAGGGGGCCGCGCGGGAGCAATTGGGTGAACTGTTTGCCCAGGCCCTGCCTGCCGACGCCAGCCCGGAAGCCTTGAGCAAGGCGCGCGCCATGCCGCTGCGCGCGCCTCTGCTGGTGGTGGTGATAGCGCGGGTGCAGGCGCACCCCAAGGTGCCGGCGCAGGAGCAGGTGTTGGCCGCCGGTTGCGCCGCCCATGGCATCCTGCTGGCCGCCTATGTCCAGGGCATAGGCGCGGTCTGGCGTACCGGCGAGCTGGCCTACAACGCCCAGGTGGCGGCGGGCCTGGGTTTGGCTGCGGGCGAGCAGATCATCGCCTTCCTCTATCTGGGCACGCCGGAACGCGAGTTGCGCATACCGCAGCCGTTGGACGTGGCCGACTTCGTCAGTGCCTGGCCGCATTAACGCGGAAGTCGCGCGCGTCGGATAAGGGGGCTCAGCCCGCCGCCTTATGCGCTTGCTTGAGCGGTAGCAGCAGGCTGGCGCAAAAGCCGCCTGAGGCCGGGTTGCGCAGTTCCAGCTGACCGCCGTGGCGTTCGGCGGCGCGCCGGGCAATCGCCAGGCCCAAACCGTGGCCGGGGCTGCTTTGCCCGGGGGCGCGGAAAAACGGCTCACCCAGGCGTGCCAACACTGGCTCGGGCACCCCGGGGCCATGGTCGCGCACGCTGATGAGCAGGTGCTCGGCGTCCTGCGTCACGCGCAGTTCAATCGGCTGCCCGGGCGGGTTGAAGCGCAGGGCATTGCGCAGCAGATTGTCCAGGGCGCGCTGCAGCATATCCGGCCAGCCGTTAAGGCCGATGCCGGGCGCTGCCTGAACTTCAATTGTTTGCTCGGGGGCATCCAGGCGGGCGTCCTCTTGCAGGCGCTGCAGCAGGCTGCCTAGGTCTATGGGTTGCGCCGCGCCGGGGTCGGCATCCAGGCGGGCGAGGGCGAGGATCTCACCGATCAGGGCCTCCAGACGGTCACACTCGCGGGTCAGGCGTGGCCAATAAGTCTCCCGTTCCGGGGCTTGCGCACGTTCGGCCAGGGCCAGGGCGATGCGCAGGCGCGCCAGGGGCGAACGCAACTCGTGGGAGACATCGCGCAGCAGCTGGCGCTGGCTGCCGATCAGGCCTTGCAGGCGCGCGCCCATGCGGTTGAAGTCATTGGCCAGCACGCCCAGTTCGTCGCGGCGCTGGGCCAGGCGCGCCAGGCTGTGCTGCTGATAGGCGGTCTGGCCGAGGTCGTGCACCGCGCCGCGCAGGCGATTCAGCGGACGGGTGATGGACAGGGTCAGCCACAGGCTGAACAGGGTCAGCACCAGCATGGCGATACCCAGCGCGCTAAGCGGCATCAGCAGGCTGCCGCGGTGCCAGGCGGCCACTTCGGGATGGGGAATGCGGTAGATAAACAGGTAGGTTTCACCGCTCAGGGGGCTGCGGTAGTCGGCGTTGAGGCGTCGCCAGGGCAGGCGTTTGCGGTCCTTGGCGCGGGCTTCGAAGGCCTCGGCGCGGGGCGGGAAGGTACCGCGCACCAGGGGTTGGCCGTTATCGCCGAGCACCTGCACGTTGATGCGGAACTCTGCCTTGCGTTGTTCGAGAAAGCTCTGGGCGGCCTCGGGGCCTTGCTGTTCATAGCGCTGCGTCCAGCCTGCGGCCAGGCCCGCAACGGCCGGGTGTTGGCTGAGAATCCAGGCGTCCTGATTGAGCATGCGCCCGAGCAGCATGGACAAACCGGCGACCAGGGCGATCGCCAGCCAGAAACTGGCAAAGATGCGCCAGAACAATGAACGCACAATGATTCCTCAATTAACGGCAACACCCATCAAACCGCAGGGCTTGATGGGGGCAGCTTGACTCAGTTCTTTTTGGCCTGCTCGGCCTTCCAGGCGTTGAAGGCTTCGCGTTCGGCGCGACGTTCCTGCATCTTCTTCTGCTGTTCGTCGAAGGCCTTCTGCTGCTCCGCATCGAGCAGGCCGCGGATGGCGCTGTGCTGTTTGTCCTTGGCGGCCTTGAGTTCGTCCTGCAGGGCTTGCTGTTCGGCTGCCGGGAGTTTTTCCAGGTAGCGTCGGGTGATCTCATGGCGGCCTTTCATCTGCTCGCCCAGCAATTTACGAATTTCGCGCTGCTGCTTTGGGCTCAGGTCGAGTTCTTCGAACATCCGCGCCCCATGGCGGCCGCCGTCCCGATGCGGGCCGTCTTCGGGCATGGCCATGGCCAGGGTAGGCAGGGTCAGGGCGAGCAGTACAGCGGTCAGGGTCTTGCGCATGGTGTGTCTCCTTGTCTGAAACCGGTCGATGCCGGATGGGCCCAGTCTAGGGCGGTCAAGGTCAAGGGCCGTCAGGGCAAGGTAAAGCTTGGGTAAAGGCTATGGCCAGGCCCAATGGTTTGCCATAGGCACTGCCGTGGGTGGAGTTCCACCCTGTAGGTCGGGTTGAGGCGCATGGCGACGAAGCCCAACGGCGATGGCTGAGGTTTCACCCTTGCCTTTGTGCCTTGTTGGGCTTCGCGTAGCTCAGCCCAACCTACGACCCTCGCTGTGGGCCTGCTTCAGATGCTGTAGTAGTAACCGCGGCCGCGCAGGGCGAGGATGCGCGGGCGGCCATCGGCGTGCGGGCCGAGTTTCTTGCGCAGGTTGCTGACATGCATGTCCAGGCTGCGGTCGTACAGGGTCAGTTTGCGGCCCAGGGCCAGTTGCGCCAGCTCCTGCTTGTCCACCGGCTCCCCGGGCTGGCGTAGCAAGGCCTCGAGGATGCGGCTTTCCGACAGGGTCAGGAGCACTTCCTGCTCGCCCAGGCTGGCGATGCCACGGGCCTGGCTGTAGTGCAGGTCGCCCAGTTCCAGCTGGCTGGAGGGTGCGGGGGGCAGGCTGCGCCTCAACACGGCGCGCAGCCGCGCGGTGAGCTCGCGGGGGTCGCAGGGTTTGGCCAGGTAGTCATCGGCGCCCAGTTCCAGGCCGAGAATGCGGTCCAGCGGCTCGCCGCGGGCGGAGAGCATCAGCACGGGCAATTCCGGGTGTTCGCGGCGTAGCCGCTTGAGCAGCTCCAGGCCGCTGCCGTCGGGCAGCATGACGTCGAGCACCACGGCATCTGGGGTCATGCTGGCCAGGGCACGGCGGGCGCTGCCGCCGTCGTGGCAGGCGCTGACCTGGAAGCCTTCCTGGGTCAGCCAGCTGATCAGCAGCTCGCACAGCTCGATATCGTCGTCGATTAGCAGCAGGGCGCTCATAGGGCTTTCAGTTCAGCCACTCGCGGCGCGACCGCCGGTTGCCGCGCAACAGGGCGCCGACAATTACCCCCAGCAGGCCGGCGGCGGCACCTATGGCGAACCACAGCTGTTGTTCGCTGATCAAGGGCTGCGGTGCCTGCGCCAGGGCTTTTTTCAACTGCAGCTTGAGCCGCTGGTTTTCCTGGCGCAGGCGTTGCAGTTGCACGCTTTCGCGCTCGCCAGCGTCGACCTGCGGCTCGGGGTTAAGGCTGGGTTCTTCGACAAGCGCCGGGCGCTGTTCCAGGGTCGCGGCTTGCGCCTGCGCCGAGCCGGCGGCTGCCAGCGACTGCGGTGGGCTCTCTTCTGCCTGCACGGCAGCGGCGAGCGACAGGGTCAACAGCAGCAACACTGGGCCTGGGCGCATCGGAACTCCTAGTTGTACTTATTGTTATGGGTCGGCTTGTTATGGGTCAGGCGGCGAGACTTGCTCGGTTCAAGGCAGAACCAGCTTGAAGGGTTTGACCAGCACCGCGGCATAGACCCCGGCGGCGCGGTAGGGGTCGGCATCGGCCCACTGCTGGGCAGCGCTCAGGGATTCGAATTCGGCGACTATCAGGCTGCCGGAGAAACCGGCCGGGCCTGGGTCATTGCTGTCGACCGCGGGGTGCGGGCCGGCCAGCACCAGGCGGCCTTCGCTCTTCAGTTGTTCCAGGCGGGCCAGGTGAGCCGGACGGGCGCTCAGGCGGTTTTCCAGGGAGTTTTCTACATCGGTGGCGATGATGGCGTAGAGCATTTCGATCCTTAATTGAGTCGCTGCGTTCAGCCCGGCTTGGGCAGAAAAGCAGTAGCCATGGGCAAAGTCGAGGAAATACTGGCGCAAGCCAGCAAGAATCCCCATCTGCCGGCATAATAACAAACATAAATGACCGGGAAAGCGCCTCCTATGGATGTTGATTTGCATTGCCACAGCACCGCTTCGGATGGCGCGCTGGCGCCCGCCTTGGTGGTGGCGCGAGCCCATGAACGCGGTGTGCGCGTGCTGGCCTTGACCGACCACGACACCCTGGAAGGGCTGGACGAGGCGGGGACTGCGGCCCAGGCCTTGGGCATGCAACTGGTCAATGGCATCGAGCTGTCCTGCACCTGGGGTGGGGCGACCATCCATGTCCTGGGTTACGCCTTCAATCGCGACGCGCCGGCCTTGCAACAGGCGATTGCCGAGCTGCACGACGGCCGCTGGTTGCGTGCGGCGGAAATCGCCAAGCGCCTGGAGGCCAAGGGCATGCCGGGTGCGCTGGACGGCGCGCGGGCCATTCAGCAGGAACTGGGCGACAGTGGCAACGCGCCGGCGCGGCCGCATTTCGCCGAATTCCTGGTGCGCGCCGGGCACGTCAAGGACCGCGCCGAGGCGTTTCGCAAGTGGCTCGGCTCGGGCAAGTTGGGCGATGTCAAACAGCATTGGCCGGCTCTGGAGCAGGCGGTTGCTACCTTGCGTCAGGCCGGCGCCTGGATCAGCCTGGCGCACCCTTGGCAGTACGACTTTACTCGAAGTAAGAGACGCAAGTTGATCGGCGATTTCGTCCAGGCGGGTGGGCACTCCCTGGAAGTGGTCAACGGTATGCAGCCGGCCGACCAGGTCGGCAGCCTGGCGATTCTGGCGCGGGAATTCGGCATGTTCGTCACCGCCGGCAGTGATTTCCATGCGCCGGGTCAATGGTCTGAGCTGGGTGTCTACCGTCCGGTTCCCGAGGATCTACCGCCCCTTTGGGCACGGTTTAAGCATGTCCAGCAGCCTACTGCCATCTGAACAGGGTTTGAGCGTGAGTCAATTCTTCCAGATTCATCCGGAAAATCCGCAGCTGCGCCTGATCAAGCAGGCGGTAGAGATCATCAGGGCCGGCGGTGTGGTGATCTACCCGACCGACTCCTCCTATGCGGTGGGTTGCCAGATCGGCGACAAGAATGCACTGGAGCGGATTCGCCGCCTGCGCCAGTTGGACGACAAGCACAACTTCACCCTGGTATGCCGCGACCTGTCGCAGCTCAGCCTGTTCGCCAAGGTCGATACCGCGGCCTTCCGCCTGTTGAAGAACCATACGCCGGGGCCTTACACCTTTATCCTCAACGCCACCCGCGAAGTGCCGCGCATGTTGCTGCACCCCAAGCGCCGCACCATTGGTTTGCGCGTGCCCGGTCACCCGATTGCCATGGCCCTGCTGGCGGAACTCGGCGAGCCCTTGATGAGCGTCAGCCTGATCATGCCGGGTGAGGCGGTGCCGATGAGCGACCCCTACGAGATGCGCCAGTTGCTCGAGCATCAGGTCGACCTGATCATCGATGGCGGCTTTGGCGGCCTGGAGGCCTCCACTGTGGTCAATCTGACCGAGGACGAGCCGGAAGTAGTGCGCGTCGGCTGCGGCGATCCCGCCCCCTTCGCTGGCGAGGCTTAGCGCCTCTGTTCAAGCTGCAACAGGCTCGCCGCCGTGCCTTCTGCACCGCTCGCCACCGCCTTTAGCCACCTCCCCCGCTGCAGCAGCGGGGGAGGTAACGGTCCATCAGACGGCGATGGCGACCAGAATGGCGATCAGCAGGATGATGACTATATCCATGGTGTCGAGCGCGCCACCGGCCGGCAGGGCATCGATCCGCTGCGCCAGGGTGGCCGCTTCCTCAGTCGTCAAGGCATTCACACGGTCCTTGGCAAAGGCCGCCTGCACGCCCATCGCCTGCATTTTTTCCTGCACGCTGGCGCGGTTCAGAAAGTCATCGACCTTGTCCCGGTCGGCCTGTACGACTTGGGTGGCCACGACTTCTTCCGTGGAGATCATCCCGGCTTGCGCCGTGGGCGCCAGCACAGCAGCCCAGCAGGCGATCAATAAAGCCATACCGAATGTCATTGCGAACGCTTTCATGACGTACCTCCCCGCGGTCCCGCTGGGACCACTCGAAGCGACGGTTCCGAACTCTGCAAGTTCGGCACAGAATGCAGCCGGGGCAACTGCTCAGTGAATTAGAATGCCAGGGCGGCCTTCTCAATATTCGACCCGAAGACCGTAAAGCCGGTTCCGCTCCTAGGAGTGGCCCTGACCGTGCCAGCCAGTATTGATAGTTTGCCTATGCCCGATCGAGAGAAACCCATGTCCGACACGCCGCCCCTAGATCCCTCGGCCAGCCAAGCCGGCGCGCAGCAGGAGCTGCCGTTCGCCCTGGTCTACGGCCAGGCGGTCACCGAGATGCCGCTGGATCTGTATATCCCGCCGGATGCCCTGGAGGTGTTTCTCGAAGCCTTCGAAGGCCCGTTGGACCTGCTGCTGTACCTGATTCGCAAGCAGAACATCGACGTACTGGATATCCCGGTGGCGGAAATTACCCGCCAGTACATGGGCTATGTCGAGCTGATGCAGTCGGTGCGTCTGGAGCTAGCCGCCGAGTATCTGGTGATGGCGGCCATGCTCGCCGAGATCAAGTCGCGCATGCTGCTGCCGCGCTCCAGTGAAGCCGAGGCCGAGGAAGACGACCCACGCGCCGAACTGATTCGCCGCCTGCAGGAATACGAGCGCTACAAGGCCGCCGCCGAAGGCATCGATGGGCTCAGTCGGGTGGGGCGTGATCTTACCGTGCCGCGCCTGGATGCCCCGGAAGCGCGGGCGCGCAAGCTGCTGCCGGATGTCAGTCTGGAAGAGCTGCTGCTGTCCATGGCCGAGGTGCTGCGCCGCGCCGATATGTTCGAAAGCCACCAGGTCACCCGCGAGGCGCTGTCGACCCGCGAGCGCATGAGCGAGGTGCTGGAACGCCTCAAGGGCGGCGCCTTCGTGCCCTTTGTCGCGCTGTTTAGCGCCGAAGAAGGCAAACTGGGGGTGGTGGTGACTTTTATGGCGGTACTCGAGCTGATCAAGGAATCCCTGGTCGAGCTGGTGCAAAACGAGGCCTTCGGGCCAATCCATGTGCGTGCGCGAGCTGAATAAGCATGAATCTGAACGAACCCCGTGAGCTGGCCAGCCTGCTGGAAGCCTTCTTGCTGGCCTCCGGCAAGCCGCAATCCCTGGAGCGCCTGTTCGAGCTGTTCGAAGAAGGCGAGCGACCGGAGCCGGCGGTGTTCAAGAAAGCCCTGGAGCACCTGCGCAAGTCCTGCGAAGGGCGGGCCTTCGAGTTGAAGGAGGTGGCGTCCGGCTACCGTTTGCAAGTGCGCGAGCGTTACGCGCCCTGGGTCGGCCGCCTGTGGGAGGAGCGCCCGCAGCGCTACTCGCGGGCCATGCTGGAGACCCTGGCGCTGATCGCCTACCGCCAGCCGATCACCCGCGGCGAGATCGAGGATGTGCGCGGCGTGGCGGTCAACAGCCATATAGTCAAGACCCTGCTGGAGCGTGAGTGGATTCGTGTGGTCGGTTACCGCGATGTGCCGGGCAAACCGGCGATGTTCGCCACCACCAGGTCCTTTCTCGACCACTTCAATCTGAAAAACCTCGACGAGTTGCCGACGTTGGCGGCGCTGCGCGAGCTGGAGCCCGAGCCGGTGCTGGCCTTCGACGATGAACTGGCGGCCCCGCCAAGCCTGCAGGCGCGCGCCGACCTGGCCCTGGTCGATGAGCCTGTCGAGGCGGGTGAGGAAACCAGCTTCAGCAGCCTGCTGGCCGAGCTGGATTCGATGGAGCAGGGCTTGAAAACCGACTTCGACGATTTGGCAACGCTGGATGATCCAGTCGATGCCGATGCCGATGCCGATGCCGAACAGTCGAGCGAATCGGAGTTGCCCCCGCATCGGTAGCCCAGATGCAATCCGGGGAGGCGTTCCGGTGAATCGTCCCGGATTGCATCCGGGCTACGCTAACAAGCTACTGCGCAGGCGCCGGCTGTCGTAAAGGCTGGCGGCTGTTCGTCTGCCGGCTAGCCTCAAGCCGTGCTAATAGGCCGCGTTTCGCGTATGCTCCGCGGCCCTTCGACGACCCTAGGTCGTCCATCACCAGAGAAAACACCGGGAGGTGCCCAGATGAGTGAATCCGAAGAATACAGCCCCGCAGGCGAGAAACTGCAGAAAGTCATGGCGCGCATGGGCCTGGCTTCACGCCGCGAAATCGAGGCCTGGATCGGTGCCGGCCGGGTCAAAGTCAATGGCGCGGTGGCCAGCCTGGGTATGCGCGTCGACCTGCATGACGCCATCGCCGTCGACGGCAAGGTGATCCGCCGCGAAGAAGCCGCCGAGAGCGTGCGCCGCGTCATCATCTACAACAAGCCCGAAGGCGAGATCTGCACCCGCGACGACCCTGAGGGTCGCCCGACCGTGTTCGATCGCCTGCCGCGGCCGAAAGAAGGCCGCTGGATCAATATCGGCCGCCTCGACATCAACACCACCGGCCTGCTGATGTTCACCACCGACGGTGAGCTGGCCAACCGTTTGATGCACCCTTCCTACCAGATGGACCGCGAGTACGCCGTGCGCGTGCGCGGTGAAGTCGACGAGGAGATGATCGAGCGCCTGAAGGCCGGCGTGATGCTCGAAGACGGCCCGGCCAAGTTCACCGACATCAAGGAAGCGCCGGGCGGCGAAGGCTTCAACCATTGGTACCACTGCGTGGTGATGGAAGGCCGTAACCGCGAAGTGCGCCGCCTGTGGGAATCCCAGGGCCTGGTGGTCAGCCGCCTGAAGCGCGTGCGTTTCGGCCCGGTGTTCATCACCTCGGACCTGACCATGGGCCGCTGGCGCGAAATGAGCCAGCGCGAGGTGGATATCCTCAGCGAGGAAGTCGGCCTCAAGCCGATCGCCTTGCCGGATATGAAGGAAAAGACCCGCGACAAGATCGATCGTCTGCAGCGCAAATCGGCCAAGCCGGTTGGCCGTGCCGAGCGTCCGGTGCGCACCCTGCGTCCGGCCCATGGCGTGGCGGAAGGCGATCAGGGTCGTGCCCGCGCACCGCGCGCCGAAGGTGCCGAGCGTGGCGAGCGCCCCGTGCGCACGCCGCGTCCGCCCCGTGCCGACTCGGGTCGCAGCGAGCAGGGGCGTGGTCAGGCGAGCAAGGGCACGCCGGTGGCCGAGCGCCCGCGTGACGTCAACAAGAAGCGTCCGGCCAAGCCTGCGGCCAAGCGTCCTGGCGTGGAACTGGCCGATCGTCCGGCGCGCAAACCGGCCGGTGCGCCAGTCAAGCGCCGCAGCCAGCCAACTAGCGAAGGCCAGCGCCCGGGCTTCGGCCGCGGCCGCAAGCCGGAATAACAGGCTGAGCTAGATGTGAAAAAGGCGACCCGAGGGTCGCCTTTTTTATGGCGCTGTCCCAATAGTGTGTTGCATGGGACATTCAGGCCTGAGCCCTTCTTGCATAGCCGGCAACGGGTAGGGTGCGCTGCGCG
>Ga0209343_10001231_pt1 | contig 34875 bp, 33 predicted proteins | sample RifCSPlowO2_02_FD_184026 | JGI IMG/M metagenome (GOLD analysis project Ga0209343, IMG submission 184026) | Groundwater microbial communities from Rifle, Colorado - Rifle CSP2_plank lowO2_0.2 (SPAdes) (version 2) | ecosystem: Environmental > Aquatic > Deep subsurface > Groundwater | place... | reverse complement strand
GGTGCAGGCGCGCCTAGCCGAGGCTGGGGTGGAAACCAAGATCTACTACGAACGGCCCATCCACCGGCAGCCGGCTTGCCGGACCCCGTTCGGCGAGATGGATCTGCCCCACGCCAGTGCGCACGCCCGTGAGGCCTTGGCGCTGCCCATTTTTCCCGGCATGCACGAGGTGGAGGTGGAGCGCGTGATCGCCGCGGTGCGGCAGGCCGTCGTTTAGCCCCGACCGCCAAAGACAGGGGCGCCCACCCATGCGCTCCGCCACGGGCCACCGGCACTGGCGGACCAGCACCGACGCCACGAGCCGGACGATCCGTCAGGCGCTTGACGACATGGCCAACCCGAACACCCAGTACACGCCAATCCCCATCTGCACCCCGAAGGCGGTGAACCGGGCCTTCACGGCGGCGGGCGACGTGGAGGCAAGGTGGATGAGGGACTGGACGACCCGGGCCGCCAGCAGCCACCAGGCCAGCGGGTCGGTGACGGCCGAGCGGTCCGCGACGACGGCAATGAGCATGAGCCCGCCGAAGATGGGCAGGCCTTCGAGGCAGTTCGCGTGCGCCCGGGCCAGGCGCTGCATGAAGGGGGAGAGGTTCGAGTTCTCCGGGTTGAACCCGTTGGCGGGCACCGCGCCCCTCAGCACGAGCCAGGAGCGGATGCCCTCCATGAGCACCAGCAGGCCCAAGGTCCAGGCGATGAATCCGAGAAGCGCTTGCAGTGTGATGCTCATGGAACGGGCTCCCGGCCGATGGCGTGGGCGACCTGCCACGGGGAACCATGCAGCCTGACGAAATGTATCCCCAAGCCCTTGGCTGGCACACATTCTGTTAGCGTCCGGGCATGGCCCTCTCGCTCGATTTCCTCGCCCTGCCCTTGATGGTGGCCGCGTCGCTGGTGTTCATCAGCGTGCTGGCCGGCGTGTTGTCCACGCGCAAGGGGTTCTCCTTTCTGCTGGTGTTCCTGCTGGTGGGCACGCTGGCCGGCGAAGACGGCCCCGGCGGGCTGGTGTTCGACGACTTTGGCCTGGCCTTCTGGGTGGGCAACGTGGCGCTGGCGGTGATCCTGCTCGACGGCGGGCTGCGCACCGACTTCACCACGTTTCGCACCGGTTTGAGGCCTTCGCTGCTGCTGGCCACGCTGGGCGTGCTGGTGTGCACCGCCATCACCGGGGCCGCGGCACACTGGCTGCTGGATCTGAACTGGCCGCTGGCGCTGCTGGTGGGCGCCATCGTCGGCTCCACCGACGCGGCCGCCGTGTTTTCGATGCTCAAGTCGTCCGGTGTGCGGCTCAACGAGCGCGTGGCCGCCACGCTGGAGATCGAGTCCGGCATGAACGACCCGATGGCTGTCTACCTCACGCTCACGTTCATCGGGGTGGCGCTGGCCGCCGCGGCGGCGCCCGGTGTGGGCGGTGGGCTGGACGCGGTGGAGGTGCTGCGCTCGCTGCTGCAGCAGTTTGGCTGGGGCGCCGCGCTGGGGCTGTGCAGCGGTTTCGCGCTGGCCGAGCTGCTCAAGCGCCTGGGGCGCGGCGCCTACGGCAGCGGGGGCATCCGTGCGCTGCTGGTGGTGTCGGGCGGGCTGGCGGTGTTCGGCGCCACCACCTGGCTCGGGGGTTCGGGTTTTCTGGCGGTGTACGCCATGGGGGTGGTCACGGGCAACCAGGCGCGGCGCCAGGTGCGCGCGGCGCTCTCGGCCATGGACGGCTACGCCTGGCTGTCGCAGGCGGGCATGTTCCTGTTGCTGGGCCTGCTGGTCACGCCGTCGGCGCTGCTGCGCACGCTGTGGCCGGCGCTGGGCGTGTCGCTGGTGCTGATGCTGGTGGCCCGGCCGCTGTCGGTCTGGCTCTGCCTGGCGCCGCTGCGCTTCAACCTGCGCGAGATGACCTTCATCTCCTGGGTGGGCCTGCGCGGCGCGGTGCCCATCGTGCTGGCGGTGTTCCCGCTGATGGCGGGCGTGCCGGGCGCACCGACGTTTTTCAACGTGGCCTTTGTGGTGGTGCTCACCTCGCTGCTGCTGCAGGGCTCGACCATCGCCTGGAGCGCGACCCGCCTGGGCGTGACCCTGCCCGACCCGCAAGACGCGGCGCAGGCCCGGCTGGTCTACGGCGACTTCGTGATCGACGCGGCCACCCCCATGGACCAGCTGTGCGCGTTCTATGGCCTGCCCGTGCCCACCGATCCGTCGCAGACCCTGGGCCAGTGGCTGAACGACGAGCTCAACCGCCCCCCGGTGGTGGGCGACAGCGCGATGCTCGGCGCGGCCGAACTGAGCGTGCGCCAGATGGACGGCGCCCAGATCGCGCAGGTGGGCATCAAACTGGGGTGACCGCGCACCGGATATATTACCCGGGTGATATTGACATTCCATTTATACCCGGGTAATAATTCGGCATGTTCACGCCCGAATCCCCCACCCCCGCACCAGCCCCCACGGCCTGGATCGCCTTTGACGGCCACACCCGGATCGCGCACGGCGCGCCCCACGAGGTGGTGGCCGCGCTCCACGCCCTGGCCGGGCGCACGCCCACCCTGCAGCCGCTGGTGTTTGACGCCCGCAGCAGCGAGCGCATCGAGCTGAATCTGCGCGCGCCCCTGGCGACCCTGCTGGAAAGCCTGCCCGCCCAACCCGTCGAACCGGCGGACCCGCCGCCCGAACCCCACCGCGGGCCGGGGCGCCCCAAGCTGGGCGTGACCGCCCGCGAGGTGACGCTGTTGCCGCGCCACTGGGACTGGCTGGCCAGCCAGCCAGGGGGCGCTTCGGTGGCGCTGCGCAAGCTGGTGCAGCTGGCCATGCGCGAAAGCCGCGAGCGCGACCAGGCGCGCGAGGCCACCGAGGCGGCGTACCGCTTCATGTCGGTCCTGGCCAGCAGCCTGCCCGGCTTCGAGGAAGCGAGCCGCGCGCTCTTCGCGGGCGAGCTGGTGCGGCTGGAACACCTCGTGGGCCCCTGGCCCGCCGACGTGCGCGACCACCTGCTCACGCTGGCGCGGCGCGCCCTCGCCCCGCTGCCGGATGCGGCGCAACAGACCGCGTGAATCCACTGGCTGCGTTGACATCCGTGGGGCGACCCACTACATTACTGACCAGTCAGTCATTAGATAAATGAATACTCCCCCCATCACCACCAAACGCGAACGCCGCAAGGAGGCGCGCCCGGGCGAACTGCTGGACGCCGCGCTGGCCCTGTTCGTGGAAAAAGGCTTTGCCGCCACGCGGGTGGAAGAGGTCGCGGCGCGCGCGGGCGTGTCCAAGGGCACGCTGTTCCTGTATTTCCCGAGCAAGGAAGATCTGTTCAAGGCGGTGGTGCGCGAGACCATCGCCGGGCGCTTCACCGAATGGAACGAGGAGCTGGAGGCCTTCGACGGCAGCAGCGCCGAACTGGTGCGCTATTGCATGCACACCTGGTGGGAGCGCATCGGCATGACGGCCGCCTCTGGCATCACCAAGCTGGTGATGAGCGAGGCCGGCATGTTTCCCGAAATCGCGGCGTTCTACCAGCAGGAGGTGATCGGCCCCGGCCACGACCTGCTCAAACGCGTCCTGCAGCGTGGCATCGACCGCGGTGAGTTCCGGCACATGGAGCTCGAATACGCGATCTACAGCCTGATCGCGCCCATGATCTTCCTGCTGATGTGGAAACACTCCATGGCGCCGTGTTGTCCGCCGAGCCAGCAGATCGATCCCGTGGGTTTCATTGACAGCCAGGTCAGCCTGCTGCTGCACGGCATGCTGTCCCGGCCCGCCGCACCAGCCACCGAAACCCCCAGCCGCACCGCCGCACCATGAACCACCGCCCTTCCCGCTCAACCTGGATCAAATGGCTGCTGCTGGCCGCGCTGGTGCTGGCCGTGGCGCTGGGCCTGCTGCGCGCGTTCAACAAACGCCAGACCCAGACCGAAGCCGCGACCACGGCGGCCAAGGCCCTGCAGCAGGCCCCGGTGTACGAACTCTCGCCACAGGACGTGGTGAGCGTGCAGACGCTGGCACTGAACCAGGCGGTGGGGGTCTCGGGTTCGCTCAAGGCGCTGCAGACCGCGGCCATCAAGGCCAAGGTCGCCGGAGAGCTGCAGGGCCTGGAAAAGCGCGAAGGCGAAGCGGTGCGCGCCGGTGAGGTGGTGGCGCGCATCGACAGCACCGAAGCCCAGGCACGCGTGCGCCAGGCGCAACAGCAGGCCCAGGCCGCGCTGGCGCAGGTGGGCATCGCCCGCCGCGCGCTGGAGAACAACCAGTCGCTGGTGAAGCAGGGTTTCATCTCGGCCACCGCGCTGGAGACCAGCAGCAACAACCTGGCCGCCGCCGAGGCCAACCACCAGGCCGCGCTGGCCGCGCTGGACATCGCGCGCAAGGCGCTGGGCGACACCACGCTGCGCTCGCCGCTGACCGGCCAGGTCTCGGCCCGGCTGGTGCAGAACGGCGAACGCGTGGGCCTGGACGCCCGCATCCTGGACGTGGTCGATCTCTCGGGCTTCGAACTGGAAGCCGCACTCGCCCCGGCCGATGCCGTGAGCGTGGCCGCCGGCCAGAAAGCCCGGCTCAGCGTGGAAGGCCTGGCCCAGCCGGTGGACGCCACCGTGGCACGCATCAACCCCAGCGTGCAGGCGGGCAGCCGCAGCGTGCTGGTCTACCTGCGCGTGCCCGCCGTGACCGGCATGCGCCAGGGCCTGTTCGCGCAGGGTCAGATCGTCACCGGCGAGATCAACGCGCCAGCGGTGCCCCTCTCGGCCGTGCGCAACGACAAGCCCCAGCCCTACATCCAGATCGTCCAGGACGGCAAGATCGCCCATGTGCCCGTCACGCTGGGCCGGCAGGGCCTGCTCGACGGCGAACCCATGCTGGTGATCGACGGCGTGACGCTCGCGCCCGTGGGCACCACGCTGCTGCGCGTGCAGGTCGGCCTGATCCGCGAAGGCACGGCCGTGAAGCTGGCGCCCGCCGCGACCACGGCCACGATGCCTCCCGTCGCCGCGGCGGCCACCCACTGAGCGCGCCCCATGTGGTTCACCCGGATTTCCCTGCGCAACCCGGTCTTCGCGACCATGGTGATGCTGGCCCTGCTGGTGCTGGGGCTGTTCTCGTTCCAGCGTCTGAAGGTCGACCAGTTCCCCAACATCGACTTCCCCGTGGTGGTGGTCACCACCGAATACCCCGGCGCCTCGCCCGAGATCGTGGAGAGCGAGGTCACGAAGAAGGTCGAGGAATCGGTCAACGCGATCGCGGGCGTGAACACGCTCACCTCGCGCAGCTACGAAGGCCAGTCGGTCGTCATCATCGAATTCCAGTTGCACATCGACGGGCGCAAGGCGGCCGAAGACGTGCGCGAGAAGATCGCTATCCTGCGCCCGACCTTCCGCGACGACGTGAAGGAACCGCGCGTGCTGCGCTTCGACCCGGCGGCGCGTTCGATCTGGTCCGTCGCGGTGATTCCCGAAGCCGTGAACAGCAAGACGCCGAGCGCGGTGGAGCTCACGACCTGGGCCGAACAGACGCTCAAGAAGCGGCTGGAGAACGTGCGCGGCGTGGGCTCGGTCACGCTGGTGGGCGGCTCGCGCCGGGCGGTCAACATCGACCTGGACCCGGCCGCCATGGAAGCGCTGGGCATCACCGCCGAGCAGATCACCACCGCGGTGCGCAACGAAAACCAGGACCTGCCGGTGGGCACGCTCAAGACCGCCGAGCGCGACCGTGTGGTGCAGGTGCTCTCGCGGCTGCAGGACCCGAAAGACTTTGAGTCCATCATCGTCGCCCGCCGCGGCGGCAGCCCGGTGCATCTGGCCCAGGTGGCGCGCGTGAGCGATGCCACCGAAGAGGTGGAGAGCCTGGCGCTCTACAACGGCCAGCGCACGCTGCTGCTGCAGGTGCAGAAGGCGCAGGACGAAAACACCATCGCCGTCACCGACGGACTCAAGGCCGCCGTCACATCACTCAGCGCCGAGCTGCCGCCGGGCCTGCGGCTCGAACAGATCGCCGACGGCTCGCGGCCGATCCGAGTGTCGGTGGACAACGTTCGCCGCACACTGATCGAAGGCGCGCTGCTCACGGTGCTGATCGTGTTCCTGTTCCTGAACTCGTGGCGCTCGACCGTGATCACGGGCCTGACGCTGCCGATCTCGGTGATCGGCACCTTCTTCTTCATGAACCTGTTCGGCTTCACCATCAACATGATCACGCTGATGGCGCTCACGCTGTCGGTGGGTCTGCTGATCGACGACGCCATCGTGGTGCGCGAAAACATCGTGCGCCACGTGCAGATGGGCAAGCGCCCGTTCGACGCCGCCATGGACGGCACGCAGGAGATCGGCCTGGCCGTGCTGGCGACCACGCTGTCCATCGTGGCGGTGTTCCTGCCCATCGGTTTCATGGGCGGCATCATCGGCAAGTTCTTCCACGAGTTCGGCATCACCATGGTGGCGGCGGTGCTGATCTCGATGTTCGTGAGCTTCACGCTCGACCCGATGCTGTCGTCGGTGTGGCACGACCCCGAGATCGAAAAACACGGTCACCACCTCGCGCCCGTGTCGCTGTACGACCGGACCATTGGCCGCGTCACCGGCTGGTTCGACCGCGTGCAGGACGACCTGACCGAGGCCTACCAGGGCACGCTGCGCTGGTCGCTGAAGCACAAGCTGGCCACGCTGGGCCTGGCGCTGGCCATCTTCGTGGGCAGCCTGTTCATGGTGCCGCTGCTGGGCACCGAGTTCGTGCCCAAGGCCGACTTCTCCGAAACCTCGCTCTCCTTCCACACGCCGGTGGGCTCCTCGCTCGAGGCCACCGAGGCCAAGACGCGGCAGGTCGAAGCGATCCTGCGCGAATTCCCCGAGGTGAAGTACACGTTGTCCACCCTCAACACCGGCAACGCGCAAGGCACCATGTACGCCAGCGTCTACGTGCGCCTGGTGGACCGCCAGGAGCGCAGCCTGAATGCCGACGCCATGGCCGCGAAGCTGCGCGAGCGCCTGCGCACCGTGCCGGGCATCACCGTCACCCACGCCGGCCTGCTCGATCCGGTGGGCGGCAACAAGCAGATCGAGTTTTCGCTGCAGGGCGACGATCTGGCTGAGCTGGAGCGGCTGATGAAACAGGTGATGGAACGCGTCCGGCCCATCGTGGGCCTGGTCGATCTGGACGCCAGCATCAAGCCCGACAAGCCCACCGTGGACGTGCGCCTGCGGCGCGAAATCGCGTCAGACGCCGGGCTCAGCGCCGCCAGCGTGGCCAGCAGCCTGCGCACCCTGGTCGCCGGCCAGACGGTGGGCAACTGGCGCGCGGCCGACGGCGAGAGCTACGACGTGAACGTGCGCCTGGCGCCCGAACAGCGGGCGCGCACCAGCGACCTGGAGCAACTGCCCTTCGTGGTGGGCAGCGCCGCCGACGGCACGGCGCGCGTGGTGCGCCTGGGCCAGGTGGCGCAGGTGGTGGAATCCACCGGGCCGAACCAGATCAACCGCCGCAACCTCAACCGCGAGGTGGCGATCAACGCCAACGTGTACGGCCGCTCGGCCGGCGAGGTGTCGGCCGAGATCCGCCAGGTGCTCGACAGCATCGCGTTCCCGCCCGGCTACCGCTACGAGTTCGGCGGCTCGACCAAGAACATGCAGGAGTCGTTCGGCTACGCGGTCTCGGCGCTCGCGCTGGCCATCATCTTCATCTACATGATCCTGGCCAGCCAGTTCCAGAGCTTCCTGCAACCGCTGGCGCTCATGACCTCGCTGCCGCTCACGCTGATCGGCGTGGTGCTCACGCTGCTGATGTTCGGCTCGTCCATGAGCATGTTCTCGGTGATCGGCATCGTGCTGCTGATGGGCCTGGTGACGAAAAACGCCATCCTGCTGGTGGACTTCGCCATCCGCGCACGCCGCGGACTGGACGGCGCGGCGCCGCTGGACCGCGAAAACGCCCTGCTGATGGCGGCCCGTGTGCGGCTGCGCCCCATCCTCATGACCACCATGGCCATGGTGTTCGGCATGGTGCCGCTGGCCTTCGCGCTCACCGAAGGTTCGGAGCAGCGCGCGCCCATGGGCCAGGCCGTGATCGGGGGTGTCATCACCTCGTCGCTGCTGACGCTGGTGGTGGTGCCCGTGGTCTACTGCTACATGGACGATCTGGCCCAGTGGCTGCGCCGCGTGCTGGGCGGCCGCTCCAGCGCGCAGACCCCACCTGTCAGCGGGTCGGCGGCCAGCGCTCAGTAAAATGCATCAGGATCGGCTAATATACCCACCGGAGTATCAAACATGACTTCTCAGACCCCCCTCAGTTTCGACCAGGCGCGCTTCAACATGATCGAGCAGCAGATCCGCCCCTGGGAGGTGCTCGACGCCCAGGTGCTGGAGCTGCTGGCGCGGGTGCACCGCGAAGATTTCGTGCCCGTCGCCCACAAGGCCCTGGCCTTCGCCGACATGGAGCTGCCGCTGACGCATCCGGCCGTGGACGGCCAATCCATGCTCGCGCCGTGCGTGGAAGCGCGCCTGCTGCAGGACCTCGCGATCCAGCCGACCGACAAGGTGCTGGAAATCGGCGCCGGCAGTGGCTTCATGGCCGCCCTGCTGGCCAGCCTGGCGCAGCGCGTGGTATCGCTCGAAATCGACCCCGACCTGGCCCGCACCGCCCGCGAGAACCTGCAGAAGGCCGGGTTCACCAACGCCGACGTGCGCGTGGCCGATGCCGCCGCCAACGGTTTCGCCGCCTGCGCCGCCGAAGCGCCGTGGAACGTGATCCTGCTCAGCGGCTCGGTCGCCGAAGTGCCGCCCGCCCTGCTCGCGCTGCTGGCCCCCGGTGGCCGGCTGGCCGCCATCGTCGGCCACGAGCCGGTCATGCGCGCCACCTTCGTCACGCGCACCGGCGACGCTTCGTACGTCACCGCCCAGCCCTGGGACACCGTGGCCCCGCGGCTGCGCAACTTCCCCGAACCGTCGCGCTTCCAGTTCTGACGCCATGATCTCGATCCACCCCGCCCAACTCCAGGACTGGTTGCAACAGGCCGGCGCCCAGGCGCCAGGCGTTGTGCCCGTCGTGCTGGACGTGCGCGAGCCCTGGGAGCTCCAGACCGCGTCGGTCAAGCCGGACGGATTCGAGCTGCGCCACATGCCCATGCGCAGCGTGCCCGCGCGCTACCTGGAGCTGGACCGCGACCAGCCCATCGCCTGCCTGTGCCACCACGGCGCGCGCAGCGCGCAGGTGGTGCATTTCCTGATGCAGAACGGATTCACCCATGTGGTGAACATCCATGGCGGCATCCACGCCTGGTCCCACGAACGGGACCCGGGCGTGCCGGTCTATTGAGCCCCTCCGTTCACGCTCCGCCTGTCACCGCGATCTGTCCCCCGAAGGAACCTTCCATGAATGCCCCATCCGCCCTCTTCCCCGCCGTCTCGCCGCTGTCTGCCTTGCGGCGCTTGACCACCGCCGTGGCGCTGGCAATGGGGGCCGTGGGCAGCGCGCAGGCGCAGGGCCTGCTGGAGATCTACGACGCGGCGCTGGGCTTCGACGCCACGCTCCAGTCGGCCCGCATGCAGTACGAGGCCAACCTGGCCAAGGCCGAACAGGCCCACGCCGGCCTGCGCCCCCAGGCCGGCCTGTCCGCGGGAACCCAATGGGCCAATGTGGACACCAGCATCCAGCCGGCCAGCCGGGCCGCCAACAGCCAGAGCGTCGCCCTGTCGGCCAGCCAGCCGCTCTACCGCCCCGCCAACCGCCTGACCAGCGAGCAGGGCACGCTGTCGGTCGACGTGGCCAAGGCCCAGCTGCAGGTGGCCGAGCAGGACCTGATCGTGCGCACGACCCAGGCCTACTTCGACGTGCTCGCCGCCCAGGACACCCTGACCTTCGTGCAGGCCCAGAAAGCCGCCGTGGCCGAACAGCTGGCCTCGGCCAAACGCAATTTCGAGGTGGGCACCTCCACCGTGACCGACTCGCGCGAAGCGCAGGCGCGCTACGACCTCGTGCTGGCCCAGGAGATCGCGGCCGAAAGCGACCTGCGCGTGAAGAAGCTGGCGCTGGACCTGCTGGTGGGGAAGACCGGCACGGCGCCCAAGCCCCTGGTCGTTCCGGTCGCGCTGCCCGCGCTGGACCCCGCCAACCCCGACGCCTGGGTGGCGCAGGCCGAACGCCAGCACCCCGCGATCCTGCAGGCGGAAAAGGGCTACGAAATCGCCCAGCTGGAAACCCGCAAGGCCGACGCCGGGCACAAGCCCACGCTGGATCTGGTGGGCCAGTACCAGGTCGCCCGCGGCCCCAGCAGCAGCCAGCCCGCCCTGGGCAACTTCCGCACCAACACCGCCAGCGTGGGCCTGCAGTTCAACCTGCCCCTGTTCGCGGGCTATGCGATCCAGAACCGCGTCAAGGAAACCCTGGCGCTGGAGGAAAAGGCCCGCTCCGATCGGGAAACGGTGACACGCAATGTGATCCAGGCCACCCGCAGCGCCTATTTCGGCGTGCTGTCCGGCCAGGGCCAGGTCAAGGCGCTGGAAGCGGCCGAAGCCTCCAGCCAGAGCGCGCTGGAAGCCAACCAGCTGGGCTACCAGGTGGGGGTGCGGATCAACATCGACGTGCTCAACGCCCAGAGCCAGTTGTTCCAGACCAAACGCGATCTGGCCCAGGCCCGCTACAACGTGCTGCTCGGTGGCCTGCGGCTCAAGCAGGCCAGCGGCAGCCTCACGGTGGACGATCTGCGGGCCGTGGACGCGCTCCTCGCGCGCTGAAACCGTTCTGCGCGCTGCGCTAAACTGCGGCACGGCGCATGCACGGCATGCGGCATCTGCGATCCAGTGAAGGGCTTCTATGCAAGCAGTCAACGTGCTGTGCATCAAGTGGGGCAAGAAATACGGCCCCGAATACGTCAACAAACTGCACAGCATGGTCCGGCGCCACCTGCACCGGCCGTTTCGTTTCGTCTGTCTGACCGACGATGCCCAGGGCATCGATCCCGCCATCGAAGTCAAGCCGATCCCGGCGGTCGGCTTTGACGAGTTCGACCAGCGCAAGCCCTGGACCTTCGGCCACGGCTGGCTCAAGCTGACCAGCTTCGCCAACCCGCTGTACGACCTGCAGGGCCGCACGCTGTTTCTCGACCTGGACATCGTCATCGTCGACAGCCTGGACCCGTTCTTCGAGCAGCCCGGTGCATTCACCGTGATCAAGGAATGGGACAAGAGCGATGGCACGGGCAACACCTCCTGCTACATCTACACCATCGGCGCCCACGCCGATGCGCTGGAGCATCTGAAGAACGACTACCCCGCGTCCATTGCCGATGTGCGCAACGAGCAGGAGTTCATCACCGGCTACCTGGCACGCCAGGGCAAGCTCGACTACTGGCCCGACGAGTGGTGCCGCAGCTTCAAGCGCCACTGCCTGCGCCGTGGCCTCATGGGCTGGTTCGCCCCGCCCACCATTCCCAAAGGCGCACGCATCATCGCGTTCCACGGCAAGCCCAACCCGCCCGACGCCATCGCCGGCGTGAGTGGCAAGTGGTACCGCCGGGTATTGCCGACCCAGTGGGTCGCCGACCATTGGCGCTGACGCGGCCATCGCTCATGCATCGGGGGTATCGCCTGCTGTGGCGGCTGCTGGTGCTGCCCATGCTGGGCTGGCTCTGGTGGCGCGGCCGCAAGGAGCCCGGGTACCGGCGCCGTGTCGGGCACCGGCTCGGCTTCATCCACCCCGCGCCCGAGTCGTCGGGCTGCCTGCTGATCCACGCCGCCTCCGCCGGCGAGATGCAGGCCACCCTGCCGCTGGTCCAGGCGCTGCGCACTGTGTGGCCGGACCACGCCCTGGTGGTCAGCACCCAGACCCCCACCGGCGCGCAAACCCTGCACGCGCAGTGGAACGGTGCCATCCAGCACGTGTACCTGCCGTTCGACACCCCGGGTGCCACGGCCCGTTTTCTGGACCGCCTGCGGCCCCGGCTGCTGATCCTGACCGAGCGTGAGCTGTGGCCGGAACTGCTGCTGCAGTGCCGCCGCCGCGCCATCCCCGTGGTGCTGCTGAACGCGCGCCTGTCCGAGCACTCCCAGCGCAGCTACCAGCGCTGGCATGCCCTGATGGACCCGGTCTGGTCGCAACTGGCCTGCGTCTGCGCCACCGACACCGCGAGCCTGAAGCGCTACCGCAGCCTCGGCGTCCCGGCGCAGCGGCTGGTGCTGGCCGGCAACCTGAAATTCGACGCTCCCCTGCCCGAACACGCATCGCCGCCGCCCCCATGGGCCGACGGGGCCACCATCGTGGTGGCGGGCAGCACCCACGAGTTTGAAGAAGAGCAGCTTCTGCCCGCCTGGAAAAGTTTCTCGGCGCGCCACCCCGACGCCCTGCTCATCCTCGTGCCCCGGCACCCGCAGCGCTTCGAGGCGGTGGCCCGCCGCCTGGACGAGCTGGGCCTGGCGTACGCCCGGCACAGCCGGGGCGAAACGCCCGGCGGCGCCATCCGCATCCTGCTGGGCGACAGCATGGGCGAGCTCGTGCGCTGGTACCGGCTGGCCACGGCGTGCTTCATTGGCGGAACGCTGGCGCCCATCGGCGGACACAACGCCCTGGAGGCCATGGCCCTGGGAAAACCGGTGCTGTTCGGTCCGCACACGGAGAACTTCCAGAACCTGTACGAGGAAATCGAGCGCAGCGGCGCCGGCCTGCGGATCGGATCCGCCGACGAGTTGTTCGCCCGCGTCCAACACTGGGTCGAAACGCCCGCGGAGTGGGCCCGCAGCGGCCAGGCCGCACAGGACCTGGTGTTGCGCCACCAGGGCGCCACGCGGCGCCACCTGGACGCCATCCGCCCGCTCTGGCACGTGAGCGGCGAGGCCCACCGCACCCGCATCGTGCAGCAGGTCATCGGGCCACAAACCCTCTGGCACGACCCCGCCCTGCTGGATGGTGTCGAACCCGCGACCTTCGACCTGCCAACGCCGGACGATGCCAGCGCCCACCGCCTGGCCACTGGCAGCGGGCGCGGCCAGGCCCACCTGATCCAGGCCGGCGGGCACGCGCTGGTGCTGCGGCACTACCGTCGGGGCGGATGGGTGGCGCGGCTCAGCCCGGACAAATACACGCGCACCCGCGTCGCCAACAGCCGGGCCATGCGGGAATACGCGCTGCTGCGCCTGATGCGCTCGTGGAACCTGCCGGTGCCCCAGCCGGTGGCGGCCAGGCACTGGTCACACGGCTGGCTGTACAGCGCCGACATTCTGGTGGCGATGATCCCCGACACGCGCAACGTGGCACAAATGCTGTCCCAGGAACGCCTTCCGGCCCAGGCCTGGCGTCAGCTGGGCTCGGCCATCCGCCAGCTGCACGACCGCCAGGTCTTTCACGCCGACCTGAATTGCCACAACCTGCTGCTGGACGGTTCGGGCCGGGCCTGGATCGTCGATTTCGACAAATGCGCGCTGCGCCCCGGCGACCTCTGGAAACAGGACAACCTGGCCCGTCTTCTGCGCTCGCTGCGCAAGGAGCTTCGCCGGCTCCCGGTGTTCCACTGGCACGAGGCGGACTGGGAACAGCTGCTGCAGGGTTACAACGCGCCCGAACCCCGGCCCGCCTAGGCGCTGGCGGCCACCATCAAGGCTGCGGCGCTGGAGCGTCGGCTGCCGCAGCCGGTGGCGGCACGGCACGGTTCGAACCGGCCGACGCCATCAGCAGCGCCATCATCATGATGAAGAAATGGCTCTCGGTGGACAGCCAGAACGAGCTGTGCGTCATGTTGGACGTCACCAGCACGGCGACGAACGACAGCATCAGGGCCCGGTGGGCCCGCGGATACCGGAACGCCTGGCGCACGATCACGAACAGCAGCCAGAAGAACAGCAACAGCCCCACCAGACCCAGCTCGAAGAAGAACAGCAGAAACTGGTTGTGGGGATGCGGGCAGACCGTGGCGCAGAACTGCGGGTCCTTGAAATAGCTCTGAGCCAGCACGGGATACGACGCCGTCCCGGCCCCCAGCAGCGAACGCTCCGACGAGTTCTTCACCACGAAACGCCAGACCTCCACCCGCGCACCCACCGAGGTCACGGTGGACAGGCTGCTGCTGCGCGCTTCTTCCCAGGCCTGCATGCTGCGGTGCTGGAACTGCGGCGACACCAGGAACGCCACCGTCAGCACAGCCAACGCGCCGACCAGGATGCCCAGCACCTTCTTGATGCGGGCGCCCACGAAAAAGATGCCGAACACCAGGGTCGAGAACAGCAGGCTCAAGTAACCGGTGCGCCCCGCGGAGAGGAACAGGATGCTGGCGGCCCCCAGGGCCGCCACCAGCCACCAGCCCACGGCGGCCTTGCGGGAGTGCGACCGGATGGCCCAGAAGGCGCACAGGCACACGAAGAACGCCATCATGATGCCCTGGGAGATGTAGTCCTTGAACACCGTGTGGTCCACGCCAAAACCCTGGTTGTCGGTGCGCGACCAGGGAATGGAGGTCCAGACGTTGAGCCAGGTGGACACCAGGGTGAACAACATGGCCAGCGCGAAGGCCTTCCAGCAAAGCACCCGCGTTTTCTTCTCGAACAGCAGCGTGATGAAAATGGGCAACAGCAGGAACTTGAGGTATTTCTTGAAATACCCCCCGATGTCGATCCATTCGGCCGGCGACCAGGTGGCCGCGAGCAGGATGTAGGCCGCCAGACAGAACACCGGCCAGGCCACCGGGTTCTTGAGGATCGAGGCATCGACACATCGCGTGCCGTGCCGGAACACCCTGGGCAGCAGCAGCACGAGGGTCAGGGCCATCAAGGAATTGGCCAGCGCCACGGACACCGGGAACGCGGCGAACACCGCCACCAGGGTCAAGGCGGCGGCTTTGCTGCTCAGGGCGTCCATCCCGGCGCCGGGATGCGGCAGGCTCATGGGGCGACCACCGTCATGTCGGTCCACCGGACGCGCAACGTGGAATTCACGAGGGTCATTTGTTTGTAGCGTGTTTCTACCGGGTCCCAGCAACGTGGACATCTTTCGCAATCCTTGTTCTTGTGCATTGGCTTGGGCACCGGGATTCAACGCTTGACCACATCGGCGTTTTCCGACATCGGATCGTATTTCAGTATCGCGTACCGGAAAAAGCACTCCAGCGAAACCACCAGGCAAAAAAGAAAGCCCGGTCCTCCGCAGAGAAACCCTTTGCGAAAGAAATAGAACCGCACGAAATTCATCAAGGCCGACGCCAGGCCGCGCCGGATACCGCCCTTTTTCCCGGCCTGGGCACGCCGCACGGCGCCGAGCTGCGCATACTGCGCCAGCTTGAGCAGGCTGCCATAGACGGTTTCGCGGGAGTGGTGCAGCAACCGGCCCTTGAAGGCCCGCTCGGGCGTGTCCGGGTTGCGCAGGATGGCGTGCTCGTGCACCACGCCCTCGTAGCGCAGGATGTTCGTCATGGCGAACAGGCGCCTCACGCCACCGGCCACCTTGGTCATGCGGGTGAGCGGCGTGCCAAAGGCCACCTGTTCCCAGAAGACCTTCCAGACCGCCTCGCTGCGGGTTTCGACCGCTTGCTGGATTTCCTGCCTCAGCGGCGCGGGAATCGTCTCATCGGCGTCGAGGAAGAAGATGTAGTCGGTGCGCACGTGCTCGAGCAGGCGGTTGCGCTGCACCGCGAAGCCCTGCCAGTCGGCGTACCGATGGACCTCGGCGCCCTTTTCGGTGGCGATCTCGCAGGTGCGGTCGGTGCTGCCGCTGTCGATCACGATGATCTGATCGGCAAAGCCCGCGTTGTCGATGCACGCGGCGATGCGGCGCTCTTCGTTGAGCGTCAGGATGCCGATGCACAGAGTCGGTTTTTTGTCTTGATCTTCAATCATGACGTTTCCACTCCATCAAACCCCTCCACCGGCCCCACATGCGCGCCAGCAGCTTGGGCGAGAAGGCGATCAGCCGCAACGGCATCGCCAGCGTGGTGGTCAGCAGCAGATAGCGGCGCAGCTGCAGCGCGGCCTCCAGCGACTGGTGCTTCACCGCGAAGATCAGCTTGGACTGCGCATGGTGGTACCCCCGCACGTACTCGCTGCGCCACGGCGCGGCCCCCTTGACCGAACCCCGTGAGAAATGCACGGCCTGCACCTGCGGCAACAGCACCATCGGCAGGTGCGCGTTGAACAGCCGCAGGCAGAGGTCGTCGTCTTCGTAGTACAGGAAAAACTGTTCGTCGAAGAAGCCGACCTTCTCGAACCGGGCCATGCGGAACAGCATGGCCGCGCCACAGACGAACCCCACGCAGACCGGCCCACTGGCGCGCGGGCCCGTGGACAGCCACCGCGTCTTGGGCCAGCGGTAGTTGATCTCCGGCTTGCCGGTGACGCTCACCAGCTGCGGCGCCAGGATCGCCGCGTCGCTCAACTCGTGCGCGGCCGAGATCAGCTCGCCCAGGCCCTCGACCGTGAGCTGGCAATCGGGGTTGAGCAAAAAGGCGAACGGGGTCCGCACCGCGTCCAGCGCGCGGTTGTTGGCCGCGCCAAAGCCCAGATTGCGGCCATGGCGCAGCACGTGGGCGTGCGGCCACAGCTGCTGCGCCTGCTCGGGCGTGCCGTCGGCGCTGCCGTTGTCGGACACGATCACGTGCGGGCACTGCGAGAGCAGGCCATCGAGCCCGCGCAGGCAATGCGCGCTCTCGTGGGTCACCACCACCACGGTGACCTGGTTCAGCAAAGCCGTGACCACGGGTGCTGTTTCAGGTGGCTGCGCGGGCAAGGACGGGCTCAAGGGAGCTCAATGGGCGCTCGCACCCACCACCGCGTCCGGCTTGCCCTGCAGCAGCAGGCCCAGCATGGCGGTTTCGATGCGGTGCAGGGCTTCGGTGGTGTGCCCTTCAAAACGCAACACCAGCACGGGCGTGGTGTTGGAGGCCCGGATCAGGCCGAAGCCGTCTGGCCAGTCCACGCGAACGCCATCGATGGTCGAGACCTTCGCGGGCGCATCGAAATGCGCGAGCGCCACGAGCTTTTCGACCACGGCGTGCGGCTCACCCTCGGCGCAGGCCACGTTGAGCTCGGGCGTGCTGTGGCTGGTGGGCAAGGCGTTGAGCACGGCGTTGGCGTCGGGGCTGCGGCTGAGGATTTCCAGCAGGCGCGCACCGGCGTAGGTGCCGTCGTCAAAGCCGTACCAACGCTCTTTGAAAAAGATGTGACCACTCATTTCACCGCCGAGCGGGCTGTCCAGCTCTTTCATGCGCGCCTTGATCAGCGAGTGGCCGGTCTTGTAGATGTGGGCCACGCCGCCGGCGGCCTCGATGGCCGGGGCCAGGCGTTGCGAGCACTTCACGTCGAAGACGATGTTGCCGCCCGGCACGCGCGAGAGCACGTCCTGCGAAAACAGGATCATCTGGCGGTCGGGGTAGATGTTGTTGCCGTCCTTGGTGACGATGCCCAGGCGGTCACCGTCGCCATCGAAGGCCAGGCCCAGCTCGGCGTCGGTCTCGCGCAGGGTGCGGATCACGTCCTGCAGGTTCTCGGGCTTGCTCGGGTCCGGGTGGTGGTTGGGGAAGTTGCCATCGACCTCGCTGAAAAGCTCGACCACTTCGCAGCCCAGCGCGCGGAACAGCGCCGGCGCCGAAGCCCCGGCGATGCCGTTGCCGCAGTCCACCACCACTTTCATCGGCCGCGAGAGCTTCACGTCGCCAATGATGCGATCGGTATAAGGCGCCAGCACGTTCACATGGCGCACGCGCCCATCGTCGGCGAACCGGTGGCTATCGGTCTCCATCATGCGGCGCAGGGCCTGGATGTCCTCGCCGTAGATGGCGCGACCGCCCAGCACCATCTTGAAACCGTTGTAATCCTTGGGGTTGTGGCTGCCAGTGACCTGGATGCCGCTTTTGCACAGCGTGCTGGCCGCGAAATACAGCATGGGGGTGGTCGCCAGACCGATGTCGATCACGTCCACACCGGCGGCCACCAGGCCGCGGATCAGGGCGGCCGACAAGGCCGGGCCGCTCAGACGGCCATCGCGGCCCACGGCCACGGTGTTTTCGCCCTGCTGGCGGGCCTGGGTTCCGAAGGCCAGGCCAAGGGCCTCGGCCACCGCCTCGTTGAGGGAGGCCGGGACCACGCCCCGAATGTCGTAGGCCTTGAAGATGGATGCGGCAACTTGCATGTAATTGTCTCAATCTCTGGATACGCCGATACCGTGGATTGTAGGTGGCCGGGCTGGGGGGCTTTTTGCGCCCCGTTCGGCAGGGACATGTCCGGAAACGGCCAGTCAGGCCCCGGTGATCGCCGTACCATGCAGCCCATGGACACCCCCCGACGCCCCGACGACGACGCCCGCTACCGCGCCTTGTGCTCGCACGACGCGCGCTTTGACGGGCGCTTTTTCATCGGCGTCACCTCCACCGGGGTCTACTGCCGACCGGTCTGCCGGGTGCGCACGCCGCGGCGCGAGAACTGCCGTTTTTTTGACCATGCCGCCCAGGCCGAGCGGGCCGGTTTCCGCCCCTGCCTGCGCTGCCGCCCCGAACTGGCGCCGCTGGAGCGCCACTGGTCGCTGGAAGACGCCTCCACCATCCTGGTGCAACAGGCCACGCGCCTGCTCGACGACCCCCAGACCTGGCTGGACGCCGCGACCGAAGGCGCCACCGTGAGCCGGCTGGCCGACCGCATGGGCGTGAGCGACCGCCACCTGCGGCGCATTTTCGAGGCTCGGCTCGGCGTCTCCCCGCTGCAGTACCTGCAGACCCGCAAGCTGCTGACCGCCAAACAGCTGCTGGCCGACACCACCCTGCCCGTCACCCAGGTCGCGCAGGCCAGCGGTTTCGCCAGCCTGCGCCGCTTCAACGCGGCCATCCAGGCGCGCTACGGCCTGAGCCCCACCCAGATGCGCCGCAACCCGCTGACCCTGGCCGCGCCCTCGCGCGCCTCGGCCGGCCACGCCGGCACGGTGCGCCTGTCGTGGCGGCCACCGTACGACGCGGTGGCGATGCTGGGCTTTCTGGGCACCCGGGCGCTGCCTGGCGTCGAGTGCGTGAACACCGATGCCCTGCGCCTGCAGCGCACGGTGCGGCTGACGGTGGCCGGGCAGCCGCATACCGGCTGGCTGGACGCGCAGCTCGACCCGGCGGCCCACCGGCTGCTGCTGCGCGTGAGCGACAGCCTGCACGCGGTGCTGCCCAGCGTGATCTGGCGGGTGCGCGCGCTGTTCGACCTGGACGCCGATCCGCAGGCCATCAACGCCGTGCTGCAGGCCGACTTTCCCGGTGGCGACGGCCTGCGGGTACCCGGCTGCTTCGACGGCTTCGAGCTGGCGGTGCGCGCGGTGCTGGGCCAGCAGATCACCGTGGCGGCGGCGCGCACCATGGCCACCCGCCTGCTGGAGCGTTTTGGCGAGCCCATCGCCACACCCGAACCGGCGCTGCACCGCCTGTTTCCCACGCCCCAGGCACTGGCCGAGGCCGAGCCACAGGCGCTGGGCGAGCTGGGCATCGTGCGCCAGCGCCAGGCCGCAATCCAGGCGCTGGCGCGCGCCGTGGCCAGCGGCCAGCTCGACCTGAGCGGCCACGCCGACCTGGCGCTCACCACCCAGGCCCTGCTGGCCCTGCCCGGCATCGGCCCCTGGACCGCGCAGTACATCGCCATGCGCGCGCTGCGCTGGCCCGACGCCTGGCCCCGTGGCGACGTGGCGCTGCACCAGGCTCTGGGCCTGGCCGATCTGAAAGGCCCCGCCGCCGCCCTTGCAGCCGCTGACCAGGCCACCGCCTGGCAACCCTGGCGCAGCTACGCCGTGATCCGCGCCTGGGCGGGCTGCCATGCCCGCCCGGAGGCTCCTGGCGTCACGGACGGCGCCACGCACCACGCCACGAACGGCGCCGAAATCCCCACCGAGGCTCTCACCGAACCCTCCACCCAGGACGACACACCATGAGCTTCCTATCGCAAGCGGTTCAAACCACCATCCCTTCCCCCCTGGGCCCGCTGCTGCTGGCCGCCAGCCCCCGGGGGCTGGCCGGCGTGTGGTACGCCGACCAACGCCACCTGCCGCTGCCGCAACAGGTACAGCGCTGGCCCATCGACCACGACCATGCCCTGCTGCAAACCGCCGCCGCGCAACTGGGCGCCTACTTCCAGGGCGAACGGCTGGACTTCGACCTGCCGCTGGACCTCTCGGGCGGCACGCCGTTCCAGCGCGCGGTCTGGCTGGCCCTGCTCGGCATCCCGGCGGGCCACACCCGCAGCTACGGCGACATGGCGCGCCAGATCGACCGGCCGGCCGCGGTGCGCGCGGTGGGCGCGGCCATCGGGCGCAATCCGCTGGGCATCGTGGTGCCCTGCCACCGCGTGGTCGGCGGCAACGGTTCACTGACGGGCTATGCTGGCGGGCTGGATCGCAAACGGGCCCTGCTGCGGCTCGAAGGCGCATTGATCGACAAAGCGCATCAATGGCCGGAGCAAACGTCATCAACGGGTCGCCCCGCCGCACAGCCTTTGCCGGCACACTGAGCCCATGTCGCCCGCCCTCATTCTTGAATTCTTCCTGCTCGCCGCCCTCTGGGGCTCGTCCTTCCTCTTCATGCGCCTGGGCGCGGCCGAGTTCGGAGCGCTGCCCACGGCGGGCCTGCGGGTGGCGCTGGCGGCGCTGTTCCTGCTGCCGGTGTTTCTGCTCAAAGGCGTCTGGGCCGACTTCCGCCTGCGCGCCAAGCCCATCCTCTTCGTGGGCCTGCTCAACTCGGGCATCCCGTTTGCGCTGTTTTCCTTCGCGGTGATGCACATCACGACCGGCCTCACGTCCATCCTCAACGCCACGGTGCCGCTGCTGGGCGCGGTGGTGGCCTGGCTCTGGCTCAAGGACCGCCCGGGCGGCTCGCGCATGCTGGGTCTGGGGATCGGTTTCGTGGGCGTGACGCTGCTGGTGCTCGGCAAGTCCGGCTTCAGCGCCACCGGGGTGGCCGGGGCCGGCTCCACCGGCTCCACCCTGCTGGCCATGGGCGCCTGTCTGCTGGCCACGCTGTGTTACGGCATCGCCGCGAGTTTCACCAAACGTTACCTCACCGGCGCCCATCCGCTGGCCACCGCCACCGGCAGCCAGATCGGCGCGGCCCTGGGTCTGGCCCTGCCCACGCTCTGGCTCTGGCCCGAGCAGCCCGTGAGCGCCACGGCCTGGGGTGCGCTGGCCGCGGTGGCGCTGTTCTGCACCGCCATCGCCTACATCCTGTTTTTCCACATCATCGAGAAGGCCGGCCCGAGCAAGGCCCTCACCGTCACCTTCCTGGTGCCGGTGTTCGCCCTGCTCTACGGCGGATTTTTCCTGGGTGAACGCATCACGCCCTGGATGGTGATCTGCGGGCTCATCATCGTCTGCGGCACCGCGCTGTCCACCGGGCTGGTGCGGCTGCAGTGGCTGGAACGCCGCGCCAGCGCCTGATTCACTCGGCGCCGAAGCACAGGCTGCGGTCGCTGCAGACGCCACAGCTGGGCGACTTGCAGATCAGCAGGTCCTCGCGCAGGCACAGCTGCCGGTAAAAGAACTTCTTCCACTTCATGTGCTGGGTGTTGCGCGCCGCCAGCGCCGGGAACCAGTGCCCGATCAGGGCCGAGAGCTCCACCCGCGAGGGCAGGCGCAGGTCCTGCCAAAGGTGCTGGTCGCCCAGGCTGGCGCACGCAATGGCCCAGGCCACGGCCTCAGCCGCCTCGGCGCTGCCGGCCGCGGGGTCGGTGTGGTCGCGCAGCAGGCCCATCAGGTCGTCGATCTCGTCGCGCCGCGTCTGCATGCGGGCGGCCAGCGCGGCCCAGTCGGGGCTCGGCGCCGGAGGGCAATCCGTGACGCATGAGGCCATCGGACCGGGTGGCACCGCCGGGCCGCCCTTCGACAACCTCAGGACGGACGGCTGGTGCTGTCCCCCCGACGGGGGATGCGGCCACGCGAAGCGGGCAAGCGACGGAGGTGGGCTCATATAGGGGCCGCGGCGTGCGTGTAGCACTTCTTGGGGCAGATGCGGGCGCAGGCGGTGCAGCCGATGCACAGCTCCTTGTGCGCCAGCGTCATCACCTTTTTCTCGTACTCGTCGTCGTCATCGTCGTCCTCGTCGACGTGCACGTATTCGCCGTCCTCGTTGAGGCCGACGAGTTCGAGCACGCCGCGCGGGCACACCTTGAAGCAGCGGCCGCAGCCGATGCACTTTTCCTCGTCCAGCGCGGCCACGAAGGTCGGCGTCCAGGTGGCGCCGCTGGGCAGGGTCACGTTGAAGGTCTGGCTCATGGGGTTCTCTCCGTCGGGGCGGGTTCAGTCCGTGGCCGCGGCCAGCGCCTGGCGCGCCGCCATCAGCGCGGCGTGGGCGTCGTGGCAACGGCGGGACACTTCGGGGATCTTTTCCCAGCCGGTGGGCAGATCCTCGGACAGGTCGTGCAGGTCCATCTTGGCCTGCGTGGCCTGGGCGTTGAGCTTGCGGATGCGCAGCTTGAGTTCGTCGGCGGTTACGCTCATGGTCAGGCTCCGTACTGCGCCACCTCGGGGTAGCTGCGGATCATGGTCACGGCCTCGGTGAGGAACTTGCCGCCGGCTTCGGCCAGCTTGGCCAGCGAGGGAAAGCCGAAGCGGTGCACGTCGCGCAGCTGCTTGTTCACCACCACCAGCCGGCCCGCGATCAGCACCATGCGGCCAAAGCCCTCGTGGCTCATCTTCATCATGGGCGAGACCATCTGGCCGGTTTCGCGCTCGATCGCCACGGCGATGGCGTTGTAGAAGATCTCCAGGTGCCACAGCGTCTCGGGGTCCGGGTCCCCCAGGATGGGCAGGGCGCGGCGCTCCTCGGCGGTGTGGATGTAGGGCTTGAGCAGCTGCAGGTCGCTCTTGCCGTCCCAGGTGCCGTGCGTGTCCTGCGCGCGCATCTGCTTGATCAGCTGCTGCACGAAGGGCGTGGCCAGCAAGGCCTCGTCACTGCCGGCGTCGCTGGGGGTGTCGATGCTGGCACTGGCGGTCATGGGGTCACCTCGTCGTCTTCAAAATCGTGCACACGCTCGCCGGCCTTGGCCATGGCCTTGCGCAGCCAGGGCGGCGGCGTGCCCTGCAGCACCGTCTGCAGCTTGTCCAGGATGGTGGCGATGGGTTCGGGCTGCGGCACCTTGATGGGGTGGATCTTCATGGCCACGACGCGCGCCGCGCCCGAGCCACCGATGGCCGCCACGTACAAGATGGCCACGTCGTGGATGGCTTCGAGCTTGGGCGCGAGCTTGTCCTCGTCGCCGTCTTCTTCGAGCTTGTCGCCAAACTCGAAGCTCTCGACGAACTGCTGCCCTTCGGGGGTGACCTCGTACACCACGATGCTCTTGGCCCAGCCAAAGTGCGCATCCACGTGCACCTTGTCCTGGGTGGCGAAGGCGATTTTCATGACGTTTCTCCTTGGAACAGACGATGGATCAGGCCGGCAGCAGTCGCCCAGGGCACCCGTGGAACCGGCTTCGCCGGGCCACAAGGTGCGTCCCCCTCCCAGGGGGAAGACGCGCAGCGGCGCAGGGGGTACTTCATGCCTTATGCACTGGCCGAGGCCAGCGTGGTGGTGTCCGGGGCTTCGGTGCTGGTGGCGACGTGGGTCGCCGCGCGCCGGGCCTCGGGCGTGAGGGGCCAGTCGCCCGCGTGGTGGTGCGCGATGCGCTCGATCATCAGGTTGGCGATCTCGAAGATCAGGTTCATGGTGCCGCGGTAACCCACCTGCACGCGGTGGGCGTTGCCGATGCGGTCGAACACCGGAAAGCCGATGCGCAGGAACGGTTTGTCCAGGCGCTCGGCGGCCTGGCGGCCGTGGGAGTGGGTGATCAGCAGATCGCAATCGGCCGCGCCCGCCTCCAGGTCTTCCAGGTCGCCCAGCAACACCTCCTGGGCCGGCAGCAGCGCGTGCGCGGCCGACTTGGTGGTGCTCACGCAGCAGCGCAGCTCGGCGCCCATCTCGTGCAGCAGGCCGCCCACGGCCAGCAGCAGATCGGGCTCGGCGCCAATGGCCACCTTCACGCCCCCGGTGTAGAAATGGCCGTCGAGCATGGCGTCGAGCAATTGGCTGCGCTGGCGGCGGTAACGGGCGGGCACCGGCTTGCCCGAGAGTTTCGAGAGGCGCTGCAGCAGGCGGTCGTTCACCTCCAGGCCGCTGAGCCGTTCGAAAATCTCCAGCGGGGTGCCGGCGATGGCCTGCAGGGCCTCGGCGCCTTCGCGGGTCTGCTCGCCCACGCCGATGGTGAAGGCCGAAGCGCCGGCGCTGCGGATGTCTTCCAGCGTCGTGCCGCCCAACGTGGTGCCGCGCCAGTCGGGCGGGATGTGGCCGTCCAGCGAGCCCGAGATGTCGGGCAGCACGACGGGGTTCAGGCCAAAGGCCTGGACGATCTCGCGCAGCTCGTCGATGTCGCCCGGCGAGAGGTGGCTGCCCGGCAGCAGCGTGATCTGGTCGGCCACCACCGGCAGCGGCTTGACCAGCGTTTTCACGATGGCCGTGATGGCGTGTTTGAAGCCGTCTTCAAACGCGCCCACGTAGTCGGGCGTGGACACGTAGACGATCTCCGTGTCGTCCAGCTCGGGCTTGCGTTTGCGCACCGTGGCGATGTAGCCGTCCACGTCGTCGCCCTTGGTTTCGGTCAGGCCCGTGGAGCAGATGGCGATGAGCTTGGGCGCGGCGCGTTTGCGGATGTTGAGCAGCGCCGCTTCGATGTTGTCGTAGCCCCCCAGGATGGACGTGACCTCGTTCATCGCCGTGGTCTGCAGCGGAATGGCTTCCTTGAAGTGCCGCACCAGCAGCACCAGGCCAAACGAGGTGCAGCCCTGCGAGCCGTGCATCACCGGCATGCAGGCGTCCAGCCCCAGAAACGCGAAGCTCGCGCCCAGCGGCTGGCTCATCTTCAGCGGGTTGACCGTACAGGCCTTTTTGGATTCGACGACGCGTGCCATGGCTGTTGTCCTGAGGGGTTGCGTCAAACGGGGACTTCTTCGGGCTCCAGGCCCATGGCCTTGGCCGCGATACCGCTCAGGTGATCGGTAGAGGCCGTTGGCGTCACCGCGCCCAGGCTCTCACCGTCGTCGCCCCAGGGCGCGGGAATGCGCACCTGCTGCCACACCGGGTTGAAGATGGCGCGGTCGATCTCGGCCACCAGCTCCACCATGCCCTCGTAGCCGCCATAGGGGTGGTAGCGCTCCTGGTTGATGTCCAGCCAGGGCATGCGCGCCTTGAGCGCGACGAACTGCGAGCGCCCGCCCGACAACATGATGTCGGCCTTGGCGTCGCGCAGCATGGCGTACATCTCGCGCGGCGTCATGTCGTCGATCATGTGGGCGTCGGCGCCCTCGCCCATGATCTCCTTGATCTTTTCCTTGTCTTCCTTGGTGCTCTTCTTGACGCTGGTGCCGACGATCTCCATGCCGCCCTCCTGCAGCGCCGCCACCACCGACCAGGACTTCACCCCGCCCGTGATCAGCAGCACGCGCTTGCCCTGCAGGCGCTTCCTGTACTCGGCGATGCGCTTCCAGGCGCGCGCCTCCTCCACCTCGATCAGGCGCTCGGTGCGCTCGATCAGATCGTCGGGCGCACCCTGCTTGACCAGCAGGCTGGCGATCTGGCGCAGGGTCTCGCTCATGTCGCCGATGCCGTAGAACGAACCTTCGAAGTACGGAATGCCCCAGCGCTGCTCCATCTTGGTTGCGATGTTGATCATCGACTTGGAGCACACCATCATGTTCACCTTGGCGCGGTGGGCGCTGGCGATCTCGTTGTAGCGGCCGTCGCCCGAGATGCACGAGAGGATGCGGATGCCCAGAGCGTCGAGCAGCGGTTTGACCTGCCAGAGTTCACCCACCAGGTTGTATTCGCCAATGATGTTGATGTCGTAAGGCGTGGTGAACGCCGGCTCGCGCGTGCCGATCACGTAATCAAGCAGCGCTTCGGCCCCCAGCTTGTTGCCCAGGTTCTTCGGGCCGGCGAAACCCGGCGCGTTGACCGGTATCACCGGCTTGCCGAACTTCGCGCTGGCGCGCTGGCACACCGCCTCGATGTCGTCGCCCACCAGCGCGGTGACACAGGTCTGGTACACGAACACCGCGGGCGGGTCGTACTTTTCAATGATCTCGCGGATGGACTTGAACAGACGCTTCTCGCCACCGTAGATCACGTCGAGTTCGCTGATGTCGGTGGTGAAGCCGCTGCGGTAGAGCTGCGAGCCCGACGACGCGCTGTGCCGGTTGTCCCACGAGTTGCCCTCGCAGGCGATCGGGCCATGCACCAGGTGCGCCACGTCCACCACCGGCTGCAGCGCGATCTTGGCGCCGTCGAACGCGCAGCCACCGGCCGCCGCGCCGGGCGAGAGCTGCTTGGTGCAACCCTTCTTGCGCTCCTTCTCGCTCTTGCCCTGGTTCTTGTCGCAACCGGGCTCTTCGAACACTTCGGCGATCTTGGCCTTGAGCGATACAGACATGGCGGACTCCAGAGAAGTGGGTTGTGGTCCTCACTGCAATTTGGGTGCCAGCCGGAAAACGCCGTAGGAAGGCGCGTTCCGGCGCCCAAGGCGGCTCAAGCGCCTTTGCTGTGGCGGTTTTGGAGGGATTGCGACGGCGGTTTTCCGACATCGGGCACGGGGCTCAAGGTCCATGGAAACGCTGAACGATTCCTTGCGGATGTGTGCCCGTTGGGGGGATGGGCGGCAAGGCGCAACCGCCGGTGTGCCGGGCGTCCCGGCAGCGCCGGGTCAGTTGTCGTCGGCCAGCACTTCCAGCGCCACCAGCTGCTCGTAGAGCGCACGCCGCGCGTGCCAGTGCGCCGGGCCGGCGATGCGGGGGTCGGCACCTTCGAACGCACCGATGGCGTCGCGGTCGCCGTGGTAGACGCAGGTGAAGCCGCCACGCGCGGCCAGCGCGGCTTCGTGGGCGGCGGTCTCGCTCACGGGCTCGGCGCTCAGCACGCCGGCGCCGAGCAGGTGGTCGGCCCGGTACAGAGCGGTGTCCCAGCCGTGGCTGTCGCCCAGCGCGCAGATGGCCGGGTAGCGCTCGCGCGCCAGCGCGTCCACCTCGGCGTGGCCGAGGTCTTCGAGCAGGCGCCGCGCGGTCAGCTGGTCGTGGATCTCCCAGGGTTCCAGCGGGTCGCCGGCCGCGACCTTGCGGGCGAAGTCGGCCGCGTCGTAGGCGAACCAGGCGCGCGGCGCGGCGTGTTCGGGCACTTCCACCACATAGATCATGGTCTTCTCCGATGGCCGTGGTCGAAGTTCAACGCCACTTCAGTTACCCATGCCGCCGGAGCGCCACCCATGGGCATGGAGCGGACCAACCCAGGGTACCGCCGGACGGCCAGTGCCGCCCCTGGGGGGTCGCGCGAAGCGCGGCAGGGGGGCTTCATTCCACACCATCGGCGGCCGTCTTGGTCCACACGGCCTTGCGGATGCGCTGCGTGATGCCAGCGGGGCTGGCGTCGAAGTGGCGTTGCGCGGCCGACAGCGCGCCCTGCGCCACGGCGGCCTCGGCCAGCGTCAGCGGCAGGCGACCCGCCACATGCGAAGCCCCGGGCACCGCCAGCGCGATGGCCTGGCGGTTCGGGTGTTCATCCAGCGGGATCAGGCTGTCCGTCTCCCGCACACCCGCCAGACAGACCCAGCCATCAATCACCTCGACCTTGCGACCGTCCAGGGTGGTCCTGACGTGGACCACGTCCGGCGCAGGACGGGTTGCCGAGTCCACAGGCACGGGTGAGGAACTGAACGTCGCGTTGACCATAAAGCACCTCAGAAAAACAGAAGTAAGGGGTCCCTACAAGTCAACCGGCCCGCCTCCGGCGCGCGGTGTAGCTCAACCGAGGCCGCCGCGGAACGGGCTTTGCCCGGCTGCCAGCGGCGCCCCCTGGGGGGTGACGGGCGGAGCCCGGCGCGGGGGGGTCACATGCGCTGCCGCCGCGGAACGGGCTTTGCCCGGCCGCCAGCGGCGCCCCCCGGGGGGTGACGCCGAAGGCGGCGCAGGGGGGACACATTCACCGGATGATGTCGTAGCTGTAGTCCGTCTTGCCCGCCACGATGGTGTTCGCGTCCAGCGTCTCGAAGAACTCGTCGAGCAGGGTGACCAGCACGCGCATGCCGCCTTCGTAGCCCCAGGTGGGGAAACGGTGGTAGTGGTGGCGATCGAAGATCGGGAACACCATGCGCACCAGCGGGGTCTTGGTGTCGCGCTCCAGGTACTTGCCGTAGGTGTTGCCGATCAGGAAGTCCACCGGCTCGGTGAACAGCAGCGAACGCAGGTGCCACAGATCGCGCTTGGGGTAGACCTTGCAGCCCGCGCCGTAGGGTGAGGCGTGAAACAAGGCTTGCACCTTGGCGGCCCAGGTTTCGGTGCCGTTGGTGGCCAGCACGTGGGCCGGCTCGGCGCCGAGCTCCAGCAGGAACTGCGTGTAGCCCAGCAGCTGGTCCGGGTCGCCATACAGGGCGTAGCGCTTGCCGTGCAGGTGGGCCTGGCTGTCGGCCATGGCGTCCACCAGTTCGCCGCGTTCTTTCTCCAGCTCGGCCGGGATCGGCTTGCCGGTCAGGCGTGAGATCTCCATCAGGAACTGGTCGGTGCCGGCCACGCCGATGGGGGCGTTCAGCGTGACGACTTCCTGGCCGTGTTCGGCGATGAACTTGCTGGTCTTCTCGCAGCAGAACTCCTGGAACACGATGGTGGCCTTGGCGTGCAGCGCGGCGATCACTTCTTCTTTCGAGGTGCCACCGGCGTACATGCGGAACTCGCCGTCGGTGGGCGTGTTCCAGTTGCCGCTCGGGTCGCAGATGATGTTCACCTTGACGCCGAACAGATCGAAGATGCGGCGGATTTCCTTCATGTTGCCGACCACGAAACCGTCGAAGCCGCCGATGAAGTTGATGCTGTCGTCGGGCACGCGCACCAGGGGTTCGGTGGTCTTGGCCTTGCCGTCCCAGAAGTGGCGCAGGATGCCCAGCAGCGCGTTGTCGTAGCCGGTGATGTGGCTGCCGACGAAGGCCGGGGTGTGGGCAAACGGCACGTCGAACTCTTCGGGCACGCTGCCTTTCTGCTTGCTGGTCTTGATGAAGGCGTCCACGTCGTCGCCGATCACTTCGGCCATGCAGGTGGTGGACACCGCGATCATCTCGGGCTGGTACAGGCTGTAGGCGTTGGCCAGGCCGTCGACCATGTTGTTCAGGCCACCGAACACGGCCGCGTCTTCCGTCATGGACGAGCTCACGCAGGACGTGGGTTCCTTGAAATGGCGGCTGAAGTGCGAGCGGTAGTAGGCCACGCAGCCCTGGCTGCCGTGCACGAAGCTCAGGGTCTTCTGGAAACCGTTGGCCACGTACACCGCGCCCAGCGGCTGGCAGGCCTTGGCCGGGTTCACGGCCAGCGACTCGCGGGCGAAGTTCTTCTGTTTGTAGTCTTCGGTCTTGGTCCACTCGACGATCTGCTTGATGCTCTCGTCGGAGTGGTTGAACTCGAACGACGCCTTCTTGTTGCGGAAGATGTCCTGGTACTCGGGCTCGCGGAACAGCAGTTCGTGGTCGAGGATCTTTTCGGCTGATTGGGGCATGGTGCTCTCCAGAGGATGTTGAGATTCAAGGAGCGGACGACCGGCCCATGCCAGGCCGCCCGCAGTCTTCTTCAGGCGGCCTTCTTCCAGGGCGCTTTCGTCAGGCCCCAGATGGGAGAGCTGATCGCCATGTCCATGTCACGGGCAAAGATGGCGAAGCCGTCGTAGCCGTGGTAGGGGCCGGAGTAGTCCCAGCTGTGCATCTGGCGGAAGGGCACGCCCATCTTCTGGAACACGTACTTTTCCTTGATGCCCGAGCCCACCAGATCGGGCTGCACCTGCTCCACGAACTTCTCGAACTCGTAGCCGGTCACGTCGTCATAGATCAGCGTGCCGTCTTTCACGTAGTGCGTGGTGCGCTGGTAGTCGTCGCCGTGGCCGAATTCGTAGCCGGTGCCGACCACGTCCATGCCCAGGTCTTCGTAGGCGCCGATCACGTGGCGCGGGCGCAGACCACCCACGAACAGCATGACCTTCTTGCCCTGCAGGCGCGGCTTGAACTTGTCGATCACGGCCTGCATCAGCGGCTTGTACTTGGCGATCACTTCTTCGGCTTTGGCCTTGATGCTGTCGTCGAAGTGGCTGGCGATTTCGCGCAGGCTCTTCTCGATCATGGTCGGGCCGAAGAAGTTGTATTCCACCCATGGAATGCCGTACTTCTCTTCCATGTGCCGGCTGATGTAGTTCATCGAGCGGTAGCAGTGCAGCACGTTGAGCTTGGCCTTGGGCGTGTTCTCGATCTCGGCGATGGTGCCGTCGCCGGACCACTGGGAGATCACGCGCAGCCCCATTTCTTCGAGCAGGATGCGGCTGGACCAGGCGTCGCCACCGATGTTGTAGTCGCCGATGATGGCCACGTCGTAGGGCGTGGAGACGAACTCGGGGTGCTTGTTGGGGTCGGTGCGGTCGAACACCCAGTCGCGGATCGCGTCGTTGGCCAGGTGGTGGCCGAGCGACTGGCTCACGCCACGGAAACCTTCGCAGCGCACGGGCACGATGGTCTTGCCTTCGTACTCTTTGCTCTTCTTCTTCGACACGGCTTCGATGTCGTCGCCGATCAGGCCGATCGGGCATTCGCTCTGGATCGAGATGCCCTTGTTGAGCGGGAACAGCTCCTGGATCTCGTCGATGATCTTGTCGAGCTTTTTGTCACCACCGAAGACGATGTCCTTTTCCTGGAAATCGCTGGTGAACTGCATCGTCACGAAGGTATCGATACCGGTGGTGCCGATGTAGTAGTTGCGGCGCGCGGCCCAGCTGTACTGGCCGCAGCCCACCGGGCCGTGGCTGATGTGGACCATGTCCTTGATGGGCCCCCACACCACGCCCTTGGAGCCGGCGTAGGCACAACCGCGGATGGTCATGACGCCCGGCAGGGACTTGATGTTGGACTTGACGCCGCAGTCCGGCTTGCCTTCTTCGAACGTGCCCAGGTGCTTCGCCCTGCGCTTGGCCATCTTTTCCGGATAGGCCTTCAGCACTTCATCAATCAAGGCTTTGTTCGTGGCCTTGCGGTCTTCAACTGTGGCAGTCATGGGGTAACTCCAATGGATATTTGGTTTTGCTTGGGTGATCAAGGCCGACCCACCGGCACGGGCCAGGCGGGTCGGGCTTGTGGGCCGACGGATCGGCCGACCGATGGACCGTTTACGCGGCAGCCAGGGCGGCGGCGGCCGCAGCGGCCTTGCCGACTTCGGACTCGTCGATCGCTTGCATGATCCCGAACTCCATCAGCATGTCCTCGAGCTGGTCCATGGTGATGGGGGTGGGGATGGTGCCGTTGCCGGCGTTGTTGTGGATCTTCGAAGCCAGGGTGCGGTACTCGGCGGCCTGCTTGGAGTCGGGCGCGTACTCGATCACGGTCATGCGGCGCAGCTCGGCGTGTTGCACGATGTTGTCGCGCGGCACGAAGTGGATGAGCTTGCTGCCCAGCATGCCGGCCAGCGCTTCGGCCAGCTCCAGTTCCTTGTCGGTCTGGCGCTCGTTGCAGACCAGGCCGCCCAGGCGCACACCACCCGAGTTGGCGTACTTCAGAATGCCCTTGGAGATGTTGTTGGCCGCGTACATGGCCATCATCTCGCCCGACATCACGATGTAGATTTCCTGCGCCTTGTTTTCGCGGATGGGCATGGCGAAGCCGCCGCACACCACGTCACCCAGCACGTCGTAGGACACGTAGTCCACACCGTCGTAGGCGCCGTTTTCTTCCAGGAAGTTGATCGAGGTGATGACGCCGCGACCAGCGCAGCCGACGCCTGGCTCAGGGCCGCCGGATTCAACGCAGCGGATGTCCTTGTAGCCGATCTTCATCACGTCTTCGAGCTCCAGGTCCTCCACCGAACCGGCTTCGGCGGCCAGCGAGAGGATGGTGTCCTGGGCCTTGGCGTGCAGGATCAGGCGGGTCGAGTCGGCCTTGGGGTCGCAGCCGACGATAAGGATTTTCTGGCCGAGGTCGGACAGAGCAGCCAGTGTGTTTTGAGACGTGGTCGATTTACCGATGCCACCTTTGCCGTAGAAGGCGATTTGCCGAAGTTTGGCCATTGCAGTACTCCATTCAGGAAGGGTTGAAAAACCTAAGCTTGCGTAGCCGCGACTGGGTCAGCCTTTCGTGCCTATTGCTCTTCTTCTTGGGTTCACGCCTGGCCGGACTGCTGTCCGCGCAGGCCTCTCATTGCAGCTTCCGTGCCATGCCCTGGCCACCGTGCGCCAAGGCCCTGTCTCCATAGGGAAAACAGCGTTTTTCGGGGCCTTGCGAGCGGGTTTCCGGGGTTTGTCCACTTCCCGACAAAACGGCGAATCGCGTCGCAAAAAATCCAGCGCGCGGGCGGGCCGGGTCGGGTTTGTGTCGGGTTTGCAGGGCCACACACACGCTGGGCGCCTGGTACGGTCATTGCTGATACAGCACGGTGACGAACACCCCGTCTCCCACCCTGTAGACCCAACCGAAGGAAGCTTCATGACCGCCACCCTGGAACGCAAAGAGATCGACGACACCGCGTTTGCCCGCCTGGAGAGTGAGGGGCGCCTGCTCAACCCCCTGCTCAAGGCGCCCACCAACCAGTTCGGTCGCGTGGGCTTTCGCGGCGAGCTGGCGCTGCGCTTCGCGCCCAAGCTGGCCGACGAGGCCCGCCCGCCCGAGCTGCTGTGCACGCAGGCCATGGCCGTGGCCAAGGTGGGCGACAAGCACCTGCCCTTTTTCGCCGGCTACCTGCTGAGCTTCGAACACCTCAAGGACGTGGCCGAGGTGCTGGGCGACACGCTCAGCGCGGGTGGCAAGTACTTCCTGTTCTGCAACAACATCGACCTCTCGAAGAAGTACCAGGTGCCCTACAAGGGCGCGATGTTCTATGTGTTGCCGATCGACGAGGCCACGGTCTACAACGAACTGCTCGACCTGTTCTATCTGGAAAAGGGCGACCTGAAGAAGAAGGACACGGCCAGCAAGCTCGACGCCATCGCCGACGCCGCGCTCAAGTTCGACGTGACCTTCGACACCATCACCTACGACGAGGGTCTGGCGCTCATGGGCCCGGTGCGAAACCCGAACGAAAACCGCCCGGTCTGAGGCCGATCTTCCGGCGCTGTGCCGGTATCTGCCCCCACCCACCAGGCCATGGACGATGGACCGGATCAGCCCCACCGCTGGTACAGCACCAACCTCGTCGGCGTGCCGGCGCCGGTGCTCGCCAGCACCGGCTTCAACGCCCACCCCACGCGCCTGTCGATCGCCGGCGTGCGGCAGACCCAGGCCGGGCTGTTCGCGCTGCTGGAGCGCAGCCGCGACCTGAACGAGGCGGGCGACATGTTTGTGCACTACCTGGCCACCGCCTTCGGCCTGCGCAAACCCGAGCCCCAGGCGCTCGCGGCCATGGGCCCCGCCGAGCAGCGGCGCTGGCGCAGCAGCTGGCGCACCCTGCTGCAGGGCTGGGGCATGGACGCCAACTGCCCGGCCGGCGCCGTGCTCAAGGGCTGGGTGGAAAGCCGCTTCGGCCTCGTGCCCAGCTTCCACAAGGCGCCGCTGGAGCGCTTTCCCTCGCCGGCCTGGGTGGGTTACCTTGAAGAGAAAGCGGCCAGCCGCCACCACAGCAACAACATCCTGCAGCAGCTCGACCTGCTCTACGAGTTCTGCCAATGGGCCCTGCAGCGCTTCCCGCTGCCCGGCGGCGCCGCACCCAGCGAACACCTGCAGCTCTGGCGCGGCAGCAACCGCTGCGAAGAGCAGCTGATCAACGGAAGCCTTCAAATGCGCCGCTGCACCGTGCGCCTGAACAACATCGTGTCGTTCAGCCTCTCGCCCGAAGACGCCGCCTGCTTCGGCGACTGGGTGTTCGAGGCGCTGGTACCGGCCTGCAAGGTGCTGCTGTTCCCCGGCCTGTTGCCCGGCCATGTGCTGCGCGGCGAACAGGAGGTGCTCGCGCTCGGTGGCGACTACGAGGTGGTGGCCCGCTATGCGTGAGCTGTTCGACAAGGTGCTCGGCGCCTACCTCGGGCTGGCCATCGGCGACGCGCTGGGCGCCACGGTGGAATTCATGCGCCCGCGCGAGATCGAAGCCCGCTACGGCGTGCACACCGAGATCGTGGGCGGCGGCTGGCTCAAGCTGGCGCGCGGCCAGGTCACCGACGACACCACCCTGAGCCTGGCCCTGGGCTCGGCCCTGCTGCAGGGCGGCGCCACCGCGCTGCAGGGCTTCGCCGCCACCCAGCCCGACACCACGCTCATGCGCGGCATCGGCCAGGCCTTCGTGCAATGGCTGCAGGCCCGGCCGGTGGACTGCGGCAACACCTGCCGGCGCGGCATCCAGCGTTTCCTGCTCGACGGCTCGCTGGCCGGCCCGTACAACCCGGGCGACGCCGGCAACGGCGCGCTGATGCGCAACCTGCCGGTGGTGCTGGCCACCCTGCACGACGAAGCCGCCTTCGAGCGCCTGTCGCTGGCCCAGGCCCACCTGACCCACCACCACCCGCTGTCCGACGCCGCCACCCTCGGCCTGGGCCGCCTGCTGCGCCTGCTGCTGCGCGGCGCGGGCCAGGCCGAGTGCCAGCGCTGGGCCGAGACCTGGACCACCGAACACCCCGCCTTCGGCTTCACCCCCTACCGCGGCCGCGCCACCGCCTACGTGGTCGACACGGTGCAGACCGTGCTGCATTTCCTGACACGGCACGACGATTTCGAGGCCGCGCTGGTGGCCACCGTGAACCAGGGCGACGACGCCGACACCACCGGCGCCCTGGTCGGCATGCTCGCGGGCGCGCGCTGCGGCGCCGGGCGACTGCCGCAGCGCTGGCTGCACCGGCTGCAGCCCACCACCGTGCAGGCCATCACCGACCAGACCAGCGGCCTGCTGGCGCTGGCCTCGTGCCTGGAGGCCCACCCATGAAAGGCCAACGCCCGTTTCGCCGACTCACCCCGACCGAGCTGCCCGCCGCAACCCTCA
>Ga0209343_10001230_pt1 | contig 34881 bp, 48 predicted proteins | sample RifCSPlowO2_02_FD_184026 | JGI IMG/M metagenome (GOLD analysis project Ga0209343, IMG submission 184026) | Groundwater microbial communities from Rifle, Colorado - Rifle CSP2_plank lowO2_0.2 (SPAdes) (version 2) | ecosystem: Environmental > Aquatic > Deep subsurface > Groundwater | place... | reverse complement strand
TTTGAATGCAATGACTTCCGACTGGAAGGTTTGAACCGACACAAAGATTGTATAAACAGATTCCTGATTGACAATCACTGCCTGAAGAGCAAGGGGAATCTAAGGGAAGCCCTCCTAGCTTACTACTGCTTACTGAAGGTACGCCTCTTTGGTGGAAGAATGCTCCGGTGAGTGCGTCTCCTGCGAGGACGCCGACGATTGCTGTTGTTAAAACGACGAGTCCCAAAAGAATGAGAAAGTTTCCAGAAAGATTCACGCTCTTTTTCATTAAGTCATTTTCAGCACATTACATATATATATATAGCTTTCGATTTTTTTTGAGGGTGTGTAGAATCCATTTTTTTCCACATTGTTTTTCATTTATGTTCCCCCTCTAAAAAATTTTAAGAGTTTATTCTTTCATTTCTCTTCTCACGTTTTCAAGTTGTTCAGTGAGTTTTCCTGCTTCTTCTTCGAGTTGTGAGAGTAATTGTTCGATTTCACTGAATTGTTTTTGTATCGTTTCCATTGCTTGGGGGATGGTTTTTTCTACGAGAATGTTTGCTCCGACGTTGATAAGGATATTATCTGCGGATTCGGTTTTGCCTTTGAAGAAGAGTCCTGAGCCGAGGGGGATAAGTGTTTCTGTTCCTGGCGGGGTTGTGGCGAGTTGAGTGAAGTTTTCTTGGATGTTCTTGAGCTCTTCTAAGTGGTTGTGGACGGCCTGCGTATTTTGTTGGAGTTGTTGGAGGTGCTTGAGAAGAAAATTGTATTCGAGGATTTTTTCCTGGTTGTTCATGTTGTGACTGCTGCTTTCGTTCCTCTCTTCTTTATCGGTTTGGATTTTTCTGCGAGATGTGTCTTCTTCTTTGCTTTTTCTAAGACTAGAATGCCTGCGTTTTTCATGGCTTGTTTGACTTCGCCGGTTGGTGCGCCTTCTTGGATGTCGAGGATTTTTCCGAGGGGTTCGAGGTGGTTGAGGTTGCACCTTCTTCGTCTGGTGTTTCCGTCGATAAGAACAAAGCTGTTCTCTAGGTGTTTCAGAATGACGCAGTACTGTCCTGCGTCTCTTCCGGCGATTTTCATGCAGACTGTTCCGATGTCCATGGTAAGTTCCTTGCTCGTTCGATCATGACGTTTCTCATGCAGGGCGAGCATAAATTACCTCCGTAAGGTCGTTCTGGCCTTTTCTTGGTGAGGGGGATTCTTTTCAGTGCTGTCGCTCTGACGCGAGGAACGCCTTTGAGGTCGTTGCCGCAGATCCTGCATTGTGCCTTGTTGGGCTTGCGTTTTTTGTAATGGACGACAAGTCTTCCTCCTGGTGTTCTGAGGGTGATGCGTCGTTTGCTGTGGGATTTGTATCTTGGTTGGGGCATTAGTACACCTTGAGGAGTTTTCTAAAGACGATGCTCATGAGAAGAGTGAGGATGAAGTAAGTGCCGAGCCATCCGAAACTCCAGAGGATATTGCCATAGGGTGTGAAGGTCTTGGCCATCCATTGGAAGACGAGGATGACAGGTAAAAAAGTGATGAGCATGGGTTTGAAGTTGTGTTTGAGTGATTCCATATTTTTTTGCCACATAGTTTTTTGGAGTTCGAGGATGCGTTTGGGGTTTTCTTTTTCTTTTTTCATTTCTTGTTGGAGGGCCTTGATCTCGTCTCTGATGGCCTTCATCAGGTGTTGGTCTGTCGCGAACTTGTAGATGATGGTGGTGAGGAGAGTGAGTGCTCCTGAGATAAAGGTGATGGCGAACAAGGGGCTGATAGTGATTGCCCATCCAAAGGCTGCGTTAAAGAGGTTTTCGAGAACCATTAGGATTCTCCTCCCATCATTTTTCTAAGTGCTGGATGCATGTCCATCATGTGTTGTTTTGCGATGTCCTCATAGAGCCTATAGATGATCATAACGGTTAAAAGGATTCCTGTTCCTCTGGATAAAGCTCCGAGGAGATCTGCGCTTGCTGCTAAGAGGCCGATGGTTGCTCCGCCCATGATGGTTAAGGGAAAGATGTAGCGTTGTAATAAATGTTCGACGATGCGCTCGTCTCTTCTGAATCCTGGAATTTGTAGCCCTGATGCCATGATTTGTTTGGCTTGTTTTGCTGCGTCCATGCCTGAGGTCTGAACCCAGAAGATGCTGAAGATGGTTGATCCTACAATTAAAAACAAGGTGTAGACCGCTGCTTGTCCAAGGTCGAAGGCTGTGAATGCGCCTATGAGGAGGTTTTGGGTGATGCGGGGAATATCAAGCCATAAGACAATGCCTGTTGCGGGAGTGGTTCCGGTGAAAGTTCCTAAAAGGGGATAGCCCCAGTTCTGGAGAAGGCGCGCCCAGAGTTGGATGTTTGCGAGCAAAGCTGCGACAAGGATGACTGGCATGTTGCTCGTGTAGAGAAAGTTTAAGGGCCAGCGATAGCCGAAGCCTCTGACTCTTCCGAAGCTGAGGGGAATTTCTACTTTCATCGCTTGCGCGTACACCGAAAGAACGAAGATGAGGATTGTTGCGAGGATTGCTGCGAGACTGAGAAGTGCTTCTTGGGGCGCTCCTTCGAGCAGGGATTTGAAGAAGACGAGTACTGCGCCGACTGGTGCTTGTCCTGAGCCGAAGGCCCATTCTCCAATGCTGTTTAACGGGCTGAATGCCCTGATGAAGATTTCTGCTGAGACACCTGCTGCGATGAACAGGCTCACTCCTGAACCGAAGCCCCACTTTGTGGTCACGTCATCCATGAACATGATGAGGAGTCCTCCAACGATAAGTTGAAAGATGAGAAGGAGTTGAAGGGAGAAGAAGTCTGGTGTTCCTCGAAGTTCAAGTGCTGGGCTGAGTCCTCCCAAAAAGACATAAACTGCTGCTTCGAAAAGGACGAAGAAGAGGGTGAGTGCTTTTTGAAGGCTTTGGAAGTAGGCGCGTCCCTCCGTGGTTGTGGTGTCTAGTTTCAAAATGCCTGATCCCGCGAGGAGCTGCAGCACGATGGATGCGGTGACGATGGGGCCGATGCCTAAGGATAAGATAGAGCCAAAACTCGCGCCGAGGATGACGGAGATCTGTTCGAATTGGGTGAGCGCGTTTTCGCCAAGCCCATAGAGAGGGATAACGCTGAGGATGAAGAAGGCGACGAGGATGATGATTGTCCACTTGAGTTTTTCGCTGAAGCCGAGTTTTGTTGGTGATTTTTTGACTTCTGGAAGGAAGGAGAGGATGTCGGCGAGATTCATGGGAGGATCGTGCCTCCTGCTTCTTGGATTTTTTTTCTTGCGGTGTCGCTGGCTGATGCTGCTTTGAGGTGAATCTTGTGGCGAGGTGTTCCCTTGCCAAGGAGTTTGGAATAACCGAGTTTGTGTAAGTCTACAAGATAGGCATCTGCTTGTTTGGTGATGAGACCTTGTGCGACGTAAGAGTCGAGGTGTTCTTCGAGGAAGTCTAAGTTGAGTGTTATTGGGTGATGTTGAACTTCTTTGGGGCGTTTGAAGCCTTTTTTTCCATAGTAGCTATTGCCGTAAAGGTTGAGGATGGTGGGTTTTTTTTGGTCTGCGCGTTTTCCTGTTCCTGCCATGCCTTTGCCTCCTCGGTTTCCTGCGCCGCGGTGTTTCTTCTTTGATCCCCATCCATGGGTGGTTTCTGCGCGCATGCGTTTGTTTTTCTTGCGTTTGTAGGTCGCCATAAGTTTTCCTGTTAGAGCATTCGTTTGATAAGGTCGTTGATGTGGTCTTTCCTGTATCCTAAGACGCCACCCATGCTGAAAGGTACTTTGATGCCTCCTCGTTCGAAGCCTCGTGTTGGGGGCTTAAGTCTGAAGTAAGGCTTGAGTCCTGGCAAGTCTTTGAGGGTTGCGTTGCCTTCGAGAACATTTTTGGAGAAGCTGTCAAAGGTGTGGGTTGTTTTTTCTTTGAGGTAGGATTCTGTGAGCGCCTTTCCTCCAGCGAGTCTGCCGCGTTTTTCTAAGAGAAGTTTGAGGGTTTCTTGGTTGATGTCCCCCCAAGTGGTGTAGTCTTTGATTTTAGTGAGCATGCCTTGGATGCTGGGAGTGTAGGTGACGAGGACGCAGCTGTGTTTTTTTGGCAGTTTTAAAAGTTTAAAGGTGTCTTTGATGCTTCTGTTGAGGCCGATGCCTCCTCTGACTTGGACGATGGCGAGCTTCATGAGGTGCTTCCCTCGATGAGGCCTGAGAGGGTGATGAAGGCTGGTTGGATTTTGACGTGTTCAAGATGTTTGAGTGCCTCGAAGCAGGCCTTGAAGAGGTTGATTTTTGTTGCTGTTGATCCTTGGGTTTTGGAGTACACATCCTTGATGCCTGCGAGGCTGATCATGCGTGAGCATTTTTTTTCTACCGAGAGGCCGGTGCCGCGTGGTGCGGGGATGAGGGTCATCCGGACACTGCCGCTCTTGCCCATGACTTTGAAGGGAAGGGAGTGTGCTTGTTTGCAGTCGCAAGCCCAGGCGCCGCAGCCTCGTCTGATTTTGATGAGGTTGAGTTTTGCTTTTCTGATGGCCTTTTCTCTTGCTGGGACTGTTTCTTTTGCTGCGCCGTAGCCGATGCCTAAGTAACCGTTCTTGTTGCCGACGACTGCGAATGCTGCGAAGGTGATGGTGTTTCCTTCTGAGGTTTTTTTCTGGGTTTGTTTCCAGATGCTTCCTTTGCCTCCGCCGAATTTTCCCTTGGATTGGCCGACTTCGAGCAGTTCGACATGTAAACCTGGAAGGAGTGAGTCAACGATTTCTGGCTCAAGGATTTTTTCTCCTGCGTCAAGGATCTGGTCGATGGTGGTGATTTCTTTGCCCTTGACTTTTCTTCCAAGGAGTGTTCTTGGTTGCCAGTCTTCGAGGGGGATAGTGTTCCTTTCTAGTGCCATTGTGCCTGGATTTTTTTCTTAACCTCTTGGAGATGCCCTGGAAAAGTGGAGAGCGTGAGCCCTCTTTTAAGGGTTTGGGAGAATTGTGGGGAAGAGAAAGTGGTATAGAGGCTGATGGTTGTTCCGTTGAGTGCTTCTTCGCTAGGAAGGGCTGAGATGTTTTGGGTGAGGTGGAGTCCTGCGTCGAGTGCCCCCTTGGCTACTGCGAAGGGTGCTGATCCTGGAACTGCTTTGTGGAGTCCGATGTCGAGGACTGCTTCGGTGACGCCGTGTTTTTTTGCTTTCAAGCCAAGGAGATATCCTAAGAGGTAGGCGCTGGGAAGATTGCCGCGGTGTGCCTTCCAGCCGAAGCTGAGAAGTTCTCTGCTGTGTGCCGAGGCGATGGTTTTGTCTCCTTGAGGGTGAAAGTTGACGAGCTGTGTGAGGATGTTGTTAAGACTTTTTCTGACGACGAGGCGTGGCCTTCCTGAGATGAGAAGTTTGAGTCGTGCCTTGTAATCTGTTCTGTGTTGTCTCTTTCTTTTGAGTGGAAGACTATACTTTTTTCCTTGGGTCATGTGCGTTGCTTCCAGAGGCCTTTTTCTGTGAGGTAGAGCTTCACGTGTCTCTGGCTTCTGAAGAACCCTCCTTTTGATTTTTGGCGAAGAGTATGGTAAGTGGAAAGGCTGATAAGATTGGTGTTTTTGAGGTGGGTGAAGAGTCTGCGTTGGAGTCTGATCTTATGGACCCATTGGCGTTTTGGGTGTTCTCTGACTGCGGTTTTTCCCCGTCGTGATCCCTGTCCTTTTCTTCGTCCTTTGCGTTTTTGGTTGAGGTGTTGTCGTGTTCTTCCTCGAGAGATGCCTGTTTTTTGTTTTGGTCTGATTGCTCCTTGACTGATGAGGCCTTTAATGTCTTGTCTGGAAAGGGCTTTCTCGATATCTTCCATGCGCTGGGGATCAAGCCAAACGCGTCCGATGCCTGCCTTGAGGAGGGATGCTGCGAGTCTTTTTTGAGGTAGGGTCATGGCGCGTTCTTCTCTTGGTTGTTGGGTTGTGGCGTTTCTTTCGGCGGTGTCGCTTCTTTCTTCGAGGGGAGAGTTTCTTTTTTCTCAGCTTCTTTTTTTGTTGCGATTTTTTTCTTTTCGTCTTTTTTCTTCGCGAGGGCTTCTTGGGTTTCTTTGAGGAAAGTCTCCGGATGGTTGAGGTTGAGGATAATGATGCCTTTTTCAAGGCATGCTTTGACGAGTGCTATTTTTTTTCTCATGCCGAGAGTAGAGCTGAGGACGGCGCCATGGTTTTTAGTGGCTGATGCCAGGTCGTTGATGTTAGCAACTAAAAAAGGCCGGAGTCCTGTCTTGTCAAGGCCTCTGGCTGTGGCTGGGCTTCCGTATCCGAGTGCAGGTGTTCTGATTTTTCCGCGGAGGCCGAGTCTGGTTTTGTTGTGAACGCCTCGTGGCTTTCTCCAGCTCTTTCCAAGTTGGGGCATGATGCCTGAGTGTACTCTTCTGAATATTGGTTTTTTCTTCTTGATGATTGCTCGGAGGCTGAGGGTCATTGGTGTGTTCCTGCTTTTTGGGTGATGTAACAGCCGTCTTGGAAGACTCTTCTGTCCCTGTTAGTGATGCGTGTTGCTTGTTCAATGCGTGCTGCGGTTTGGCTAACGTGTTCGAGGTCTGGTCCTTCGACAAAAATCTGGTCCCCATCTATTCTTACGGTAACGTTGTCCATGAGGGATGCTTTGCGTGGGGATTTTTCTCCGAGGAAGTTTTTTATGTGAACTGTTCTCCCTTCAACTGTAACGGTGATAGGGAAGTGTCCTGAGCAGATTTTGAGTGTTGCAAGGTAAGGATGCTGAACGCCGTTGATCAAGTTGTTGAGGTGTGCGGAGAAGGTATTGATTTGTATTTTCTCACGTTTACCTGGCTTGGTGGTCTTTGCCTTGATGTGAAGGGTGTTGTTTTCTGTGCTAAGGGTGAGGAGAGGATGGTAGAGACTCTTGGTGAGGCTGCCTCGTGGCCCCTTGACGCTGACCTCTTGTCCTTCAATAATAATACTAACTTCTTTTGGGATGATGAGGGTGGTGTCGTAGGTCATGTTAGTAGCAGTATGCGAGAAGTTTTCCTCCAAACCCTTGGCTGAGTGCTTGGTGGTGGGTCATGATTCCTTTAGAGGTGGTAATAATGAGGATGCCGAAGCCTTTTGCTGGCAGGTATCTTTTTTCGAAGAGCTCGTAGTTCTTCTTGGTGATTGAAAATCTTGGTTTGATGACGCCGCAATTGTTGATGCCTCCAAGTAAGTGGAGGGTGAGTGTTCCTCCTTGTTCTGTGCTTGTCTGGTCGTATGATCCGAGGTAGTGGTGGTCTTGCATCACGGTGAGGATGCGTTTAATTGTTGTTGAGCTTGGGGTGAGTTGGCAGGTCTTCCTTCCTTTTTTTTCGCAGTTGAGTAAGTGGGAAAGTGCTTGTGCGAGTGGGTCATTGAGGCTCATGGGTGTTTTCTCCTTTAGTTATATTGCTTGAATCCTAGTATTTTTGCTTGTTCTCTGAAGCATTGCCTGCACAGATGGATGCCGTAACTTCTGATGTGTGCGCCATGTCTTCCACAAGTATGGCAACTGCGTTGTCCGATGCCTGTAGTGCGTTTTTTTGGCGCATTATGTTTAAGGTACTTTTTGAGTTTTGCTGGCTTCGCTTCGAGTTGTTTGAATGCTTTCTTGTAGTCTTTGGCGGTCATGCTGTTTCTCCGATTTTTGTTCCGAAGGTGGCTTGTGTGAAGGTGATCGCTTCTTGTTTGGTGATGCGGTGTCTTGTTGGTATGTTTGCTGTTTTGCTGCTTCTGCGTTTAATTCTGAACCCACCGCGTTGGAGGGTGACTGCTACTTCGAGGCCAATAATGCCGATGGTGATATCATAAGGGACGTCTGGGATTTTGATGTATTCATCGATACCGAAAGAGAAGTTTCCTGAAGAGTCGAATTTTCGTTCTGCTAGGATGTTATCGACTGCTTGGAGAAGCCGTTTGAGAAGTTCCTGTGCCCTTGTTCCCCTGAGGGTGACTTTTGCTGCGATTGCCAAGTTTGGTCTGACTCCCCATGTTGGGATTCTCTTGGTGCTTGAGGTCTTGACTGGTTTTGCTCCGCTGATGGTGGCGAGAAGTTTGACTGCTTTTTCTAGTTTTTCTCCTGTTCCTCCTGTTCCGATGTTAAGAGTAAGTTTCTCGATGTGGATGGTTTTCATGGGGTTCATGGTGTTGCCTGCGCGAGAGGGTAATGGTTTCCTACGGCGAGAGCGTACGCCATGAGAGTGATGAATTCTGCGTCTCCTTTTTTAAGGAGGAGTTTTGCTTTTTCTAGGGTTGTTGTTCTGATGATGTCTTGAATGGTCGCGAGTTCTCCGAGGTGTTTTCCTGCGGTGAGGTAAACGGTAGTTCCCTTTTCAAGAGGGATGACTTCGAGGATCTTTTGTTGTTTGAGGTCGAAGAGGATGGTGTCTCCGACGCGTCCTGTGTTTGCGAGAATGTTTCTTCCATCATTGAGGTTAAGTTGGATGGATCCTTTTTTGAGTTTGGTTTTGTTGATGATTTTAAGGAGTTTGAGTGTTGCTTCTTGTTCTTTGATGGGAAAGGGGCTGAGTCTTGCTTGAGTGTCATGGAGGATTCTGTAGTGTTCTCCTGTCTTGGTGATGTGGATGATATCCATGAGTCCGACTGCGTGTTTGTAGTCTTTTCTTACCTTGTTATCAACAAGAATCCAGTTGTTGGTAAGGAGATATTTGACTTCCTTGGTCGTGGTCGCATGATTAAGGAGATTTTTGAGCACATGATGAAGGGTGATACTTTCTTGGAGCTTGTGGCTTCCTGGTCTTGGTCGTGCTATCCAATGGTGTTCTTTTCTGTTGATGAGCCAGGTTTTTGGTGCTGCGTATCGTGGAAGGTGGCTTCTTGTCATGGGTGTTTCCTCTCGAGGTGTTTGATTCTTTTTTTGTCTTCGAGGTTGAGTTCTGTGATCATGAGGTTGGAAGGGTGTAAGTGATAGGGGGTTGTTGTTCCGTTTTTCTTGGTGAGGGTGATGCCTTCGATGATGACGCGTTGGTGTTTAGTGAGTATTTTATCAACTTTTCCTGTTCTTTTTTTGAATTGTCCTCTGAGGATTTTGACGATATCTCCTTTTCTTAGGGGTGTGTTTCTTTTTTTGTATTTATTGTGAAGATCATTAGACAAAGTTGTTGAGAGGAGTTTTCGTGCTAAGTGAAGGGGGAGGTTTGCTGTGTATTTTCTCTGTTTTGCTGGTTTCTTGCTTGCTTTCCAGTGTTTGCTCCAGGGTTTCATTGTTGTGTATTCCTCTCACATTGGTCATCGATAGTTTTATATCGCTTTAGGAGATAGTCTATTAAAATGATAGGCATGTATCCTAACTGAGCCATAAAAATTCCTGAGAGGATCATGTTTTGCGTTGTGCATTCTTCAACCAAATCTCTTACGTCTGAATCATCTGTTGTTGCGTAATCTGTAATGCCTCGAGTTCTGACTTCTTCTGCGAGAATGCTCATCAGGGTTGCGGTAGAGAGAAACCTGTCAAAGATGATTCCTGTTCTGGAAGTTAACTCCTCTCTTGAGACTCCTTTTTGTTCGAGGTAAGAGTCTAGACAAGCAAGTTCTCTATCTGCTTCTTGTTGGCTGATTGATCCCTTTGCTTCCAAAGCCTGAGGAAAATCTTTTTTTTGTGATTCTCTGGTTATTTCCTGAAGAGTTGTCATTATTATGCGACTCCTTTTGCGATTTTTGCGACTGCTGGCCATCTGCCGACGACCTCTTTGGCGATTGGCCCCTTGATGAGTGTTCCCTTAGGGTTTCCTTTGTCGTCTTTGACGACGACTGCTGCGTTGTCTTCGAATTTGACGCGCATGCCATCGCTTCTTCTGTATTCTTTTTTTTGTCGAACAATGATTGCGTATACCACTTTTTTTCTCATGTCTGGTGCTCCGACTGAGACTGAGGCTGTGATGAAGGCGCCGACGCCTCCTGACATGTTGCGTGCTTTGACGCCTTTTCCCCCTCTGAATGAAATAACTCTAAGGAGTTTTGCTCCAGAGTTGTCGCAGGTTGGGATGTAGCTTCCTTTTTGGAATGCTCGTGTGATGTTTGCTTTGAGGGCTTTCATGGTTGGATTTTTTCAATGATGATGAAGTTTTTCGTCTTGCTGATGGGCCTGCATTCGATGAATCGCACGTTGTCCCCGAGGGTGATGTCGATGCAGTCCGGATGATGTACTTGAAGCTTGCTTCTTCGTTTTTCATAGCGTTGGTATTTCGGGAGGTAAAAGAGGCGTTGCCATTCTACTGTTGCTGTGCGTTGGCTGTTGAGTTTGGTGATGGTTCCCGTGAATTGTCTTCCTCTAAGGGCGATCTTTCCGTGGAAGGCGCAGTGCTTGTCTGCGCAGGCCCTGGTTGGTGCTTGGGCTGTTATGCCGATGTTGTTGGTCATGGTGTTTCTTTCTTGAGTCTGTTTTCTGGTCTTCCTGAGAGGGTGTTTCCGTCGATGGTGATGACCTTGTTGTTGATGTTCATGGTGAGTGTTAGTCCTTGTTTGATGAGTGTTTTTCCGTTGTCGAGTTCAAGGGTGTTTCTTGTTTCGTTGATGACCGTTCCTGTGATGCCGATGAGACACTTGTTGTCTGCATGAACGACTTTGATGGCCTTGCCGATGATTTCATGGTTTTCCTTGCTCATTTTGTGATGATTTTTTCTTGGCTGAACCCGAGTGCTGAGAGTTCTGCTTTGACCTTGTCTGCGTGGCTTCCTTGGAGTTCGATGACGCCATTCTTTGCTGTGCCCCCGCAGGCGAGTTTGTTTTTGAGTTTTTTTGCCAGATCTTTGAGGTCAATGGTTTTCCTGTCCAGTCCTTCAATAATAGTGGCGAGTTTTCCGAATCGTCGTTTGACGATTTTTATGGTGATTTGTTGTTCTGCTTGTGCGATGGTTTCGCAGACGCAAAGTTCTCGTGGTAGACCGCAGGTGGGGCATACGTCGCTCATTGGTGATGTTCCTCCTTGTTGATGTGGGTGAGAGTGATGATTCTAGCGATTGTCCTCTTTATTGCCTTGATTCTTCCCGGGTTTTTTGGTGTTGTTCCTGTTGCGATTTGACTGCGTGCTTGCATGAGTTCTTTCTTGAGTTCTTGAAGGTGTTGTGTTCGTTCTTTTTCACTCATTGCTTTAAGGGCTTGTGTTTTTTTCATGGGTTTCCTCTGCTTGTTGTGCGTCTTTTATTGGAATTTTTTGTTGTTCTTGTGGCTTGCTCTCTTCTGTTTGCTTTGCTTCTTTAAAGATAATATCATCTGGAAGTTTGACGTCTGAGTGGAGGATTTTGACTTTGATGCCGACTGTTCCTGATTTGAGGTTGCATCCCTCTGAGGCGATGTCCATGTAGCTGTAGGAGATGTCTCCTGATTTTTTGAGGTATCCTGTGGAAAACCTCCAGCTGTGCGCGCGTTCTCCTGGGACGCCTCGTCCTCCAATGATGATTTCGATGCCTGATGCCCCTGCCCTCATGCTATCTTCAAGTGCCCTGTAAGCGAGGGCCTTGAAGCGTTTTGGCCCGAAGCGTTGAAGGTTGTTCATCAGGTTTTTCGCGACTGTTGCCGCGTCGAGTGCTGGAGTGGATATTTCCTCGACTTCGAGTTGTGGGTTTTCGAGGCCGAAGCGTGTTTTGAGTTGATGGGTGAGATATTTGATGTTTGCTCCTTTTTTTCCAACGATGAGTCCCGGTCTTGCGGTAAGGACGGTGATTTTTTCTCCGAGTGGAGTGCGTTGCATTTTGATGTGACTGCAACTCATTCTTCCTAAGTAAGAAAGGACAAATTCTTCTATTTGTTTTTCTTTGACTTTTTGTGCGATGATTTGGCGTTCGATCATTGTTTTTTGGGTTGTTCTTTTTTTTCTTGTGTTGTTTCTTGCGCTGTGAGTTGAATGTGTGCTGATTTGATGCGTGTTCTGCGTTGTCTTCCAGAGTGCCATCGCCGTGCCGCGAAGTTGGCGATAGCGCTGCTGATAATGATTTTTTCTGGGTTGAGTCCTTTGTGTTCTGCGTTTGCTTGGAGGCTGTTGAGCAGGCTGAGAATGTGTTTGGAAGCGTTGAGAGGATAGCGTGCCGGTCCTGTTCCTGGTTTGTGGCAGAGGTCTTTGTTGAATTTTTTGAAAGAGAGGGGTTTCTTCATGTCGATGACATCTTTGAGTAAGGCCTTTGCTCGGGTAAGGGTTTTCCCTTTGAGGTGGCTGCAAATGACCATGGACATTTTTGGTGAGATGGGCAGTGCGCGTCCGAGTGCTGTTGCTTCGTTGGGGTTGGTCATTTTATTTCACCGAGAGTGATCCACTTGATTTTGTTGCTCCGATTCCTGGTGCGGAGTGTTGGACTTTTCTTCTTGTTGGCGAGAATTCTCCAAGGTAGTGTCCGATCATGTCGTAGGTAATTGCTATGGGAGTGAATTCTTTTCCATTGTGTACTTGGATGAGTTGTCCGATCATGTCTGGAAGAATGATCATGTCTCTGCAGTGAGTTTTAACTGGTTTTTTATGTTTGCCTTGGTGGACTGCTTGGATCATGGTGAGGAGTTTTTTTTGTTCTGGAGTGGATCCTCGTTTGAGGCTTCTGCGTTGTCTTGAGGTGAGAATTTTGCTGAACTCTTGAGTGCTGAGCGTTTGAAGTTCTTCTGTTGTTTTTCCGTGGTAAGCGTCTCCTTTCTTCATCGTAATTTTCCTGTTCTTCTTGCGTGTTGTTGTCCAACTTTTCTTCCCGGTGGAGCGTATCTTGGAGCGATGGATGGCTTACCCATATGGCGTCCTCTCCCTGAGCCGAAGGGATGTTCCACGGCGTTCATGGCTACTGCTGAGGTTACAGGATAGAGTTTGCCGCGGCTGCGTTTGGCGTGCCATTTTCTTCCTGCTTTGATGAAGGGTTTTTCAAGCCTGCCTCCTCCTGCGATTATTCCAATAGTTGCTCTGCAGCGAGCGTTGAGGGTCTTGATTTTTTTTGAGGGAAGTTGTACGACAACATGGCTTCCTATCTTACTGAGGACTTTGGCGAAGGTTCCTGAGGCTCTGACATACTTGCCTCCGTCTCCTGAAGTTTGTTCGATGTTATAGATGGACGTTCCTTCTGGGATTGCTGAGAGGGGAGCGGTGTTTCCTTCTTGAATGGCTGCTGCTGGTCCTGTTGCGATGATGTCTCCTACTGCGGTTTTTTCTGGCGCTTGGAGGAGGACGTGTTCTCCATCTTCATACAAAACGCTCATGAGTGGTGCGCTATGGCCTGGACTATGGATGATGTCTGTGACTGTTCCAAATAAAACCTCTTGCTGATGGAGGGATTTATGCCTGGTGTTCCCGGCGCTGTAGGGAAGACTGATGAATCGTCGTGTTCCTCGTCCTCTGCGTTGGGAGATGATGCGCTTGCCCATGTTAAATGACGCCTCCGAGTTTAGTGGTGATGTCTGTTGCTGAGTGTTCTTTGCTAAGGGTGATGTAGGCTCTTTTTTCTCCTAAAGGAGTGGTGTAGGTATTGACGTTGAGGACCTTGGCGTTGAAGAGTTGTTCGAAGGAATGTTTGATTGCTTGTTTAGTTGCGTTTTTATGAACTGCGAAGAGGAGCTTGTTGTATTTGTCTGCAAGGTGAACGACTTTTTCTGTGGTGATTGGATGCTTGAGGATGGTGTAGGGATCTTTCATAGGAAGAGGTGCTCCTCATCGAGTTTTTTGAGTGCGTTTTCTGTCCAGATGCTTGTTCTGAGTTCATTTGCTCTGGTGAGTGCTGCGATGTTAAGGTATTTTACTGAAAGGACGTCAATGCCTGGAAGGTTGTATGCTGCTGTTTGGAAGGGGCAGGGTCCTGCGACGACGAAGAGTGGTCCTTTTTTGTGGCTGTGCCTTCTTCCTCTGGTTTTTCCTTTTCCTGCTTTGATGATATGTTGGCTGAGTCGTTCGAGTTCTTTAGTGAATCCTAAGTTTTGAAGGAGTGTCCTTGCTTCTTTTGTCTTTTTGAGGGCCTCGAGCCTTGCTTCGACGATGAAGAGTTTGTGGTGGTGTGCGATGCCTGAGAGTGCGCTTCTAAGCGCCTTCTTGCGTTCTTTTTTATTGATTTTAAGAGTGTAAATTTTTTCTGGTTTTGGGGGGTGTGCCATTCTTCCTTTGACTGTGCCTGGCGCCTCTGATCCTGTCCAGCCGAATTGTGTTCCTCGTCTCCAGAGGGTTTTTCTTGGCGCTCTTGAGATGCCGTGGCCGTAGCTGCATTTGTAGTTTCTTCTTCGTCTTGAGATCTTTGCTGAGACACCGACAAGTCCTGCTTGATACATGGTTCCATAGGGTTTTCTTGAGTGGTGAAATGCGACGATGCTGCGTTTGATGAGATCCGGCTCGTACTCTGTCGTGAACTGTTGGGGCAATGCTATGGTCTTGATTTTTTTTCCTTGGAGATCGTAGAGGTCTGTGTTCATTGTTTGCTTGCCGTGCTAATGCTTACGAGTTCTAGATTACCGAGTTGCCTTTGTCCTCTGATAGGTTCGTTGATGCGGATGAGTCTCTTTGCTGGTCCTGGGACTGATCCCTTGATGACAGCGTACTCATTTTTGACAAGGCCGTAGTGGAGAAATCCCCCCTTGGGATTTATTTTTTCCGGCTGGTCGTGGATGAAAACAAGGTGTTTGTTGTATTCTGTTCTAGTATTGTAGCCGAGTCTCCCCGGCATGAGCATTCCCCAGTGGACTCTTCCTGGTCGTTCTGGGCCCATGATGTTACCTCTGCGTTTTTTTTCTGATTTGTGGCTTCTGAGGCTAACGCCGAAGCGTTTGACTGTGCCTTGGAAGCCCTTGCCTTTGCTGACAGAATGAACATCCACCCTTGTGCCTGCTTTGAAGACGTCTGAAAGGTGAATGTCTTTGTCAAGAAGGGTGAGAGTATATTCTAGTTTTGCTTTAATATCTGTGCCACCGAGGCCAAGTTCGAAGATTGCTGGCTGTTTTTTGCTGAGCCCTGTTTTTATGGGTTGGGTTGCGACGTTGATTCTGATGTCTGTGAGAGTGGGAAGGAGTTCTTGGATTGCCTTGAGGTGTTGTTCATAGTTGTGCCTTTTGAGGCTGAGGTGCCTTTGAAGCTCTTTGGAAAGCCTTGGGTTAAATGCTTCTTGAACGAGTTTGAGTGTGGTTGCTTCTTGTTGGTAAGCTCTAAGGGAAACAACTCTGAGGGGCGGGCATTCTAAGATAGTGACTGGCCAGCTGACAATATCTCCCTTGGTGCAGCTGTTTGGCCTGTTATCTTTTAATTGAAGATGTGTCATACCTGCCTTGTAGCCTGCGAAGCCGAGGAGGCTGATGTTCTTGAGGGTTGGCCAGGCTTTGACGACAGGTGTTTCCTTCTTTGGTCTGACTCTTGGCCAGTACTGGAGGCTTCCTTTTCTTGGTCTATGGATGTTTGCCATCGCTTTAGTTCTTATGCTGGAATGATTTTCAGAAGCAGCTGAGAGGTTACTCTATTCAGTAGGGGTAGGGAGAAGGATAAAGGACTTGCTTATAAATCTGCCGTTTTTTTATTGGCTTTTTTGTTAGCGGTTGAAAGGAAGAAGGACGAATGCTATTAAAAAAAGATTAGTTGAAGAAGAGCTTGCGCTTGATCAAGAAAACTTGAAAAGAAAATCGCGAGCGTTGCGTGAGAGGCAAGGGATAAAATAAAGTTAAGATATGTTCTTCACGATCTTGGTAAGTAAGTCTACGCCTTTCGCGAGTTCCTCTTTGACAACAGGATCTGCTGAGTCTTCTCTGACTTCGTTGAGGGATGCTTTCGTTTCTTTTAGGGTGAGTAATTCTGTGCGAAGAGTTTCATTGTCTGGGTCTCCTTTGAGGAGTTTGAAGGTTTTTGTAAGTCTGTCTCGTTCTTTCTTGAGCGCGTTTTTAGAAACGTTGTCTTCGGTGTGTTCGATGAGCGTGCCAAGCAAGCCAATGGTCTCGTTGAGATAAGTGACTTCTTTTTTGTAGAGGCCTCCGCTTTTTTTCTCAGGAAGGATAAAAGAGAAGAGGCGTTTGGTGAACGGTTCTTGTGGTTTGGGTTGTTTGTAAAGAGGCGTGTCTTTTTGGGGGAGTAAACTGTTTCTCTTTTTGATAACGACGAAGAGGAGTGATCCAACGACGCCAACGACGAAGAGTGTGAGAAGCAAAATGTAAGGAAAATTGTCCTGTCTGAGGGAGTCTGCGATAGTTATTAATATTTCGTCTGTGACTGCTTCTCCTGAGGGGTCTGTTGCGGTAATCTTGACGGTTTCACTTGCGATGTCTGTTGTTGCGAGACTGAAGACGACTTGGCTCTGAGTGTGGAAGCTGGTGTTGACGCTGACTGCCTCTCCGACAGTATAGCGAAGAGTGTCTCCGTCTGGGTCTTGAAAGTGGCTGTTCAGGTCGATAGTGATGCTGGTTTGGTTTTCGTCAAAGGTAAGGTTTGGGAGTGCTTGCTGGAGGGTGGGCGCTTGGTTTTGGTGGACAACAGTCAAGGTGACGTTGTTGCTGTGAGCAATGAGTGTCGGGCTGGTAACGGTGAAGACAACCGAGTCTGTTCCTGTCCATCCTTGAGGTGGTGTGAGAATTGCTGTGCTTTCGTTAAAAGTAATAACAACAGTTTGTGATCCTGTTGCGCTGAAGGTCGCGTTTGCTGGAATACCTCGTAAGTATAAGGTTAAGTCTAGGGTGTGAGCGTGATTTCGTTTCCATTGTTGGTTTGGAACGGTGAAGCTTTCTCGTGTTGGTTCAAGGATTGCGGGTTGGATGGTGAAGGTAAGGTTGAGATAAACTTGGTTGGAAGGAGTGCTGTTTGTTCCGTCGTATGCGGAAAAGCTGAGATTGCGTTGAGTGGTTTCTTGAAGAGTGGAGGTGAGGGTAGCCTTGCTTCCGTTGAGGGCGATAGTAACTCCTCCTGGTTGTGTCGCGTTGTAAGTGAGGTTGTTGTTCTCGATGTCAGTGTAATACTCTGAGAGGGTGAGAGTGGCACTTTGATTAAAGGAAAGGGTTTGATTAGGAATGGCCCTTGTCAGAAGGGGTGGGTCGTTGACTGATTGGATGATGAAAGAAAGATATTGTGTTAGGGAAACATTTTGTGAGCTTGCGGTGATGCTGAGGCTTGCTGTTCCATAAGTATTAGAGGCAAGGGTGCAATTAAAATATCTATTCGAGCTGATGGCGCAGTCTATGAGGCTGGTGTTGGTTTGTGTCCTTGTATAAGTGATGTTGGAGTGTTGGATGTTTGTTTGGGTGAAGTTCCAGAGGTCAAGAGAGCTAAAGGCCGCGTCTTCTGAGAGAGTTTGGTTTGGTATGCTGAGGTTAATGCTAACAACGAGAGGTGCTGTTTGTGGTTGGAAGGTGATGGTGCGTTCTTCTGTGCTGCTGTAGGTTCCGTTTGGGGTGATGTTTCCGTAGGCTCTATAAGTGATGGTTCCTGCCCCTGCCTTTTCTAAAATCCATGTTGTGCCGCTGCCGATCATGGTTTCGTTAACGCCATTCCATTGAACCCAAGCGAGGGTGAGGGGGACTGCTGAGGTGAGGTTAAGGAGAATGCTGCCGTTCGCGGTGGCTCCTGATGATGGCGTGGGGGGGACAAAACTAAGGTTGAGTGCCGCCGGATCGTAAATAGCGTACCCTGTGAGTTGTGGCTCTTTGAGAAGCGATAAAAGAATAACGCCGAGGCTGAGGAGGATGAAGAAGAGCGAGAGCGTGGAGAGTAATTGTGACTTTCCTTTTTTGCGCATGGATGCTCTTAGCTTTATGCTGTTTTATATAACTTGTGTTTGGTGTGGTGAGGAAAAGGGTTTTATAGGTGGAAGATGGTTTTTTGTTTAATGAAAAAAAGAGGGTTTGTTGGAATAATTCTCGTGCTGTTTCTTGTTCAGATTGTGGCTGGTCAGTTGAACGACGCGTCGTCGCTGGTTGTGGATGCGAATGTAAGCTTTGGTTTCTTTGTGAATGAGGAAATTAAGAATTTGAGTGCGAATATTACCTATTTTCCAAGAGAGGGAAAGAATGCTCAAGTGACGAAGTTGGAAATAACGAGTGTTCCTGAGAGTAGGCTTGTTTCGAGGGGTGAGGAGCATATGTTGATCGAGTGGCCGGTTACGTTGGGGGAGGGGTCATTCAAGGTTGATGGTACAATACGGAACCGTGTTGGTGAGAAGGCGTTTGGAGACGTCTCTTTTTCTGGAAGAGATCTTGAGAAATATATGGCGGCTACGAAATTTATTAATGCCGATGATAAAGAGATAAGAAAGACTGCTTTAGAGATTGTGGGTGGGGAAGAGAATAATTTGAAAAGAGTGGTGAAGCTTGCGTTGTGGACGCGTGAGAATGTTAAGTATGATCTTTCATCGTTGACTGTTGAGGCGTCGTTGCCTGCGAGAAAGGTGTTGGAGTCTAGGGAAGGGGTGTGTGATGAGATTACGATTTTGTTTATCGCGTTCGCGCGTTCGTTGGGGATTCCTGCGAGGTACGTGTCTGGGATTGTGTACGCTGACGCGTTTAAGGAGAAGTGGGTTCCTCATGCGTGGGCTGAGGTGTGGATGAATGGGGAGTGGGTTCCTTTCGATGTGACGCTTGGCCAGTTGGGTTGGGTTGATCCGACGCACGTGGGGATGAAGGCCTCCGAGGACGTTGATTATTCTTCAATTGTGTACAAGTGGGCTTCTGAGAAAGGTCGTGTTGTTCCGAAAGGGGTAAAAGTAAATGCTGTTGGGAGGGAGGCGGTGGCTTCTTCTGGCGAGGGAAGGATTGTTGGTGTAAGGGTGCTTGAGGATAGGGTTTTTTTGGGGAGTGTTGTTCCCGTTGAGGTGGAGGTGGTGAACCCTTCTGAGAAGTTTGTGTTTGATGTTGTGTCGTTGAGGGGTGCGGCTGTTGTCGGGTTTGAGAGTATCCCGGTATTTTTAAGTCCTCAAGAGGGAAAGAAAATATTTTTCTTAGCAAGGGTTCCCCGTGAGGGTGTTGCTGATGTCGAGATGAAGGTTGAGGTGAAGGACAGTATGAATAATGTTTTTGTTTCTTCCTTGGTTGTTGGGAAAAAGTACAAGTTTGTGTCTTTGGAGGAGGCCGAGCTCTTGGTGAGAAAATCCTTGGTTGAGAGGGATGAGTTGCCGTTGTTGGGGTTGGAGTGTCTTTCTGAAAAAAATGAAAATAAGATCTTGAAATGCCAAGTTGAAAACAAAGATGTGAAAGATGCGAGGAAAGTGAAGATTTGTAAGGGGGATGAGTGTGTTGTTCGTGATGTCAAGGCTAGAGGGAAGGAGCGTGTTGAGTTTTCTTGGGGTGGTGAGGTGTTAATAATGATGGAGTATGAGGGTCGTGAGGAGAAACATGTGATAAGCGCTCTTGATGAGAAGGGTGTGGTGAAGATTGGGGATGTATCATGTCCGAAGAGGTTAGGGTATGGGGAAAAAGCAAGGATGGTTGTTGGTTTGGAGGCTGAGGAGTTTGTGGAGGAGGTGTACCTTACCGTTGAGGGCTTGTTGCCCTATAAGGTGAAGGATTTTAAGGGAAAGCAGGTGGTGGTGCTTCCTGTGCGTGGGAATTATTTTGCTGAGAGCGGCGGCTTGGTAAAAATTAGCGTGAATTATAATGATGTGGAGGGGTCTCGTTTGAGTGTTGAAAGTTCGTGCAAGATTGAAATTGGTGAAGTGCCGTGGTGGGAAAAGGTATTTTTGAGAGTGAGGGAGGCTATGTCATTTTAGTGATTAATCTTCGAAGTCATGTTGGTCGGTATGTTCTTTTCCATCTACAAAAACTTTTCTGAGGATTGTTCCTCTTCGTTTCGCGTGGAGTCTTGATTGTTCCAAACCACGTTCGTATTCTTTTGGAACGCTTAAGGAAGTGATGGTGTAGGTGTGGGATATTTCTAAAAGATGGTATTCTTCTTTGATGTCGAAGGCGAGGTCTTCAGAGATGTTGTTGGTTGTTGTGGAGAGGGCGCAGAAGTCTGCTTTTGGCCTTTTGTCTCCGCTCTTTCCTGGTTTTGCTGAGGTTGGTGATTTGACCTTGGTTTTGAGTTCTCCTTGTTCTGTTTTGAAGGAAAGCAGGATTAAAGCTTGGGAAAAATTTTTGAAAAGATCGTTGATGGCTTGTTTGTCCATGTCCGTGTCGAGAAGGTAAGTCTTGACGCCTGCGAATTGTTTTTGTCCTGCTGGTGTGAAGGGAAGCTCGTTTTTTATGTCTTTGGTGGTGATAACGCCCCCTGTGACGCGTGTTTTTCCTTGAAGGTGTTCCGCGAGCGAGAGTGCGAGTTCTCCTGCGAACTCAAAGCTTGTTTTTATTTTTGTGAGGTTTTTTGTCTTGGTTATTGTGATAAGCGCTCTGTTTTCATAGGTGCCTTTGCCGTAGCGGGTGAATTGTTTGTGAACCGATTCGTCTGTTGTTCCTTCGAAGATTTTTCTGATGAAGTTCATGTGAATAATTCCTTGTGTTTTTTCTCTCCTAGAAGAACCCAGTAGATGACTGCTGTGCTGAGGAGGATGAGGAAGATAACGAGAGTGGTATTCATAAAATAAGAGAAAGTAAAAGTTTTATTTAAAGGTTTGCGCCAACCGGGATTTGAACCCGGGCCATCAGCTTGGGAAGCTGAGATCCTACCGCTAGACTATTGGCGCGTGGAGAAACGTTTAATGAGTAAATTTATAAAGATTATAGTGGTTTGGTGGATAATGGGAAAAGTATTTTTTGTGACAACCGCGATTGATTATGTAAACGCAGAACCGCATATAGGCCATGCATATCAAAAGGTTATTGCGGATGTTTTGGCGCGGTGGCATAAGTTAAATGATGAAAAGGTGTTTTTTCTTACTGGGACTGATGAGCATGGCCAGAAGATTGAACGGAAAGCGGCGGAGGAAAAGAAAGATCCGAAAGAGTTCTGTGATGAAATGGCAAAAAAGTTTAAGGATGCTTGGGAAGAGCTAGATGTTAAGTCTGATCGTTTTATCAGAACGACGGATAAGGATCATGGAGAGTTTGTGAAGAGGTTTGTGAAGAGGATGTATGAGAGGGGGGATATTTACAAGGGGAGTTATGAGGGGTGGTATTGTGTGCCGTGTGAGACGTTTTATACTGAAAAGGATCTTGTTGAGAAGAGTTGTCCAGTGCATAAGAGGCCTGCGGAGTATTTGAGTGAGAAAACGTATTATTTTAGGATGAGTAAATACCAAAAAAAGCTTTTGCAGTGGTATGAGGAGCATCCTGAATTTGTTTTGCCGGAGACGCGGAGGAATGAAATAAAAAATAGGGTGAAAGAGGGATTGCAGGATTTGAGTATAACAAGAACTTCTTTTCGGTGGGGGATACCTTTTCCTTACGATGATAAACACATTCTTTATGTGTGGTATGAGGCGCTTATAAATTATCTTAGTGGCGCGGGCAAAAAACAAGAGTATTGGCCGGCGACGCTTCATTTATTAGGGAAAGACAATGGCTGGTTCCACGCGGTAATATGGCCGACGATGCTATTTTCAGCAGGATACCCGCTTCCGCGGACGGTGTTTGTTCATGGATTTTTAACAGTGAACGGTGAGAAGATCAGCAAAACGCTAGGAAACGTGATTTCTCCGTTGTATCTTAAGAAAAAGTATGGTGCTGATGCGGTGAGGTATTTTTTGGTGCGGGAAATACCATTTGGTGAGGATGGAAATTTTTCAGAGAGGGATTTGGTGAAGCGGCATAATAATGAGTTGGCCAACGAGGTGGGAAATTTAGTTTCGAGGACATTAACGTTAATAGAGAAAAAACTGGGAGGAAGGATAGAAAAGGCGGCGATTGAAAAAGAGTTGTTTAAGAAGGTGGATGTTAAAAAGATTAAGAATTTGATGGAAGGTTTAAAGCTAAATGAGGCATTAGCAGAAATTTACAAGTTTGTTCAAGCTTCAAATAAGTATATTAGTGATAAGGCGCCTTGGAAGGTTGAAGACAAAAAGGAGGTAAACAGGATTTTGTACAACTTATTTGAAGCGATAAGGATACTCAGTATTCTTTTATCTCCTTTTATTCCGAATACTGCTGAGAAGATAAACGGGCAGTTGGGAATAAAGGGGGGAAAGTTGAAGGATGCTGTTCCTGGAAAAGTAAAGGAAGCGAAGGTTAAGAAAGGGGAGATTTTGTTTAAGAAGATTGAAGATGGAAGCTACAATTGAGGATTTTGGGAAGTTGGATATTCGGATTGCGACGATTGTTGCTGTTGAGGATCATCCTAATGCGGAGAAATTGTATATTCTTAAGTTGAATGTTGGTTCTGAAGAGAGGCAAGTGGTTGCGGGGATGAAGGGGTATTATTCAAAAGAAGAGCCGGTTGGAAAGCAAATTGCGTTTGTGTATAATTTAAAGCCTGCTGTAATTCGGGGTGCGGAAAGTCAGGGGATGATTTTGGCTGCTGATGACGGAAAGGGAAAGGTCGTTTTTTTAATGCCTGAAAGAAAAATTGAGAATGGTTCTAAAGTGAGATAGGATATAATTTAGAGTGCATCCAATTGTTTAAGTGAATTCAAAATCATGAATTTGTAATTTAGATCTTAAGTTCTCTAATCCACTTTGATAAATTTGATAAACTCTTGATTCAGTAATTCCAAAGATCTTTCCTATTTCCCTCATTTTCAACCCTTCAATGGTATACAAAAGAATTATCTCTCTTGTTCTTCTTGATAGTTTTCTTAAAGCATCTTTCAATAGAGATTTATTTTTTGAGTCTTTTATTTTTACTAATGGATCAAACTGTTCGCCCGTGATGTCCTGAAATTCTTTCTCAGTTAATTCCTCTAAAGATAATTGATTAGAAGCATTAACCAAAGTTTCTATCTCAGATATTTTATCTAAACTTAATCCTGCCACGACAGCAACTTCTTCATCAGAAGCATCTAATCCAGAAGATAACATTTTTTTTCTTATTTCATCTACTGCCTTTTTCTTACTTCTTGTTGAACGAGATACATTGTCTATTTTTCTTAAATAATCTTTTATTGCCCCATCAATCCTTACCTTAGCGTAAGCCCCAAAATTATCATTTAAGTCCGGATTATACCTTCTAATAGAATCTTCAAATCCAACCCATCCTTCGCTTATTAGATCATCAACGTCAATATATGAGGGTACTCTTCTTGCTATGCTATAAGCGGACTTTTTAACTAATTTTAAACCTAAAGTCTCTAAATCAACATCTTCTAAATGTTTATTTCTTATTTTTTTATTGCTTCTATTTGTATTCTCCGTCTCTCCCCCTCCTTCAGCGACAATTTGCTTCAGAGGTTTTTCTTGATATGTTTGCTCTTCTGTTTTTCCACAAAATAATAATCTTCTTATTTCCCCATAGGTTTTTCCTGTATGTTGAACTGCTCTTAATACAAAATCTCCTACGTCAAAATTAGGATCAAGATTAGAACCTCCAAGAATATATTCAAGAGGAATAAATGGATCTTCTACCACAGATCCAATAGAACTTTTTTCATCCTCTTCTCCTCTTAAGGCTCTGGATTTTATTTCGCCACTTGTTATTCCGAACGTCTTTAAGTTTCTATGACATGTCGCTCGGCTAACATTCAATAATTCTGAAACTCTGCATATACCCCCTTTATTTTGAACTAAAAATCCTTCATGTGCGACTCTAACTAAATCTTTTGTCGAGTTATTTCTATAATAAATTCTAAGAATTGTTTCTGCAGGATCGTGATGCTCTTGCTTTCCTTTTATCTGAGGAACTCCTTCTAATTCGGATAAATCTCTTGAAATTCCAAACTCTTTGAATTTTCTATAGGCAGTTGCTCTTCCTATTCCAAAAAATCTTGCAAACAAGGCTAGGTTATTGTCAAGCTTTTTTAAAAATTCACGATGTGCTTGTTTTATAACTTCTTCTGCATTTGGATGTCGATATCTTACCTTAAGAATAAATTCTTCAGGGGTTATTTGATAATAAGGTTCACTCGGAACTTGTGCTTCTTCTCTTTTCGAATCTTCTTTTTTGTATTCTATTCCTACTCTTTGTGAAGATGCCTGACCAAAATTAGCATATAAAACATCCCATAAAATTGGATTCAAGAATCTCATTGATATTCCAGACACAGAAGGAATTCTGCCTTCTTGTTTTAATGCTTCGACTCTTTCTTTCACGATTTTAGAGTCTAAATAAACTCCACCCAATCTTTCTAAACTTTTTATATCGCTAATGCTTAGTTTTGTATCTAAATTTCCACTTAATCCATCGTATTGATTTAATGCTTGCCCAATAATTGAAGCTCCAAAATATCTTGTATCATCTTGAGAAAATTCATATAATGGAAAACTTCTATCTAAAACATCTTCTGGAATTCCTCTTTTGGTTAATGCTGTTCTTGAATAGGTTTCTAAAGGATGCAATTGGCTTAACTGTAATTCTAAAATAGGAATATCTTCTCTGTCTTCATGTTTGCGTAAAGGAACTACCTTGCCCATTGCTACAATCCTTAATTTTAGGTTTTAAATAAATTGTTATATTTGAATTTGTGATAAAGACTCTCTAGGAATCATCCCTAAAACAACATGGGGTTTTAATTTTTCTCCTATTGCCCTATAAGCGTCATCGATAGGAAAACCATTTCCAGTTAATTCGTGTATTGCTGTATTCTCATCTAAATAACCTATTGAGCCCATAAATTGTTTTCTTTTGGATTCTTCGGACATTGTTGATGCCCAATTATGTCTCAATGATTTTGATAGTGTATAAAAATCATGAGGGGTTATTAATAATCTATCTCCCTGGAGTGCGCCCCTATCTTTGATTAAACCTGCTTGTTTCATATAATTGATTAAATTTCTATCTGCTCCCATTGTTCTAGGATCTAATAATAAATCTTGAGCTGCTGTTTCCAATTCTACTGGACCCATCACTAAATCCATTGCTGAGTATAAAACTAATGCTGCGAATGGAGTAACTGCTAAATCTCTTCCATTCATCCTTTTTAATAGTTCAGGCAAATCTGCACATCTTCTTTGAACATTTTTTGGACTTCTTCCAAAAATACTCGAAAGTCTGTTAATTCCTATTAAGCTGTCTAAGGTAAAAACTTCTTCACCAACAGAAATCATATTTCCATCAATAACTTTAGAAGAAACTAATTTCTCTAACTTTCTTCTATTAAATTCTGGTTGATAAACTTCAACTGTTTTTTCAGTTGCTTTTCTTTCGCCTTCGCCAGTATAAACAATTGAATATCTTATTGATTCTGCTTCTTCATATTCTGCCGCAGGTAATTTAACTTCTCCATTTCTTTTACTTGTAGGTTCTATTTTTGGTTCTTCAGCAACTTCTAATCTGGGCGCTTCTCTTGTTGATATCGTCGAAGGGTTAGATTGAGCAACAATTTCTCCTTCGTAAACTATTTTTCCATTTCTTAGGTTTTCCATCACTTCATCGAATATTCCATAGAAAAATTGTTTCTGGCCTTGCCTTAACACTCTAGGATTTCTTTGTGTCTTATATTCCATGCCTTTTTCAAATAAGCCTTGTCTTTGTACTTCCCTAACTAAAGACATCTCTGCACCATAAAGAGAGGCTAGTTGTGCTAAATTCAATCTATCATAAATTGATGGTGTGGCAGAATCAAATAATTGGATTTTTAAAACATTAGCAGCGGTAATACCCTTCTTTATTGGAATATTGTTGGTTCTAACATATTGCACTAATGATCCTGCTGTTTTGCCTAAAATTTCCGCGGCTTGGCCATATTTAAAAGTATTATCTGGTCCATAAGTTCTTCCTTCTAAAACTACTTCTGTTTTGCTTGGAATAATAAGTCCTCGAGAAGCTAATTTAATTGCTAAATTATCTGCTAATTGTCTTCGATAAATTTCTACTGGACATTCTATTATAGGTTTGGCTTCTTCTCTTTCAACAACCGGTTCTAGTTTTATAGCAACTTTCGCTTCTAAAGTTTCTATAGCTTTTGGTTCTTCTTTGGTTTCCGGATCTTCAACAGCCAATGCTTTCCGTATTTCTAATTCTAATGCTTGTGTTTCTTGTGGTTCAGGAGTTTCAATTGTTGGTGCAACATATAAATTTTTTTTAACTTCCGTTTGTAATGTTGCATTTGTTGCAGCAAGACTTACTGCACTAATCCCAAGAATTTCTAATCTTCCACAGTGCTGGATATAATACATAAATATTCTATCTTGCTCTTCTCTCAAAGAAGCAAGTTTAAAGTTTCCCATTGGAATTTTATTAGCAGAGACTCTTGCATTATCTTTACTCCATAAAACTTCAACTTCAGCAAGAAGTACTCTTCCATCGCTTCCGACTATTGGAAGTTGGGATTTGTATTGATCTTCAAAAGCTCTTTCTAAAAAATACTCTAAACATTCCCCATCAAGATGTTCAACTAAAGATTTTACTCTTAAATCTTGTTTATTATTGCCTTTTGACATCCAAGAAAGATTGTTAGAAAATCTTTTAAAACTTCCCTTATTTGTTGTTTATAAGTGTGAAGTGAACTCCTAAAGCGGGGCACCTAGAAAAGATTCTTAAAAGAGTAAAAAAAGAAAAAGATGCAAGAGGTTTATTTCTTGCACATCCAGCATCCCATGAAGAACTTTTTCATTCCCCAAAGAATTAAGACGACTGCTGCGGTTGTGTCGAGGGTAAGTCTTCCGAGCCAGAGTAGTACTCCAAGCAGGACGAGCAAGAGCCCCCAGACGATGACCCATGATCCACAGTGGCAACTACTGCCTGATGCGCCGCACATCGTGCACATATTTTTCGAGCCCATCATAGGCATTTTCATGTCCATTGTCATTTTTCTCTTTTTTGCCATAATGCACCTCCCTTTTTTTGCTAGATAAATATCTCCATTTTTCTTGTGGGCGGGGGTTTAAATGCTTTTTGGATGTGGATGTTGGAATAGTGTTGTTGAAAAGGAAGAAAAATAAAATTGATAAAGAAGATATTAGGCGGGAACTGTTTGTAGGGCAGTTTCTACTTCTAAAGCGGAGTACCTTGTGCAAGTGTCTCTCAATTGTGGGTTGGTGATGTTCTGACAGAGAGAGGGATCGCGTTTGAGCGATGCGACCTGATCGTAGCATTGATCGCGAGATTGGGGGTGAGAAATTTTGCCGCAGACCGTTGCGTCTTGTGTGTGAGTGGCGAGCGATCTATAGCATTCGTCTTGACGATCACTTACCTTCTCGCAGAGTGCAGGATTGCGAGCTGCTTGTGCGAGAGTTTCATAACATAGTTCTTTAAGGGAAGCATCTTCTAAAGTATCACAGAGTTTCGAGTCTTTGGTAAATTTAGCGACGTAAAAGAAGCATCTGGATATGGTAGTTTTATAAAAAGGATCATCTAGAGGGATATTTTCACAAATGGCAAGGTCTCCTGTGACCGAAGCGACACGAAGAGTGCATTCAGTTCGAGCTTCATTGCTAAGACTATCACAAATTTTTAAATCACGAGTTGCTACAGCGACTTCGATATAACAGAATTCTTTAGTGGTATAAGGAGACCGCATCTCAGTTTTAGACGCACTAAAAAAAGGAGTTTTAATGTTTCTTCGGGTTTCTTCTTTGATCTTATCGCAATAAATAGTGTCTTTAAGCGCTTTTGCGATATTGATGTAGCAATAGTTTCTCGATTCTAAAGTTTTAATTTTCTCGCACAGTGCTGGTTCAGGTATGGTTGCAGTGATATTGAGGTAGCATGGTTCTTTGTACCTATCGCGAAAGAGTTTTGCGCAAAGTGCTGGATCTTGTGTTTCTAACGCCTTCTGAAAAGTGGCCCTGTCTTCTCTCTCTGAGGTGTAAGCGCAGCCTGAGAGCATGAGGAGAAAGGTGATTGCGAGAATAAAGACGAGTTTTTTCATTGCTTCATTCTTTGAGAAGGGGATATATAATTGTTGCTTTTTAATGAGGATTTTTCCTTAATCAAAAAAGAATGGTGGGCCCGAGGAGATTTGAACTCCCGACCTCCCGATTTCAGAGTCTGACGCTGATAAAGTCAGTTTTATCAGTCGGTTGAGCGAATCCTGAGATTCTGTGCTCCAGCCAGACTAAGCTACGAGCCCGCATTGAATGGGCGAGTTAAACAATTTATAAAGATTTCTAGGAATGATCATGATAGTACTGATACTTCGAAAGGTGTTTAGGATTGTGAGGTTCAATCAAATCAAACCATTTGTGCATCATTGGAACACCTCTTACTGAAATGCGATAGAGTGGTAGCCAAGTAGGTTTATTTTCTCTTTTGGATAAATAGCAAGTAGAACGCATATTCAACTCTTTTAGGAGAGAGTTCAATTGAAGAGCTAAAGGAGGAGAAGTTGTTCCAATTTCTATTCGAGGATATAACCCTCCATATTTAGGTTGGAGGTATAGCATTCCGTCTGTATCGAAAATTCCGCGAATTACGGAGCGAATATGATCCTCTTTAGTAAGGAAAAGAGAAGGAATTTGGATATTAAGTTTTCTTCCGAGCGGCAGACCTAAAATTTTGTGTTTGAAGTTAACAAGATCATCTGACCATTTTTGAAATCCGTGAACGCCTGTAGAAGGCATATCTCTTAAGGAAGGATTTAAGTCATAAAGTTTAGGGTAGAGAGTAGCTATAAGTTTAGTGTAGTAGGGTTTATCATCGATTAAATGACCTCGCAAAGCATAGCTTCCTTTAAGTTTATCTCGATTTTTATAAAAGTTCATAGTTCCATCTCCGATATGCGCGCCAGTTTCTTCGGCAAGAAGTTCATCGATTTTTTCAGGGAGAGAGATTTCTCCTTTTAATAATGGGAGTTTAAAGAGATCTAGTTTCATGAGGTAAATAATGAATGAAGATTTATAAAGAAATGGAAGAAGAATCCGTAAAATTTCCGGATAAGAAAAGGCGCCCCGGGACAGACTCGAATTCGACGGTATATTTTACCTCTGTCGACCCCATGATTTCTGCTCAGTAAGTAACAGTTTCACAGGTCTTAGGAGAACACATGTGCTCTACCTGTTGCTCCCTTAGCGGTCTGAGCTACCGGGGCATATCTTAATGCAAAGTTGGTTATTTTAAAAATCTTTCTAGTCTAAAAACTCCTTATTCTTGATCTTTTCAGGGAGATATTTCTCAGAAATAAAACTAATTCCTCTTGCGCTTAAGGCTTGGATTTCTGCTTTGGCTCCGAAGTCTTTCATCATTTTGAATTGTCTCTGCCATTCTTTATTGTCTTTGAACCAGTCGTATTCGGAGATCTGTTTTAGTCTGGAAGTGTCTTGATCGTTTAATTTGATAAAATGTTTTTTTAATTCATAATTGTTTATATCGTCCGCGCTTATTCCTAAGTATTTAACGCCGGGGATGGTTAATTTTTCGCTCATATAAGCGAGACTAATGCTGCCGTATTTGACTACGGAATAAATGTAGAATCCCCATGGATCAAAATCCGTTAAAACATAAATAGGCAAATGGTGTTCTTCATACAGCCTTTGTAATAATCTTCTGATTCCTCTTGTTGTTTGTCCTTGAGAGCTCATGATCAAACAATTATTTTTATCCCAGAATTTATCCTCATGCAGTCTTTCCCAGACAGCTGCCTTTTCCATGTAGAGGATGTATTTGGCGCTGACTTTCTTGAAAGTTATGTTTTCGACTGTGCTTGGTATGGACCATCCTCCTGACCCGAGTTTGCTCCAGTCAATAGTATCTCCCTTGTCTTCAATAATTACTCTTCCTGCGACGCTTCCGTTTTTGTTGGCGGTCATGTTAAGTTGTTCTCTGCTCATGCCGGTGACAAGTTCGAGGTCTTCGATTGCTTTGTCGCTTTCATTTTGATCGTCTACGATGTTGAGGTTTGTTCCTGGGATGGTTCTTTTTGCTTGGTAGAACACGTCCCTTAGGCTGGCGTGTTTTTCTTCGGTTAAAAGATTTTTGCTGATGGATGCTACTTCTACTGTTTGTAAGAATTTTTTTGCGTGGCTGACGTTAAAAAAAGATCTTGAGGAGGTTTTTTTTCCCAACTTAAGGGTTCTGGTTTTCTTATCGTAAATAATGTTGTTTAAGCTCCTGAGGGGTAATTCTATTTCCGGGTTTTTTCCTTTTTTTACTTCATGAACGACTCTTCTTCCGAAATCTTTTAAGTATTCAATTGCTTTCTTACCGCTCATCTTCTACCTCCGAGAGCGTTTGTTGTTTTTCTCCGAATGCGATGTTTTCTCCTTTGATTTTGGTGTTTTCTGCTGCCTTGACCTCTGCTAGCAAATCCTTGAGTCCTTTTTTGAGGACCTTTTGGAGGTGTTCTTCGATGGTTGCCTTTTTGTCTCCTGTGAGGTTGCTAAGGCTGTGTGCTAATTCTGGAATGTACTTTTCAAATAAATCGACGCGTTCTTGTTGTTCCCGTGCTTTGACTGTCTTTCTGATGTAGGCTGATATTTTTCTGCCTGCTTCTTGTAATGCGAGTTTCATATCCTTGATGATTTCTGGATAGTGCGCAATTGCCTCTTTTGCTTCTGAAGTAAACGGTACCCAAACGCTGACCACATGGATAACAAGAACGACTGGTCCGATTGGGATGCTTTCTTTGCTTTGGCTGAGGTTGTAGTTTTTCCAAGAGGTGTCGATTATGCTTTCTGTTGTTGCGCATGCCCCTTGTTGGTAAAGCAGGGGAACTCTGTTCGCGAAGCGTATAATTCTAACTGGCTCTTCTTTTTCTAAACTCCCCCCATAGGCTGCGGCAACTTCAATGAGAAAAGGAATGCCCCTGTAGACTGAGGGCGTCCTGGTGACTGCGGTGTAGAATTCTGCATCAATTTCTTTCTTAAGGCCTTTGAGAAGTCCTTCCTCTCCGAGGGGGCTAAGACAATCCGTGGGTGGTGCAATAATTTTCGTGTTTTGAATTACGTTGTAAAGTGCCTCTGCTTCGTCTCGTGCAACAGTAGTTGGCCGTGCTCGTGGATTGATGGCTGCCTTTTTGCAGATGTCTTGCGCTAAGACTTGGCTGATTCTGCAGAAATCATGTTGTAAGAAGCCTGAGACTGTTCCTGAGGTCGTTGCTTGCATCATTCTGATAAGAACGCCGAGTTCTACCCCATAAGGATGTGGCTTGACTTCTTTCGCTTCTTTTGGAAGTTCACTGACCGCTCGAAGATAAGTGATGGTTTCTTTTTCTGGAGTTTTGTAGGTGATCTGTGTGTAGGGGTTGATGAGTGCAATTTCTCGTAAATACTCATCAACGCTTTGTTTTCCTTTTTGATATGCGCCTTGTAATTCTATTTCAATTCTTGTTCCGTGGTCTTTATTCCACTCGATGATTTTATCCTGTCTGACGATTGGTTCATTTTTCTGCGTATCGATATGTATTTCGTAGAAATGTGCTGGATGTTTTGGTCCGATTTTTGAGGTGATGTGCATACCTTTTCCAGTAGTGAGTTGGCCATAGAGTAATACTGCTGAAATACCAATACCTTGCTGCCCCATTGACTGGCGCATTCTGTGGAACTTGCTCCCATACAAAAGTTTTCCAAAAACTTTGGGGATTTGTTCTTTGAGAATTCCTGGTCCGTTGTCTTCGACAATAACTTTGAATCTGTCCTCTTTCAATTGCTGAAGTTCAACATAAATGTCTGGAAGGAATTTTGCGTCAAGTGTCGCGTCGATAGAATTATCAACAGCTTCTTTGACTGCCATTAAAAGCGCCTTTCTCGGGTTGTCAAAGCCGAGCAAGTGTCTGTTTTTTGCGAAGAATTCTGAGACGGAGATTTCTCGTTGTTGTTCCGCGAGTTCATGTGCCTTTGTTTTTTCTACCATCTTTTTTGTGTGCTTCTGAACAACTTGCTTATAAATGTTGCTGAGGTTTTTAATAATCGATTGCTAAAACCCCTAATTTTTGAAAGAATCAAAGTTTCATTCTAAGCTTTTTTCTTTGTTTTTCCAGCCAGGTATAAATGGTGGAGTGTCTGCTTCCGCTGAGCAGGCTTTCGAATGCGCGTCGTGCGAGTGCGACGTTTTCGTAGGTTCCAATAATAGAGATGGTTTTTCCGTAAATAACTGTATGTGTGCCTGTGAGCTCTTCGATGGTTTTGCGTGCTTTGCCTTCTGTGCCGATGGCTCTGGATCTGATTCTGATGAGTTTTTCTTTTGAGCTTCCAGAGTAGTCTTCGATGTTGATAGTCTCAAAGTGGTTTTCTTGGCCTAGGAGTTTCAAAGCGACTTCCGGATTAAAGCCTCTGCCGATAGCGTTGACGATGGTTTGTCCTATGAAGAGGTCGAGGCTGTCTTCTCCTTCGAGGGTAACGTCTCCCTCTTTGGAGTTGACGTGAAGGGTAATGCTGAGTGCTTCTTGGATGTTGCGTTTGACTGAGCCTCTTGTTCCTATTAAGATTGCGATTCTTTCTCTTGGTATTCTTGTCTCGTAGTTGAAGGTCATGGTTTAGTTAATTGAGTGAAGGTTTTCTCAAAGTCGCAGGTTATTCCGAGTTTTGTGAAGTAATGTTGGATGGTTTTTATGTCTCTTTCGAGGAGTTCGTGTGCTGCTTCTATTTTTGTGCCGTGGCTGAAGTCTATAAAGTAAGGCCTTTGGCTGTGGTTGAGGATGTTGAACTCGCTGAGGTCTCCATGGACCAAGCCTGCCTTGTAAAGCCTCTTCATATTCTCGATGGTTTCTTTGTGGAATTTTTGTGGATTTTTCGGCGGTGAGTCTTTGAGGCGTGGTGCTGCTCTTCCTTTGTCCCCGATGAGTTCCATGATGAGGATATTATCATAAACTATATGGGGCATTGGGGCGTTGACGCCTGCTTGTCTCGCGATGAGGAGATTTCTGTATTCGCGTTGCGCCCATGCGTAAATGACCTTTCTGCGTTGGTTGTGCAGCCCTTCAAACCTTGGGTCTGCCACGATGTAATGATACATTTTTTTGAAGTCGCAGTTGTTGACGCGATAGATTTTGACAACGACAAAGTCGTCTTTTTTCGTTGCGGTGAAGACGTTGCTTTCTTTTCCTACTGAGACCGGGCTCTTCATTTCATCGAGGTAGCCTTGGCTGCTGAGTTTAAAGAGGGTTCTCAAGGTTCTTTGGTCAAACACGCCTTCGTAGGTTTTGAATTTTTCCCTTGTTACCATAATTGTTCTAGTTGGGAAAACTTTATTAAATGTTTAGTCTTGCTAGGATGATGATTGTTGTTGACCTTGAGACGAGTGGGCTTGATCCTGAGGTCCATGGGATGTTGAGTATTGGCGCTGTTGAGTTTGAAAATCCTGAGAATATGTTTTATGGAGAGTGTGGATTGAGGGAGGGTGCTTTAATCAGCGAGGATGCGTTGAAAGTGAATGGGTTCACAAAAGAACAAATAAGAAATTGTGAAAAGTCGTGCGAGGGGTTATTAGGGGAATTTTTGTCTTGGGCGAGGGCAGTGAAGGAGAGGACGCTTGCGGGCCAGAATCTTGGAAGTTTTGATGTCCCCTTTCTGAGGAAGAATTGTGCGTTATTTAACATGCCTTGGATTTTTGGGTACAGATATGTGGATTCTCATTCGTTGGCTTTTGGCTATTTTAAGAGGATGAAGTTGGGAATTCCGATAAGGGATGATAGGAGTGATTTGAGCTTGGGGTTTCTTATAAGGCATTTTGGTTTGAAGGAGCGCGGGTTCCATAACGCGTTAGAGGACGCGAAGCTCACTGCTGAGATTATAAGAAAAGTGTTAGTTTAAAGTTCTTTGTATAGCCTATATTGATCTGGTCCTTTGAATCCTGCTTTTTCATAGGCTTTGATTGCGGCAGTGTTATAAGTATTTACGTGGAGAGTGCAGAGTTTTACCTTTTTGTTTCTTAAAAAGTCAAAAAGATGGCTGAGTAAAAGTTTTGAGTGTCCCTTTCCGCGATGTTTTTCTGAGATGAAAATACTTTGTAAGTATCCTATTTTTCCACAATTAGAAATATAGCCGCCGCGAGTAATAGTTTTTATGCATCCGAATAAAAAGCCAATAGGAATTCTATTGTTTTCAGCGAAGATGAAGATGCTGTCTTTTTGTTTGAGTTGTTTTAAGAAAGCTTTGTTGAGTCGAGTTTTATCAAGTTCATATTTGAATCCTTCAATCAATTCATGTTTGTTGTTGTATTCCCTGAACTCGCTCTCTAGCTTCCAGAATGCTTCAAAGTCATTTTTTCTTGCTGCTCTTACTTTTATCATTCGGTAATAAGATGGTTGTGGTTTAAATTATTTACTCTAGAATTCCTCGAACTCTTCAAGCTCTTTTAAGTGACCGTTTTTCTTGAGCCAGTCCACTTGAAGGGGTTTGTACTTGTAGATGACGTCTCCTTTTTGATCGCCGCCGAGTTCCCATGGTTCAATGAGGAGGATATCTCCTTCTCTGACCCAGAGCTTTTTTTTGAGTCTTCCTGGGACGCGGCAGATTCTGGTCTTTCCGTCGAGGCAGCGTACTCTCATTCTGCTTCCTCCGAGCCGTTGTTCTAAAACGCCGAGAGTTTCTCTTCCCCGTGGGAGTTTGATTCTGAAGATTTCTTGTTCTTCGTTTTGTGGTCTTCTTGAATAAGACATGTGAAGAAAAACAAAGGTATACTTATAAAAGTATCTTATTCTTTTTCTAACCTAAAAAGAACAGTAAGCCTGTAGAGGAGTTTGCTGGTGGTTCTGCTTCTGCTGTAGAGGCTTCGTGAATAGGTGGGTGTTCCTTTGAACCTTTTTCTGAGTTTTGGCCCGAGGGATTTGGCGAAGTCCTGTGAGCTGAGATAGTAGTCGATGCCTGTTTTGTGTTCGACTTCTTTGGAGATGAAAACGCCTGGTCTTTTGCTGAGTTCTTGCAAGAAGTAGTTTTTCACGTCTTCTCTTGCTGGTCTGAGTTGAAGGATCGCTTCGTAGTAGCCTGGATGTCTTTGAACGAGTTTCATAGATTGAAGATGAGGGTGTAAGGTATTCCCTGTATTTTAAGAAGGTGTTTGTTGGTGATGAGCCCTGCTTGGAGGCTAAGATTGATGGACTCTTGTCCGACGATGTTAGCGCTGGTTGCGTTGTTTAATGCTTCGAGGGCTTGTTCTGGGCTAACGTGTCCGCCGTTGTAGAAGTGTTCGCTGACT
>Ga0209343_10001227_pt1 | contig 34914 bp, 37 predicted proteins | sample RifCSPlowO2_02_FD_184026 | JGI IMG/M metagenome (GOLD analysis project Ga0209343, IMG submission 184026) | Groundwater microbial communities from Rifle, Colorado - Rifle CSP2_plank lowO2_0.2 (SPAdes) (version 2) | ecosystem: Environmental > Aquatic > Deep subsurface > Groundwater | place... | reverse complement strand
TCTCTGAGACCTTAGATAGAGGGAAAATATATTCTTTTCCATCAATCAATAAGAATATTTTCTCTTCTGTAAAACAGATATTCCTTATTTCATGATATTTCATTGTTTTATTGTCTCCTGAAATTTTTTCCATTCATTCTCGATAAACTCGAAATATTCGAAAATAATCTTCTTAACCTCTCGTTTGTCTTTGTTATTCATATTATAACTGAACGATTCCTCAATAGTAAAGTTTTCCACATCCAACCAGTATTTACATTCCATATCTCCCTTTGTAGATAATGGTTGGTTTTTTAGTATGGACTGAGAGTGTTGCAGTTGCAGTCGGATCGGGGGATTTTTTAGAGGAGACAAAAGATAGGAAAAACACCTATTTATAGGAATCATTTCCCTTGTAAATCAGAAGGATTGCGTGGTCCGACCCCTCCCTGCCTGCCGTCGAGTTAAACAGGGACTATTTATGTTACAGATGTAGAACATGTGGCGACAAATAAATAGTCTAATTGGGACTGTGCAAGCAATCATCATGAGATGCTGTGCACCATGGTCGCTGTTCCGAGGCTGGCGGGTTAGCCTAAACTCAATCTTCTGTGAAGGGTATTTAAGAACAGCGAGAATCACGAGGATTCATCGCTCACCCTGAGACAGCAAATGGATGTCTGGTCACTTATTAAAAGCGGACCAAAGAGAGATTTAAAAAGGTTGAACAGGGACAGATGATATAAATTACCACCTGGAGAAATGAAATCCGTGGGGAAGGAAATCTCCGTTTTCCCCTTGATATTACTAATCATAAGATTAAAGGCCGAAAGATCATGGAGAGCAATAGAGCCTATGAACTCAGAGAGTCTCCCCCTTCTGCCTATGGTAATGATTTTACCGATAAAACTGATGCTCTACAATTAAGGACACTGCATCCAGAGCCAAAGCCGGTCGTCAGCATTTACAGTACCACCAAGTTGTAAAAAGTTGTTGTTATCTCTACCTGAGTTATTGAGATCAAAGCATTGTTCATTAGTAGGTGATGCGCCGTTAACATCTGCCCATCCCATACAGATGCTGCAATTGATCATGATACGCCCTTCCACCCCCAGTAGTGCTGGTGTGCCGGTTGCAACATAGATGGAAAGGGGAGAAGAATATGTACTCCAGCTCACCCCCCCGTCATTCGAATACTTCATTGCGTCTCCAGTATCCGTATAAGCCGTTGATGTTCCAGCAGCGCTATATCCTGTAGCCCCAATATTCTTGTAACCATCGATTAATACCCAGTATATCGCTCCAGGTGTTACCGTGATGTTCAATCCGGATTCATAAAACCACCTTCCTGCTGTGGAGGGATTAACTAATGATCCCGAATATAGCACCGAGGCTACATCAGGATTTCCGGCATTGTCATTAACGATGGCTAATATAACTTGCCCCTCTGCGAAATATTCCTTTAACCATACACCGAATGCCGTTATCGTTTTATTGTTAGCGATAAATGATTGAGCATAGAAATTACTTCCGCTTTCGCCTATGCTTGAAACCGTACTATTTTGGGATGTCTTTTCATCCTCGGTTAAAGTGCCTTTCACATGTAACGACGCTTTCGGACTTGATGTCCCTATCCCTACGTTTCCAGCATTATCCACAAAAACAACATCGACTGGATCACCATCTGCTGCATCCAGTGAATGCCCATCTCCCGGACCGATATTATCGGTTCCATCAGCAAATCCTGCAGGAACATTTTTTAGTTTGGTCCAATCTGAAGGGTTTGTTGGTGAATTGATCGTGCCTGGGATGCTTAGTTCTGTTTTAGTGATATCTAACTCGGCTTGTGAGGCGGGGTCAAAAGCCAAATCCTCAATGGATACAGTACTATTAGCTATATCAGTTGTATCGACGCAACCAGGACATACTACATCAGAGGCTGTACCGCCTGTATCATCTGTCTCGCATGTTACTGTTCCATCCTCTTTTATTTCCCTGATGCTTAAGCCAGGGGAACATGTTTGGGACACTCGGCTCTGTACCTGGGCCTTATTTATCTGGGTAGCTCCTACAGCACCTGCTGTAATCTGGGATGACCCAATTGTACCAGTATATTTATCCGCCACATCTGCCCTGAATGCATAAGGTACACTGACCAGTTGTCTATCAGGGGAGAGTTGCTGGAAGCCTTTTACCCCGTCATTAAACCATATACGGAGATATGTTGTGGGGTTATCAAAGAGATTTTCAGGGAGGGCCTGCATATTTGTCAGAGTAGTATCCCCCAGTTTAATACTGAATGCACCTTTTGATACAGGTATTCCCTTACTTACGACATCCTGTACTGTTGATGGGAGGATAACATGGTCTTTTGGTTCCTTTCCATTTGCACTATCAATTAATTCATTGTCATTAGACCAGTATAATATACAATCAGACTCGCCAATTTTACAATTTTCTTTGTTAATGATTGCGAATTTAAATTGTCCATCACCATTGATCAAGGGACCAGCTTCATCTTCTTCTATTACTGCTACAGTCCCTGAGTATGGTATCATCAATGGTATTGAAGCAGCCATTGCATCCATCGCTATAGATACTAATAATAACATTAAGGTTGATATGGTTGACTTATAGTACCGCATTCTATATTCCTCCATTAATATATGATATAGTTTGTGCTCTTTGACTGTCCTACAACCGTCGTCTTTCCATCTGACGGGGATATCCCCATAGTATCTGTTAATATATAGTCAGTGGAACTGCGAGGCAGCTCGTATACCTTCTTGCTGGTCGCATCATTATAATTTGTCCCCATCTCCAGCTCTGCAAGATTAGTAAAACCATCCCTGTCATCATCGAAATAACTGATGTTAGCCTGTAAAAATGTTATTACATTATTAGTACCGGCGGCAACGACTTCAGTTGTTTTGACTGAAGCTACTTTTACATCATCAATATAATAGATGATTTCAAATGTATGGGTTCCGCCTTTTACCTTGTCTATATTACCGGCGACACTCTTATTTGTTGTATTTACAACAAGATCAATTGGCTTGGCAGTATCATTATCAATGATTAGTTGAGCAGTCAGTTTTGTATCAGTAATAAGATGTCTTCCAAGCTCTGGAGGCAGGGGAACAGATAAGTTTTCAGCAGATTGTGTATCTGCGGGTTTCTTTTCTGTGGATTGCGTGGTTGAGTTTGATCCGCAGCCAAAGCTGCTAATAGCTATTAAAACAGTAATACATAGTGCCATGATCCTGTGTTCCGAAATCAAATATCTGAAATAAGAAGTCATAAACTGTTTCTCCACTATTTCCTAATCCTACCTTTACAGCGGTAAATACTGCTAATCTTCATGGTACAGGAGCACTAATTGTTACAGACCCTGTGGGAGGGGCTCCACCACCCTCATCTTTACTACTGCCACTTGCTGCCACAACTGCTACAGCTCCACCACCCACAATAGCCCATACCCACCACTTTTTATACCATGCCTTCTCTCCGGCCTCTGTTTTATAAACTGGCTTTTCAGCAGGAGGGGTTTCTACTATTATTTCCTCTTTTTCACGTCTTGGTTTTACTAAAGGTGCCTCTTTCTCCGGCTCTGTAATCGGGAGCACAGGCTCCACCATTACTGTTAGCGGTGAGAAGGAGAAACCACGCAAAACCATATTACCTGCCTTGTCTGATGCCTGTATGTAGTATTCGATTCCAGGTTCGATGACATCATCTGCAGGTATTGTTGCAGAGTAGACATTATTTTCTTCTTTTTTCATAGTTAGATTAAAATATTCAACATTTCCCATGGGACGGTAATAGAGTGCAGCCTCTTTGATAGAAACATTATCAGTAATAGTAGCCTTTATAATCATTGGCTTTCCTGTTGCTGCTGCCTGATCAGATGGCTGATGCTGGATTACAGGGGGGAGACGGTCAGAATCAGATGGTAATTGCAGCTCCTGTGCTAAAGCAGGATATAGAGGCAGAAGAAGGAAAACGTAGAATGAAAGAACTAAAAGTATGAATGCCTTTTTGTTCATAATGCCTTAAAACAAATGCAAAACTGATGCCATGTATCAGGAATATATTAACTTTAAATGTAAGGGGTAAATAGTTACATGAAATTATTGTGATATGTGGATAAAACCTGAGTTAATGACCCTGAAACAAGGTCAGGGAGACATAAAAAGGACTTTAACGATTATATCAATTAGGTAGTCTGATTATATAAAGTGTGTAACCCTGTTACCATAAATGGTGTGGGGATAAGTGACACTTTATATGCAGGATTGAAACAGGGGACTCTGGTGGGATGAATCTGAGTTTCCGTTATTAACATGTAAAAGATAGTGTATTGCTTCATGTTTCCAAAGGTATGGAGAGCCGAGTTTAATAGTGTTCGGCGGGTTATATTCACCACTGCATTCTCCATCGTACCAGCGGCATGGGAAACTCGGGGGCATTACAACAATAGTTACCTCTTCAAATTCACCCTTGGATAGGCCGGTGCATGTCTTGAGGTCATCAAAGTCCTTTTTAAGATGGTTGATAAATGTAGAATCTGTGAAAACACCAGGAGGGTTAGGTTCCCCTTGAGATGCTGTGCTTTCTGAGCCACAACCATAAAGGGAGGAGAGCCCAAAAATTGCCAATAAGAGATATATAAAGAGCCTGTTGTAATTACCTTTCATATGCTGCTGATTTTGATTAGATTGATGTGAAAACCACAATCCTTATCGGCAGCGATATCAAGGGCTTAAATCTGGAGGGTTTTAACAGCGGACAAGTATGCAGGAGATGTTATCCTTGCCGCCATTGCGGTTTGCCTCGTTTATGAGGGTTTCGCCTGCGGTTTGGAGGGAGATCCCTGAATTGAGTATTTCTTCGATGCGCTGGTCTGTAACCATATTAGTAAGTCCATCCGAGCATAAGAGGAAAAGGTCATTGGGTATAATCTTATCTTCGCGAATATCCACCTCTACATCAGGTTCTATGCCAAGGGCCCTTGTGATAACATTTTTAAAGCCGGTCCTGATAGGTATGGGAGGTATTCCACGGTTTTGAGCGGCCAATGACACAAGAGAATGATCAGTGGTAAGTACTTCAAACTTTGAGTCTCTCATACGGTATACCCTGCTATCCCCCACGTGGGCGATTGATACAGTCTCTTTATTGATAAATAATGCGACCACAGTAGTACCCATACCTGCCATTAATGTACCTGATTCACCTACAGACTCAAGCCTCTCACGGGAGTACTGGTAGATACGGCTATTTGCCTGTTTTACGGCCTTTACCAGGGAAAAGTTGGAATTAGATTGGTTTGAGGAGAAGAGTTCCTCTGAGATGGTTTGGACTGCCAGAGCGCTTGCCACCTCCCCCATTGCATGTCCTCCCATTCCATCAGCAACTATATAAAGACCAATATCATCAAAAAGAAAGATAGAATCTTCATTATGGCTTCGCCGCATACCTACATGTGTTAATCCAAAGCTGTTTGGCTTTACATTCATTTAAAGTATCCCCTTTTCCCTATCATTACTCCAGCACGTTTGTGCTATCCCATGTCCAGCCCTTTTTTGCCCGTTTGTAGGTGATCTGGAGGTATTGCATATCCTCTGTAGTCTTTGCCTTTCTGATGCCGGTATCTTTCAGGCCGCCAATATAGAAATGGATGACATTGGCCTTCGGATCAATATTAGGGAATACAGCTACAGCCCTCCGTGTCACCATCGGGAATATATTATTTTTCAGATCGGAAACAGTCAACATTTCGCTATAATTTGATGTCTTTATCTTCATATCAGGGACTGGAGAATACTGTTTTCCAGTATCAGTCACAGCTACTATATCAAGGTTTGGTATGAGTCTGTATCCAGTATTATTACTGATCTGAATAGGCCATGCGATGTAGGTTTTGGTTGTGGCAGGGGAAGGCTTCTGAGTGAGAATTACAGGAGTCCCCCAGCCAAAATCAAGCGAAGCTGCTGCAGATGAGACAGATAACCCCATCAGAAAATAGGCTATGGAAATAAATATTGCTATTATAATGTGTAAACGTTTCATTACAAGTCTCCTCTATATATAGAGGAATAGCAAACCATGTGCCAGAGAAGAATAAATATTATTTTTTGTATATATACGTTACATAATATATTGTAAAATAAAGAGAATTATATTGAAGATATATTATTTGTTTTGCGAAAGGAATTAAATATTACCTGATAAATATTTCAAATCTTTGAAATGGATTTTAAAAGTTTAAAATCCACTTAATATATTTTTATAATTTTATACCCTGTCTTGATATCTCCTGGATGTCTATTCCATATTTTTTCATCTTGTAATATATAGTTCCACGGCTGACCTTCAATACCTCCGCTGCCTTTGTTGTATCCCAGTTGCTCTCTTTCAGGACTTTGAGCAGCAACTGTTTTGTGATTGAATCAATTGGGGACTCATCTGTTTTTATATCCTGTGTCCCGGTCCATGTGCTGGAGTCAGAGAGTAGTAGATTTTCATCAATAATGTAAGGTGGTTTAGAGCGTATCAGGGCACTATATAGTACATTCTCTAATTGTCTTATGTTACCCGGCCATTTGGCTGTCTGGAGCCGGTTAAGTGCCTCATCTGTCAATACCGGATCAGTGGGGAGTTCCAGCTCTTTACTTAACTTTTGAAGGATATGCCCGGTTAGAAGAGGGATATCCTCAGTCCGTTCCCGCAAAGGTGGGAGTTGAATCTGGACGACCTTAATCCGGTAATAAAGGTCTGGCCGGAAGCTATTATCGCGGACAGATTTTTCAAGGTCCTTATTGGTTGCTGATACTATACGCACATCAGCCGATATTTCATGGGCGCTTCCGAGGCGCATAAAGGTCCTCCCCTGCAGGAATCGAAGGAGTTTTGCCTGGGCTGCCGGGCTTAGTTCCCCTATTTCATCTAAAAACAGTGTGCCTCCATTGGCCTCTTCAACCTTCCCCTTCTTAGACGTATTGGCGCCTGTAAAGGCCCCTTTTTCATATCCGAATAGTTCACTCTCAATAAGCTCAACAGGTATTGCTGCACAATTTACTGCAATAAAAGGTCTTCCCTTCCGCTGACTTGTCTCGTGTATTGCTTTTGACACAAGCTCTTTTCCTGTTCCGTGTTCTCCCCTTATCAGTACAGTGGCCGGTGTGTGTGCCACATCTTCAATCAGTTGATAGACCCTTTGCATAACAGGGCTTTCACCTACAATCGTCCCGTAATGATAAGAGATTGCATTGGGCTGGGAGGTCATCTTATAAATAATCTGCTCTTCTGTAGATGATTCATGTATATCAGTCTTTTTGATAGGGAGTGTACTCTCGTCCTGTTGACGCAGACATTCAATCTCAAAAGGGTATATCTCAATCCTGCACCTTGGAGGGAGTAGAAATGATTCCGGTACCCTGTTTCCATCCATCAGGATACCGTTTGTACTTTTGTCTATAACCCGGAACCCGTCTCCGGCCTGTTCTATAACTACATGGAGTCTTGAAACATGCATATTCTGGAGCACAATGTCATTATTTGAGGACCTCCCGATATTGATCTGCCCTTTGGAAATGACAGTCTTCTGGATCAACTTCTTATCAAGATAAACCCTGAATTCAAGCATAAGTCACCAGATTATCTTACCCCATTTATTTCCCTCTTTTTTTATTACTACCTTTGCCTGTTTCCATTTTTCTCCAGGGGGGACAGTCTCGCCGTCCTGGTTTACGAGTTTTGCGATAAAGACCACTGCAGATGCAGATTCACCCGTAAGTGACAGGTCAGTTATGGATATCCTTACAGTGGGGTAATCCCTGAAGAGTTGTTGCAGGAATTTTGACCTCCCTCCGGACATTTCAGTCATCTGCTGCAGAGCGGCCATGTCCTTTTTCTCATATGCCATTTTGAATTTAGTAAGTATTTCACCTACCACATCAATATCAGATCTTGAGGATTCTGTGGCAGGGGTACTCTTTTTTGCAACCTGTGGAGGAGGTGGTTGGACAACTGGCACCTTTGCAGTTGGTTCAGCCTTTCTAACTTCAGGTTGTTTGACTGCCTGAACCGGTGTCTCTTTCCTGGTCTTTTCAGCATCAGCCTTAGCCTTTGCAAGACGCTCTTTCTCCTGTGCTGCCTTATCCTTTTCCCTCTTTTCAAGCTGTGCAGCAGCAGTTTCCCGTGCCTTGATAAACCCTTCATTGGCACTGGTATAGAAACCAAGGGCATCCTGCATTATTTTATCAGCATCTTCATATTGTTTCTGATTTATCAGCCGCCCGCCTTCCTGAAATTTTTCTAAACCCTTTGTCTCAAGGACTAATGCCTCCTTATAGGTCTTTGGGGCCCATTTTTTTGCGTCAGAGGTATCGGCATCTGTCTTATTTTTAGATATTTGATCCTGTATATCCCTGATGGACAGTTGGGTATCCCTGATCTTTGAGAGTGAGAGGGTCTCTGATTCTGCCCTCTGGTCTATCTTTGGAGGGGGCGGTGGAGAAGGTTTTTCATCCAGGGTAGAAAGATAGAACAATATTATACCTGCAAGGATTACAACCCCTGCTATCCCACCAATAAACGGGACCATGTTCCGCCTTTTCGTGGTTATGCCTGCCTGTTGTGTATATCCCGGGGAATAGTCTGAAGCAGATGGAGCCGGTGTTGGACGGCTATACTGATTTGAAGCTGGTTCAGCAGGAGGCGGGGTAGATGGCGTCCGGGTCATTGTTGGTTCACGCAGAGGCGGTGGAGTAGATGGAGGGGGCGCAGTCGGTGTAATAGTCTTATTGACTGTAGATCTGGTTGGTGCAGAAGGTGGAGGTGGAGTTGGAGCAGGTGAGACCGATGGAGTTGTGTGGGCTTTCAGTACTGTTTGGGATTCCTGTTCCGCAGGTGCCTCCCTGAGCATTACAGTTGGGCCTTCCTCGTCATCAGGGATTGAAGCTGTTGGTTGAATTGTTACAGGGGCTGAAGGTTCAGGTATTTTAATCTCACCAAAATCTTTGGATAACTCCTTTATTTTTAAAACAAGTGTATTTGCATCAGGCAGCCTGTTACCGGCCTGCTTTTTTAATAATAACCTTACAAGTTCCTGTAATGATAAAGGGACATCCTCGGGGAAGGAGAGGGCAAACTCTTCCTGTTCATATATAAGCTTTCCAACAATTGCCATCCTCGAAATCCCCTCATATGGGGTTTTACCAACAAGGGTTTCATAGATCACCATACCTAATGAATAGAGGTCACTGCGGCCATCGAGCTGTTCTCCACGTGCCTGTTCAGGGGACATGTATTCAGGGGTTCCGATGATCTGTCCTGTTGCTGTAACAGAAATCTCGTCAGTAGCTGCGGCTATACCAAAATCAGCTATCTTTGCCCTCCCTGAATTATCTATCATTATATTTCCAAGTTTAATATCACGGTGGATAATCCCCCTTGCATGGGCATAGGCGAGGGCATTGGCTACCTGCAGGGCAATGGACAGGGCCTCATGAGTGGATAAACGTCCTTTTTCAATAAGGAGTTGTTTAAGGTCTTTGCCCGGGAAGAATTCCATTACAATGTACTGTGAGCCATGATCCTCTGCAACATCAAATACCCTGATAATATTCTCATGGTCCAGCCTTGCCATTGCACGGGCCTCACGAAGAAACCTCTTCAGGAAGGCAGGGTCACCGCTGTACTGCGGATGAAGTACCTTTATTGCTACAATCCGGTTGAGGGTTGTATGTACTGCTTTATAAATGACACCCATACCTCCACGGGCAACCTCTCCCTCCACCTCATATTTTTCTGAAAATATCTGTTTATCCATTGTTATGGATTAAAAATACCACAAATTTGAGTACTATTTCAACAAAGTAAATTAAAGTGATGTTAATTACAGAGTACGAAAAGAGTATGAAAAAGTCCTTGACGTTGGTTCTCTTTAAGGTTTAAAATATTAATGTTATAGCTGTAAAAGGTTTATAATGCCCGAAAGGAGGGTAACGTCATGTTTGGTTTAGGTATGTCAGAACTTTTAATAATACTTGCTATTGTTGTAATTATATTTGGTGTGGGAAAGCTCCCGCAGATAGGAGAGGGGCTGGGGAAGGCTATCAGCGGATTCAAAAGGGGGGTGTCTGAGACAAACAAGATCGAAGACATGAGGCAGAGGAGCGATAAGAAGGACGATTAAGGTTGAATCATGAGGATATTTAATGTTTGGAATTGGCACATCAGAACTAATACTCATCCTCGTCCTCGCCCTACTGGTAATAGGCCCTAAGGAATTGCCCAGGATAGGGAGAGAGGTAGGAAGGGTATTCAGGAATTTTCAGAAGGCAGCGGATGATGTAAAGGAGAGTATAACAAGAGAGATTGATATTGTAGGTAAAGAGGTTGATGATGCAGTCGAGAAAGGTGAGGGGAAGAAAGAATAGTAACCCGGTAAAAAATATTATTTCTGTCCGGGCAAAGCTATGGTTGGAGATAAATGGCAACCCCTTTTTTGGAGAGGGGAGGGTTCAGCTCCTTAAAGGGATTGATAAATATGGCTCCATAAATCAGGCAGCAAAGGCTGCAGATATCCCCTATAGGAGGGCATGGAGTTATTTGCATGCAATGGAGAAACGACTCGGCATAAAAATGCTGAATACCCGAATAGGGGGCGCCAATGGAGGGGGGACAGAGCTATCAAAGGAAGCAAGGGAGTTTCTCTGTAAATTTGAGTATCTTTCATCAAACCTTGAGAGATTTATTGAAAAGGAATTTTCTGGATTTTTTGATTACGATGCGTTATGCTAATGTGCATAACGAAAGTCTTCCCGGGGGATGAAAATGTCTTTTAACAGGTCATCTGTACCTGTATTATGTTTTGTGGGTACATCCAACAGCGGTAAAACAACCCTTATTGAAAAGATCATAAATTTACTTACAATGCACGGATATAGAGTTGCAACTGTTAAGCATACCCACAAAGAGTTTGCGATTGATACAGAGGGTAAGGATAGCTGGAGACACAGGTCTGCCGGTGCAAAGACCGTAATCCTCGCATCACCGAAACAGTTTTTTATGGTATCAGACGCAGACCTGGAACTTACCATTGAAGATGTACTTTATAAATATGTAAATAATATAGATATACTGATAGTGGAGGGGTTTAAAAGGGATGTATATCCAAAGATTGAGGTATACAGAGAGGGGGTGTCGGGAGAACTTCGATGCCTGAACGATTCCTCAATTATAGCTTTTGTCTCGGATAAATCCCGGGATATTCCTGTCCCGGCATTTAATATCAATGATGCAGTGGGTATAACAAACTTTATTGAACAAAGAATTTTACAACAGGCAGGTAAATTTCAGAATACCCACGATAGTGGGGGGTAATCTTTTTAAAGGGGGATAATTAGATGATAAAGGTTGCTGTGTTAACAATGAGTGACAAGGGAGCAAAGGGTGATAGGGAAGACCAGAGCGGTAAATTAATATGTGAGATGGTTAAAGACATAGAGGGTGAGGTTGTGGTACATGAAATTATTCCTGATGAGCGGAAGATGATAGAAGACAAATTGAGAGAATATGCGGATAAACTGAGGGTAGACCTTATAGTAACCACAGGTGGTACAGGTGTGAGTCCGAGGGATAATACTCCGGAGGCAACGAGAAATGTTTTAGAAAAGGAGATACCCGGTCTTGCAGAGATAATGAGGGCTGAAGGGTGCAAGAAGACAATAAGGGCTGCTATATCACGCGGCCATGTTGGTACAAGGGGTCGCTCTATGATTATTAATCTTCCCGGAAGCCCTAAAGGTGTTGTTGAGGGACTGGGAGTAATCCTTTCAACAATCCCCCATGTCCTTGAGAAGATGCATGGGGATGAGTCGGATTGTGCTATTCCTCACAAGCATCATTAATAATTAAAGGTTTCTATATGACTGGAATTATCTTAGCAGGCGGCAGGAGCAGTCGAATGGGGCAGGACAAGGCATTAATGAATGTGGGGGGTGTCCCTGTATTTAAAAGGATACTAAATGTATTTGAGGACATCTTTGACGATATCCTTATCATAACGAATAAAGAGGGGAGATTTGCCGGATACGGATATCCTGAGATAGTTGACATTATCCCTGATCGTGGTCCTCTTGGTGGTATATATACAGGGCTGAATAATGCCAAATCAGGTTCAATATTTGTGGCCTCCTGTGACCTCCCTTTTATTCATACTTCAATTGTGAAGATGATTATAAAAGAGTCAAATATGTATGATATAGTTGTCCCTGATATAGATGGCTTGCTCCATCCGCTTCATGCAGCATATAGCAAGAGGTGTATGCCTTATATACTTGAGAGGCTTGAGAATGGTTCACCGAATATTACGGGATTTATAAATGAGGTTCAGGGACTTACGGTAAGGAGAATAAAGAATGATGAGCTGGTCAATGAAGACCCGGATTTCAGGTCAGTATTCAACATGAATACACAGACAGACTGGCAGGAGGCAAATACACTTTTATAATTGGGAAGGAGGCTTTAAATATGCGGCAGGTTGAAGATGCAATAAAAATTGTTCTGGATAATATAAAGGTATTAGGAACAGAGAGGATTCCAATACAGGATTCTTTTGGACGTGTCCTGGGAGAAGATGTAAATAGCAGTATATACCTTCCTCCGTGGGATAACTCTGCAATGGATGGTTATGCTGTGAAGTGGGATGATATTAAAGAGGCAGCAAAGGAGAGGTCTGCTAATCTTAAGATAACAGGTGATATCCGTGCTGGCAGCATGCCTGATAAGCCTGTGGGTAAAGGTGAGGCAATAAGGATTATGACAGGTGCTCCGGTGCCGGATGGGGCTGACACTGTTGTCAGGGTTGAAGATACAAAATATGAGGGTGATGTGGTCAGCATATTCCGCTCAGGAAAGAAGGGGGAGAATATAAGAAAGCGGGGAGAAAATGTCAAAGAAGGGGATATGGTCTTAAAAAAGGGGACACTAATTGGTTCTGGTCAGTTGGGATCTCTTGCGATGATAGGTAAACCGGTTGTCACTGTCTTCAGGAGACCTGTGGTGAATGTCATGTCAACAGGGGATGAGCTTGCAGATTTTGATGAAAAGCTCACTGAGAATAAAATTCCAAACAGCAACAGTTACGCAGTGGCCTCGCAGGTTATTGAGGCCGGAGGTGTTCCTCATGTGGTGGGTATTGCCAGGGACACAAAGGAGAGCACGAGAGAAAAGATAGGGCAAGGGCTTGTTGGTGATATGCTTATTGTCTCCGGCGGTGTTTCAGTAGGTAAATATGATTTTGTAAAAGATATATTAAAGGAATACGGGATTGATATGAAATTCTGGACTGTCGGGATAAGGCCGGGTCATCCGATTGCATTCGGGATCGTTGGAGAGCGACCGGTCTTCGGACTACCGGGAAACCCTGTATCAACAATGGTGACATTTGAGGTCTTTGCAAGACCGGCGCTTATGAAGATGGGTGGCCATACCTCATATTTCAGGCCAACTGTAGATGCTGTTGTTGAAGAAGAGTTCCATGACAGACCGGGAAGGACACATTATGTAAGGGCGATTGCAAGATATAAAGATGGGAAATATTTTGTGAGGTCCACCGGTACGCAGGGGAGTGGTGTTTTAATGTCAATGGCATATGCCAATAGCTTTATGGTGCTTCCACCTGATAAGGAGAAGGTGTTAGTTGGTGAGATTGTAAAGGTACAGCTCATTGGCAGGCCGATTGAACATGATTGATGTCGGAAGCGGGAAGGGGTTTGCTTCAGAATGAGCGATAACAGAGAGGTTAACAGGAGGGAGTTTTTCAAAAGTGCGTTTGCTGATATTGCAAGGATGGTAGTTGATGTTGTGGCTCAAAAAGATACTAATAATCCTCCGAAGAAAAGGGATTACCTTCGGCCGCCAGGTGCAGTGGAAGAGGGACTTTTTAATAACTTATGTACAAGGTGCGATGAGTGTATCAAGGCCTGTCCCCATATGTGTATAAGAGGTGCGGATACAGATTCAGGCGCAAGGGTTGGCTCACCTGTAATAATCCCAAAAGATGCAGCATGTAAGCTATGTGTTGACTTCCCCTGTATAAAGGCATGCAAAGAAGGTGCATTAAAGCCTGTAGAGGATATAAGGAAGGTAAGAATCGGCGCAGCTTTAATTGACAGGAGGAGATGCCTTGACTATGTTGGAGGTAATAATTACCTGTGTCAGCAGTGTTATAAGCAATGTCCTTTAAAGGATGAGGCAATATATCTTGAAGGATCAAGGCCGGTTGTCAGGGCCGAGAGATGTGTGGGATGCGGGATATGCGAATATATATGCCATGAGATAATTTCCCCGTCTGCCGTAAAGATATTTGTAAGGAGGTAAGACTTATGAAAGTCAATAAATCTACTTCTGAATTAAAGGCATGAGATAACGCCCCTGATGAAATGGATATGAAAATCTGGATTGATGCAGACGCGTGTCCCCGGGTCATCAAGGATATTGTATTTCGTGCCTCGTTGCGCCTTGAAGTTCCGGTCTGCCTCGTAGCAAACCATGATATGTCGAAATCTCACTCACACCTGGTAACGTCCGTAATGATAGCCGGAGGTTTTGACGCCGCGGATGACCATATAACACAACATACTACAGCAGGGGACATAGTGATTACTGCCGACATACCCCTGGCTGCCCGCATTATTGCAAAGGGAGGGGTAGCCCTCGACCCCCGGGGGGATATTTACACAGAGGAGAATGTAGGAGAACGGCTCTCCATGCGCAACCTGATGCAGGAACTCAGGATGGAGGGACTTGTCCGCGGCGGGCCTGCCCAGTTGGGCCTGCCAGACCGGCAGCGTTTTGCCTCAGCCTTAGACCGCCTGCTGACCTCCATACTGAAGGAAAGGCGCTAACAGCGAGACGTCTAAGATAAAGGGGTGCAGGTATTGAAAAAGCTTTTCCTATGGGGAGCAGTGGGCTTGCTGACCACCGCTTTCCTCGACCCGCTAATGTATTCCATGCTTGACCAGCCGATCCCATGGTTCAGGGATGTGATAATGTTTGGAGGCGGAGTTGCGTGCTTATACCTGCTGGTAAAATTCCGCAATGAGCTGTGATGTCAAAATACTTCCGGTCAATTACAATGTCCAGGCGAGAGTGAGTGTATGAGAGAGTGAGTGTAAACAGCAGCGAATTCCTGAAACATCAATGCTCAATTGTTGATTCAGTGTTGAAAAACGGTTAAGATTCTCTTATGGATAGGATCTCTAGTGTGGTAGTCTCAACAGCATGATATGTATGCAGAAGCCTGGCCACAAGGGACCACAAAAGAATATTGTAGACAAATAGGGAAATTATGAACACAAAAAAAGAGCTATCAGAAAGAGATATTTGTACGCAATTCATCTTGCCAGCTCTCCAAAAGGCCGGATGGGATGTTGCAACACAAATCAGGGAAGAGGTTTATTTCACTGACGGGCGTATTTTTGTGAAAGGCAACAAAACTGTGCGCGGAGAGAGAAAACGCGCTGATTTTATTCTCTATCTTAAACCGAATATTCCTGTGGCTGTTATTGAGGCTAAGGATAACAATCATTCCGTTGGCGCTGGGTTACAGCAGGCATTGGGTTATGCTAAGATACTCGATATTCCGGCTGCTTTCAGTTCAAATGGTGATGGATTTGTTCAGCATGATCTTTCCGGTTTTACTTCAACAATCGAGCGGGAATTATCTTTAGATGCTTTCCCTTCCCAAAACGAACTTTGGCAGATGTATAAAAAGCATAAGAAGATTACAACTCCTGAACAGGAGGAAATCGCTTCTTTCGACTACTTTTTTGACGGCTCAGGGCGTTCGCCCCGTTACTATCAACAGATAGCCATAAATAGAACGGTTGAAGCAATAGCGCGTGGTGAGAACAGAGTTCTTCTTGTAATGGCTACCGGGACAGGAAAAACCTATACCGCTTTCCAGATAATATATCGGCTTTGGAAAAACGGCAGGAAGAAACGAATTCTTTTTTTAGCAGACCGCAATGTACTTATTGATCAAACCAAGCGTAATGACTTTAAACATTTTAAAGACCGCATGACGGTTATAAAAAAGAAAAAGATAGACAAGGCGTTTGAAATTTATCTTGCCCTCTATCAGGGGTTAACGAACTACAATGAAGACAAGGATGCGTACAAAGAATTCAGCCGGAGTTTCTTTGATCTTGTGGTTGTTGATGAGTGCCATCGTGGAAGCGCTGCCGCTGACAGCGCATGGAGGGCTATACTTGATTATTTTAGTTCTGCAACTCATATCGGTCTTACCGCAACTCCGCGGGAAACAAAAGAAATTTCCAATATCGAATACTTCGGTGAACCTGTTTATACCTACACACTCAAGCAAGGCATAGATGACGGATTTTTGGCTCCATATAAAGTTATACGCGTCGGCCTCAATACCGACCTTGAAGGCTGGCGTCCTGAATCAGGCAAAAAAGATAAGGACGGCAATGAGGTTGAAGATCGGATTTATAACACCAAGGATTTTGACAAAAACCTTGTGATTGACGAACGGACAAAGATTGTTGCCAAAAAGGTATCTGAGTATTTGAGGAAAACCAACCGCTTTGATAAAACAATAGTTTTCTGTGTGGATATTGAACACGCCGAGCGCATGAGACGGGCACTGGCTATTGAGAACCCGGATTTGGTGCTTGAGAACTACAAATATATTATGCGAATCACCGGTGATGATGATGAAGGCAAGCGAGAAGTGGATAATTTCATAAATCCTGAGGAGCGTTATCCGGTTGTCGCAACCACTTCAAAATTAATGACAACCGGCGTTGATGCACAGACCTGTAAATTGATCGTGCTTGATTCAAATATCAAATCTATGACCGAGTTTAAACAAATTATAGGTCGAGGAACCCGTATTAACGAAGAGTATGGTAAGACGTTCTTTGCCATTATGGACTTTAGAAATGTAACAGATCTTTTCTCGGACCCGGCGTTTGACGGAAATCCGGTCATGATCAAGGAGGTTAAGGGTGAGGATGAGTTAACAGAGCAAGACATTCACCCCGAAGAAAATCAGGAGATTATTGATCCTGAAACCGGCCAGCCTGTTGATTTTGAGAAAAAAGAATACTCTACTCAGCCGGAAATTATCCAGGGTGGTCCCATTGTATCCGAACTCAAACCGAAGGTTTACGTGGCCGGTGTTGATGTTTCCGTGTTAAACGAGCGGATTCAGCATCTGGATACTAATGGCAGGCTTATTACAGAGACCCTGAAGGACTACACAAAAAAGAGAATTCTGCAAGAGTTCCGCTCTCTTGATGCTTTCCTCGCCCGCTGGAATCGCGCCCACAAAAAGAAGGCTGTTGTTGATGAATTGGAATCCCGTGGGGTTATTGTAGAGAATCTCATGGCAGAGGTAAAAAAGGATTTAGATGTTTTTGACCTTATCTGCCATATTGCGTGGGATATGCCCGCGCTTACTCGCAAGGAGAGGGCGGAGAAGGTTAAAAAGCGCAATTACTTTACTAAATATGGTGAAAAAGCCCGCATCATTATCAATGCTTTATTGGATAAATATGCCAGCGAAGGCATCGAGAATATTGAGGATTTATCAGTTTTAAGAATTGACCCATTTAATCAGATAGGAACCCCCGCAGAAATTGTTCAGATTTTTGGAGGCCGGGATCAATATCTTCATGCTATTGAAGAATTGGAAAACGAGCTTTATGCCGCAGCGTAAGGAGTAGTGATGAAGAACATTGGAAATATCATAAAGACATTGCAGAACATCATGCGCAAAGATCCAGGTGTGTCCGGAGACGCTCAGCGCATTGAGCAATTGGGCTGGATGATCAGCCTCAAGATTCTTGATGATAAAGACAAAGAGATAGAACTTCTGAATGATAAATACGTTTCCCCAATGCCCAGGAAATTGCAATGGCGCAACTGGGCGGCTGATGACGAGGGTATGACCGGGGATGAGCTTAAAAACTTTGTTGATGGCACTCTGATACCAAGGCTTAAAAATCTCGATGTGAGTTCCGGTAATAGACGCGCCCTCATTATTCGTGAAATATTTGACGGCACGAATAACTATATGAAGAACGGGACAATTATCCGTCAAGTTGTTAATGCATTAAATCAAATTGATTTTAACAAGGCTGAAGACCGGCATGTGTTCGGAGATATTTACGAGACGATCTTGCGTGATCTTCAAAGCGCTGGGAATTATGGGGAATTTTATACTCCGCGGGCAATTACAGAATTTATTACTGATATAGTCAACCCCCGGTTAGGGGAAAAGGTCTTGGATCCCGCCTGCGGGACCGGAGGCTTTCTGACCAGCGCCATAGAAAATATCCGCAAACAAGATGTAAAAGGCGTTAAAGACCTCGAAACACTGGAAAAGACCATTCATGGTATGGAGTTTAAACCGCTCCCTTTCATGCTTTGTGTTACCAATCTGATCTTGCATGACATTGAAGTTCCGAATGTGGATTATACCGATAGCTTGAATCGGGAATATACCACCATAGGGCATAAGGATCGCGTTGATGTAATTCTGGCCAATCCTCCTTTTGGCGCCTCGGTTACGGATGGTGTTGAAACCAATTTTCCGCAGAACTTTCGCACAACAGAGAGCGCAGATCTTTTCCTGATGCTGATGGTGCGATATCTCAAAGACGGAGGCCGTGCCGGGATTGTTTTGCCTGATGGATCGCTTACCGGAGATGGGGTCAAACAGCGCATACGCCAGCACCTGTTGGAAAACTGCAACCTGCACACGATCGTCCGCCTGCCTAACTCTGTTTTTCAGCCCTATGCCAGCGTTGCGACAAATTTACTTTTCTTTGAAAAAGACAAACCTACAAAAGAAATCTGGTATTGGGAGCATAACTTGCCTGAAGGCGTTAAGGCATATAGCAAAACAAAACCCATTCAGAAAAGCGAATTTGACGGCCTCAAGAAGTGGTGGAAAAAGCGTAAAGAAAATGAGCAGGCGTGGAAAGTCTCCATAGATACGATAGCGTCAAATGGATATAACCTTGACATCAAGAATCCCCATACACCTGAAGATGAGTATGCACATACAAGCGCTGAGTTAGTAGCGATGATTCACGATTCATTCCGTAGGAGCGATGAGTTATTGGCGGAGTTAAAGAAGGAGCTGTCCGATGGGTAAAAACGGAAACAAATCCCAGCTTGTTATTTATCAGGATGAAAACGGAAAAATTAAAATCGATGTCCGCTTTCAGGAGGAAACGGTTTGGCTGACTCAAAAATTGATGGCTGAATTATTTCAGACCACAGTCGCTAATATTAATATTCATATTAAAAATGTTTTTGATGAGGGAGAACTTTCACGAGATTCAGTTATTAAGGATTTCTTAATAACTGCAGCGGACGGCAAAAAATATCAAACAAAATTTTATAACCTGGACATGATTATATCCATCGGCTACAGGATAAAATCACACATTGCCACGCGCTTTCGCCAATGGGCAACCCAGCAACTGAGAGAATATATTGTAAAAGGTTTTGTGCTTGATGACGAACGGCTTAAGAATCCCGATCAACCCTTTGATTATTTTGATGAAGTTGTCCGGCGCATTCAGGACATCCGCACATCAGAGCGCCGTTTTTATCAGAAAATAACGGATATTTACGCCACCAGCGTGGATTATGATCCAACACTGGAAATGAGCATTGACTTCTTCAAAACGGTTCAAAATAAGATGCATTGGGCGATTTCAGGAAAAACAGCAGCCGAGATTGTGTATGAACGCGCCGACAGCTCAAAACCAAATATGGGGCTTACTAGCTGGCGAGGCGCCAAAGTGCGTAAGCATGATGTTGTAGTAGCAAAAAAATTATCTGGCAGAAAAGGAGCTTCTCGCTCTTAATAATCTTGTAGAGCAATATTTAATTTTTGCCGAAGGTCAGGCCATGCGCCGTATCCCCATGCATATGAAAGATTGGATTAAAAAACTGGATGGGTTCCTTTCATTAAATGAGCGTGATATTCTGACACATTCAGGCAAAATAACGCATGAACTTGCTGTTCAGCACGCGGAAGCTCAGTATGAAGAATTCAATCTTAAAAGAATTAAGATACATGATGCCAAGGATAGCGACTTCGACCGTTCGGTAAAAATGATCGAACAGAAAGCGGCAAAACGCTTCCCGAAGAAAAAGGGGCGGAAGAATGGGTGAGTGGAAGCGGGTAAAAATTGGGCAGTTTTTGAAAGAACGTGGAGGTCGCTATGATCCGGGCGATGATACTATACAGGGTTTGAAACGGCTGAATAAGATAGATTTTTCCGGCGAAATTCACCTTTCTGATAAATGGTCAAAGACAGACATGATAGTTGTTGAGCCCGGAGACCTTGTTATTTCGGGTATTAATGTCTCGAAAGGTGCCATTGCTGTTTATCATGGAGAAGATGCGATTACGGCGACTATTCATTATTCTTCGTATATTTTTGATGAACATCAAATAGAGATTGATTATTTTAAAAGATTTGTCAGGAGTCAGTCTTTCATTCAAGTCCTAAAGGATCAGGTCAAAGGCGGAATCAAAACGGAGATTAAGCCGAAGCATTTTTTACGTCTTGAAATTCACTTGCCTGATCTTGAATCTCAAAAAGATACTGTTTCTTTTTTCATGAGAATTGAAAATGAAATGCATGATTTGAGCGGAGAGATAACGCATCAGCAGACATTCCTCAAGCAACTTCGTCAGAGAATTTTACAGGAAGCAATTGAAGGCAGGCTCACAGCCGAATGGCGGAAGCAGAACCCTGCGTTGATCAGCGGTGATAATCACGCCTCAAAATTGCTTGAAAAAATCAGAGCCGAGAAAGGGCGGCTGAACAAAGAAAAAATAAAAATCAAGAAAGACAAACAGCTCCCGCCAATCGCTGACGCTGAAATGCCTTTTGATTTGCCTGATGGCTGGTTGTGGTGTCGGCTGGGAGATATTATCCTTCATTTGCCGCGGAATGGCTATTCACCTAAAGAAGTGGCCCGTGAAACTTCTATAAAGAGTCTTAAACTGGGTGCTACAACTTATGGAATATTTAATCCAAGGGAGTTTAAATATATAGCAGATGAAATTCCAGAGGATTCGGTTTTTTGGTTGGAGCCGGGAGATATTTTAATACAAAGAAGCAATTCTTTAGATTATGTTGGAGTGAGTGCTATTTATACAGGTAAATCAAAAGAATTTATTTTCCCCGATTTAATGATTAAAATAAAAATAATGCGACCATTGGCTGTTAATTTAATCTATATTTTTTTATCTTCCCCATTGATTAGGGATTATTTTAGATCGCGAGCTAAAGGATCACAGCAAACAATGCCCAAAATAAATCAAGGGGTTGTTATTAATACCTCTATTCCGATCCCGCCAATTGATGAGCAATCTGCAATTGTAGAACGGGTAGATAGACTCATGGGAATGATCGACGAATTAGAAAAACACGTAACCGAACGCAAACATCAGTCAGAAATGCTGATGCAGTCGGTTTTACGAGAGGCGGTTGCAGGCAATAAATAGAAGGGGTATAAAAAGAATAATGTCATTTAAACCGGATCAACCATTACAGTCAGGCAAAGAGAATGCGCCGGGAATGCTATTTTCTTTCAATAATCAGTTTACCGCGCTAATGCAGAGGTACTTTGATGAGAGTTGTGTATGAAAATAAGATATATTGCTATTAAAAATTTCAGAGGCATAAAAGAACTAGATTGGAAAGTGACTGGGGATTTTATTTGTTTCATTGGCGCAGGAGATTCAACGAAGTCCACAATATTGGATGCCATAGAGTGTGCGCTTACGCCAAGATGGAACTATGTTTTTGAGGATACGGATTTCTTCAATCTCGATGTGACTCAGCCAATAAGCATCAATGTTACTATTGGGCAGTTGCCAGATGTGTTTGTGAGTGAACAGAAATATGGTCTTTTTCTTAGAGGATGGAATCCACAATCAGATATGCATGACGAGCCGGAAGATGGCGATGAATCAGTTATAACAATATCTCTTCAAGTGGAGAAAGACTTGGAACCAAAATGGCTCATAGTAAATAATCGGCTACAGGACGAGAAAAGAATATCGTCTGCTGATCGGGCTATGATCGGAATTTCCCGTTTAGGTTCATATACAAGCAAACATTTAAGTTGGTCTTCCGGCTCGGTCCTCTCTACAATGACTGGTGAGGAATTAAAGCTAAGCGAGATTATGGCTGAATGTGTAAGGAAAATTCGCAATGAAATAAATGTCCATTCATTGGAAGAAATCGCCAAGGTTGTTGACCAAGTGAAAAAGCTTGGTGAATCCTTTGGGGTCATTCCTAAAAATGAAATAAATGCGCATTTGGATATTAAAAAGTTATCAGTTAAAGAATCAGGAGTGTCCTTGCATGACGGCAATGTGCCTTTGCGATTATCCGGTAGCGGGACGCAACGGCTTATGGGATTAGCACTCCAAATGGGTTTACAAGGTAACGGCGGCATGAGCTTAATAGATGAGATTGAATATGGGCTTGAGCCTCATAGGATCTGTCAGGTCTTATCACTACTAAGAAGCAAAGCAGGCGCTACGGGACAGATATTTTTAACCACGCACTCGTCTTGTGTTTTGCAGAAGTTAAATGTCGATAACCTGAAAATTGTTTTTTCATCGAACGGTATAACGGCTATTGAGGATATCATTGATGACTCGGATGGAAGTTTTCAGAAATTGATGCGTAATAATCCATTTGCCTTTCTGGCCAAGAGGGTGATCGTTTGTGAGGGAAAAACAGAAATTGGGTTATTGAGAGGCATAGATAAATACTGGCAGAGCGATGGCAAAAGAGGCATTTGGTCTTATGGGGTAGTGGCAGTTCATGGGGGTGGGGATTCATCTTTCGAAATGGCAAAAAGATTTAATAAACTTAAATATCAAGTTGCTTGGTGGGGTGATAGCGATATCCCATCGACAGCTAATAAAAAGAATGAGCTCCGAGATGTGGGTATTTCAGTAATAGATTGGGCTGATTCGGCAAATTCAGAAGGTAGATTATTTACTGATATACCTTGGCAGGGAGTAGGGGAGCTTGTTAAGCACGCTGTTGAGTTGTACGGCGAGCAGTCCATCGGCAATCAGGTAAAAGGAATGGACGCGAATATTTCAAGCGTTACTACTGAATGGTCGGATTCGCCAGCAATTAGAAAAGCAATAGGCGAAGCGGCTCACAAAAATAATTGGTATAAAGATATTACAAGGAGCGAGATTGTTGGCGATATTGTTTCAAGATACTTAAGCACTATCGCAGATACTGATTTGAGCAAGAAAATATGTCTTATTAGGAAATGGATAGAGACTAATGAACATTGCGAAGCTTCTTCATGAAGCCAACAAGGGGTTTATTGTTGCCCCTGCGGGATGCGGCAAAACACATCTGATTGCAGAAGCGGTAATCAATTATGGCAATGCGCGAGAACTAATTCTTACCCATACACATGCAGGGGTTGATTCGATCAGGCGGAAAATACGTGCTTTAAACCCAGCAAGGCAAAATTATCAGATAGAAACAATAGATGGGTTTATTTTACGCTATGTTTCGCATTTCCCTCACACGAGCGGATGGAGCAGTTTCCTTGATGATGTAGATTGGGCATCTGTCAGAGACTGTGGTATCTGTTTATTCAAAAAAGATTTTATTAAAAGAATCATTGCAGCTACATACAGTGGTTTATACGTGGATGAGTATCAGGATTGTGTTTTAGAGCAACATGCTATAATCTTGGAGTTATCTGCAGTGCTACCAGCCAGAGTCTTGGGAGATCATTTGCAGGGAATATTTAATTTTGGAGAGAACAAAATTATTGACTGGGAAAAAGACGTTAAGAGGAATTTCAGAGAGATTGGTGAATTAAATACTCCTTGGCGTTGGAATAATGCAGGTAATCCCGATTTGGGTAATTGGGTATCCTTATTACGACAGGCAATATTAAACAACAGCGGTATTCGACTGACTGATTTACCAAATAGTGTTAGATGGATTAACACCAATTCTCAAACTGATGTTGTAAAAGAATGTTTTTCTGTTTTATCGAGAATAAATACCACCGAGGGTGTTGTCATCATTGGCTTATCAAATCAACCTCAGCGTACTCACCATATTGCCCGTAAGTTGCGAGGACAGTTTGGGGTTATTGAACCTTTAGAATCAAAAGACCTAAAAAAGATTATTGGGAAATTAACGGATAGTTGTGCCTATAAAAGGGCTATTGCATTATTGGATATAGCCGTGCTTTGTTTCTCCGGCATAAGCAAAACGATTCTGACGCAAGAATACAGCGCTTTGGAGAAAAGACAGCTACCCAATAGACGCAAACAATTGACAATAAGCGACCCATTAAAAGCCTTCATTTGCAACAACAACTTAGAGAGCATGATATCGTTTTTTGATAGTTTTAAGCAATTTCCCAATAGTCACCTTTACAGAAAAGAATTATATTTCGAGATTTCAAAAATATTGAGGGAATCTTCAAGTGCAGGGATTTTATTGAAAGATGCGCTGATAAAGGTTCGGGAGAACACCAGAAGGTGGGGTCGTAGAATACCCAAAAGGGCAATTGCAAGGACGGTTTTGATTAAGGGGCTAGAATTTGATCATGCTATTGTTCTGGATGCAGACTCGTTTGATTCAAAAAACCTGTATGTGGCATTAACAAGAGCCTGCAAAACGATAACAATCATTTCAAAATCGGATACGCTATTGCGAGTAATCCAGACACCACACTTAATTGTTAATGGTAATGACAGGCAATGATACTCTCATGCTTCCCCGAACTTCCTTTCCCTACAGATGTCACCTCTGTGTCATCAGATTTTAAGATTGGCATACAGAATTACACATGGTGTCACTGCAATTATACATGGTGTCCCTATAATTATACAAGGGATGTGATAATGTTTGGAGGCGGAGTTGCGTGCTTATACCTGCTGGTAAAATTCCGCAATGAGCTGTGATGTCAAAATACTCCGGGTCTTCTTATGCCTGATAAACGTGCCATTGCTGTACTCTTCAAATGCGATCCTAAGTTCATCTTCAGTCCTGCTCCTTCGATCGTAGGGTTACTTTTCGCTTTCTCTCTATGGGATTACCCAGAGGCTCTCTTTTTTCAGGGATACCCGGATGTGCCTCCCTTTGCCGAGCGATAACTTCCTGACAACGAAATTTGGCACTTCTATCTTTAGAAACGTATCTCCGCTCCCTGTCTTTAGAAACATAATCTGAGTTGAGCCTTTCCCTATAATTGATGTAATCTCCCCTTCAATGATGTTGTCGTGCACTCTGTAGTCCAGTGGCCTGTCAGGTCTGATGATAATGACCTCTTCAGGTCTGATACAGAAGGAAACATCCTGTCCTGTTTGTAACTCTGCCCCCTCTGTCACAAAGGCCTTTACCAGACCGATATCCTTGTTCAGTATCGTCACCAGAGGGCCATCCAGCCCCACTATAGTCCCGTCAAATATATTCCTCGTGCCGATGAACTTTGCAACACTTCTTGTTCCTGGCCTGTAGAATACCTCTTCCCTTGGACCTGCTTGTTCGATACGCCCGTTATTAATCACTGCAATCTTTTTGCCCAGCATAAAGGCCTCTTCAAGGTCGTGCGTCACGAGTATCGTGGTTATGGGATAGAGGGTATGGATGCGCAGGAGATCCGCCCGAAGTTTCTCCCTCACCTGAAAATCGAGTGCTGAGAAAGGCTCGTCCAGGAGGAGCACCCTCGGCTCTATGGCCAAAGTCCTTGCAAGTGCGCACCTCTGTCTCTGCCCTCCGGAGAGTTCATGGGGATATCTTTTTTCAAGTCCGCTGAGCCGCATTACGGCAATAAGTTCATCAACCTTCTCTTTTATCATAGGACCTTTAAGATGATTAATACCGTAGGCAATATTCCCATATACGGTCATGTGGGGGAAGAGTGCATAATCCTGAAATAGAAATCCGATACGTCTGTTGCGCACGGGCAGGTCAATATGATTTTCCGAGTCATAGACTCTCTCATTACCAATCTCAACAACCCCCTCATCGGGCATTATGATCCCTGAGACCATCTTGAGGATCAGACTCTTCCCTGCCCCCGATGGACCGAAAAGGACAAGGAGCTCTTCATGTACCGAAAGGTTCACGTCTATACTGAATCCGTCAAGGGATTTCTTCAGACTCAGCTTTAGGTTCATTCAAAATCTCCCTTTGGTGAACCTCTCTGCAATGTAGAGCACCAGAAAGGAAAAGAGAGTAATTATACCGACAAGGAGATTGGCCGTATAAGTGTCTCCACTCTGTACCGCATCGTATATGGCGATCGGGAGGGTCTGCGTCCTCCCCGGGATGTTGCCGGCCACCATGAGGGTAGCGCCGAACTCCCCGGTCGCCCGTGCGAAGGCCATCACTACTCCGGCCATGATCCCGCGCCATGCGATTGGGAGCGTGATCGTCCTGAAAATATATAACTCCGTTTTCCCAAGGAGGCGTGCGGCATTCTCAAGGTCATTCCCGACCCCTTCGATGGCTGCCTTTGCCGGTTTTACAAACAACGGCAGGGATGAGACGATTGAGGCCAGAACGGCCCCCTTCCATGTGAACACGATCTGCATTCCGAAGACGTTCTCAAAGAACCTCCCGATGGGACTCCCTGTTCCAAAGGTGCTTAACAGATAGTAACCAAGCACGGTCGGCGGAATCACCAGTGGCTGCATGATCAGGACATCGAGAACAGTCTTCCCGAAAAACTCCTTCTTTGCCAGGACCCAGGCCAGCACAAGGCCTGCCGATGCCGTAAAGACCGTGGCAACGAAAGAGACCTTGACAGTCAGATATAAAGGAAAAAGGTTCATCTTAATGAGTTATTATAAAACCGTATTTTTTCATGACCCCACTCCCCACAGGCCCCTTGACGTAGCGTATAAAAGACGCTGCTGCCTCGGGATTCTTAGAGGTTTTCACGATCCCCACGGCCTGATCTATCGGGTTATGGAGAGAAGTGTCTATCCTGACATATGTTATCTCCGGCACATTCACCAGGGAGAGTGCCACGATCCCGGCCTGTGCATTGCCGGTCTGGATGAACTGGAGGGTTTGCCTGATGTTCTCCCCATAGACAAGCTTATCCTTCAGTTTATCCCGGAGACCGGCTGACTTCAATGCCTCCATGGCTGCCCTTCCGTATGGGGCATGGTCCGGATTGGCAATCGCCACATTTCTGATCTCCGGTTTTAAAAGGTCCTTCAATTCTCTGACTTCTATTCCGGAGGATTTATTTACGGCAAGGACGACCACACCCAGCGCATATCGCTCCACAGAAGACGAAATGATATGGCCTTTACCGCTCAAATCCTTCAGATACTTCATGTCTGCCGCAAAGAAGATATCAAAAGGAGCCCCCCCGGAGATCTGTTTTGCGAGCATGCCGGTGGAGCCGAATGACAATATGACCTTAATCCCGGTCTCTTTTTCAAACACGGCAGCTATGTCTTTGAATGCAAAGTTAAGGTCTGATGCCGCCGCTGCAGTGATCCTCCTTTCTCCGGCAGAAGCCGCATTCCCCTGCGATAAAAAGTATAGCAGAGCTGCAACGGCCAAAGAAAAGAGGATCGGGACCATGATCGGGAAACTGATTTTATTTTTATACTGACCCAACTTCCTTCTCTAAAAAGCCCTTGAATCTGGCATAAAGGTCCTGAAACGCCGATACCGCCCTCTCCCCTGCGGCGGTCAGTCTTGCACCTCCTCCTCCTTTGCCCCCTGTGGCTGTTTCAATAAGAGGCTCCCTTGCCTGCTTGTTGATAGAATCAACGAGTTCCCATGCATGCCTGTAAGACATATCCATTGATTTTGCAGCCTCTGAGATGGAGCCATATTCCTTTATCCTTTCAAGCAGGATAACCCTTCCATACCCGAGAAATGTCCCTTCCTTTCCCTCGATCCATATCCTCCCCATTAACTCGTACTCATCTCTTTTAACAGAGCTGTCCGCAGGGATTCTTTCTTTCCCGGAGGGTCTTAATTTCGGTCTTGATCCCTTCATGTCCGTAATATACAGAAAGGAATAACCCTTGTCAAGGGATCTTGAACCAGTGTTTCTGAAAATCCACAGTATATATATTTTAATAAAGCGGATGATCGTCATGAATAACCTCTTAAAATCCTACTGTAATCTGAAACTGTATGACGTCCTCAACGTCATGATAAACACCGTATTCTCCTTTTAGATATACCTGAGGGTGCAGCATATAGTTTAGTCCAACTGTAGCAATCCTCTCGTCTTCATGGTACTGGCTGTTGCTATATACATCATATCTGAAATAAGGTGTATAGACCTGGCCTAAACTATAGGCAATTTGTATATAATAACCTCTTGGTTTTGCCTTTGCGAGGCCGGCATGTGCATCAATCGTCCCATCCTGATATTCACCCTCTATTGTGTTTATAACTAACTTGCCGCCGATACCTTTGGCGTGGCATCGTGTATAAGATTATATATCCCAAAAGGGGAGAGAAACTTCCCTGCAGTAATTTTGAGAATATCGCTCTGTGTTATCTGTATGAACGATCGGGTCTTGATATCTCCCACAGTCTCATCACTTGTATGTACAGGACCATGTTCAAGGGTGAGATCTCCTCCTACTCTGATATTACAGGTACGATTATGGTCAGGAAAAGCTTAGAAAGGAAAAAGGATAAGGATTTTTTTACAAGGGAAAGCTGTCAAAATTCTCAGGAATCATTTCACCATGATATAGATTGTGTTATCGTTCTAAGGATGTTAAAATTTCTTATTGAGAAACTTATGGAAGATTCTATGTAGAGGTGTCTGACAAATAACATATACATGTATGGAGGGAGGCAATGGGATATAGGGATGTTGTTAAGGGTAGTTTGATTGTATTGGAGGAGGGGATTAAACTCCCGGAGGGAACGCAAGTGGAGGTAACTCCAGTCAAAGGACTGGAAAAGGTGAGCCCTCTCATAGAGTTGGCGCGATATCTGCATATATCAGGTCTTCCAATTGTTTTCCTTTTAAGAGGGAGTTGAAAATGCATATCGAGCGCAATCCCTGCAGCTTGCTGCAGGGAGCTTCAATTATTCTTCTGTTTTTCTATATTCTGAATGAAAGGAGGTGATTTTATGAAGAAGGTAATAGTCAGTGTAGTAGCATTATTGTTTGTCCTTTCAGTTACAGGACTTTCTTTTGCAGCTGAGGAGAAGAAGGCAGAGCCTGCAAAGAAGGAGAAGACTAATGTCCACCAGATTACCGGTGATGTTACTGCAGTTGATGCTACAGCAAAGACAGTTACAATCAAGGGTAAGGGTAAGGATAAGGATAAGGATGTTACCCTCGGTGCATCAGGTATAAAAGACCTTACGGTTAAAGTCGGTGACAAGGTAACTGCCAGATACACAGAGAAAGAAGGCAAGATGGTTGCCAAGTCGATAAAGGCTGCAAAAGCTAAGCCCAAGAAAGAAGAAGCCAAGCCAGCCGAGCCAGCAAAGAAATAGTTTAGTCAATCGTGTTATATTCAAAGTTAAAGGGGTGGTCAATTATGACCACCCCTTTTTGTTTTTGTGCGCCCGGCAGGGCGCATCCACTTGGAGGTGCAAGTCCTCTACAGACCCGGCAGGGGGAACTGTTAGCTGAACGGACAGGGCTTTACCGTGAGGGAAAGTCCGAAGGGAGTCGAAGGCAAAGCGTTGTGCCTGACGAACAGAAACCGCATAAGAGGCTGCCATGCCGGATGAGAAGGCAAGTAACTTCAAAGTCCAATACCTGTACGGAAGGCATGGAGGTATATGCGGCGGGCATAAGCGGGAAGGTGGAAGCGCATTACCCGGGGAGACCTTTCAAAGAACCGCCACAAGGGATTTAGCTCGTTTAGTTGCCTTAAAAATGTTTGAACAGATAGGAGTTACCGGTAAAGGAACGGAATATATGTTAACACGCCACAAAGACGCCATGAAGACGCCAGTGAAAGGTGGAAGGACCGGAAAGCTGTCGGGATTGGAGCATTTCCGTCGCATTTATCCTGATGCTAATGCGCTCCTTGTCGGGGAGGGCGGTATTCCACTTGAAAAGTTTTTCAAGTCTGATGCCGGTGTATGGTTTGTATAAAAAAGAAAAAAGGGGAGTACCCCTTTTACTCGCCAGCCAGAAATATGCTTACAATTTTGTAAAAACACCCTACCATTGTTACAATTTTGTATTTATTTTTATTGAAGCAAAAAGAACCTTACTATCAATAATACCTTTTAAAATCAAACAGTTCAGAATACAAGAAAACTATGGCATATAACTTGTATTATACCCTTCCCATGTTGAATAGTCCAAACAAGGACTACATATCGCAAGACGATTCAGTTGAGCGGGAAGATAGTCCCTTCACATTTAAACAGGATGGAGGAATAGGATTAAGAAAGATCATTGCAGAGGTTGAGAAGACTTACATACTAAAGGCTTTGGAGGATGTTGGGTGGATCCAGATTAAGGCTGCGGAGAGGCTCGGTATAAGTCAGAGGATGCTGGGCTATAAGATTAAGAAGTACGGTATAACACTTAAACCAAAACAGAAGGAGGAGGGAAGATGAAGAGAGTAACTAAAATTCTTGGTGTATTAAGTCTTGCAGCATTGTTAGGCGCTGGGACAGTCTATGCGACGCCATCTACACATGTCTGGGCGCCATCTACTGATATCCAGGCGTATGGGGTAGCGCATATCACAAGTGATATCTATGTGCCAGTAAAAAAATTAGATATTATCGATTTAGAGGGAACAGAGGATGATGGAGTTGATGATAGGCCTGGAACCATAACAAACCTTGGCCTGACCGTTGGGGTCCTTCCACACGAGAAGATCGGACTTGAGGTTGGATTTGATCACATAGAAGGACAATATCCTTTATACCTCAATGCCAAAGTCGGTGTGCCAGAGGGTGCATATGGCGAATTGTTTCCGGCTATAGCTGTTGGAGCATATTCCATAGGAACTAAAACAGGAGGCGATAACACTGTGGACCCGACTAAGCCGGGTACAGATTATAACATCCTTTATGCAAAGGCTGCAAAGACGATCGGAAACTTTGGCAGGGTATCGGCTGGCTTCTACACAGGCAATGAGAAACTGCTTGTAGATGAAAAAGCGAAGTCCTCCGAAAATGGCATCCTCCTCTGCTGGGAGAGGACATTAAGCGAGGTATCGGAAAACCTGTGGGTTGCAATAGATTATATGGGCGGAGAGAGCAGCGTTGGTGCACTCAGTTACGGATTTGCCTGGAAATTTGCACCTAATACAGCCGTGATATTTGGATATGTTGATCAGACTAATGATAATGTTCTCCCGGGAGATACATTCACTATGCAGGTAGATATTGATTTTGATGTATTTAAGAAAAAATGATGAGTTTTGGATGGAGTAGTCTGAAAATTTTGGAGAACAAGGAGGGATTTTGAGATGGAAAGATTTTTAAAACTTATATTGGCGGTATGCACGATACTTATCTTGTCATCTGCATGGGTTATGGCTGAAGAGCCTTCTGCACCGCCAGGTGGAGCATCTATAGAGCAGGGGGCTGAGCAGGCTGCCCCTGCACTTGCTGAAGCAGCACCTGCTGAGGCCGCTGCGGCACCGGGCTGGGATGCAAAGATTGCTGCAGATACGGTCTGGGTTCTTATTACGGCATTTTTGGTGTTCTTTATGAACCTTGGATTTGCTACAGTAGAGTCCGGCTTATGCCGTTCAAAGAATACGGTAAATATACTTTCAAAGAATGTCATAGTCTTCTGTGTTACTGTTGTCTTTTACTGGGCAATAGGTTTTGGGCTTATGTTTGCAGATGGTAATTCATTCTTTGGAACCGCAGGTTGGTTCCTGGCCGGTGCAGATAACAGCCCTGCAACAGGTGATGCATATTCAGGGATATTTGCCTCATTGAGCTGGACCGGTGTGCCGCTCTTTGCCAAATTTATCTTCCAATTGGTCTTTGCCGGGACTGCGGCAACGATCGTCTCCGGTGCTGTTGCAGAAAGGATTAAGTATTTTTCATTCTTTGTATTTTCTGCTGTAATGGCTATTTTTATTTATCCGGTTGTGGGCCATTGGATATGGGGTGGTGGATGGCTTGCGACTATGAAGACACCATTTCTCGATTTTGCAGGCTCCACAGTTGTCCACAGTGTAGGTGGGTGGGCTGCATTAATGGGGGCTATTATACTTGGGCCGAGGATAGGAAAGTATACACGGGATGGTAAGGTTAATGCTATCCCTGGCCATAATATGAGTATGGCTACTCTGGGGATGTTTGTCCTCTGGTTCGGCTGGTTTGGTTTTAATCCCGGAAGCACGATGGCGGCTGACGCTGATGCCATTGCCAGGGTAACTATAAATACCTGTATGGCAGGTGCTGTTGGAGGAGTTGCAGCGACCTTTGCCTCTTTTATTACCCTTGGTAAGCCAGATCTTAGTATGGTTATAAATGGAATCCTTGCAGGGCTTGTGGCAATCACAGCCCCGTGCAACTGGGTAACCCCGGGCGGGTCATTTATTATAGGAGTAGTTGCCGGTCTCCTTGTAGTCTATGCGGTTCTCTTCTTTGATAAGATAAGGGTAGATGACCCTGTGGGGGCTCTTTCTGTACATCTTGTCAATGGAGTATGGGGCACCTTATCTCTTGGACTATTTGCTGCAGATATCGGCGGTATCAAGGGATTATTTTACGGTGGAGGGGCAGCGCAGTTGATTGCGCAGATTAAAGGCGTTGTAGTGGTTGGTGTGTACGCAGTAATAGTCAGTGTTATTTTCTGGCTTATTATAAAGGCTGTAATGGGCTTGAGGGTGGCTGAAGAAGAAGAACGCGAAGGCCTTGATATTGGCGAACATGGGTTACAGGCATACCCGGATTTTGTTGGGACTACAACCACACGAGGCTTAGGATAAAAATATCTTTACATTTTATTACACATTTGTTACTTTGTTTTGGAAAATTCTTGTGTAGATTATATTAAATCTGGAGGTATCAAATGAAAAAGGTTGAGGCAATAATAAAACCCTTTAAGTTGGATGAGGTTAAGGATGCACTGAACAAAATAGGGATCAAAGGGAATACTGTAACAGAGGTAAAAGGATTTGGACGGCAGAAGGGACATACAGAGCTCTACAGGGGGGCAGAGTATGTAGTGGATTTCCTGCCGAAGATAAAGATTGAAGTGGTGATTACTGATGATATGCTGGAAAAGGTTATAGAGACTATCGTTAATACGGCAAAGACCGGCAGGATCGGTGACGGTAAAATCTTTATCACGAATATAGAAGAGGTTGTCAGGATTCGTACAGGGGAGAGAGGGGAAGACGCTATATAACCCCCTCTCTAATCCCCTCTTCCCATAATATATAGAATTGATATGGGGAGGGGGGAATATATATATGAGCACTATCCGTATCGGTTTGGCACAGATAAATGCGAGTGTTGGTGACTTTGAAGGGAATGTAAAAAGGATAGTCCGCTTTATAGAGGATGCAGGGAAACAGGGGGTTGATCTGATATCTTTTCCGGAGCTTGCAATATCAGGTTATCCCCCTGAAGACCTGCTATTAAAACCAAAGTTTGTTGAAGACAACTATAACTCCCTTAAGCGGATAGCAAAGAAGACAGCCGGTCTTGATATCGTTGTTGTAGTTGGCTTTATAGATAAGAGCGATGATATCTATAATGCCGCAGCAGTGATAAGTAAAGGTGAGATAAAAGGTATTTATCATAAAAACTATCTCCCTAATTATGGCGTCTTTGATGAGAAGCGGTATTTTAAGAGCGGGACAGACTGCCCCATCTTCACGATTTTGGGAATTCCTGTAGGGATCAATATCTGTGAAGATATATGGTATCCTGAAGGGCCGTGCATGAATCAGACCCTGGCAGGTGCCCAGCTCATTATCAATATAAATTCATCTCCCTATCATGCAGGTAAGTGGCAGTTCAGGGAGCGTATGGTATCAACACGTGCCTCTGACAATGCTGTATATATTGCTTACACTAACATGGTTGGAGGCCAGGATGAGCTTGTATTTGACGGCCATAGCATGTTGTTTAATCCAAAGGGTGAGTTAATGGCCCGGGGGAGGCAGTTTGAAGAAGACCTTGTTGTGGCTGATATAGACTTAAGAATGGTAGAGCTTGCAAGACTTCATGACCCGAGGAGAAGGGCAAGGATGTTTTCCGCAGAGGCTATTTCAAAGGTTTCTATTACAGAGGTTTCAAAAGCAAAATCAGGAAAGAAGAGGCCGCAACTTACACATCGTGTTATTGAACCTCTTGATAGAGTGGGTGAGATATATCAGGCTCTCCTGCTCGGTACAAGGGATTATATCAGAAAAAATGGGTTTAAAAATGTTGTTATAGGACTGAGCGGTGGGATTGACTCAGCCCTTGTTGCAGTTATCGCTGTTGACGCCCTTGGAAAAGATAATGTAACAGGTGTGTTCATGCCATCCGGGTACACAATGCCGGAAAGCAGAGAGGATGTTCATAAGTTGGTAAATAGCCTGGGTATAAGGCTTCTCACAATACCTATAAGCGATATATTCAAATCCTATATCTCCACTCTATCAGAGAAGTTCAGCGGCAAAAAGGCTGATGTAACAGAGGAAAATATTCAGGCAAGGATCAGGGGGAATATCATCATGGCCTTATCCAATAAATTTGGCTGGCTTGTGCTTACCACAGGGAACAAGAGTGAGATGAGTGTTGGATATGCCACCCTTTACGGCGATATGGCCGGAGGGTTTGCAGTTATAAAAGATGTGCCAAAGACCCTCGTATATGAGCTTACCCGATACAGGAATACGGCATATAAATATGGAAATTCACC